>ERZ887851.748-NODE-748-length-30950-cov-37.430587_pt1 | contig 30950 bp, 31 predicted proteins | sample MGYA00521100_ERZ887851 | MGnify/ENA primary metagenome ERZ887851 (study PRJEB32303, sample SAMEA104408602) | aquatic metagenome | biome: Brackish water; feature: Pelagic; material: water | place: Baltic Sea | collected 2014-06-06T16:11:00 | depth 11,444 m ... | reverse complement strand
CGGAGCACTAATTCATGACAACCTTAAACATCCCAAAGTTTGGCGAGTTGCTCGCCCCACACCTTTCCAGGATCCCAGACGCAGCCCGACCCGGGGCGTTAGCGCGACTTGAGCGCTCCGCCGCCGAGCGATACCGAGGTTGGGCTGAGGCTTTACCGGAGCACGCCGAAGGGCTTTTGACCTGCGCAGCACGAGAAGACGAGATCGCAGACCGGATTGAGGCCATCTTGCCAGTGCCTGCCGAGTTTGAAGCCTTGGTTTGCGAGGTGATCCCGCTTGCCGTTGCGACCTATTACGCAGTTTTCGAGCCCTACAACGTTTGGGATCAAATGGCGATTCAGGCCAATGCTGAGCGACAGGGTTCGCTTGCTTGGCCGGCAATGGTGCCCGCTTTCCCAGAGCATACTGACGAACTGATGGCGCTATCGACGCTCGAACTCAAAAGTGGCGATTTTCTCGACGCCCTTCTTAGCAAGCAAGCGGCCTAAGCTTCCGGATTGCCAGCAAACGCTAGATGCGTGTCGTCCACGGGCGACCAGTCCATTGCTGTTTTCTGCCAATAGCTGGACGTGATTTCAACCCAACTTGAGTCATCAAGGCTACCCACCTTGATGAACTTAATAGCAGGCATTTCTGCGACATAGCTGATCAGCGGCGAGCCGCAGTTCCCACAAAACCCGCGCGTGACGTGGCTGCCCTCGCTACCCACAACCGTGAAGGTTTTTAATTCCCCAATTAGATTGAGCGACTCCACTGGAATAAAAAGGATCGTTGCCTTACCGCTACCGGTGCTTTTTTGACAATCTTTGCAATGGCAATGATGCGCCGACAGCACATCCGTTCTCGGGAACGTATAACGGACCTCGCCACACAAGCAGCCACCGCGCTCTAACGTTGATTCTTCTGTCATAGTCTTCTCCTCTTGCATTCACGCTTTGGTCAGTTGATCAGCGCGTCGCCCATTCAACGCAGCTTTTTTTGGTGCGTTTTAGGCGCTGCGCCCTTGCAACTTCAAGGCGCCGTCGGCCAGCACCGATTATCCCTTCGATAAACCGCATCCGTTGACCGCTCACCTAAAAGGGATAAAGGTGCGCCGGCAAAATAGGGATCCTGCGTAGGTTGCGTTCGACTCCAATCCACCCGTTCACTTCGGTACGCCATTTTCCACTCGCCATTGATCTTGACGTATCGATCCAGGTACCGACCCGCGATGACAATGTCCAATGGCCCGGACGCGTCCGGCACCTTGTGGTATGCATTAAAATAGATCTCACCAAAAGCTTCTTCGCCTTCAAACTCGATGAGATGATTGCCGATCATGTGATGGTTGGCGATATGCCCTTCGAGCGCCGTGATTGCGTAGTCGATAAACACTTCTGGCGTGCCATTGATAAAGCCGTACTCGCAATAGGCGTCCGCGCTAAAAACGGAGTGCAACAAGGTTCGATCTAATCGATCTAACCCCCGCATGTAGCGACACGATAGTGCATAAATTTCTTGTTGATCCGCGAGATTTTGTAGGTCGCTCATAGCGTCTCCTTTGCTTCTGGGTAACTCCCCAGGTTAATGCCCCAGTTGGTTGGGTTTTCAAGCCTCGGCGCCTGGCCTTTGGCCTGATACTTTTTAACCCGCCGATCTACTGATCGACGGTCTTCCAGACAAGACTACGCGTTACCGGGAAGCCTATCCTCAACGCTGCAACGCCTAAACACGCAGTCTTAGATCGCGGACGTTTGGTCTTGCACAACTTTTAAAGGCTGATTACTCGTCCATCGCCACCGACCCAGATGCCAAATGATGCCATGACGCATCCTGTTGATTGTTCAGTCCCTTGGTTAACGCCGCGAAAGAACCCTCAGCGCGCTCATCAACCACGTCACGGCGACGACTCCAATCCATTACGACACGTCGGAACTTGAACTTCCAATTTGAGCCCTCACATTCAAAGCGATCTAAATAGCGGCCTGAGAACACCATCTCGGAGGACCCATCAAGCAGCAGATGTTTTGCAAACACCAAACTCTCGGTTGCCGCCTGCTGATCACTCAAAAACTCGAACACGGTATTGGTGACGCGATGCTGGGTGAGTTGGTACTGGCCCGCCAGAGCGCCCATCACAAGATCCGCAAAGACATGGGCCTCACCTTTAAAGCCGCCATAATCAACCGTCGCCGATGGCCAGTAGACGGCCTTCATCAAACTCGCATCCAAACGATCCAGCGCGCGACTATGGCAATTCAGTAATTCAACAATTGCCAAACGAGCCCCCATGTTCGCGGCTGACGGCACCTGTCCGGGTAAACTGATCATGATGACCTCCTTTTATTCCGACATCCTTAATGTCTCTTATCGACCGCTAATGCTTTGATCATCGATCATACTTCCGTCTGTTGTCCTTGATGCATTGAACCCGATGCATCAACTTGAGGTTACCATGGAAAATCCGCTGGTGATCGGTCGCAATGACCTCTCGCGTTTTGTCTCGCCCCTTCAACTGCAATGCACCAAGCAAGACTGATTGACCCTCTCAAGACACAACTTATCCACATTTTCTGAGCGATTGCAAAAACTTTCGTTTGAACTCAGATCATCCAAGGATTCCTGCAACGCCAAGTAGTCGCGAGTCCAACAACTTAACACGTCGCAATAATCTGTGGCATGCTCAACGCTCACCGTTTTTTGAATAAAATTGGAGTCGTAAACATGTCAGAGACAGAAAAAGGGTGGGCTCGCGCCGCCGGCAGATCGATTTATGACGTTTTATCGACCGACGCGGTGCCCGCCCCGCCCCCTCTGCTCGCCTCGGCTTATGACTTTCTCGGTGATGCCGACCTCGATGCCCAGCGCTATACCGACCCAGGCTTTGCCGCCAAAGAAATGACTAAAATGTGGGCCAAGACCTGGCAATGGGCCTGTCGGGAGGAGCACATTCCGGAGGCAGGTGATCGCTATGTTTATGACATCGGTCCTTACTCGGTCATCATTTCCCGCGATGAGGCCGGCGCGCTGCACGCTTTTAGAAACAGTTGCACCCATCGTGGTACTCGACTGATTGGGAGCGAAGGCACGGGTTTTGGCAGTGGGATTACGTGTCCGTTTCACGGCTGGTCTTGGCACTGCGACGGCACACTCGAACAAATCCCGGCAAAATGGGATTTCCCACATGTGCAACCACAGACCCATGATTTAAGACCCGTCGCCTGCGCCGTTTGGGGTGGTTTTATCTTTATCAACTTAGACACAGCGGCTGCACCCTTGTCGGACCAACTGGAAGTGATGACGGAACATTTTGAGCATTTCCCGCTGGACACCCGCCGCATCAAAGTACATGTTCAAAAACGTCTACCGGCGAATTGGAAGGCGGCACAAGAGGCTTTTTTAGAGGCTTATCACAATGTTGAGACCCATCATTCACCAAACGGCGCCAATACCCAGTACGATATTTTTGGACGATTTGTTACTCGTTTTATTCACAACACGGGCACCTATAGTCCAGAAAGCTTAAATGATTATCCTGGCACGGAGTGGCGAGACCCCGTGCTCACCGAAGCGGAGATTTTGGCGCGGACGGTCGGCATTACCCGCGAATTAGAGGCCGGCGAAACAGCGCGCGCCGTCGCTGCTGAAGATGGCCGATCCCGGCTGGCAAGCGCGCTGGGTGAGTCCCAAGCAGACCTGAGCGACAGTCAGATCCTGGACTCCATTGAATACCATCTATTCCCGAACATGTTTTTTTTCCCGGGGATTAATATTCCCATGGTGTATCGCTTCAGGCCGGATGGTGACCAGGTCGATACTTGCTTGTTCGACTTGCTCATTCTCGAGCCTTGGCCCGCAGGCCAAGCGAAACCCTTTCCGCCGGAACCGGTGTTCTTGGATGTCAACCAATCCTATACCGATGTGCCGGAACTCGGCTGGCTTGGGCGGGTTTACGATGAAGATACGGGAAATCTCGCGCTGCAGCAGCAAGGCCTAAAGTCTGCCGGGAAAGGCTTAACCCTTGGCAATTATCAAGAGGCAAGGATCCGGCGCATCCATCAAACCCTAGACGAGTTTTTGAAAGCCTAGCTGAAGAAAAGGCGAAGATGCGGAATCGACGTTAAATATTCTTCGCCTCTAATTCAGCGCGGATTTCAGCATGTCGGGCTTCGGTAATGGGGTAGTTCCAAACGATTGCCGCCCCTGTCAAAAAGAACAAAGACGGGAAGGTCGAAAACAAGAACCGTAAACCAAACAATTCGTCTTCGCCATTACTGACGCCGGCTTCAAAACCAAAAAAGCTCAGACCAAATAACGCAATGGCACCGCCAAAAGAGGCCGTCGCTTTTTGGGCAAAAGACCAAGCTGAGAAAAACAAAGCCGCACGATTTTCGCCGGTTTCCAACGTATCCAAATCAATAACATCAGCCTTCATGGAATTCGGTAGGGTTTGCGAGAAACCGCCTGCAGCAAAACCCGTTGTAAGGGTCATGGGCAGCATCCACCAGAAATCACCCGGCCCCAACAGTAAATAACAGGGGTGCGCAAACGCCAGCATGAAAAAGGATACTAAGTAGGCTCTATGCTTACCCACTCGCTTTGAAAAAGCGACCCAAAATGGCACGGCGATAATGCTCGCCGCATAAAAAAAGCTGAGCATATAAATCGCCTTGTCTTCCGCCTGCAAAACATCGGCAATGAAAAACAGGTACAGGGGCGTTGTAACATTGAGGCCGAGCGAGCCAATCATGAAGGCTAACACCAGCCGCTTAAACGGCCCGTTTGCCGCCATTAATTTCAGACCCGCCAGAACACTGACTTGTTGCCTGGGCTGATAAGGCGCCTCGGCGACATTGGTTAGTGTGAGGGTTACGCAAACGGGCATGAGCACCAGCATGGTTAATCCCACCAATTCAAGTACGACGCTCGACCCGCCAATGCCGAAAATAAGCAGCGCCATAGCGGGTATCAATTGCGCGGAGAGCGAGCCCAAGGAGTTAAAAACCGCGCGACTGCCCGTGACTTTACTGCGCTCATGATAATCCGTGGAGAGCTCCGAGCCCCAAGCATAGTAAGGAATGAGCATCATGGTAATGGCCACAGACAGCATGAAACTCCACAAAGCCAGGTGAACCCAATTTATTTGGGCCTCATTAAAGAACAGCTCGTAGATCGGACGCATGTAAACTTGGCCCAGGTCGGGCAAGAACAGTTGAAATACTGACAGCATCATCAAGGGCGTGGCCAAAGCAATCCAAACTTTACGCCGACCAAAGCGACTGCGGGTGTGATCGCTCAAGTAGCCGACCAAGGGGTCGGTTATGACATCGGTCCATCGCACTAAAAATAAAATAGTGCCAATCACAACCAACGGCACGCCCATATCGCTGGCGTAAAAGCGCGGTATAAAAACCGCGACAGGGAACAATGACATAGCGATCGGTAGATCGGTGAGCCCGTAAAAAAATAATGACTTGCGGGTTAGCCTCATTGACGTGTCATCCTTATATTCCCAATTCGCACTCGCCTAAAAAAGCGTCCGTTGTTAACCCTTTACACAGAACATTTGTCATTCAGCGAAAACGAGGCGCTATAATTTCAGATGGCGAGAAGCTAATTTGCATGCTAGGTTGCCCACAACATAGTGGGTTCCAAGGAAGATCGCAACAATGAACAACACGCAAGTTTTGCTTAAGCGCCGCCCAAATGGTGCGCCGGTGGCGGCCGATTTTGAAGCCGTTACTACCGTTATGGCCGGCCCCCAAGACGGCGAAGCCCTCATTAAGAACGAGTACATTTCGATGGATGCGGGCTTTAGAAACTGGATGGATGAAGATGCCGGTGACGCAGTGCTGCCGGCTATGGCGCTTGGTCAACCTGTCATGGGACTGACGGTTGGCGTGGTTGCAGAAAGTCGCCACGCAACGCTCAAAGAGGGCGATCTTGTCATGGGCCGTCTGGCTTGGGAGCAGTACTCGCTTGCTGGCGACGACTTTCTTGTCGTGCTCGATCATCAAGATACCGATACGCCAAAGCACTTCCACCTCGGTATTTTGGGTGATACCGGGATGTCCGCCTACTTTGGTTTGACCGATATTGGCCAACCCAGGGCGGGCGAAACCGTTGTGATTTCCGCCGCAGGCGGAGCCGTTGGCTATGTTGCCGGTCAAATCGCCAAATTAATGGGCGCTGGCCGAGTCGTCGGCTTGACCAGCAGCAATGTGAAGGGAGAAAAACTTAAATCCGAGCTCGGATACGACGCCTTTATCAACTATCAAGAACCAGACCTCGATCGACAGTTTTCAGCTGCCTGCCCAGACGGAATCGATGTGTATTTTGACAATGTTGGCGGCCCCATTTTGGAAACCGTTTTAAATCACGTCAATGTCGGCGCTCGGATCCCGTTTTGTGGCGCTGTGGCTGATTACAATAATAAACAGCCCCAAGGGCCCTCCAATCTTTTTCAAATCGTGACTAACTCCGTCCGATTGCAAGGCTTTATGACCCACCTCCAACTTGAACGCTATCCGGAAGCAAGAGGTCAGTTAACGGCCTGGCTTAAGCAAGGGCAGATTAAATCGCTAACCCACGAATACGAGGGCGTTGCCCAGTGCGGCCACGCCTTTGCGGACTTGTTCGCGGGCAAAAACTTTGGTAAGACACTGGTCAAAGTTTAAGCCGGGCCTGGCCGAAGACTTGGTCGGCCTTCACTACAACGTTAAGAAGCGCCGATGGTTTTTTGCGAAGACCAGAGGAACCTTCAGGATTCTGCGACCGAACTCACTGAATAAAAGCAGGAAAGCGGAAACCGGTTTGACTCAGAACCCTTGATCCTCCCGACCAAATGTCTCATTGATAGATAATTTCGAACTAAAAAAATCAAATTAATGCTTTTTTGCGTTTTTATGACTTGAGTGATTGAATTTAATCTTCCGCGTATGTTAGCTTCTTCAATAGGAGAGGGGCGTAAGACAATTAGAGAGTTTTCTGCTTTAACTGGCTTGCTCTAACACGGCGTTCCCGTTTATTCAGGAGGCTATAGCAAATTATGGAAAGTTCGATGAAACGCGAAAATTTAAAGAAACTTGCTCAGTTAAAGGCTGTCATTCTAGGAATGGAAAAGGATTTTGGTCTAGACGATCTCACAGAGCAGGAGAGACGAATCCTGAGCGCAATGTCTGAGATTGGGACCGGTGATGATAGCTTGGTGAGCAGCAAAGCGGTACGCAATAGCCTGTATTGCGCTGACTTATCTGCGCCCACTTACCATCGAGCCCTGAAGGCCCTGCTCGATAAGCAGTATCTCAAACCGGCCGAGGGTCGAAAAACCGGCTTGTATCGGCTCTGCTTGTAAGCCAAAGGCGCGAGTTATCATTGCAGTGCGCTGTCGTCGCGGCGGCGCACCGCCGTGCGCACCTTGACCACGTTGCCCTGTCCCTTTTTGCTGCCACCGGCTCAAAACGGGAATTCTCTGGGTCACAAACACCTCCTACATTAACCTCTAGAGCTCAGAGCGCTATGAGCCTACCCACTTCGCTTCACGCCCAAACAGGCGTCATTCTGGGCGAATTCTAGAGTGCCCTTTAATCACAACAAACTGCTGGGTGAGCTCCTATCGGGTGTGTTGATCATTTTTTGGTTCTTAATGAGTTATCTGCTCAGCTATGAAACCATCAGCGGCTTTATAGCGCCTTTTATTGAGTCAATGCAGATCGCTTCTTTCTTGATTTTTTTACCTCACGGTATCCGCGTCATCTCGGTTTATTTCCTTGGGTATAAAGCCGTGCTTCCGCTCTTCATCTCACATTTACTCCTCTACCAATTGTTTGAAAAAATGCCGCCCTATGAGACTCATATACCACTTGCTCTCGTGGGGGCACTTAGCCCTTTGATTGCTTTCGAATTGCTTCGCGTCTGTGACTTAAAGAGTTACTACCGACCCAATCCGCCGGACGCAATGCCCAACACTGTGGGCCCCCCTTTGCTTGCGGGTATCCTTGCGGCCATTTTTAACGGGTTAGTGACCCTTGCGATTTTAATGCTTAGTGACAACCCCGTTGCGAATCTAAACTTTCTACTGGGCTATTTTATTGGCGATCTGCTCGGGTTTGCTGTCATCTTGGGCTTGATCGTCACGATACGAAATCTCCGTGATTCATTGAAGAGCAATCAAAACAATTCTTGATCCCACCGGAACAGCGAGAGCCGGTTTCTTCAACACACAAATGATCGAGCGACGCGCAATCAGAAGGGGCCGACCATTATTAGTACCCAATGTCACAACACTCAAGCGGCACCCTCCAAGTCCATGCACGCCGTTCTAAAGGGGCTCGCGGCGATGTGTATCACCTATCTCAGCATTGCAACGGCCTTTGCAGAGTCGCTCCCACTCGCCCTGCTGGGCAAAGCACCACCCCTGCAGGGGCAAGCGTTGCATTACTTTGCCGATAATCCCGCAACCACAGGCTACCTCGCGACGCCGACCGAGGTGCCCAGTAAAGGCGCGGTGATTTTAATCCATGAATGGAACGGTTTAACGCGCCGGATCAAGGAAACCGCGGATGCCTTTGCCGCCGTGGGTTATGTTGCCCTCGCGGCGGATCTCTATAGTGGTCGAATCGGTCTCAATCGTGACGAAAACATGGTCTTGGTTCAAGAAACGATGCAGGCGCCGGATCAGATTATCCGCAATCTCAATGCGGCCTTAGCAACGCTTAAAGCCCGCCCAGATGTGCCCGGCCAGGTTGCCACAATCGGCTGGTGTTATGGCGGCGGCATCGCTTTATCGTTTGCTCTGGGCGGGGACAATCATGATGGCACGGCTATTTTTTATGGCCGCCTTTTGAACGACCCAGAAGTCTTAAAACAAGTCCAACATGAGGTGTATGGCACCTTTGCCGGGTTAGATCGCGGGCCCAGTGTCGAACAAGTTTCAGCGTTTGTCACAGGCCTGCGCACCGCGGGTATTGACAATGACATTCACATTTATGACAACGTGCAACACGGCTTTTGGCTCCATGTGGATCGCGATCGCGATCGAAATCAGGCGCCTGCGGAACACGCCTGGGGTCGGCTTTTAAACTACCTCGATCGCATGCTGTCACCCCTTAAAACGGATTCAAAGGACGCCTAACCCGCACCAAGGCCCCATCCGCTTTTTAGATCGCGCTGATGAGGTATCACATTACATAGACCTAACTAAGATCTCGGATAGTTTTCACCTACATCGTAGTGCTGTCGATAAATATAATTCGTTGCCGCAACAAAGCCTTCGATACTCCCACAATCAAATCGATGGCCTTTAAACCGATACGCTAATACCTGCCCCGCTTTAGCCTGCTCATTTAAGGCGTCGGTAATTTGAATCTCACCATTGCGCCCGGGCGGGATCTTTTTCAAGATCTCAAAAATATCGGGCGTTAAAATATAGCGTCCGATCACAGCAAGATTGCCCGGCGCCGCACTGGGGTCTGGCTTTTCCACCATGGCAGTCACGCGCACCAAATCATCCCCTACCGCTTCACCGGACACGATGCCGTAACTGGCTGTTTTTTCCCATGGCACCTCTTCAACGGCGACGATGCTGCAACCATGGGCCTCGTGCAGGACCACCATTTGTTCAAGGACCGAGTCAGGCTCATGGACGCAGAAATCATCGGCCAGAACCACAGCAAAAGACTCATCGCCCACCAGCGGCTCACCGGTCAGTATCGCGTGGCCCAACCCCTTCATTTCCGTCTGCCGGGTGTAGGAAAACGAACACTGTTCAATCAACCCTCGAATGCCCGACAGTAGAGTTTCTTTAGAACTGCCCGCGATCTGGTGCTCAAGCTCATAGCTCGTATCAAAATGATCCTCTAGCGCCCGCTTGCCCCTGCCCGTCACAAACCCAATCTGGGTTAACCCAGCGCTCAAGGCCTCTTCAACGCCATACTGAATCAACGGCTTGTTCACGATCGGTAACATTTCTTTGGGCATCGCCTTTGTAGCCGGCAAAAACCGAGTGCCGTAGCCCGCAGCTGGAAATAAACATTTACGAATCATTTTGACATCCCATTTTTACACAATGAGTAGCGCGTGTTCCAAAATTGCAGAGCGCTAGCCTTCATAAGACGAACCCAACATCGGGGAACAGGCTTGGCAAAAATGCTCAAGAGATTGCACATTGCACCTCAAGCGCTTAGCCGCCACCGCATCTAAACTTCAATCACCGCTGTCTGGGAGCAATGCCAGCCGACCTAAGCGACGCGGCGCCCCTGCTGCCGGCCCAAAACAAAGGCGCCAAACAAGCGGGCGTCGCCCGCTGAGCCGCTTTAATATCGATTAACGCCCCTCGACTCGGCCGTAGGCATCATCCAAACGAATAATATCATCCTCACCGAGATAAGGACCCGATTGCACCTCGATAATCTCGAGTAGCACCTCACCCGGATTCTCCAAACGATGAGTCGAGCCTTGCGGGATATAGGTCGACTGGTTTTCAACCAATTCAAACACTTGGTCATCGCAGGTAACCCGCGCAACCCCCGACACCACGACCCAATGCTCCGCCCGATGCACATGCTTTTGCAGGGACAGGCGCTGGCCCGGCATCACGCCAATGCGCTTGGTTTTATGTCTGGGGCCCTCATCGACAATCTCATACCATCCCCAGGGTCGGTTGACCCGCCGGTGCAGCAGGTGTTCAGCCCGACCTGAGTCTTGCAATCGATCGACCAGCACCTTGACCTGCTGGCTCTGACTGGCGGCCGCAACCAATACGGCATCAGCCGTCTCAACCACAACAACCTCTTCAAGCCCCACCACCGTCACCAACCGGTTTTCGGCGAACACCAAACTGTTTGACGTATTTTCAAAAATCACGTCCCCCTTCGAGACATTCAGGTCTGAATCCTTATCGCTAACCGTCCAAAGCGATTGCCAAGATCCAATGTCGCTCCAACCGGCTGACAAAGGCACGACCGCAACGCCCTTGGCAACTTCCATCACGGCATAATCCACCGACTCCCCGGGACAGTCTTCGAAAGCCTTGGGATTTGGGCGAATAAACGATTGATCAACACGCCGATCCTGCCAGGCGGCCTCGGTAAACTGTGCGATCAGCGGCGCGTGCATCTTCAAGGCTGTTAAAAACTGCTGTGATTGAAAAACGAACATTCCGCTATTCCAGTAATACTGCCCAGAATCAACATACTTCTGCGCCTGCTCAAGATCCGGCTTTTCAACGAATCGGGCGACGTGATAGCCGCTCTGAATCGCCTCCGCGCGTTCAATGTACCCGTACCCGGTTTCTGGCGCCGCGGCCTCAATGCCAAAGGTTACGAGGTGCCCACCCGTCGCCAATTCAGTCGCGGCTCGAATCCCGGAATGCAAAGCAGCCAACTTCGTAATCACATGATCTGAGGGCAGCACAAGGAGCGTGGCCTCAGGATCAACCTCTTGCGCGGCCAACGCGGCCAGCGAAATGGCGGGCGCGGTATTGCGGCCAACCGGTTCTAGAATCAAGCGAACATCGGGATAACCAATCTCAGCCATTTGCGATTGAACGAGGTAGCGATGTGCTTCGTTACAAACCAAAATGGGTGCTGCAAGGCCGCGCAGCCCATTCAATCTGAGCACCGTATTTTGCAACAAACTATGATCATTCAGCAGCGCGAGTAACTGTTTCGGATAACCTTGGCGCGACATTGGCCAGAGCCTGGATCCAGCGCCACCGCAGAGAATAACGGGTTGGATAAACATAGCGATTCACCACGGGGTTTTTGTGAGTATAACGTACAACCTGTACGCGATGATCAGGCCTCGGCCACTCGGTCGTCGCCCTTTAAATAGGCCGCCGAAAGCCTTTGGTAATAACGCGCGTTAGTGATGTTCGCCTCAGTTTGATCTCGGGTTGCAATCAGCTTTGCCGGAACACCGCCAATGACAGAGTACTCTGGAAAAACCGCGTTCTCGCGAACGATCGCTTGGCCCGCAACAATAGAGCCGCGCCCGATCTTGGCGCCATCCATGACCACCGCATGAATGCCAATTAGGCAGCCATCACCAATGTCACACCCATGCAGGGTGACATGGTGCGTAATCGAACAATCCTCGCCAATCCGAGTGCCGGTTGAGACGCCCTCATGAATCATCACAAAATCTTGGATATTGCTGCGCGCACCGATATGAATCTCAAATTGCTCGCACCGCGTTACCGCGTAAGTCCAGACCGAGACCTCCGGACCCACATACACCTTACCTTGCAACCGCGCAGTTTCATGAATAAATCCCGGATTATCGAGCGTGACATTCTTTCCAATTCCCTGCTGTCTGTTCATCCTGCCTCCCTAAATTGTCCATCCCTAACTCAAGCCCCCTGTCTTTCATCACGCGACACTGTCACGAGGGATCTGCTTGCGCGGTTGCCAGAATAGCTGCCAACGTCGGACGGTGCGCTTTGATCTCAGCCGCGCTCAGCCCTTCTAAAGAATGAGGATACTTCAGCCAAGCGCCGGTTTCATGGACGTAATAATCGGGTGCGCGATCGGTCTGATTTCGGCTCGGTTTAAAATAGGGCACCGCAATTCGAATATCGGTTGGCGTGTTCCGCCGAGCCGCGATCGACAACTGGTGAATTACGGCCTCAATGCTACGACCGGTATCAAAAACGTCGTCAACAATCAGCAACGCATGCTCGGCGCGAACCTGTCTAATCAAATAGTCCAGGCCATAAACCTGAACCTGCGCACGCTGATCATCGATCCCCTCATAACTCGAGGTCCGAATCGCAATATGGTCTGCTGTCACCCCAAAACGCGCTAGAAACTCCTGGACAGCGATCCCAACCGGCACCCCCCCGCGCCATATCGCAACAATAAAGTCCGGCACAAACCCATCCTGCGTCATCATCGCGCCCAGTCGCCAACTGTCTTCCAGCAAGGCTTGAGCGTCTAGATAGCACTTGTTCGTCATGCACGATATCCTGAACCCAATCGAATGAGCTTATCATCTTGTCAAATACCTTTCTCCAAGAGCACCAGATCATTGAAGACAGCTTTAGGCTCGGCGTTGAGGTCTTCAATTCTGGGTTTCGACCCACGTTTATTATTGGACTCTGGCGTGGGGGCAGTACCGTTGGCATTTACTTGCAGGAATGCCTGCAAACCCTCGGTATTGAAACCAATCACATCGCGCTCCGAACGGCTTATGCCGGACGCAAAGCCTACGAGGCTGATCTAGCCAACCCGGACGCCAAGATTCGTGTCCATGGCACTCAATACCTGATTGAAACCCTCAATCACGATGACCGATTACTGATCGTCGATGATGTCTGCGGCAGCGGCCGCAATCTAGCCGCCGTCGTTGATAAGCTCCAAACCCGACTCCGAAAAAACTGTCCAAGTGAGATCAGAACCGCCTGCTTATTTCACCGACCCATGCAACACCCGAGCCCTTTGCAGCCGGATTATGTACTGAAGACAGTGGATGGTTGGTTGACGCTGCCTTATGAGCTCAAGGGGCTGAGCGCGCAGGACCTGAAGGCGCATAAACCGGCCTTTTTGGCCCTAGTAAAAGAGTATGATCTGACGCTTCCGGACGCCATCGACTAGACGCCCCGATCAATCCTTGCGCTGCTGCTTCTGCCATGCTTTCAAACAAATAAAATCGTGGGCCAGGGTCGCCGCCGCGATGGCTGTAATTTCGCTATGATCATAAGCCGGCGCCACCTCAACCACGTCCATACCAATAATATCAATATTGCCTAGACCTCGAAGAATGGTCAGCGCTTGCAGACTGGTCATGCCACCGGCAACGGGCGTTCCCGTGCCCGGCGCGTAGGCTGGATCCAAGCAATCAATATCAAACGTCAGGTAAGCTTTATTACGGCCAATCACTTTTTGAATTTCAAGCACCGTCGCGCGCACGCCATTTTCCGCAACCCAAGGGCTCGACATCACGGTGAAGCCGTAGTCATCTTCGCTGAAACTCCGAATCCCAATTTGTACCGACCGCTTCGGATCAATCAAGCCTTCTCTTAACGCCCGTAAAAACATCGAGCCATGATCCAGTCGCTTTCCATCATCCGGCCATGTATCAACATGCGCGTCAAAATGGATCAAGGACAGGGGACCGTATTTTTTGGCATGGGCGCGCAACAACGGATAGGTCACGAAATGATCGCCGCCAAAGGTCAGCATGGTGACGTCTTCTTCAAGTAATTTTTGAGCGTGCGTCTCAATCACCTCGACAGCCTGATCGGGATAACCCGACACAAAACTCACGTCGCCATAGTCTGCGACCGCCAGTATTTCAAAGGGGTTAGAATTCAGCGGGAAGGCAAAGTCAGCAATTTCTGCCAATTGAACGCTCGCTGCGCGAATCGCTTGAGGACCAAACCGAGCCCCCGGTCGAAACGTCGTCGCAAGATCAAAGGGCAAACCTGACACCACTAGGTCAGCCCCTCGAATATCTTGCGTGTAGGGCCGCCGCAAGAAGGAAAGCTGGCCACTGAAGGTTTGCTGGGTGCTACTCGTACCCAGCAAATCCGGTCGTGCATGGCGTCGACTGACTCTATCTATCATATGTTAATGCTCCCTACTTCAAGAAAATGGCCTAAACGCGATCTAATGCTGCATAAAAGAGCATGCCGGCCACCAATCCTGGCCAACGCAGCCAGCGGCCACCCGGAAACTTCCGGTGTTTTAGATTGGCCAAGCAGTCAAAGCCGTCTGCCTGACCCTTAATGGCTTCGGCAATGAGATGCCCGCCCATATTCGCCATGGCAACGCCGTGTCCAGAATAGCCTTGACCATAGTAAAGGTTCTCTCCTAATCGACCAAACTTGGGCATCCGATTCATCGTGACCGATAAGGTGCCGCCCCAAGCATAGGGTAAATCAACGTCGGCCAGTTGCGGATAGATCGCAAGCAACCGCTTGCGAACAACACGCCGAATGTCCTTCGGGAAGAAACGGGTATAGTTTTCGCCACCGCCAAAAATAAGTCGTTGGTCCCCCGATAGATGAAAATAGTTCACGACAAACCGGGTATCCACAATGGCCTCGTTCTCTCGAATGATCTCACGCGCCAAAGCATCGCCCAAGGGGGCCGTCGCCACCATAAAATTATTGATCGGCATCTGATAGTCGTCAGGCTCACGGGCCAGACCATTTAAATAGCCGTTACAGGCGAGTACGACCTTGCCGGCTCGCACCCGACAGGTTGCTGTCCTGACTTCCATCAGATCTGCAGAAATCGCCTCAAACCCGGTGACCGCTGCCAGTTCAAACAGTTGAGCGCCTTGGGACTCTGCCGCTTTTGCAAGCCCTTGCGCTAAATTGAGCGGATGCAGATGACCCGCACGCGTATCCAGATAACCGCCAAAATAAGCGTCGCTTCCAATCCGGTCTGACACCTCAGCACGGCTCAGCGGGTGGCAATCATCATAGCCGTATCGCATCTTTAGATGCGCTGTATGATCCCAAAGATCCTGCTCGTACCGCGCACGATGCGCGAGGGTTAACTCCCCGTCTGACAAGTCGCACGGGATCGAATATTGATCAATCCGCGACCGCACAAGGGCATTGGCCTCCAGGGACATTTGCCACAGCTGGCTCGCCCAGGCGGGATCAACAATCCGCTCTAAGTCTTCCTGATCTTGGCGTTGCCCCATTCCAAGGACCCCGCCATTACGGCCAGAAGCACCCGAGGCAACTCGATATTTTTCAAGGAGCACGACCTTCAAACCCGCTTCAGAAAGTGTCAGCGCGGCAGAAAGCCCAGTGTAGCCGCCGCCAACAATACAAACGTCGCAGTCTAAATCTTCGGTAAGTGTTGGACGTTCCGCCTGATGATTTCGAGTATCAAAATACCAAGACGACTCGAAGCCGACTTCCGGACGACCGCCCGCCCGACGACTCATAAGGCACTCGTAAGGATCAAAACCACCTACAACATGCTCCCTAGATAGCTCACTTCCCAAGAGGAAATTCGAATATTGTAATCCTGCAGCTCATTGCGCTTGATGGAGGCAAAAACATCTAAGAAATCTCGGGTCATCAAATCCGCCATCTTGGTGCTCTCATCCAAGTTGACCAAAGCCTGATCCAGATTATCCGGTAGATTGGTCGTTAGTTCCCAGCAATCCTCTTCACTCGCCGCGGTCGGCTCAATGGCTTCTTCGAGACCCAAGAGACCCGCTGACAGAATCGCCGCGATCATTAGATAAGGATTGGCATCCGCTCCGATGACTCGGGTTTCAACCCGGCCTTCCTCTGGCGGTCCATAGGGCACTCGCAGCCCTGTGGTTCGGTTGTCATAACCCCATTCCAGATTAATCGGCATCGATCGGTCCCCAGCAAAACGCTTGTAGCTGTTGATGTTCGGTGCAAGCAACAAAAAGGCCTCTGGCAGGTAGGTTTGAAGCCCACCAATAAAATGCCGAAGTGCCGCTGGCGCCTTTTCATCGACCAAAGCAAACAGATTTTCACCTTCGGCATTTTGCAAGCTGCAGTGCAGGTGTAAACCCGAACCCGGCAGCTCCGCTGATGGCTTGGCCATGAAACTGGCAAGATAGCCATGCTCCAGCGCGCACCCTTTGACTAACCGCTTCAGTAGGACCATTTGGTCAGCCACGCCGAGTGCTGGACCATGTTTCACGTTGAGTTCAATCTGTCCCGCCCCGACTTCATGCACAACCGCAGATAAATCAAGCTCTGCTGCCGCGCTCATATCCTGCAAATAACTGACAAAGGGGCCATAGCGGTCAAGCGCATCAAAACTAAAAGCCTCACCACCAAACTCGTCGCGGCCATCAAAACCCGAGCCAGGCTCTAATTCTTGATCACCGCGCTTCGGCGCGCTCATCAAATAAAACTCAATTTCCGGGGCAACGATGGGCGTGACACCGCGCTCGGCATAGCGCGCCAAAACACGCTTTAATACATTGCGGCAATCGTAGGGCAACGGGTCACCATCTTTATCCGTCGCTTCACAGATCACCTGCCCGACTTCTTCTTCTTTCCAGGGCGTACGCCGATAGGTGGACCAGTCCGGACTGAGGATCAAATCTTCGTCCTTCGGATTAAACGAATCCATCGTCTCTTCCGCATAATCGCCATGGATGCACTGAAACAAAACGGCCTCCGCCATTCTGGGTAGGTGGTTTTCATCCAGGGCCTCGCTTTCGACTGTTTTCCCCCTCGGCACGCCATTGGCATCGGTAATAAGTAGGTCGATCCGTTTCGCCAGACCTTCTGGTATTGTCACTGAGTCACCTCCGAGGGCGAAGCCCTCTCTAATTCTTGTTCCCATACAAAGACATTTCGTTCAATAAACACAAAGGCCACAATCCAAAGGAAGGCGTCCCAAAAATCGAGAACAGAGCCCGCAAAGCCCCAAAACGCTGCAAATAAAATCAGTAAGGTATACAGCGCAATTTTCGTCGGCTTGATGAGCGCCGTAACGCGCGCAGGTAATTCACGCCACAAGCCAATACGCACTTCAAATTCCAGCATAATTACGATCAAAATCCAGGTGGCTGAGTTACTCACGTCAACCAACGCCAAGCGTTTGAGCTCGGACCAATCCGTCAGGGTCACAACCCAAAGATCGTCATGGTTGACCATCAACGCCCCGGTTGTCGCCAGCGCGCTGGTTGCACAGCCCGCCACTGCGAGCGGCAGAAACTCATCCGGATCCACCATTTGCTGGTAACCGGACGCGGCTAGATCGCATAAAGCACCAACAGATACCGGCACAACATTCAAAAGACTGAAGCCCTTCATCACATAACCGATAAAGGCAAACACAATAAAGCCGTAGCACAAGGCTCGAACCAATATTAGCCATCGGTTCACCGCGGGCGTCAGACGCGAATCATCTAACTGATGCGTTTCTAACTCAAACATCAGCAGTAAAACCACCCACGCTGTGGTGTCGATGGTTGCGGCAAAGGCCTCGAGCACTGACGCGGCAGAGACCTCGGAACGAAGCAGATGCGTTGCTGCCTGCCATTCGTCCTGAAAAAAGAAGCCAATATTGGCCGTTAACGCCAAGTAAACCGCTGTCTTGAAGACCGCAAACCAGCCCGGCCAATACCGCAGAGATTGCATCATGCACCCACCTCTGGCGCCCAGTTGTTCCAGCGCTTGGGTGGTCTAACGCTCACTTAGGATAGACCTTTTGGCCTTCGAAAAGCGTCATCACAATCGGCACCTCGCCAATCTCTGAAGGCGCGAGCTCAAATAAATTCGCGCCCAATACAACAAGGTCCGCCTTGTAACCCGGTTTCAGCCGGCCTGTTTGATTTTCTCGATGCGCTAGATAGGCGCCGTTGATGGTGTAGGCCTCGATCATGTCCGCCAAGGTTACCGCCTCTGCGGCATTCAACGCCTGCGGCCTGACACCGGTAGGATCACGGCGCGTCAACGCCGTTTCAATCGCTAGGAGCGGATTCATGGAGGAGACCGACCAATCGCTGCCGCCCACGATCCGCGCGCCAGCCCGGTGGAGTGAGCCGATCGGATACATGCCTTGAACCCGATCCAGACCCACTGCCGGTAGATTGATGGTCATAATGTAATCATCAGGAAACGCCCAGAGCGCTTGAAAATTTGCGACGACCCCAAGGGCTTCAAACCGAGGATGATCTTCTGGATCCACCAATTGCAGGTGAGAAATATGGTGACGCAGATCTTGAGCGGGGTTAGCTTCTCGAGCCGCTTCCAAGGCGTCTAAGGCCAAGCGCACCCCGGCATCTCCAATCGCATGAAACATCAACTGCACACCGGCCGCATCCAGCGCAACGACTTGCTCGGTCAATGCGCTCGCTGGGGTGATCAACATCCCATGACCGTGGTTGCCGACTAAATAAGGCGACAACAAAGCCGCTGTTTCGCCCTCCAAGACCCCATCGATGAAAATTTTAGCGGAAGATCGCCGAACATTTTGGTCGCTGTACCGCTCGGACACTTTGACGCTCGACAGCGGTGCCTGATCAAAAAACGGGGCGATTAGTGACATGGCCAGAACAAGCCTCAGGTTTAATGCCGCATCGGCATCAAGTGCATCGAACGCCTTCGCGTCGGATTCTGTGGTCGCGGCATCAATGACCGAGGTGATGCCCATTGAATGCGCCAGGGCAACACTGATGCGTGCCGCTTTTAACCGGTCTTCGACTGTGACCGCGGGCAGCACCTTTTCGACCAGCATCATGGCGGACTCTCGCAGAACGCCACGAGGTTCTGCAGACGCATCGCGCTCAATGATGCCGTCACTTGGGTTGGGCGTTTCCGCCGCGATCCCAGCATAATCAAGGGCTGCTGAGGAAGCCCAAGCAGAGTGTCCATCCGCGCCTCGAATAAACATGCGCCGCTTTGGATTGATATCATCCAGCAAGGATTTGCTCGGGTTCGTCGACTCGAATAACGACAAATCCCAACCACCCGCGATCAGCCATTCACCCGCCGCAAGCGCGTCGTCACAGGCCGCAATCGTCTGCAACAGGTCCTCGACGGTACTTTCCGCTGATAGATCACACCGCATCAGTTCTAAGCCGCCATAAACAAGATGGCTGTGGCTATCGTGAAAGCCGGGCAACACCATCTGACCTTGAAGATCTAACTGCTCACCTTCGTAATCTCGAATCAACGCATCACTTGCGCCCACAGCCACGATGAGACCATCACGAATAGCCAACGCTTGCGCCCAAGGTTTGTCACCATCCACCGTGTAGACACTGGCATTTACAATCAATAGATCAACTGGCTCGCGCCCACCGCAGGACGCAAGATTGATGATCAATAGGCAGAGAATCATTCTCTTAAAATGAAGATTCATTCGAAACCAGAGCAGTTTTAGCGCTCCCCCCCTGGTGCTTTGATCAAATTTTGAGGCCTGGTGGGTACCGGGCACAGCGATTTCATGAAAATTTCCTTTGTTCCCGAAATTATGACTGCGCTTGAGAATCTGTCAAGGGCTTCTGCATTGTGCTTGCGACTTGACCCGGTTTCATACGGAGCGCTAATGTACCAAGGCGCACATCAAAGCGTTTACAATGAACACGCCGTTTTGGGTAACCGGCGGAGCATTCCCAGTCTAGGATTGCCCGATCGGCCGAGCGCACTGTAATACGGACCGAGCGGATCCCATTTACGCCGAGCCAAGGCGTACGACTCGGCTTTTGGCCCTTTTATTGATTAGGAATTACATCATGTCGACAACAGCACCTGGCGCAACCCATAACACGCTCGAATCCGGTACTTTTTTGCATCCGTTTACCGATTTCGCAGAATACAAAAACCAGGGCGGTAAAACCTATGTTCGTGGGGAGGGGATTTTCATTATCGATCATTTGGGCAATCGATTGCTGGATGGCATGTCTGGCTTGTGGTGCACGAATCTAGGCTATTCTCAGGACAGTATTAAAGCTGCGATCACTGAGCAACTCGATCGCCTGCCGTTTTACAACAGCTTCTTCAACTGCACAACCGACAGCACGCTAAGGCTTGCAGACCGTATGACAGACATTCTGCCAGAGGCCTTCAACCACGTCTTTTTCACCAATTCGGGCTCCGAGGCCAACGATACGAACATACGACTCGTGCACCGCTATTTTGATTTATTAGACCAACCTCAAAAGAAGCACATTATTGCTCGAACCAATGGCTATCATGGCAGCACCATTGGCTCGGCAAGTCTTGGCGGGATGAAGGGCATGCACGATCAAATGCAACGCTTGCCCTATGTCCATCACGTTGAGCAGCCTTACAGCTTTCCCCACCTTGGCGTGCAAACTGCCGAAGACATCGGGCAACAAGCGGCCCAGTCTCTCGCTGATAAAATTGACGAAATCGGTCCTGAAAATGTGGCCGCCTTCATTGCCGAGCCCATCCAAGGCGCGGGTGGCGTCATTATTCCGCCCGATAACTACTGGCCGCTGATTGTGGATATTTGCCGGTCAAGGGACGTGCTACTGATCAGCGATGAAGTGATTTGCGGCTTTGGCCGCACCGGTCAGTGGTGGGGGTGTCAAACTTATAATTTTGAACCGGATTTAATTACCTTTGCAAAGGCCGTAACCAACGGCTATCAAGCCCTTGGCGGCGTTGCCGTCAGCGATCGGATCGCGAAGGTTGTGACGGCCAGTGGCGGCGAGTTCACCCATGGCTTCACCTATTCCGGACACCCGGTTGCCTGCGCCGCCGGCGATGCAACGGTTAAGATTTATCAAGAAACAGATCTGCTTGAGACCATATCAAACACCCAACAACACGTTTGGTCAAACGCGTTATCGACCCTATCGACCCACCCAATCGTGGGCGAAGTTCGAAGCAAAGGCATGCTCGGCGCAGTCGAATTGGTGCGCTGCCCCGGCTCAGCGACTCGCATTGCCCCCGACGCTGCAGCGGCCGTTTTCTGCCGCAATTATGCGATCCAGCATGGCCTGATGGCGCGCCAAGTGGGCGATAGCTTGATTCTCTCACCACCACTGATCATCACAATCGATGAAATTGAGCTGTTGGTCACAGGCCTGCGCGCGGCCCTCGACGCCACGGCAACAGCCTTCGGCATCGCGTGTTAGCACGTTAACCTAATGACAATCCCAGGCCCCCGGCTAATGCCTCGAGCTTTTGATTACGAACATTGGTTGCAAGCCGCGGCTGAGCCTCAAAGACCATGATGCCTCGCGCCGCTGACCAGTCCGCCCAGTGCGGTTGTTCATCATCATTCGGGTCACCGCGCTTCGCAAAATTGATCCAATACCGGTTCATGACCCGCGCCAATTCGTGATCGGCGTCATTCCAGCCGCAGCCCGCTTTGTGCATCGTATTGAATACGTAGGCGAGATCCCCGGAATGGTAAGCCCCGGCACTCCTCGGCCCGCTCGGCAGCAACAGTTCGGGCGCCTCAGGACGATAAATTCGACACGCCGGCGGCACATGACTCATAAAATACACAAAGCTATTGCCACCCTGCTTTTGATTGAGACTCGCCCAGAGCCGCATACTGAACGCCATGAACAAGTCCGTTGAAATTTCATGCCGCGCAGTTGCATAGTCGACTTCAATTTCAGCCTGGTAGGCTTTTTGAATCGCCGGGATCGCGTCTGGATGATTGGCGAAAGTCCGCACGAGAAAACGTTGAAAAGACGCAGCATCAGTGTCTGCCACACGGGGCAGCAGCTCATGACCCTCATTCGCGAGGGACCCAACCATCAGCGGCACCGACATGGCGTGGCCATTCAAGAAACGCGTTAGAGGCGGCTCTGGCAGGACCCACCCATCAATGCTAACTCGGCTGCGCCCCGCCCATTGGCTCGCCTCAGATGCCGCCAATAGCGCCTCGTTCGATAGTGATCGCAGGGTCTTAACGTCCTGAATATCCCCAAGCGCATCCAGCAGCTTAGCGCCGGTCTCATAACCCCTCGGGTCCGACTCAAAACCTTGCAAGCAACTGGCAGATTGCCCGATCGCTTTATGAAACAACCCCTTTGCCAAGGGTGAAGACATGAGCGCACAGATGCTTTGAGCGCCCGCAGATTGACCAAAAACCGTGACGTTGTCGGGGTTGCCACCAAACCCTGCGATATTGGTTTGGACCCACTGCAGCGCCGCCAATTTATCCAACAAACCATAATTGCCCGCAGATCCATGCTCCGATTCTGCCGCCAACATGGGCAGTGACAGAAAACCCCAGGGTCCAAGCCGGTAATTTACCGTGACCAGGATAACGCCTTGGGTCGCAAAATAGTCTCCATCAAACAAGGGATGATGGCCCCAACCACTGGTATGCGCGCCGCCATGAAACCAAACCATGACCGGCAAATCACCGCCTATCGCCTGTGCCGCTTTGGGGGCCCATACATTCAAGTACAAGCAATCTTCGCTTCGAGGGAAGACGCCTCTGGACCAAACAAATGCGTCTTCGGAATGCGCCTGCCAGCCCGGCGTGGGATCGGTTTGAGCGAGGGTAACGCCCGGCAAGCTCGGCTTGGGAGCGGGTGGTTTAAATCGCAAAGGCCCAACCGGCGGCGACGCATAAGCAATCCCCTTAAACACTTGAATCGACTGCGCATCATCTGCCCAAAGCCCTTCAAAAGTGCCGGCCGGGGTTCTAACTTGAGGTTGCTGCATTAAAGGTTCTCCAATCAAACAAGCCGCGGCTTGTTGCGTGCAAGCGCTCGACACGCGCCAACGCTGAATTCAGCAAAACATCAATCGCGTCCAGTTTGAGTTTGGATTGTTGCGCCGACAGCCAGCAGAGCTGACGCGGCGGCGATCTGCTTACCCGTCCCTCGATACGCTCAAAATAAGGCATTTACCGCGCCTGAATCAGCCATGATCTTGTCGACAGGTAAGCACTCGGCTTAAAAACCAATTTCGGCGGCCTCGTAAACCAAGCGTTTAAACTCATGACTGTAAGGGTGCCAAAAACCTGGAAAGCGCTGCGTAAAACACAGTGCCGCGATGTCGGCTTGCGGCGCAATCCAGGAATGGGTTCCCATCAAACCGCCCCAGTGGTATTCATTAACAGCGAGCGCAGACTCCGCCTCACTCGGTTTCTCTTTGAGGGCAAACCCTAAGCCAAAAACGGTCCCTGGCATCGGCCAGAACGGGAAGTTGACAACAACCCCCTCGGCCAACTGATTTTCTCGCATCAGCTTCAACGTCTCGGGCAACAGATATTGACGGCCGCCCCACTGCCCATCGTTGATGATCATTTGAATGAAACGCGAATAATCCGGCAGCGTTGAGACCAGACCACCGCCGCCACTCAAAAATTTAGGCTTTTGGGTTGATGCCCGTTCCCCGAACATGGGCGCAACGGTTAGCCCGCTCTTCATCGGCTCAAACGGGTGCACCGGGGTGTAAAGTGTCGTTAGCCGACTGATTTTGTCCTCCGGCACAAAAAAACCAGTGTCGATGAGCCCCAAGGGCTCCAGCAACATTTTCGCTAAACAGACATCGAATTTCTGGCCAGACAGCACCTCAACCAAACGGGCACAGACATCCGTTGCCACACTGTACCGCCAACCGGAACCCGGCTCAAAAGCCAAAGGGAGCCTTGCAAGCGCGAGCGTATACGTCTCAAGATCGGTATCGATCCCTGCTAAGCCGCCAAGCGAGGCCGCGTTGTAAGCCTGATCAATAATCGAATCCGGCTCGACGAAACCATAGGACAACCCGGCGCTATGGCTGAGTAAATGCCGAATCAAGATCGGGTTCGCGGCAGGTGTCGCGTCTTCAATGCGGGCAGCATCTTTTGGTAAGACCAACATATCCGTAAATTCAGGGAGATAATTTGCAAGCGGGTCATTCAAATCGAAACTGCCGCGCTCGTACAACATCATGAGCACAACCGAGGTCATCAGTTTGGTATTGGAGGCAATCCTATAGATCGCATCGTCCTGCAAGGGCGTCTTTGACTCGATATCCGCATACCCAACCTGACCGGCATGCACGATCTCCGAGCCCTTTAAAATCTGATAACTGACGCCAGGCAAGATTTCATCGTCAACATAGCGTTGCATGGCCTCATCAATTTTCGAAAACATTCGCGCCCTCCCAGGAAACTTTAATCCACAAATTAATTCAGCAGGCAGTCATCAATATTCAGCCCTTTACGGCGCTTTGCGTGCATTCAATTGTGCGAGATGGGCATCATGATCTTCGCGAGTGATTCGATATTTCGAGACGATCACTAAACCCAACAAATAGAGCCCACAATAAATCGGCAAAAACAGGGTTGCTAAATTCATTCGAATCTCTTGGGTCACGTCGTCAACGGACGTAATGCCATCCAACCCAACAATGGAGACGATCGAGCCGGCCCCAACGATGCCGCCGGCTGAAATTGCTTTAGCCGCAAAGCCTCGGGCAGCGTAGAACAATCCCTCGGAACGACGCGCCGTTTTAAGCTCACTGTCTTCAACCACATCCGCCATCATCGAGTCGAGTAGCACCCCGCCAATGATGCCGCAGATCACTTCCATGACGATAAAGCCGCTGTAGATATACAACGACGTCCAACTACCCAGTTCCGGCCAATTACCTGTCAGCAATAAAATATAGGGCATGGGGTACAGCATGATATTGACTAAGATGGCGTAGATCGCTGCGCGCTTTTTGCCGAACAGCTTGCCCAGGTAGGGTGCCGCCCAATACGCGATCACCGGTGAGATTAAAACACCGATCGCGGTGACGCTGATCTGTTGCCCGGAGAACCCAAAAAAGTAAGTTGTATTATAAAGATAGAGCGCGGTGCCTAATCCCCCTGCAATCCCAACCGTTAAACCAAAGAAGAATAGCGCCGCGAAATTTTTATTTTTCACTGACTGAAAGATCTGCTTGATTTCCCGCTTGATGGCGAGGAATCGGAACGGCTCGCTCGGTTTAGGCAGCGCCGCCGCAACCTTTTGCGTGCCAAAGGATGACACCAAAATCGCAGCGGCAATTAAAAGCGCACCGGCAATGCCATAAATACCGTAACCGGTTTGGGAGGCAACCCCGTACGCACCCACCCAAAACATGAAGTTAATCATGTGGATGCCATTGCCCCCGGTCCAACCAAAAAAGTGTCTTAAGGCCAACCATTTATTCCGCCGATCGTAGTCCGTTTCAAGATCCGGCAGCAGCGCCGTCGACGGCACCTCAAAGAGCGTGGTCCCTGTTCGAATCAACAGCGCGAGCACGAGTACGTAGTAAAAGGTATTGTCCTCATTCAACTCGATGACAGGATTGAACAAGGCATAGAAGGTAATCGGCAGCACAAAAAAAGCCGCATACATAAACGGGTGTCTACGGCCTAAACGACTACTTGTTTTATCCGACCAATGTCCCAGCAAAAGATCCGATACGGCATCCCAAATCATTGCGATCGCCAATGCCAGGGATGCAAGATACCCTGGCAAGCCAAGGACCTGATTGGCGTAAATTAATAACAGGTAACTAAAGGCGTTATTTTTAATGCCGTAAGCTATCGATGCAGAACCGTAAAACCAAAACGTCGGATTCTTCTCTAAGATCGGTTGGGACATAACAGCCTCTTATTACACTATTCGCGGGTAGACGGCCTGATTAACAAGCTCTCAAGAAGCCCTTCTTAGTTACGATCACGCTTCTGTCGTAACAAATACTCGGACAACGCCAACCCAGAGTATAAGCGCATCGCGTCCAGAGGGCGCAACCCTTCATTTTAATCCGTCATCCCATTCACTGATGCGGCTTAACACACAGCCTGTGGACGCCTTGGCTTAACCGGCGCTAAACTTACGACTCCGCTATTCACTTTAGAATCGATCTCATCATGCGCCACCAACCTCACCACCTTGAACAATGGCAACAAGACGGCTTCGTTATTATCGAGGACTTCTTTACCCCGGATGAGATTGCGCCCCTCTTTGAGGACTTTGAAGCCCTCTATGACCACCTTGCGCCTGCGCAATCTGCAGCGGTTGCCCTGAACAAAAAGCAGGCAGGCGTTTTGGGCAAAGTCCACCCAAAGCAGTTTCAAAACATCGATTCGTTGCCTTATGAAGCCAGCATTGATTTGAACTTAATCTCGATGCATCCAGGGCTCATTGCCTTCGCCAAAGCGCTGCTTGCTGTGAATGACGTGCACCTCTATCAATCCCATACCTGGGCGAAATTCACTGGCGCTGCGGATTACGACCAAATGCACCACTGCGACTTTGGCAACCACACCCTAACCGCCCCTGGCGACCTCGCCTGTCAAAGGTCGGTTGATTTCATCGCGTATATCACCGATGTCGAGGATGATTTGGGCGCGCTGCACTATGTTACAAAACCGGATAGCGATCGCATACTCGGCGCCGGTGAAGTCATCGCAACCGAGGCCTCACAAGCAAAGCTGAAACAAAAAGAGCGAAGCGCTGCAGGCCCAGCGGGCACCTTGGTCGCGCACAGCATTGACACCTTCCATCGCGGCACGAATCTTACGCGTCCAGAAGGCCGGCGCTACACAATGACATTTGGTTATAAAGCCGCCGGCAACGACATGATTGGCTATCACGCGTGGCAATCCTCGCCCCATAAACCTTGGGAGCGGGTTTTAAATCACGCATCACCCGAGCAACTCGCCTGCCTCGGCATTCCAAAGCCCGGTTCGGACTACTGGACGCCCAGAACGCTGCGCCTAACCCAGGCCCGATGGCCGGGTTGGGACTTGTCCGCTTGGCGCACGGGCTTGGAATAACGCATACTGAGCACGCTTCGATGCGCAACCGCCTGGCTTAAGCTAGGATGATTAAACGTTAAAAGGAAAGCCAAAATGATCGAACGAATCGCGTTGACCCTCGGCCGATGCTTACTCGGCCTTTATTTCCTCGTGCCAGGCTTGTCGAAAATTACCGGCTACAGCGGCACACTTGCCTACATGCAGCTCCATAACGTGCCGCTCAGCGACTTACTCTTGCCGCTCACCATCGTCCTTCAGGTTGGCGGCGGACTCGCGCTCTTGTCCGGCTTTCGCATACGCGATACCGCGCTCATGTTGGCTGGGTTAACCATTGCCATCAATATCGGCATGCACGATTTTTGGAATACGTACCCCGAGGTTTCAAGCGACCGCGAGACCCAGAATTTTGTCAAAAACCTCGCGATCTTCGCAGGGCTTTTGGTGCTATCCAGTGTTAATTCATTGCCTCAATTCAGAATCAGTCGCTCGTAGTCGCCTCGAGCGCCGCCTCAACCGCCGCCCATTCATCATAGAGTGCCTGGATTTTCGTCCGTAGGACTTGTGCTGCCGCGTAAGTCTTTTGCTGCTCGGCTTCAGGTTGATTGAAGAATTCAGGCTGACTGACAATCGCCATCATCTCGGTTTCTTCCGATTCGAGCCGTTGTAACTCAACTGGAATTTGTTCGGCTTGACGTTGCAATCGGCGCTGCTCGCTCTTGGCCTGTTTACGCGCCTCATAACCCGCTGCCTCATCGATGGGCGAACTCGGGTTGGCAACTGGCTCATTGGCCTCAGCACTCTCCTCGGTGCGATCTGGCAGGATGCGCGCATTCGCGCTCGCGGGATGCAGTTCACCACCCCGAGCAATCCAATCCGAAAACCCGCCAACCTGTTCTTCGATCTCGCCATGGCCCTTAAACACCAACAAAGACGTCACAACTTGGTCCAAAAATTGTCGGTCATGACTGACTAAGAGGACCGTGCCCGTATAATCGAGAAGCAGTTCTTCTAAGAGTTCTAAACTCTCAACATCGAGATCATTAGTGGGCTCATCAAGCACCAAGAGATTCGCCGGTTGGGTGAACAATTGCGCCAACAGCAACCGATTTTGCTGTCCGCCGGATAGGGTCCTGATCTTGCCTCGTGCTTGAACAGAGTCGAATAAAAACCGCTTCAAATACGAAACCACATGAATCGACTGCCCATTGAGCTCGATAAAATCACGACCATCACCAATATAATCCGCAACCGAGGCATTGGGGTCTAGCGCCGCGCGACCTTGATCAAAATAGGCAACATCCAGCTTGGTTCCGAATTTAATCCGACCAGCGGTTGGTGCAATCTCGCCCAAGAACAATTTAATCAGCGTTGATTTGCCTGCACCGTTCGGACCCACAAGCCCGATCCGATCACCGCGTTGCACAATCCAGGAAAAGTCCTGGACCAACTGAAGTCCGGCAACCGAATAATTCACATTCTCGAGCGCTCGAACCACTTTCCCCGATTTTTCACCGGTATCGATTTCGAGCTTGAGCGCCCCACGCGTCACGCGCTTAGCGCGCTCTGAACGAAGCGCCTCTAGCGCCCGAACCCGGCCTTCATTGCGCGTCCGCCGGGCCTTGATCCCCTGACGAATCCAGACTTCTTCCTCCGCCAGCTTTGCATCGAATTGCTTTTCAGCTTCGGCCATGGTCTCGCGCTCGGCCTCCCTGCGCAGCAGAAACTCATCATACGAGCAGCTCCACAGCTTCACTCGACCCCGGTCGATATCCACCATCGCCGTCGCGAGCTCGCTCATCAGCATCCGATCATGGGTAATAAAAATGACCGTTCCTTTAAACAGTTTGAGTTCACTCGTGAGCCAATCGATCGCAGGAATATCCAGATGATTGGTTGGCTCATCTAAAAGCCAGATGTCCGGCGCGCCAACAAGACTCTGGGCAATCGCTAAGCGCTTTAGCCACCCCCCCGACAAGGACCCAACGATTTGATCCGGCGCAAGCTCGAGTCGTTGCAGCATGGCATCAACCCGGGCGCCGAAATCCCAAGCTTCCGCATTATCCAGCTGCTCTTGAAGTGCCGCGAGTTGATCTTCATCGGGATTGGGCGTTGCATAGAGTCGACGTTGCGTTGCTAAGACCACCCCAATGGGTCCAAGTCCGGCCGCCACCACATCATAAACCGTCTCGGAAACATCAAAACTCGGCGTTTGGGCGAGCAACGTCACTTTAAGGCCAGACATGATCGTCACAACGCCTTCGTCCGGGCTTCGATGTCCCGCGATAATGCCGAGCAAGGTTGATTTGCCGCTGCCGTTATAACCTGTAATACAGCATCGACTGCCCTGACCGATGACAAGGTTGGCCTCATGAAGCACAGCCTCGCTACCATAGGCGATCGAGATGTTCTGTAAATTGATGACCGTATTCATGCGCGGCATGCTATCACGACGCGGCACCAAAAAAGCAGCCGATTCTAGATCCTGCGGTCTACCCGATGATCGCCTGAATCCCTTATGATGCCTAAACCCCAGTAGTGGACCACCGCAATGAAATTGTACGGCTACCCCGGCGCACCCAATCCCCGAAAAGTGGAGATCTTTTTGGCAGAAAAAGCCATCGACTACGAATTCGTCAACGTTAACCTTGCCAAAGGCGAGCAACGATCAGAGCCTTTCCTGCAGAAGAATCTGCTCGGAAAAATACCCGTTTTAGAAACGGATGATGGCCAGTATCTCAATGAGTCCACTGCCATTTGCCGCTACCTTGAAGCCTGCTATCCAACGCCAAGTTTATTTGGCGCAACCCCCTATGACATGGGTCTGATTGAAATGCGCAATCGGCATGTTGAACTGAATCTGTGGATGCAAATTGGGATTGCTTGGGTCAATGGGCCCATTGTCGGGAAAATGGGCCGTTTTGAGCAAAACCCAATGGCTTTAACCCAGGCCGAAAAAGCCGTTCGGCACGGCTATAAGCGATTCAACGATGAGCTCGCAGCAAGTGATTTTGTTGCTGCGCCTGGTTTTTCGATGGCCGATATCTCGCTTTGGGTTGCCGTAGACTTTGCCTCACGCATGGTTTCGTTAAAACCGGATGCCGATCTCACCCATCTCACAGCGTGGTTTGACCGACAAGGTCAACGCGCAAGCATCGCTGCCTGAATCTGACATGTCTGACCATCGATCCAAAAAGCGTCTCCAGCGTCTAACGCGAACTGCTGAGGCGTTGTTGAAACAACCGGCCCGGCTGCGCGAAAAGTTGGCCAATGCGGCAAAGAAATTGAGGCAGACCGATTCGGGCCAGCTGCAAGGGATTAAAGGCCAGCTGACCGAACTCATCGAATTCAGTCAAGATATCTTACGCGGCAACTATCAAACCCTTGACGTGAAAACACCGGTCATGGTGATCGCGGCAATATTGTATTTCCTGCTTCCTTTAGACAGCATCCCGGACTTTATTCTCGGACTCGGCTACCTTGACGATGTCACGGTGATCACCTTTGTTTACCGGCAGTTGAGTAACGAACTGGAAAAGTACCGAGTATGGCGAGCCGGCAAACCGCCCGAAATCGACGACGAACCCCGTCATTAGTGGGCATCCTCAATCGTCTAGAAACATCCTAGCAGTGGGTCCTTTAAAGCCTGGCGCACAGGCGGGCTTTACCGGCATTGACCCTTGGTGGCATTCGGTCTTGATGGGACAACCGTTGGTTCTCTCTCATTTTTGAGGCGCTTTACCCGCTGAGGGCTCTTTAACCGCTGAGGGCTCTTTAACCGCTGAGGGCTCTTTA
>ERZ887851.746-NODE-746-length-30966-cov-13.428521_pt1 | contig 30966 bp, 27 predicted proteins | sample MGYA00521100_ERZ887851 | MGnify/ENA primary metagenome ERZ887851 (study PRJEB32303, sample SAMEA104408602) | aquatic metagenome | biome: Brackish water; feature: Pelagic; material: water | place: Baltic Sea | collected 2014-06-06T16:11:00 | depth 11,444 m ... | reverse complement strand
GCTTTCAAAAAATCAAGAAATTCAGGTGAGCTAATAAAGGTGTTTTTTTCTTTTGAATCGGGGTTAAAAAATTGTGACTTATAAGCTAAAATTGCTTGCATTTTAACATCATAGCTGTCTGAAATGTCAACTACAAAGTCAGGTTTTATGTGTACGGCTTGAATATAGTGATACACGTTCTTCGGTCGCCATGCATCTTGTAATTTACCGTTATGTTTGGTTTTAATTTTTGCTAATCCAGAAAGAAATGCTGCATCTGATGCTAGTTGAGCTCCTTTGCCATGATCAGGATGTCGATCATGCGGTGCATTAATGAGTAAAATATCGGGTTGATACTTTCTTATGGCTGTTATCAGTCTTAATTGATGTGCTTTGTCATTCAAAAAGAATCCATCTTCCATTTCTAGATTTTCTCGAACTGCTAATTTTAAAATCTTAGCTGCTTCATGCGATTCTTTAATTCGCAATGCTGGCGTACCTCGAGTACCTAACTGCCCGGTGGTCAAATCTACAATCCCTGTTTTCTTTCCGTCAAGGGCATGCTGATACAAGGTCGCTCCACATGATAACTCAGCATCATCTGGGTGCGCAGCTATTGCTAATATGTCTAGTTTCATCGAACTCATCTATCCTTCTAAAAGCTTATCAATGGCTCTTCTCACTTTACCTGAATTAGGCTTGGTAATGGTGTAGAAGTAATCTACTACTTTTCCTTCCTTATTCACTAAAAATTTATGGAAGTTCCATTTTGGTGTAGAGTTTATTTCTCCATTTAAATCCTTATTTGACAAGTATTGGAATAAGGGAGAAGCGTTCTCTCCTTTAACTTCAACTTTATCAAAAATCTTGAAAGTAACCCCGTAGTTAATTTGACAGAATTCATTTAGTGCTTCACCTTCTAAAGGCTCTTGATCTTGGAATTGATTACTAGGAAACCCTAGTATTTCAAAATCCTTATCCTTATAGTCTTGGTATAGCTCCTCTAAATCTCCAAATTGAGGCGTAAATCCACATTTTGAAGCAGTATTAACGATTAACAATACTTTCCCTTCATAATCGCCTAAATCCTTTGATTTACCGCTTATTTCTTTAACCTCAATATCATGAACTGTTTGCATAGACTTAATTTACAAATTCAATTAAATTTTCAACCATATTATATGGTGTTTTTGTTGCAGCTCCTTGCACCATCCAATCAGGTACACTTCCACCTGGATCAGTTTGATATTCCAAAACTACCTTTACTCCTGCACTAGTTTCTGTTATATTCCAAGTACCGAAGTAAATTGGAATTCTAGTGGCATTATCTTTCACTTCGATATAGTTTGACTTATTAGTCATATCAATTCGAACTCCGTTCGCAATAGCTACTTTTTTGATTTTAATTACCAAATCTCTATCAGCTGCAGGCCAAGGAGAATCAAAAAGTCCGTAATAAATTAATTCATCACTTCCCTTCCGTTGAAGCACTTCTATTTTTGCACAATCGGGCACATAGCTCACGTAATTTTCTACCTCAAAAACTGCTTTAACCACTTCATCGAAAGAAGCTTTGAAAGTCGCAGTTACTTTCGATGCCGGCATACCATATTCATCTGAACTCTTTGTATACACTTGAATACCGCCTTTGTCTTTTTTGAGTACCCAAGACTGTGCTTGAATTCCCAATCCGATACTTAGACTTAATATTATTGCAATTATTTTTTTCATAGGTTCTATATTCTAACTTATTAAAAGCCAAGACTATGCCAAACTAAATAATTTCTTTCTCAGCTAAAAAACGTTCAGCTTCTAGCGCAGCCATACAACCAGTTCCTGCAGCTGTAACCGCTTGTCTAAATACACTATCTTGTAAATCACCACAAGCATATACTCCTTCAACATTAGTTTTAGAAGAATCTGCTTTAGTTAAAACATATCCTACATCATCGGTATCTAAATATTCCTTAAAAACATCAGAATTTGGTTTGTGACCAATAGCTACAAAAAATCCTTTTAAAGGAATCTCCGTCTTTTCGCCAGTTATATTATTGACCATTCTTACCCCTTCCACTTCTTCTTCACCTAAAATTTCATCTGTTTCTGAGTTCCAATATACTTCAATATTTTTTGTTTTCAGTACGCGATCTTGCATGATCTTAGAAGCTCTCATTTCGTCTCTTCTAACCAACATGTGCACTTTTGTACATAGTTTAGAAAGATATAGCGCTTCTTCCGCTGCTGTGTCGCCTGCCCCTACAATACCTACTTCTGTATTCTTGTAAAAGAAACCATCACAAACAGCACAGGCAGATACTCCTCTACCATTCAATCTTTTTTCAGAATCAATACCTAACCATTTAGCCGAAGCTCCTGTTGCTAAAATTACTGTTTCCGCTTGAACTTGTTTCTCATCATCAATAGTTAGTGTGAAAGGTCTCTTCGAGAAGTCAACCTTAGTAATCATTCCATAGCGGATATCTGTACCAAAGCGCTCTGCTTGAGCTTTAAAGTCATTCATCATTTGAGGCCCCATTACTCCATCAGCGTAGCCTGGGTAATTTTCAACATCTGTTGTTTGCATTAACTGACCGCCTGGCTCCATGCCCATATACATAATAGGCTTCATATTTGCTCTAGCCGCATAAATTGCTGCTGTGTATCCTGCGGGTCCTGATCCTACGATTATTACATTGTGTTTTTCCATTCTTCTAATTAAGTTTTATTGTATAAGGATTGTTGTATAGCTTGTATTGTATCCTGCCCATATCCCGAATCCATCCCTGATATTACTCTGAATCAAGGTAGCTGCAGAAAAGGGGGTATCTCCTCCATCGTTGAAGACTGAGAACCAAAAATTATAAGTGGCCTCATCAATATTTTGCCATTTCAAAGTTACGTTATCTCCCACTTCAAACAGACCTAAATCGCCTATTTCTATATCTTCTTCGGTTCCGTATCCTCTCAATAAAGGCAAAGTAATTGTTCCACTCCCAGCGTAGATACCGTTATCCGACAAACCGCCAGCAAAATAATCAGGGATATAAAAAGCAGCAGTATCATTTCTTCTAGTTGAAATCAATACGAAAGCATCAAAATTATCAGGCACTGTAACATTGATCTTTACTTGAGCAAGATTAGCGTTGTCTGAATCAATGTCGTAAGTCAAGAAATTAATATCCTGCTTAACTGGGATAGTCGTAACTGCACTTAGCAATTCCCCATTCACATCAATATCTAAGGAATAGCTTGAACCTCCTTGACCAATTATTGAGTTAGTCGTATCGATATAAAAATTAAGGCTATTCACATACTTCACAAAAGCAATATCGTCTTCTTCAGTAACAAATGCTAATTGTTGGTCAAGCGTTAATCCGGCCAATTGACTAGCAAACTGTGCAAAGATTCTAGGGATTCTATTTGCGTCCAAAAATTGTTCTAATAGATCTATAGGTAATTCAAATAAGTTCTGCTCAAACAGCTGAACGGGAGATCCTCCATCTTCAGCTACTTGTATAATCGCTCCTCTGATTGCCAATGAATCTGAAAGGGTGGTTTGATTAAATGTCCCATACCCTGAAAACTGTCTAGAAAGCATAACCAAGGGACCGGAACTATCATAAATCCAAGCTTCAACCACGGGGTCTTCACTACCTGGAGGGATATCTAAAATGATTTCTTTTTCGCATGAAAATACAAGCGCAGAAACTAAAAGTGTTGATAGAACAAAAAGGATATTCTTCATGATTAATATTTAAAGTTCCATGTTATAGTTGGCAAAATAGGAAACAAAGAAACTTGCCTCGCTTGGATGGCAATGTCTCTATTATCACTAAAATTAATATCATCAAAAATGAAATAAGGATTTTGTCTGCTATACAAGTTGTAAACGGAGAAGTTTAAATCTGAATAGCGTTTATCATCATCTTTCATTATAAATGAGGCTCCAACATCTAAACGATGATATGCGGGTAAACGTAAGCTATTTCTATCTCCATACTCATTCACAATCTCACCTGCAATTACATATCTATTGATAACCGGCGTAGTTGTTTGTCCTGAGCCATATACAAAGGTGGCATTCAAGTTCCAACGTTTATTAATATTATATTGGAACACAACAGACAAATCATGTCTTCTATCATATTTATTAAAGAAGGTTTTTCCATTATCAATGTCAGGGAAACTTCTATTTGTCCAAGCTAAGGTATACCCAACCCAACCTGTAATTTTGCCTTTTACTTTAGCCACATAAAACTCTGTACCATAAGCCTGACCTTCGCCAAAAACGAACTGATCTTCTATCTCTTCATTTGCAGATACCACGGGTTCATTTCCATATTCAACTTGATTCCACATTTTCTTGTAGTAGCCTTCAATAGATGTTTCATACATGTTGTCTTTAAAGTTTCTAAACACTCCCAAAGAAACTTGAGTACCGATTTCAGGTTTAACAATATCCGTACTAGATACCCAAAGATCTGTTGGCAAGGTAGTGGTAGATTGAGAAACTGAATGAATGTACTGATAGTTCAAATTAGCTCCTACTTTTACAGAAGTTTCATCATCAATTTTAAAGCGAGCGTTGATTCTTGGTTCCCCGCCAAAATATGTAGCGTAGGATTGAAACACTCCTTTACTAACGGTATCGATAGGAATTGCTCCATCGAAGTAGACTCTATCATTAGGTCCAGTACTTGCATACATAGAACCTCTTAGGCCAACATTAATCTTCAACCAAGTAGTTACGTCAATCTCATCTTGAATAAATAGAGCAAACTCATGTCCGTACTTCACATCAATATCAGAAGTAAATTCGGTATCTTCTAGATTAGCCTCAAAAACATAAGGCGTAAATTGATGGAAGATATATTCATATCCTGCTTTAAACTTATTGGTGATTTTAGGGAAGAATTCAATTGCCCCTTTCAAACCATAATCTCTAATTCCAGAATTTAACTGAAAGCTGTTGTTTCCAAATCCCGCTTTAATTTTAGAAGTATAGTCATTAAATACAAAAGTGTTATTCATAAATACTTTTCCATTAAATTGATGGTTCCATCGAACACTTGTAGTTGCATTTCCATAAGGAAGTTCAAAGGATAAACCATCTCCTCCTGAGCTAAATGAAAATTTATCTCTACCAAAGTAGGTACTTACAAATAATCTATCTTTCTCTCCTAGTTTAAAATTCATCTTTGCATTGATGTCAAAGAACCATGGAATAGCGATTGGATTATCTTGTTTTTTCAAGATTGGATTTAACAAGAAACTTAGATAAGTAAATCGACCAGACACAATGAAAGCGGCCTTGTCTTTAATAATTGGACCTTGAGCGGTTAATCTTGATGATATAAAACCTATTCCACCTTCAAATTCATACTCTTTCATGTTTCCTTCACGCATGGTAATATCCAATACGGATGAAATTCGTCCTCCATATTCAGCAGGAATTCCGCCTTTAATAAGTGTTGAACTTTTAATTGCATCTGCATTAAATACGGAGAAGAAACCTAACAAGTGTCCTGGGTTATAAACAGTGGCATTATCTAGGAGCACTAAATTTTGAGCTGGGCCACCACCTCTTACGTATAAACCAGAGTTTCCCTCACCAGCACTGGCTACACCAGGCTTTAATTGAAGTGTACGAAAAATATCAGCTTCGCCTAATAAAGCAGGAAGCTCCTTAACCGTTTTCATATCCAATTCGATAACACTAGTTTGTGCATCGTCAACATTCTTATCTTCCTTACGACCAGTTACCGTTACTTCATCAGTAACAATTTCATTTTCTGAAAGCTCAATATTTAAAGCGATGTCTTTGTTTAGTGTAATTACTCTTTCTACGTCCTCGGTACCGATGAAAGAGAATACTACCGTGTATATTCCTGGATCAGTGGAAAGTGAATAAAATCCGTAGACATTTGTGCTTGTTCCTTTCAGTAATTCCTTAATGTAAACATTTGCTGCAAAAAAGTCTTCCCCACTTTTAGCATCCTTCACATAACCACTAATCGTAAATTGTTTTTGCGCATTCAATTGACTCGTGAAAGACAAGCTAATAAGAAGAATCCAAATGAGATGTTTGCGCATTGCAATAATTTGTTCAAAGATAAAAAATAACTCTGTGCTTGTAACATATACAGCGCTCAAATTGTTCCTTGTTATCAAGATTAAATGATAAAAAAGTTTAACAGGAATTTAGGTCCGAATAAACCCCTTGCTTTGAGCAGATTGGTTTAATAAAAATGGGCTCCCAACGGGAGCCCAAATTATACATTTTTATTTTCAATTATACCTTGGAATTTTACATCATGCCTGGCATTCCACCGCCCATTCCACCTGGCATTCCACCTGGTGCAGCTGCACCAGCTTCTTCTGGCTTATCAACTATAACACATTCAGTAGTTAACAGCATTCCTGCTACAGAAGATGCATTCTCTAAAGCAACTCTTGTCACTTTAGTTGGATCGATAACACCAATCTTTTTCAAGTAATCATACTTATCTTCTCTTGCGTTGTAACCAAAATCATTTTTACCATCTCTTACTTTGTTTACTACAACACTACCTTCAACACCGCAGTTTCTTGCAATTTGACGTAATGGTTCTTGAATAGCTTTTTTAATAATCTCGATACCAAAATTTTGGTCGTCATTATCACCTTTCAATTTATCCAAATCGTCTATAGCGCGGATATAAGCAACCCCACCACCTGGCACGATTCCTTCTTCAACAGCAGCTCTAGTAGCGTGTAAAGCATCATCTACTCTATCTTTCTTTTCCTTCATTTCCACTTCACTTGGAGCACCTACATATAGTACGGCAACACCACCCGCTAGCTTAGCTAAACGTTCTTGCAATTTTTCTTTATCGTAATCTGAAGTAGTTGTTTCAATTTGAGATTTGATTTGACCAACTCGTGCTTTAATACTTTCTGCTTTACCCGATCCGTTTACAATAATCGTATTGTCTTTATCAATCACTATTTTTTCACACGTTCCTAAATCCGTTAACTCAACTGCTTCTAGAGTTCTACCAGTCTCTTCTGCGATAACTACACCCCCAGTTAAAATAGCCAAATCTTCTAGCATCGCTTTTCTTCTATCTCCAAATCCTGGAGCTTTTACAGCCGCTACTTTGATCGTTCCTCTTAACTTGTTAACTACTAAAGTTGTTAACGCTTCACCTTCTAAGTCTTCAGCGATGATAACTAAACCTCTTCCACTTTGAGCAACTTTCTCTAAAGTTGGCAACAAGTCTTTCATTGAAGAAATCTTCTTGTCGTAGATTAAGATAAATGGGTTCTCCATTTGAGTTTCCATTTTCTCCGTATCCGTTACGAAGTAAGGACTTAAATATCCTCTATCGAACTGCATTCCTTCTACAGTCTCTACGTATGTTTCAGTACCTTTTGCTTCTTCAACTGTGATAACTCCTTCGTTGCCTACTTTCTCCATTGCTTCTGCAATTAGACTTCCGATTTTTTCATCATTATTCGCTGAGATAGTTCCAACCTGTCTAATTTTTTCAATGTCGTTTCCTACAACTTCACTTTGCTTTTGGATGTTTTTAATAACCACTCCAACAGCCTTATCCATTCCTCTTTTCAAATCCATTGGATTAGAACCCGCTGCTAAATATTTTAAACCAGGAGCAATTATCGCTTGAGCTAAAACAGTTGCAGTAGTGGTTCCGTCACCAGCTAAATCATTGGTTTTAGAAGCCACTTCTTTTACCATTTGAGCACCCATGTTTTCAATAGGATCTTCTAATTCAATCTCTTTAGCAACAGATACCCCATCTTTTGTAATTATTGGAGATCCGAATTTTCTATCAATTACTACGTTACGCCCTTTTGGACCTAAAGTAACTTTTACGGCGTCCGCTAATTGGTCAACACCACTTTTAAGTGCATTTCTAGCTTCTGTATCAAATTTTATAATTTTTGCCATTTCTTTTTAGTTTTTAATTTTATTAAATCAATTATACGATAGCCATGATATCCGACTCACGCATGATTAGGTATTCAACACCATCGATATTTACCTCAGTACCAGAATACTTTCCGTAAAGAACCATATCGCCATCTTTAACTTTTGGCTTCATCATTTTTTCATCTTCTTCGCTAACAGTAATTACTTTACCTCTTTGTGGTTTTTCTTTCGCTGAATCAGGAATGATAATTCCACTTAGCGTTTTCTCTTCCGCTGGAGCAGGAAGAACTACAACTCTGTTGTTAGTACCTGCTATTGGTTTAATATTAATCTTACTCATAAGTATATCAATTTTTGGTTTTTAATTCTATACTGCTCTTTAAGCACTTTCTGTGCCAAGGCATAAACAAGTAACAATGTCAGTTTTGTTTGAACAATGTGTCATGATTGAGCCGATTGAAGGTGAAATTTTGGCAAATCATACTCAAGTCAAGGCTTTAATAAGGTATTCGTACCTAGAACGGGTAGAATAAAAAATACACCTGTTAACAGACCTGAAACGCACCGTGTTTAAAGGTTCTAAAATCCAAGCCATACTTAGTCATGAAATTAGCATAGTCCGCTCCAATTGCCGTATTTACAACTTTGATAGCGTCCGTTTTAGTCATATCCATCATTGCTGATCCGACATGCATCTGATGAATAACCGTGGGCTCAGAACCTGGTCAAACAAATAAGCCCTCCTTGATACCAAATCAGGGAGGGCTTATATATGTGATTAAGTCGAATATCTATTCTCCTTCAGTAGGAAGAACAGGTAAATCTAACGTTTCTACTTCTTGGCTTGGATTAAAAGCACCTTCTTCGTTAAACATTTCTGCATCAGAACGTTGAACCTCTTCAGTATTTGAACCTCCACTAATAAAGATGACTGAAGACATACTTAAAACTACTATAGCCATAGCTAAGTACCAAGTTACATTTTCAACTAAACCAGCTGAGTTTTTAGCACCAAAAACTTGAGAACTAACTCCACCTAAAGATTGAGACAATCCCCCACCTTTCGGGTTTTGCACAAGGACTACTAAGCTAAGGAGTACACAAAGTATCAAGATAACAATTGAGATTACGATATACATGATTAATTAGATTTTAATTTTTCTATTTGACGTGCAAAACTAGAACTTTTTTTCGGATATTTTATACTTAACTCCTTATAAATAGCAATTGCTTCTTGTATTTTGCCTTGATCCGCTAAGATTTTTGCATAGGTTTCACTTACAGCATGATGGATTCCCGAAGAAAACCCTTCCTTTCTATCTTGTTTGCGTTGTATTTGATTCACTAAGAAATCTTCCAATTTAAATGAAGAACGCTTCGCCTCTAAAATAAGCTCCGCTTCGTTACTTGCGGTTAAGTCTATAGGTATTTTAGCTTTTTCATTAGCTTTAACCTTATCTACCGGTTTTTGATGTTTCAACCAATCTACAAATGACCCCGTTGGTTTCTCTTTTACAAGGACTTTTTTCTTCTTTAAAGGAGATACGACCTTCTTTACAGGAGGTTTTTTTGAAACTTTTGGCTTCGAAACATTTTTGTTAACTGCACTTTCAATGTTCTTTGCTTTTCGCTCTACTTTAGATTTTATTGGCTGTTCTTTTCGTTTTGTGCGAATCGCGTCAACTAGAGATTTTAAGTCTTCACTACCTTCGGTCGATATTTGTCGTTCATGAACGGCAGGCTTAACTTCTACAGGTATCTCTTTTTCACCTTTGCTTACTACCTTTTTGATCGTCCCGTAGTTCTCGTGCACCCTATCATAGAGAACTGCTCGATTATTCACTCTGAGGGCAATATGAGGAAGCCCTTCTTCAAAAAGCTCTTCACCATCCTTCTTCAGGTATATTCCTTTTAATAAATGAGCTCCATGAAAACAAGGATATTTATTAATCATATCTTCCAGCCATGCGGAGTCCAGAGCGGGCAATTTTTTACCCTCAATATCATTGAGCACAGATATGTACGTCCCTTTTACCATTTTACAAATGCCGCATTAAAAATATCATCAACTAGCTGTGTACTAATTTCAGTAATTATAGTTTCTTCGATAGCTGTTAAGTCCTCACTTACGGGATAATCTGCAAATCGGGTAAAAGTCTTTTGCTCAAAACTTTCTATTTCATCAATTCGATTATAATAACTAATCGTTACTGCCATCGTAATCCTTCTCAAATCTGAAGTAGTGTTTCCTGAAGGCGCTTGAATAGTGTAGTTGTAGTTAGAGATTTCTCCAGCAAAATAGACATCCCCATTAGTGTTCGTCATTGTGAGGTTGGTATTTGTAATCATTTTATCCTTAAGCAAATTGGTGAAAATATCACTCGCACTTGCTGGACCGTTTCCACTTTTATTAAAGATGTATGCTACCGATATCGTTTTAATATCTGGGTTAATATTTGCCCCAGAAAAACTATAAATTTTACATGCACTCATTATGAATAATATGCTCAATATGCCGATAGCCTTTCTCATAAGTTGATTTCGTATTCCTTTATTTTACGATAAAGCGTTCGCTCAGATATACCAAGTTCGTCAGCTGCATTTTTTCTTTTCCCTTTAAATTTTTCCAATGATTTAATAATCATCATTTTCTCCATATCTGCTAAGGAAAGTGTTTCTTCAACTTCTTCAGTTTCACTAAAATTTTCATTCTCGCGAATCAGAACTGCCTCTCTGCTCGCATTGGCTTCTGCTACATTAACATCATAATTTTGGGGTAATTGTTTCATGTGGTGATTGGTAACTTGACCAACATTTTGAATAGAATCCGTAGAAAGGTTATTTGATTTTGCCATTTGCAGAACGAACTTCTTCAGCTCATTCATGTCATTTTTCAAATCAAACATAATCTTATACAGAATTTCTCTCTCTGAAAAATTATCAGCTCCATTACCTCCATCTAACAACTTTGGAAAATTAGATTGAGAATTGTCAGGAATGAATCTTGCCAGTTCATCTGCATTCACTTCTACTTGATCACTCAGTATAGTACTTTGTTCAGCAACATTTTTGAGTTGCCTAACATTCCCTGGCCAAGAATAACGCTTTAACAAAAGCGATGCATCGGGGGTCAATCTGATATTAGCAGTTCTGTTCTTTTCAGCAAAATCCGAAGCAAATTTCCTAAACAACAACTCCATATCACCTCCTCTATCTCTAAGAGCCGGCATGTCAATTTGAACAGTACATAAACGATAATATAGATCCTCTCTGAACTTTCCTTTTTGGATATCCTTCAATAAGTTTTTATTGGTTGCCGCAACCACTCGAACATCGGTTTTTTGCACTTGCGAAGAACCTACTTTAAAGAATTCTCCTGTTTCTAACACTCTTAACAATCTAGCTTGAGTACCGATAGGCATCTCTCCTATTTCATCTAAAAAAATAGTTCCTCCATCAACAGTTTCGAAGTATCCTTTTCTTTTGTCATTTGCCCCTGTAAATGAGCCTTTCTCGTGTCCAAAAAGTTCTGAATCAATGGTCCCTTCTGGAATAGCTCCACAATTTACCGCAATGAACTTATTGTGTTTTCTTGCACTTAACTGATGAATGATTTGAGAAAAAACTTCCTTTCCCGTTCCACTTTCACCACTAATTAAAACAGAAAGGTTGGTTGGTGCCACTCGCTCTGCTATACTAATCGAATAGTTAAGAGCTGGTGCATTTCCAATTATGCCAAATCGTTGTTTTATACTTTGTGTACTCATTTTTTTATTAGTTGACTGGTTGACTGGTTGACCACTTTCCCAATTAGCACATTTGAGCTACAATCTATAATCTCGCATGTCACATAATCCCCGGGCTTGTGATTTCCTCTTGAGAAAACGACCATATTATTTTGATCATCTCTTCCACTTAAATCATCATCACTTTTCTTTGAATTTTTCTCAACTAGCACCTCTACAATATTCCCAATTTGCTTCTTATTCAGTGCCAAAGAGCTCTTTTTCTGAATAGAAATTACTTCCGTCAATCTTCTCTTCTTCACTTCTTCAGGTACGTCATCATCGTATCTTTTAGCAGCCAATGTACCTGGTCGCTCAGAATAAAAATACATATATGCCATATTGAACTTCACTTCTTTCATTAAGGAAATTGTTTCCTCATGTTGCTCTTCTGTTTCTCCGCAGAATCCAGTAATTATATCTGTTGATAAACCACAATTCGGAATGATTCTATTGATCGCAGCAATACGATCTAGGTAATACTCCCGAGTATAGCCTCTATTCATTTTCTCCAAGAGTTCACTGTTTCCACTTTGAACAGGTAGGTGAACGAAATTACAAATATTTTTATGCTTGGCAATGGTATACAAGACATCATCTTGCATATCCTTTGGATGAGAAGTTGAAAAACGAACACGTAAATCCGGCGCGACTAATGCTACTGATTCGAGCAAATTGGCGAAATTAAAGACCTCATCGGTGTCCTTTAGGTCAATAAGTTTTTTTCCTCTGATCTTTTCATCCTCACTCCATCTATAAGAATCTACATTTTGCCCCAACAAAGTCACTTCTCTATATCCATTATTATACAGATTTTGAACCTCTGCAACAATACTATCTGGGTGGCGACTTCGTTCTCTTCCTCTAGTCTGTGGAACTACACAAAAGGAACAAATATTATCGCATCCTCGGGTAATTGATACAAAAGCATTCACCCCATTTGAAGCCAGGCGTACAGGGCTAATATCGGCATAAGTCTCATCTCTAGAGAGTAGCACATTTATTGATTTCTGTCCAGATTCGGCTTCCGCTATTAAGGTGGGCAGGGATCTATAGGCGTCTGGACCTATGACCATATCTACTAATTGCTCTTGTTCTAAGAATTTATCCTTTAGGCGTTCTGCCATGCATCCTAGAACTCCAACAAGGGCCGCTTTATTTCTTTTCTTTACACTTTTGAAATGCATCAAGCGCTTACGCACTCGTTGTTCTGCCTTATCTCGAATAGAGCAGGTATTAATGAAAACTAAATCAGCTTCATTATAATCTTTAGTCGCATCGTAACCATTTTGACCGAGAATTGAAGCCACGACTTCACTATCAGCAAAATTCATTGCACAACCATAGCTTTCTATATAATATTTCTTTCCATTGCTAGGAACATCCTTAGGTCGCGCAATTTCTAGCGCGTTCCCTTGCATAGTTTCATCTATGCTTTTGGTTTTGAGTTCAAATGGAATTTTATTATTGTATAAATCAGACATTGATCAATTAAATGGAGATCAAAGATACGTAAAATCAGAAACACAACTGCCACTTTGGCAGATTATTCTCGACAATTAATATTTTTTATGAACGCAAAGAATATAAATTTGGAAGCTAAAATGAACCATTTATGTTAAATCATAATTATCATTAGCAAACGAATACAAAATCATGAAAAAATCTAACAACAACTCCCCTATTTCTTTACCATGCGGAAAAACATCACGTAATCGTTTTATGTTAGCTCCAATGACCAATACTCAAAGTAATGAAGATGGAAGTCTAAGCAAAAATGAATACAACTGGTTGGTAATGAGAGCCAAAGGTGGTTTTGGATTAGTTAGTACATGTGCTTCACATGTAGACCCTTTAGGCAAGGGATTTCCTGGCCAATTAGGTATTTTTAGTGATCATCAAATAGAGGGTCATAAACGTTTGGCAAAAGGGATACAAAATGAGGGTAGCTTGGCTATCATTCAATTGCATCATGCGGGTATGCGGTCTCCAGAGAAGTTAATTGGACAAAAGCCTGTTTGCCCTTCTGACAATGAAGAAACTGGTGCTCGTGCTTTGAGCATAGAGGAAGTAACAACTCTAAAAGACCGCTTTATTGAAGCAGCTGTTCGAGCAAAAAAATGCGGATATGATGGCGTGCAAGTTCATGGTGCTCATGGATACATTCTCTGTCAATTTTTAAGTGCAGCGCATAACCACCGAACAGATGAGTATGGTGGGAGCTTAGAAAATCGAGCACGAATTATTAAAGAAATAGTAACTGGAATTCGGAAGGAATGTGGACCCGAATTTTTATTAAGTTTAAGACTTTCTCCTGAACGCATGGGCATGAAGCTTTCAGAAATAAAAGAGCTGTGTCTAGAATTTGAGGAAGAAAAGTCTTTAGACTTTTTAGACATCTCTTTATGGGATTGTTTTAAAATGCCCGAAGAGGAAGAACATCAAGACAAGACCTTACTTGCTCATTTTACCGATTTAGGATTAAAACATACGGCATTAACTGTTGCAGGAAAGATTAGCTCCGCGCGAGATGTTGCGAAAATATTAGAAGCGGGAGTTGATTTTGTGAGCATTGGGAAATCAGGCATCTTACACCATGACTTTCCAAACTTAGTCATGAACAATGCAACATTTGAGCCTACAGCAACTCCTGTGACAAGAGCATACTTAGCTAAAGAAGGATTGGGTGAGAAATTCTTGGACTACATGAGTAGATGGCCAGGATTTATTCAATAAATCCCTTAAAGTGAGCACTTAAAACTTGAATCAATGGCTAGTTTTGCAAAAGCGCTATCGGCATAATCAAGGATGAATTTTTCTTGATATTCTTTCAAATTTGAAACAGCCAAATTGAAAACCTTATACCCTTCTGCTTCTTGAATATTAGTTAAGCTAGTAAAGACAATTTGATCATCTTTTAAGTAAGCAATAGTATTTCTATTGAATGCATCAAAATTATATCTCACACCTAAATCTTTTAGCATTCGTGCGCTACTATCAATACTACAACCACTAGCGGCTTCATGATTCTCATCAACAGCTAAAACTATAAAGCAAGACCATAAAATTTGAGCGCTTGCTTTTAAGGCATTACCATGAGCAGCCCATTGAGCAGTAAAAGCATCAATGTCGACTTTCACTTGCGCTTCTTCTTCTTTACTTAACAGTCTATCAATTTGATAAACCCAAACTCTATTATTTGCTGCTTGTATTTCCATAATATTATATCCCTATGTCATCTAAACCTTGTCCATGAGCAATCAGTTCGGCAAGATCAAATACTTTAACAGTATGCGCTTTAGGGTCGTCTGAAGTAACTCCATCTTTCATCATGGTCATACAGAATGGGCAAGCTACAGCTACAATGTCAGCTTTAGTATCCGCCACTTCTTCAGCTCGTTTAGCATTAATTCTTTGTTCACCAGGCTCATCTTCTTTGAACATTTGGGCTCCACCTGCACCACAGCATAAACCTTTTGATTTGCAAGACTTCATTTCTACCAATTCAGTATCTAAAGCTTCCAATACCTTACGTGGAGCTTCGTAAACACCATTAGCTCTTCCTAGATAACAAGAATCGTGATAAGTAATTCTTCTTCCTTTGAATTCCCCTCCACCTTTCATTTTGACTTTGCCTTCATCAATCAATTGTTGAAGAAAAGTACTGTGATGGATCACTTCGTAATTTCCTCCAAGTTCAGGATACTCGTTAGCGAGTATATTGAAGCAATGCGGACAAGTAGTAACGATTTTCTTTACTTCATAGGCATTTAACACCTCAATGTTTTGATAAGCTGCCATTTGAAAAGCAAATTCATTACCAGCTCTCTTTGCAGGATCTCCCGTGCAACTTTCTTCCGTTCCAAGAACGGCATAGTCAACACCAACCTCCGCTAAGATTTTAGTAAATGCCCTTGTAATCTTTTTGGCTCTATCATCAAAACTTCCTGCACATCCAACCCAAAATAAAATTTCAGGTTTTTTGCCTTCGGCCATCATGTTTGCCATTGTAGGTATACTCATCTTTTATATTTTTCTTTTAGCTATTTGCTTTTGGCTTCTAGCTCAATTTAATTGTTATTTCTTACTCTTCGTTAGCCCAATTGAATCGGTCTTGTGGACTAAATTTCCATGGGGCTCCATTATTTTCAATGTTGCTAAACATTACATTCCATTCTTCTGGAGAATTAGATTGCTCTAGAATTAAATTTCGACGTAATTGAACAATAATATCTAGTGGCGAAATCATTACAGGACAAGCTTCCACGCATGCATTACAAGTTGTACAAGCTCTTAACTCTTCAACTGAAACGTATTCATCACTAATTAAAGATTTACCATCATCAACAAACACACCGTTTGCGCGAATATTCAAGGCAACCTCTTCTAATCGATCTCTAGTATCCATCATCACCTTTCGAGGAGACAACTTTTTCCCTGTTTGTGAAGCAGGGCATTGCTCTGTGCACCTTCCACATTCCGTGCAGGTATAGGCAGCTAATAAATTGGTCCAAGGTAAATCCTGAACATCCTTCGCTCCAAAGGTTGGAATTTCTGCCTCTGCTCCGTTCGCCGGAGCTGCAAAAGCAGTATCAGGGTTCATCATTAGCTTTATCTCCTTAGTTACCTCTGGCATATTTGGCAAGAAGCCATTTTCCTTCAAACTGGCGAAGTATACATTTGGGAAAGCCAGCATAATATGCAAATGCTTAGAATAAGGTAGGTATACAAAGAAGGCTAGAACTCCTAGTATATGTCCCCACCAGCCAATTCGTTCTATTGCATGCAAAGCCCCCTCTCCTAAACCTGAGAATAAGGCACTACTTAATGCACCAGAAAGCACAAATGGGTATGAATTATTATGCAAAGCTTGGTCACCTCCGTTCATCATGAAGATGCAAGTCACTAAATAAATTTCAGCAAACAAAATGATGTTTGCATCTAACTTAGGCCAGCCATTCATTTCTGAACGAACTAATCGTGGCACCTTTAATAAGTTTCTTCTATATAGAAAGATGAAAGTTGCGATTAAAGCAAATACAGATAGTATTTCAATGCTATTTATTACTAAAACATAAAGTCCAGTTAAGAAAGCACTGCCTTCAAACAAATGGTAAAGTACTCGATGACCACCAGTAAATCCATCAATGAAGATTTCTATTAACTCTATTTGAGTAATAAGGAAAGCTATATAGACACATAAATGCAACAACGCTGGACCAACTTCCTTAAACATCTTCTTTTGACCTAATGCAATCAAGATGACATTTTTCAGTCGTTGCAATGAATCCCCTTCGATGGCTTGATCTTTCCCAAGCTTCACATTCTTATAAATATGATAGAATTTTTTTCCACCAAAGTAAAACACCCCTATGTTTACGATGGTAAAAATAATAATTTGAATTAACTTAGCAATATCCATTAATGTACATTTTGAACTTCAAAAATATTGTATAATAATTACTTCACGTAGTTTTGCCTAATAATTAATCAAAAAAAGCTTAATTTTAAGTCAATCTAAACAAGAATATTTTTCTATGAAGCACCTCTTTTCCAATCTACTTTTAACTCTATTTTTCGCTCATTCTTTTGCGCAATTTGGAATTCGAGAAACCATGCACTTGCAGGAAATAGAGGGTACAGAGATTGTATCTATCCTTGTAAAAGGTAATCTTGCCGATATCAAAAAGGCATGCCTACTGATGGATGTTAATTTGAAGTATGCTTATAAAGACCTTGCTGCTGTGCGAATTGAAAAATATAAATTAGAGGAGTTTACTCAAATGATTGGAAAAGCTAAGATTGAGATTCCTTTGGGAAAAGCAACTAGCCTAATGGACACCGCCTTGATTCATAATAACATCACTCAAGTACACAGTGGTTTAAGTCCGCTAATACAGTCTTACAAAGGGTCGGGAGTTATAATAGGGATATTAGACTCGGGGATTTACTTTGAGCATGAAGATTTCAAAAATGCAGATGGTACAACAAGAATTCGTTATATCTGGGATCAAAATGTGACATCTCCTTCCAATCCACCTGTTCCATATAATTTTGGACAAGAATGGACTTGGCAAGATATCAATAATGGTGCATGTAACCATGTAGAGCCAGTCAATCAGTTTGGACATGGAACGACGGTTGCTGGAGCAGCATGCGGAAATGGTCTAGCTACAGGAACACATGTAGGTGTAGCGCCAGAATCAGAGATCATAGCGGTTGCAGTAGATTATTACAGCAATGACTGGTTGAGCAACACTGTAGATGCTATTGATTATGTTTTTAAGAAAGCGGATGCACTGGGTAAGCCATGTGTAATCAACACTAGTTATGGCTCTTACTATGGATCGCATGACGGAAAAGATTTTGCTTCACAATTGATTGATGCGCTTATTGAAGAGCGCCCAGGACGGGTAGTTGTAGCTTCTGCTGGGAATGGAAATAATATTGATAACACTTCTGGAAGTTTTACTCCAACTCACTTAAGTTACACCCTAAGCACGGATACCAATTTCACTTGGTTTAAGACAATGTCAAACGGAGAAGCATTTTTTGAGATTTGGACGGATACCGCAGACTTCAATGATGCCTACTTCTCTATTGGCAATAGTAATGATACTAGTTTTGCGGAAAATGGGCAAATAGATTTTCTTAATGTAGCCGATTTTGTAGGTGATTTGAGTCTGGGTGTTTATCTAAGTAAATTTGTATTTGACGACATGGGAGTCAACCAGGGTTCGGTTGATATGTATCTAGAAGAAACCGAAGGGCGATATTTTTTACAGTTTTTAATTACTCCAGCACGCACACAAGATTTTTGGCGTTTGATGCTAACTGGTTCTGGAACATTTGATGTTTGGAGTTCAGTGACTTTTCAGGGGACTTCAAACATGGTCTTTTCTAACCTGCCTCCAAATTTTGTTCTTCCTGCAATTGATTTCTATAAACTTCCGGACAACGAGAAGTGCATAGTAAGTAATTGGCAATGTTCAGACAAGGTAATAACTGTGGGTAATTTTGCTAATCGCTCCCATTACTACGATGTTGATTCAGTATACCGTCCTTTGAATCTTAAACCAGGTGAAATCTACTATAAATCATCTGAAGGGCCTACAAGAGATAATCGAACGAAGCCCGATATTAGTGCAACGGGTAACCTAATTTTCGCCAGTGGAAATCTTGACTTCATCGCAAGTGCCTTGGCCGTCAACAGGCCTAAAGTTGCTCCAGGATCGATGCATAATTACAATGGTGGAACTAGTATGTCATCTCCTGTCGTAGCTGGCGCAGTAGCTCTATACTTGCAAGAAAACCCCAACGCTTGGTGGTATGAGGTAAAGGCTGCTTTAACACAAACTGCACGTCGGGACACTTTTACAGGTCCAGTTGAAAACAATATCTATGGTTACGGAAAGTTGGATGCTTTTCAACTCGTGCAATATGATGCAGTTTTAGGTTGCATGGACGATACCATGTTCAACTATAATCCAAACGCCAACATTGACGATGGCTCTTGTATTCCATTCATTTATGGTTGTACGGATACTTTCTCGCTTAATTTTGATACTAACGCAAATACTGACGATGGTTCTTGTATACCTATTGTTTTAGGATGTACGGATAGCTTAGCACTAAACTACAACTCTCAAGCTAATACCGATGATGGTTCTTGTCAATACCCTACAGACACTACTGGAATTAAGGACTTGAATCAAGCGAAGCTATTTAGCATTCAACCTAACCCTGGACAAGAGATTGTCGCTGTTCAATTGAACAGTTTTGACCAACAAGGTAGTTACACCTTAACCTTAAGTGATCTTGCGGGAAGACAAGTTGCTCTTTATCAACTTAGCTCTGACAATTTGCTCATTGACATCGGCGATTTAGCTTCAGGACTATATGAATTTATTCTCTTTGATAAAGGAATGGCAATTGACTACCAAAAATTAATTAAAGAGTAGATGAAAAGTTTAATACTAGATAAGGCTGCGTTAAAGCAGAAAATAGTTCGCTTGGCCTATGAGATTGTAGAAGATCAATTTGAAGAAAAAGAGATTTGTTTAGTTGGTGTGTTGCAAGGAGGTTTTCAAATAGCTAAATTATTGAAAAAAGAGATTCAAAAAATTAAAGGCATTCCAGTGTCTATCTCATCAATTAAAGTACATAAAGAGAATCCGCTAGTTTCGCCTACGGAACTAAGCGAGGAAATTTCATATTACAATGGAAAAGCAGTGATTATAGTGGATGATGTAGCCAATTCTGGACGCACCATTTTCTATGCCTTCCAACAGTTTTTAAATATTATTCCTAAGACGGTTAAAGTTGCCGTTCTTGTAGATAGAAAACATAAAAAATTTCCTGTTCATTGCGACTATGTAGGAACCTCATTAGGAACTACAATCAAAGAGCATATCGAAGTTGTTTTTAGTGGTTCTCAAGTTGAGGCTGCATATTTAAGTTAGTTTTATATGCTAATTTGTAGTTTAAGATTGAAAGCTCAACTTTTTACTTCTTGCCAAATCTTCCAACTTTCTTCTGCTTGAATTTCAAGCATCTCTAATCCATTTTTGATTGTTGCTCCTTGAGCTTCGGCCTTTTTCAATAAAGCTGTTTTCTCAGGATTGTAAACTAAGTCATAAATCAAATGACCTTCACCAATGCCATTAAAAGATTCTAAAGGACATCCATCTTCATTAGGGAAAGATCCCAAAGGAGTTGTATTTATTATCAAGGAATAATCCATTAAACTTCCTTCAGCTTCTTCATAAGATAAAAACCCTTGCCCTTTTTGTCTAGAAACAAAGCGAAAAGGAATCTCCAACTTTTTCAAGACAAAAGCCACTGCATGAGCTGCGCCACCTGTTCCCAAAATCATCGCAATACTATGCCCCTCGTTTAAAAATGGAATTAATGACTGTTCAAATCCTATTACATCCGTATTATAGCCAATCAATTTACCTTCATCAAATGCAATACAATTCACTGCTTGAATTTCACTTGCCTCAGCACTCAATTCATCAATAAATGGGAGGATATCTTGTTTATAAGGAATGGTAACATTCAATCCTGAAAGCGCATAATCCCGAATGAGTGCCGGAAATTCCAGAATATTTTCTAGAGGAAACAATAGATACTGAGCATCACTTATATCCTCTCGATCAAACTTTTCTTCGAAGTATTTTGGAGAAAATGAATGACTCAATTTCTTCCCAATCAAGCCGTATGATTTAAGCTCGTCGTTCATTTAAGCTTCTGATTTATTCATTTTCTCCATAGCGAAAAGCAAAAAGAAACCAACGGCAATCATAATAATCGCTCCTATCAGATAATTATCTGCAGGCTGATATCCGACAATGTTTGCTCCTTCACGAATAAAGGCATCATGGTTCGCAGGTAAAACACTTCGTTCTGTTATGGTTACAACTTTTTCATCTATCTCTCCAAGATGCTTAACATAGATGCTTTCTACATGTTTCCATGGCCATACTTTATTTAAAGAACCCAAAAGAAAGCCTGTTAGAACAGCTAATGTAGGCGATTTATACTTTTTAAAAGTCCAAGAAAATACTCTTGAAAAACTCAATAAGCCCGACAAACACCCCAAGGCAAACACAGCAACTACTAATAAAGAATTAGTATTAAAATCGCTTAATAAAGCTTTAACATTGTCTGTAACAATGTATTGATACATCCCTAGTAATAAGAGCAAAAAGCTTCCTGAAACGCCAGGCAACATTAAGGCACAAATAGCAATGAAACCTGAGATAAAAACGAACCATAGCTCCTGAGGTCCTTCACTAGGAGCTGCAATCGTGATATAATAAGATAAGGCGGCACTTAATAAGAATAAAAGCACCTCTTGAATTCGCCATCGATTGATTTGCTTACCTACATACCATACAGATGCGACGATTAATCCAAAGAAAAACGACCAAACTAGAATAGGAAAACTAACTAACAGTTTTGCGATAGTAAAAACACCTAAAACTAAACCAGTGGCCATACCCACCAATAAGTAGAGCAAGAAATTACCATTAATTGACGACCAAAAGGATTTAAAACCTTCATTTTTGAGTACCAATAATTTATTAGGAGTCAATCCTTTAATGGTATCTAACAACTCTTCGTAAATACCTGTAATAAAAGCAATGGTACCTCCAGATACGCCAGGGACAACTTCGGCCATTCCCATCGCCATTCCCTTAAGCGCTAATAAAATTGATTGTTTCATGGCTCAAATATAAGCTATCAAATTTTACTTTTGATAGTTTACCGTCTAGTCTTATAAGTAAGATTCAATTAATGCCATAACTGCATTATCTTTTTCGATTTCAGGGAGAAGTTCGAACAACTGAGCATAGCCACTAGAATTTTGCTCTAAGGCCGTTAAAAGCGTGTCAAACATTTCATTCTTTTTCCCAAGTTCGTATAGAAAAGCCGTTTTGATATACAAGAGGTCTGCATGGTCATCAAAAAATGACAGACACAAATCAATGGTTTCAATTGCATCTCCTACTCTACCTTGTTCGTAAAGAATACTAACAATATTTAAGTAGATACGTTTATCGGACTCATTTATCTCGAGCATTTTGTAATAACAATCCAAGGCAAGTTCTTGCTTCTCATTTAAGAAATAAGACGCTGCCAAACTATTCAGGTATTCATAATTGCGATTATCAATTTTAACTGCACGCTCTAAAGGTGAAGTTGCATTTTTAGGCAAATTGCTTTCCAGATAATTCAAGCCTAATTTGTGAAAGGCTTTTGCATAGTAAGGATCAATATTGATACTCTTCTTCAAATACTCTCGAGCCTTCACGTATTTATCTATATGTTGGTAGGCTTTGGCAATTTGGTAATAAATTTCTTTCTTAGCACTTCCCTTTTCAACAGCTTCATGATAGTACTCAATGGCCTTATCATACTTTTTCTGCTTGTATAACAAGTCTCCAGCATCTATATAAGCCAAATCATAATCTTCATCTATTGCTATTACAAATTCAAAGGCTTCTAAGGCCTTATCTGAATTTTCCAAGCCATTGTATGCATGAGCTAGATTATACCACGCAATAGTGTTATAAGGATGCTTGTCGACCAAATTTAAATGGAACGCCACGCTCTCAGCATATCGCTCGGTAAGTTCTGTACTAAACCACATTCTATTTAAGGCTTCTTCATTGAATGGATCAAGCACTAGGCATTTTTGCAACTGCATGATGACCTCATGATACTTCTCCCACTCTTCATAGACATCTGCTAATTCAAGATACAGATCAATTCTATCTGCAGCATCCGCTTGTTCTAATGCAGAATTTACTAAATCAACAGACTTAGCATACTCCCCTTTTAAGGTGTATACATCTGCTTTCAACAGAAATATACTCGTTTCAGTTGGCGAATATGTACTTGCCATTTCTAGGTTTTCCAAAGCTTCATCTAAACGATTCATTTCCAGCAAAATCTCCGCTTTCTTTTGATAAAACGTAGTAGAAAACTGAAACAAATCTAGACCAAGTTCAGCTACTTTAATTGCATTATCTAACTTATCGCGTTCGAGATAATAGTCTATTATTTCTTCTAATTCGGCTTCATCAAAATAACTGCTTTCATTTGCCAATTCCGCATTTTCGTACCTTCTAACTAACTCGTTAGTATTTTGAAGGTCATCATCAAATTCTTTATCGTACATTCAATTCGTCCTTTAGTTTGATTTAAGGTAAAGTTTCTTTCTCAAAAATCAGTATACTCAATTATACTTTTTACCTTTACCCTTGTTGAAAAACTATGCTCCATACGCGTTAAAAAAGGTTCTAACAAGCATTGTGTTGTGCATAACTTTTCAAGGGCTATTCTGTCAAGTAAACAGCACAGCGGCCAATTTGGTTTCAGATAGTGCAAAGGTACATTCAAATTCTTTACAAATCTTAGACAAAGCCTACCAAAGGCTTAAAATCCCCGTCCTTAAAAAAGACGATGAAAAGCGACTATGGTTGTTACCTGCAATTGCTTGGAATAATTACGACAAGACACAACTAGGCTTAATCATTGGGCTAGAGAAAAAAGATAAATATAGCTTAATGGCTATCCCCATGTACGCAACTGGAAGTGATAATCTCACAGGTTTGCTTAAAGGGAATTATACTTTTAAAACACCACGCATCAATCGTTGGGATATTGGCTTGAAAGCCAAGCGATTTTCTTATCTGTTGTTTCCCGAAGATTTGACTTACAATGTTATTGAACCTAGCTTGCGGATAATCCCCGATTTCAAAGCAAAAGGTGATTTAAGCATAACTGTTCGCAGTCGCTATGTTTGGCAAGAATATCTTCTAGGTGGTAGACAAACCCAAGCGTTTAACATCCATCACTTAGCCTTAGCCTATAGCACTCAAAAAAGCATCCTAGTCTACAAGTCAAATTTTGAGATAGACGTAAACAAGTCATTTGGATTAGCGAAATGGACAAATGATCTTCGAATTAGCTATACTAAGCACAAAAACAATGCAGCTTACATCCGAGGATTCATGGGCAGTTTCTTATTCAACAACTCTCCATCCTCTAACATTGACCCTCCGTTACCCATTTTTCAATTAGGTGGCTTATCTAATTCTGGTGTTTACTGGTTGCAAAAAGATTATGAGTTTGAGGACTTCTACCTAGACCGTAATGCTCAAGACAATTTCTTGCAACGTCAAGTAGCTGATTCAGAAGGAGGATTTAAGTCGGTAATGAGCATAGGGAACACCAATCAATTCTTAGCGTCTATGAATGTGCGTAGTGATATATTGATTCCAAGTCGAATAAAACGATGGTTTAACGTACAAGCGTTCGCTAATGGGGCAATTTCTAAGAACAAAGGAATGAAAGCAGATTGGTATGCTGAAGGAGGAGCTTCACTTTTATTTTTTAATGAAGTAATTGGATTCCATGTTCCATTCGTGAGTACTACTAATATCAAGCTGAATCAACAAACAGCCTTTGGTATTGCCAATAACGATTGGACAAAACGAATAAGCTTCAGTATTGATTTAATATCGATAAAGCGAATGCTAGAGAGTGAAATAAATTAATTATTCTTCATAGAAGCGTAATTTGTTTTGCAATTGAGTCAATTCGTTTTGCTGGTTTCCACTTTTTGTAGAAGATTAAAAACAACACCAATTCCCTCTATATTCGAATCCAATTCTTGTCTAAGTCGAATCATTTTTTCCAAATTAGCGATATGTTCTTCATCAATATATCGAACTTCTTGATCCTTTATAAACTCAATAAGCCCCCAATCATGTAAGACATTCAAAAAATATTCTTCAATTTCGTAATGTGTACACAAGGTCTGTATTAAAATTAATTTAAGCACTTGACAAAAGACAACAACAGCTTACAAAAAAAAAGTTGGAAGTAAACTTCCAACTTTCTAAATATTATCTAAAGCACTTTTTATTAAAGATTAAATGCAGCTTTTACTTTATCTACAAAATCAAGTTTTTCCCAGGTGAATAATTCCACGTCCATGTTAACTACTTGACCATCTGGAGAAGTGAATGTTTTATTAACGACTTCGTAGTCCCTTCCCATGTGACCATAAGCAGCTGTTTCGCTGTACATTGGGCTTCTTAGCTTTAATCTTTGCTCAATGAAGTAAGGGCGCATATCGAAGATAGATTCTACCACCTTGCTAATTTCTCCATCAGTCATATCCACTTTAGAAGTACCATAAGTATCCACATTAATAGAGGTTGGCTTAGCAACTCCAATAGCATAACTTACTTGAACAAGTACTTCATCACAAAGTCCGGCAGCTACTAAATTCTTAGCGATGTGACGTGTTGCGTAAGCAGCACTTCTATCTACTTTACTTGGATCTTTACCACTAAATGCTCCACCACCGTGAGCACCTTTACCACCGTATGTATCTACAATGATTTTTCTTCCAGTTAAACCAGTGTCACCATGAGGGCCACCAATTACGAATACGCCTGTTGGATTAATGTGATAGGTAATGTCCTCATTGAATAAGTGAACATGTTTTGGAAACTTAGCTTTTAATCTTGGGATCAAGAAGCCAACTAAATCACTTTTAATTTTAACTAACATTTCGTTATTTGCAGCTTCTTTGTCTTCTGCACTAGAAGATTTAGGCCGAATAAAATCGTCATGTTGTGTTGAAATTACGATAGCATCAATACGCACTGGTTGATTATCATCATCGTACTCTAAAGTAACTTGACTCTTAGCATCAGGACGTAAATACTTGATATCTTTAAGTTCTCTTCTCAAATCAGCTAACTCGATTAATATTTTGTGAGATAAATCAAGTGCCAAAGGCATGTAATTGTCAGTTTCATTAGTTGCATAACCGAACATCATTCCTTGATCTCCTGCACCTTGGTCTTCTGGATTTTTTCTTTCTACTCCTTGATTGATATCAGGACTTTGCTCATGTATAGCACTTAATACCCCGCAGCTTTTTGCTTCGAACATATATTCGCTCTTCGTGTATCCGATTTTTTCAATTACTTTTCGAGCGATATTTTGAACATCCAAGTATGCTTTAGACTTCACTTCACCAGCAAGAATAACTTGTCCAGTTGTTACTAAAGTTTCGCAAGCAACTTTTGAATCTTTATCAAAGGCTAAAAAATTGTCAATAAGAGCATCTGAAATTTGGTCTGAAACCTTATCCGGATGACCTTCAGAAACAGATTCTGATGTAAATAAGTATGGCATAATTATATTTTTCTATTAGTATTTAAATTGAGGTTGGGCAAATGTATGACAATGTTTATTTAATTTCAGTACGAAAGCACCTTTTTTCTTCTACGAAACCTTCAAAAACGTCTCCTATTTGAATTTGTCCAACCCCAGCAGGTGTGCCCGTGTAAATTAAGTCCCCTTTTTGTATCCTAAAGAATTGCGAAATATAAACGATTAGTTCATCTATGGAGAAAAGCATATCCTTGCATTTTCCATCTTGTACCAATTCACCATTCTTACGAATAGAGAAATTAACTTGATTTAATTCTCCAGTTAGGGGAATGAATTCTCCTATAACAGCACTCCCATCAAACCCTTTTGCTATTTCCCAAGGATGTCCTTTCGCTTTTAACTCGGCTTGAAGGTCTCTAGCGGTTAGATCCATACCAACGCTTATCATGTCATAGTAATCACGTGCAAATCTTTGCTGAATGTGCTTTCCATTTTTTGATATTTTGACTACAATCTCTCCTTCATAATGAATATTAGAAGAAAACTCAGGGATATAAAATGATTTGTTTCCATTTAGAATTGCCGTTGGAGGCTTCATAAATACCAAAGGTCTGGTGGGAATCTCATTTTTTAACTCCTTTACGTGATCTGCATAATTTCTTCCGATACAAAAAATCTTCATACTTAACTCTTTACAATTATCTCGGCAGCCTTTTCAGAGGCACCAGAATTTCCTAATACTTCAAGCATTTGTTTGAAGTTTGCTTTCATTTCTTTATTTGTTATTTCGCTCAAAATATCTTTCAAGTTTGCTTCCAAATTTTGCGGATTCAAATCATTTTGAATCAACTCAGGGACTATTTTGCGTTCTGCTAGGATATTGACCAAAGCGATGTAAGGTACTTTTATTAAATACTTCCCCATATGATAAGAAAGAAAATTCCCCCTATACCCTACTAACATCGGTACTCCAAAAATTGCGCACTCTAATGTTGCCGTGCCACTTGCTACTAATGCGGCTGCACTTTTGCTAAGCAATTCATAGGTTTCATTCTTTACAACTAACACCTCTTTATCTTGTATTAGTTCTTGATAGATATTAGCATCAATATGGTCTAGTCCAGCAATAACGAATTGGTAGGCTGGGAATTTAGAGACTATACTCAAAAAACTAGGTAAGATAGTCTTAATTTCCTGCTTTCTACTTCCAGGAAGTAAAGCGATAATTGGCTTATCTACCCTTAGGCTTAAATGGTATTCTTGATTGGATATTTCATCTAGTAAAGGGTGACCGACATAATCTACTGCATAATTCCACTTGTCATAAAATGGTTTTTCGAATGGCAGGATTACAAGCATTTTATCGATGTATTGCTTAATCTTCTTCACTCTACTTTCTTTCCAAGCCCAAACCTGAGGAGAAATATAATAGATCGTTTTGAAGCCTGCGAGTTTAGCAAATTTTGCTATGCGCAGATTAAAGCCTGGATAATCTATAAAAATGATAGTATCTGGTTGATAAGCAAGAATATCTTCTTTACATTTTTTTATAAAGCGAAAGATGGTGGGCAAATGTTTGAGCACCTCTACAAAGCCCATAAATGCAGTATTCTTGTAATGCTCCACCTGGACACTACCTTCTAGGGCATTCATTTTATCTCCACCCCAAAAGCGAAAAGATGCGCTGGCATCTTTCTTAGCAATTGCCTTCATGAGATTCGCGCCATGCAAATCTCCACTAGCCTCTCCTGCTATGAGATAATACTTCATTAATGCCCGAAAAATTTCAAGTAAACAATGTACATCGCTATAGAAATAGTACCGAATATAATTCCTCTTTGGATATAGGTTTTATTAAACTGATTGAAGAGAAAGAACCAAGCTAAATTTGTCAACGCGCCATATTGTAGAAGTGGCACCAATAAGGCCTTGCTTATCTTCAACATATCTACAGTGATATAATTATACTTGAACTTGTAAATCAAGTAAGCACAAACAGCTGGAGAAATTAAGCCAATAATTGCGCCGATTAACATTTGGAGATACATTTTCCGAGTCATAATTCCCAAGTTTGATTAATGAAGTTAATACCGTGATGTGCAGTTAAGTCATATTGAACGGGAACTACCGATATAAAATTATGTGCTAAGGCCCATTCATCCGTATCTTCTCCTTTATCATTGTTTACAAACTTCCCGGTCAACCAGAAATATTCTCTGCCATGTGGATCTTTACGAGCATCGAACTCCTCTTCCCACTTGGCCATAGCTTGTCTGCATATTCGAATCCCTTTAAGATCTTTTTGACTGACTTTAGGTACATTAACATTAAGCAAGGTGTTATCTGCAATTCCAAATTTCAACACCTTATCGATTATCTTTTCAGCTGCATATCGAGCCACTGAAAAATCAGCCTCATAAGCAAAGTCGCATAAAGAAAACCCTATAGAAGGAATCCCTTCTAATGCTGCCTCGACAGCTGCAGACATAGTTCCAGAGTAGATAATATTAATAGAGGAATTACTGCCATGATTAATACCCGAAATACATAAATCAGGCTTTCTCTTTAATACTTTATCTACGGCTATTTTAACACAATCCACTGGTGTACCGCTACATTCATAAGCCTTAATACCTTCAAACATATCTGAAGGATGCAGACGTAATGGTTTGGTTAAAGTAATTGCGTGCCCCATTCCACTCTGTGGACTATCGGGTGCGACAACTACAACTTCTCCAAATTTTTTAGCTACTTCAATTAATGATTTAATTCCCGGTGCGGTAATTCCGTCGTCGTTCGTAACAAGTATAAGAGGTTTGTTCATAGTGCAAAAGTAAGGCAATATTTTAGTACATGATAGTCGCTAATGAAAAAAGCGCTGATCTTATACTCGAATCAGCGCTTTTTTTCAAATATAATGTAGAAGCTACCTTATCAAAGTAACATTTCCAGAAATTTCTTCTTTGATATTGGCCCCCTCTTTCTGGTAAGAAATATACCAAGTATAAACACCCAATTCAGCATTCTTTCCATGGAATACACCATCCCAACCTTGAAGTGGTTCATTCGTCATGAATATTAATTCACCATATCTGTCGTACATCTGAAGTTCAAAGAAACTCAAATCACAGGTATAGATTGCTCTAAAGACATCATTAGCATCGCTTGAGTTTGGTGAAAATCCTGTTGGCGCTGTAATTACACATTTCGCAATACAGTCTTCCAATTCAATAAAGATAGTGTCCCTTCTAGGACACCCATTAGCATCCGTATAGTTAACCATATAATCACCGGTACTTTCAGGAACTACAAACTGACCCAAATCACCGTTACTCCATAGCGCTGCACCATCAACATAAGACACAAAGATTGGATTCACATCCGCTAGACATAAAATAGTGTCTTCAAGCGTTACAATGCCTGTCTCAAGAGTTGTAATAGTTACCGATACCGGTATAAATATTGGAGCTGTTCCACAATTCACCGTTGTGGTCACTTGGAACTGGGCACCTGAGATAGTCAAATCATAATTACTTACCGTAAGTACTGAAGTGTTTGAACCTAGTATCTGAGTAGTTGTTGCTCCAAGAGCTCCGTCTGTCAAATTCACAAATCCTCCACCTTGATTAATTTGCCATTGATAAGTAGCAATATTCGTAGCGTCTATGAATACATCAAAGCTAAATCCACCACATTGTTCAATATCGATAGATTGATCAGCAACTACAGTTGTGTCGTTAACTGTCAATGTCATATTAGAAGAGAACAGATTATTACAAGTTGAATTTACTTGACATGAATAAACATTACCATTCATAGCTGCAGTTGTAGGACTTACAGTTAAACTGTCATTTGTTTCCCCAGCTATAGCTATTCCATTCTCCAACCATTGATACGTTAAATTGGGACCTGTTGCTGTTATAAAGAAATTGGCTATATCTCCCGCACAAATAGTAAGGTCAGGGGATTGGTTCGTAATAACGGCATTAGGTGTAATCGATAATGTTACAACAGTTGAGCTATCAATGTTTCCACAAGAATCTGTAAGCGCTACAAAGAATTGACTTCCATCATCTGCAGGAATCGTTGCATTGGTATTGTATGTCGAAGCACTTGCTCCTGGTATAGCTACTCCATTTTCAAACCACTGTAATTGTTGAATTGGAATATCCACATTTACACTAAATGAAGCAACATCGCCTTCACAGACTGTGGTATCTACCGGGTTGTCAAGAATGTTCGCAAGGCTTCTTACATTCATTAGCACAGCATTGCTAAATACCGTATCACAAAGACTATAAATCTCTAATTGGTAAATTGTCCCACTATTACCAATGAAGGCATTAGGGATGATTAAAGTATCGTTATTTTCAGCTACCATTGGAATGCTATTCGCGAACCATTGATAAGTTACATTACTTAACTCACTTTCGGCATAGAACAATGCAACATCTCCTTCGCATAATAGTAAACTTCCAGATTGTTGAAGTACATTATTAGCTGGACGAACAAACAAGTCCACAGCCACAACAGAGTCACATCCGCTTGAACCAACAATTG
>ERZ887851.740-NODE-740-length-31096-cov-35.445153_pt1 | contig 31096 bp, 20 predicted proteins | sample MGYA00521100_ERZ887851 | MGnify/ENA primary metagenome ERZ887851 (study PRJEB32303, sample SAMEA104408602) | aquatic metagenome | biome: Brackish water; feature: Pelagic; material: water | place: Baltic Sea | collected 2014-06-06T16:11:00 | depth 11,444 m ... | reverse complement strand
CGCAGTATGCGACGAAAAACGGAAAGTCCCAAGCGCCCCGGCTACTTTGGCGTCGCTTTCCGACACGGTAAGAAAGGGAGCGCTGCGCTATTGTGTCAACTAACCATTGGCCGAATACTGCTGAGCGAACTCGATGACCAGATTGTCGATAATTTCTACCAGAGCTTCTTCTGTAGCTTCGGTCAGAAATCGGAAGTTGTTGCGGTTCAGTGATTCTTTGTTGCGGATCGTGCCCTTGGTGGTCAATTCCAGAATATGCGCATCAGAAAACGGCTTAACCAGCATTTCCAGGCGGCTGTACAAATTACGGTGGTTGCCCTGACCAAGGTTGATGTCGTCGCGAGTAATCCGAGCTCCCCAGCCGTCTTCGTTAACCACGGTTGAGAAGTCAAATCCGGGAAAGTGGTCGCACAGCTTTCTCAGGCAACCTTCAATGTGCTCACTCAAAGCCAAACGCAATTGCGAGTGCAGACTGCGCAATTCTTCCTTGGTGGCTTCTTTCTTTCCAGCCGCCTGGCCTTCTGCAGCCCGAGACTCCTGACCTCGATTAATGGCCTTCTGCAGTCGTTCATCAAAATTTGACATGTAGCTTTCTTTCGAGCTCTCAGCTAACCGAGGCCGCTCAATGGTTTCGTCTTGATTGATTGTTCCCGCGAAAAACCTGTTTAGCAATTCGTAGTCACAAACGCAAAACACGTCGCCCGGATCAGGGAATGCGTGAATTATGCATGAAGGACACCAGTGATTCTTCGCCTGCAGCGCGAATCTGTTGTGGAATTCCCTGGAAAACGGGCCGGATTCCAGTTGTCTGTTTGAATCACAGACTGAATTCGCGAGAATCCGCCAACTCTGGCCGTTCGGGAAGGTTTCCGCAGTCGGCCATGTTCAATTTGGTTCACCCTCAGAAAGTACATGCCATCATGGCTAAGAAGACGATTGCAGACACTGACGTAGCTGGCAAAAAAGTTTTGATGCGAGTTGACTTCAATGTTCCTTTGGATGGAACCACAGTCACCGATGATGGTCGCATTCGCATGGCTCTGCCATCCATCAAGTCTGTCATCGATCGCGGCGGACGTTTGATTCTGATGAGCCACCTGGGTCGCCCGACTCCTGGTGAAGACAACTCGAAGTACAGCCTGGCTCCGGCTGCTGCCAAGCTGGCCGAACTTCTGGGCAAAGACGTCGCTTTCGCTGCAGACACCGTTGGCGACGACGCCAAAGCCAAGGTTGCCGCATTGCAGGACGGCGGGATCGCCGTGATTGAAAACCTGCGATTTGAAAAAGGCGAAAAGAAAGGTTGCACCGAGTTCGCTGGCAAGCTGGCAGCCTTCGGAGACATCTATTGCAATGACGCCTTCGGAACCTGCCACCGCACAGATGCGTCCATGGTCGCCGTTCCCGAAGCCATGGCTGGTAAACCTAAAGTGGTTGGCTTTTTGGTTGAGAAAGAAATTCAGTACCTTACTGACGCCATCGAAAACCCGGCTCGCCCGTTTGTCGCAATCCTTGGCGGAGCGAAAGTGTCCGACAAGATTCAGGTTATCAAGAACCTGCTGAACATCTGCGACAAAGTGCTGATCGGTGGAGCCATGGCTTACACGTTCTCATTGGCCAAAGGCGGCAAGGTTGGCAAAAGCCTGGTTGAACCCGACAAAGTTGATCTGGCAAAAGAACTGATCGAACTGGGAGGCGACAAACTTGTACTACCGGTTGACACTCACTGCGGTGACGGCTTCAGCAGCGACTGCAACAAAGTGGTCGTCAACAGCGGCGAGATTCCTGACGATTTTGAAGGCCTGGACGTTGGCCCCAAGACAGCCGAAATCTACGCAGAGATTGCATTGAACGCAAAGACAGTCGTTTGGAACGGTCCCATGGGAGTGTTCGAAATGGCTCCGTTTGACGCAGGCACCCGGGCCGTAGCGGAAGCTCTGGCCAAGGGCACCGGAACCAGCATCATCGGCGGAGGAGACAGCGCGGCTGCAATTCGCGTGTTCGGTCTGGAAGACAAGGTTTCTCACGTCAGCACCGGTGGCGGAGCAAGCCTGGCCATGCTGGAAGGTCACAAGTTTGCAGCCGTCGAACTGCTGGACAACGCCTAGCAAGGGCTTCGCCCTTGCCCCGGTGGCGTGGCATGTGGAATGGGGTGGAAAGTTCGAATCGCCGAGCCGCTCCGTTGTCGCTGCGAACAGATGCTGGCATCAGGATGGCGCGTCTGCTGCACGGCCTTAAACCAGTTGCTGGCGATCTCGCCAATTAAAGAGAACGGATTGACGACAATTGGGTCGTCAATCCGTTTTACGTTTATCAACGGCACGTATTTCTGGAACCTCATCTACCCCGAACGTACCACCGCACTGAACACCTCACCGCAGCAATTCACTTATGGCATCGTCTCACATTCAACCCGGTCTGCTTCGCAAGATGACGGTCCGCAGAATTCTGGAAACGCTGCAACAACAGGGGCCGCTTTCCAGAGCCGACCTGACTCGCGAAACCGGTATCAGCGCCCCAACAGTCTCAAAAGCCGTTGTCGATTTGCTGGAAAGTGGGCTGCTGGAAGAAGGCGAAGCGCCCGACAATGCACTGGGGCGGCCTGGCAAACGGCTGCAACTTGCTCGCAGTCGAGCTCAAGTTGTTGGAGTTGTGCTGGACGTGCAGTCATGTCGAGTCGTCAGCGCATCGCTTGATGGCGAAATCAACGAAGAACACGTCAAGACTTTTGCGCCTCCCGCCAACTATGAAACGCTGATTGACATACTGTCTCGCACAGTGGAAGACCTGGTCAAGCAAACCACCTCAATCCTGCTGGGCATCGGTATCAGTTCACCCGGACTGGTTGACGAAGAGAACGAACTCTGTCTGCTTTCGCCCAACCTGCAGGTCACAAACCAGCATAGCCCGGCGAAAGATCTGGCGGCCATCTTCGACGTTCCCACAATCTGCATGCAGGAATCTCGGGCACTATGCCTTGCAGAACGTCTGTACGGCAAAGCCAGAGGACTGGACGACTTTGCCATGATGGACGTATCGACAGGCCTGGGATTGGGGGTCTTTATCGGCGGCGAACTACTGCGTGGGCAAAGCGGACTTGCAGGAGAACTTGGCCACCTGACAGTTGACCCAACCGGCAAGCTATGCGGTTGCGGGAACCACGGCTGCCTGGAAACACTGGCTACTGATTCAGCGCTTGCCACCATGGTGGCAGAAAAGAGCGGAAAGAAACTCTCAATTGACGAGGTCGTTCGCCAGTTAAGAGCCGGCGAACTTCAAGCGCCGGAAGAACTGAATCGGGTGTGCGAATATCTTGCCATCGGCATGTCGGCTGCGATCAATCTGTTCAACCCGTCCACTCTGTTTGTGCATGGTCGGTTTCTGGAGATCAGCGACAGCATGCTGGCTCAGGTCATTCGCATGACACGCCGACGCACACTGGACCCTTCTTTCGAACGCTGCACAATCGAAATGGCGATCACCACGAAAGACCAGGCAGCGATCGCAGCGATCGTCCATCATCTAACGACAGCAGCGGGCCCCAGAGTTGGTAACTAAGCCGCTAGCCCGCCGCGCTTTTCGAAAACAATCCTGATCAACACAGTGACTCAGATAAATCAAGCCGACGCCCAGAGACACTCCGTTGTCGCTGTCGCCGTGAGAACCTGATTCGGAAAATCATCTAGCTGGAATATCCGGGCAGTGGTTCGAACGGAGTGGGCCCGTCGCCACCTTTGCCTTTCGGAGCTTTGCCGCTTATTTCAAAAACAAAATGATTGCCTTCGCCCACCGCGACTCGGGCAACAAGGCCACTGGTTCCACTGGAACGATACTTCGTCGGAACCTCGCCGCTTTTGTCTTCAGGCCACTCAATATCTGCTGGCGTTTCTCCCTGGTTCGGGCCAGGGCGATCCAATGACACCATATACTCCGCGACGGGCAGAGGCTTCGGTGAAGTGAATTCCCCCTGCTCATTCAGGTTGAAAGCGCCGCCACCGACCTTTGGGTTGTAGAAATGCACGGCAACCCCTGTGAATGGCTTACCGTTCAACAGCACTTTGCCGGCAACAATTTCAGACGGCACAGTTTCCTTGCCACAGCCGGAACACACCAACAGGCCAATGCTTAACAACAGTATTTTATGAATCTGAAAAGACATACTACGTTCCACTGTCTCTAAGAAAACAAGAATCATCAAAACTCAAGAACACAGCCCCGGCGGCCACCTTCAGGCAAATGGAAAGCTGTTGGTGCTCGCACAAGACTCCCAAACCTGCCTTCGTTGCTCGCACTGCGTAAGGTGAGTAACGAAGAAGGCTTGTACAGTCGAATCGATAAACCCTCTTTAAAATTCACCGACAACTTCGCCGTCGCTCTTCATTGCCAGTCGCTTCAAAGTCACAAGATCCATGTTCTCAGAAAGAAAGCGAACGGACCCGTCACCCAATGCGAACTGAACACCACCGACGTGTTCGGAATTCAGAATATTGGAGTTCAGATAAGGCACCTGACACGCCCAAAAATCCGTACAATCCGAATTCAATGGGTACTGGATTGGAGTAATCCCACTGCCAATTCCCGTCACAAAGGCTGCCGTATTTTTCGTATCTCCGGTACCGTGCCACCCACCATGATATCCATTGCGACGGTCGCCATAAGACATGCCTTCGTCTCGGCCGCTCTGTTCACCGATAATCAGGCAGTTGGTAAGACCATCGGTCAGGTCTCGAAACTTAACTCTCTGATTAATCAGCATCGGACCATTGTCACAGTGCCAACCGTAGTACGAATTGCACTTCCCGGACGGAGCGTTGTTGGCCATGGAAGTATCCACAGCCCCTGCAATTGCAAGATAGTTAGCATACTGCATTTTCTGACTGTTGGTGCCGTAGGCGTTGTTTGTCAGAGGGTCAATGATGTTCGAAGGGCAAATCATGGCTGACATAACGATGCCTCCAAGCACTTGCGTGTTGGCACTGACAGCATTTCCCTGAAACGATGCGTTAAAGTCCAGCTTATTGTAGACGTTCGCCTGCTCAAGGTACGGAAGAATAGACACTCGCCAGTTGATGCGGTGCACCATACCCAGTGGCAGTGCATCATACACATCGTGGTAATTGTGCATCGCAAGTCCCAGTTGCTTCAGATTATTTTTGCACTGCGTTCTGCGAGCGGCTTCGCGAGCCTGCTGAACGGCCGGCAACAACAGGGCAATCAGAATCGCGATGATCGCGATAACAACCAAGAGTTCAATAAGCGTAAATCCCGACTTACGTCGTGGAACATTTGATCTTAAAGACATCACAACACCTCACAAAATTCGAAGAAGAAAAACGTCTCAGCAACTCACACGTGATTCAGCTTCATGCTCAACTGAACATCTGACTCAGTCGGTTAACGACATCACGAGTTAACAAAGATCAATAGCAAGTCGCATGCCGAACAGTTCAATCCAACGCTACTGCCGTCCATACGCCTTGAATTGCAGGTTAAGCGCGACGAACGATGCTGAATTGAATGGCAATCTCGACATCAACCAAAGCCAATGAGTGCCTAAACATTAGCCAACTCGCGCGTTTCAGTTGCAATGAAATGACAGGCCGTTGATAAGACCGTTTTCAATCGATCTAACGCCATGAAGTTTTGCCACACCCCAGATGTATTGCGGATTGCAGGGTTACCACATGCTGGTCGATGTCGCGATGAACGTCTTATCGTCCCGACCGAAGCGAAGCACGAAAACAGAATCACCGTTTCGTCTGATCACCTGCGTCTTTACACGCCAGGACGTAGCCGGAAATTTGGCAGCAAGCGTCGCAGATCAAAGCACTGCTACCGGACGCTCTTTTTGCCAATCGTACCGGCCAGAATGCTGACAGCACCGTCACTGTAGTTCACAACATCAGACTTCGCGGGGCAATAAACGGCATGCACCGTAAATCCATTTTGGTCGATCGCCATCTTCAGCAAATCTTCTGCAGACAAGGTCATCCGGCCGGCTCGGCGAGTCAACTCGAAGGCAATTCCTCCGATACCTTCAAACGATCGATACACAACTTCAGTGCAGACCATGCGGTCTGATCGAGCAAAATCAAAGTCAAAGTCGTACGACTTGCCCATATGAAAGAAGCCTCTGGCGATCGCTTCCGCAACCTGACTGGGCGGCAACTGGGGACGGACAATCGCAACGGCATCGCTGCGGAACGGATTCGACAATGAACGAACTCGCACGCCGTCCTTCATCGCCTCAAGCACTCGATGCGGACGTTCACAATCGGCTTCTTCAATTGTCTGCCATTTCTCGCGAACGTTTTCGTGCTGGTGAACATTCATTTCAACCAGCTGATTTAACGTACCCACATACAGGGCCGCGTGAGGCCAATAGCCGGGCAGGAAATAATTTGTGAAGGCGTGTTCCTTACGAACAACAATAATATCACCGGGACACAGCGTGGCTTCCAGCTCTGAATAGATTTGCGGAAGCAGGCCCGGCTGATGCTGGAACTTCACATACTTGTCCGCCATGAATGCCGAAACATACTTCTGCAGCCCGTACAACGCACGCCCCAGCAGATCACGCGTTAATCGGGTTCGCAAGCTACGTGCACGCACACGAGTTCTAGCCAGCACAAAACTGTCAACGCTCACATCAAGCCGTAGCTGCAACTGGTGAATTAGATCCAGAACAACATTAAACGCCGGATCAGTCTTCCCCGTCTGCCTTAGCAATCGCCAGTTGTCTCGCACATAAACCATGGCATGGTATAGGTGCCATGCATGTACAGGACTTGTCAACGATTTCTGAACAAAGTCGTATGTGCCTTCTGGTATACCGAAGTGCGGTTCCGGCTCATTCAACTTGCCGCGAACCACAGGTCGGTGATGAAAGTTTTCTCGAAGGAATCGAGCCACATCCACCAGCACCAAAGCTCCCGCATACGCGATTGCCAAAGCCGCCGGACGATCGTCGACTTCAAACCTGTCCACATGGTGCAGCGACGAAACAACTTCAAACAACGCATTGCGAGACTGCCAGTAGGAAATCAGCAGATGCCGCGTCTGTTCGTCTTCGCTGGGAGTAAAAAAGCCGCGATCCTCGGGAGGAATCGAGCCGGCCAGATCCAGAGCTCGCTGCTTTAGATTCACCATGTGCTGTGCCAGGTTAACAACCGTTGCAGCACCCTGTTCAAGTTCCGGCAATAACATGCAAAATCGCCCTTCGAATCTTTGATCGGGCCGTTTCGCCCTGAATGACCGGACCTTTAAGCAACAAAGGATACACGCTGAATTCCCCATTTGAGAACTAATTCACGGCCACCACTCGGCCCAAAATGGGAATTGCAGAAAAACAGCCGAAACACTTTGCCGCCACATGCATGGCAGAACATTCTGCCGCATCAAAATCGCCGTTCGCGCGGAATGTAAACTTTACTATTCTGTGTCGGTGAAATTTGTTCCTGACCACGGACGACAGCAAACGTCATGACGACAACAAACTCAGAATGCAGCCAGCTTCCGCCAAACGAAACCATTTCACCTGAAATCTCAGGTGAAAGCGCCGGAAAACGACTTCTGTGGTTGGCAACTCTCGGCCCACTGTTGCTCGCGTCGATCGCGTATGCCATGCCTTCCAAACCGTTGCCGCCACTAAGCGTGACGAAGTCGCGGCCGGCATTGCTGTTTGCGACCTATATGTACCATCATGGTGACGAAGCCATTGAACTGGAACCGACACTGGAATCCGAATTTCGTTTTCGCAACGAAGGCACTGAGCCGGTTCGGATCATTTCCGTAGAACGCAGCTGCGGCTGTATGGTGCCCCGGTATCCCAAAGAAGTCGCTCCAGGCGAAACCGCTTCGCTACAGGTCCCTCTGCAAACAATCAACCAGACTCCGGGACCGCACGAATACACTCTGACAGTACACTATGAAGACCCGCAGCCAAGACAAACCACACTGACGATTAAAGCCGTCTTTCCAGAGAAGATGGTGGTTGTGCAGCCCAAGGCATTATACCTGTCACAGAAGAGTGAGAAATCATTCCCGCTGCCGACGGTCTCAATCAGCGACTACAGAGACACGCCTCTAAAAGTGAACGAAGTCTTTTCGTCTGCCACATTCATCAGCGCAGGTATTAGTCGAGGAGCATCAGCCGAAATCATTCAGACATCGTTTACGGATTCGGAAACGCCGCACGCTTCCACCACAAACATTGCGGGCGAAGTAGCGGGCAGCATTCCTGCAGGCCGACATCACGCATTGATCGCCGCAGCGACCAATGATCCGGATTTCCCGTATGTTGTGGTTCCGATGGTGGTCAATGGCCCAGCTTATCCTCAGGGACAGGCGCCTATCGTCAGCCCGTCACAATTAAGGTTCGTTGCCAGCGATCACCCCAACGCACAACGCAAGGCGCGAGTCCAGATAATTGTGCCGGCGGCATGGGAGTTCACTCATGCCACTGCATGGCCCGATCAATTGTCCGTTGAATACAAAGAAACCGACGGAGCAAATGATGCGGAAAAAATGCTGCTGGTTGACGTGGAGCTGACTGAACTTCCCGCTGCAAAAATCACCGACGGCATTGTGCAACTTTACGCAAACGGCGGCAGGAATCTGATTACAACCAAAGTCACTTTCCTGTGGCCGTAACACCTGAGAACAACCTGCCTGGTTGCTGATCCCTGATGACGCAAGGAAGTCGTGGTTATCTGCCAGCTTCAGCCGCATTGGCGTCGGCAACTCGCTTGGCGAATTTTCGTGACACAGCGTTCGCCAGCATCTCGCCCAGCCGAGGAAAGATTTCCTTCAAAATCATAGCGGGGCGAACGGGCGGCCAGTTGACAATCATTTCCGGCGGCGATGTCCGCACGGCTTTCAGCACGGCATTGGCCACAGCGATTGCAGAAGTTCCGCCTAATGCAAACGATGTTTTCTTTCCGGTAGATTGCACCATCCGATCATAAATCCCACCGTCCTGGGTGAACCCTGGACAAATGGCTGTCGCAGTAATGCCACGCCCTTCGTATTCGCTGCGCAGTCCCTGAGTAAACCCAATCAGACCAGCTTTGGTGGCTCCGTAAACACTGGCAAAGCCGGGACATTGTTTTCCCGCAGTTGAAGCCATGTTGATAATCGTACCGCGCGATTTTTCCAGCATGTGCGGAATCACCAGCCGAGTTAACAGGATCGTGCCTGTCAGATTGGTTTCTATCGTTTGCAGAATTTCATCCATCTCCAGATGTTCGAAATGATGAAAACAATCAACCCCGGCGTTATTAACCAGAACGTCAATCTTCTGAAATCGTTCCAGAGACTTCTCAACCAGCAACATAAGATCATTGGGATCCGAAACGTCGGTGCGAACGACCAACACTTCAGAACCTGCTGCCGTCAGTTCGTCACTTAACTGCTGCAGCTTATCTTCAGAACGTGCCGCAAGAACAAGGCAAGCACGTTCTTTAGCAAACCTGGTGGCAATCTCTCGCCCAATTCCAGCAGACGCGCCCGTTATCAAAACGACTTGACCCTGCAATGACATCGTAAAAAATCTCTGAGGAAGCAAACTCTGTTCGGCGACAATCCCGCGCAGCAGGCGGCAAGCATTGCATAATCTGTCGAGCAGGTCGAATGGAATCAACGAAATTCACAAAAAGCAGCGAACAACTGCTTTTTCAGCCAGTTGCGAATTGGCGACCGCAGCGTCATAGTTACGTGCCCCGCACTGGCTCACCTGGAACTGCTGAAGATAAAGTGGCACATATGAAAACCGCCGTTATTGCCTTGTTTTTAATCACCATCTCGCCCTCGCTTTTCGCGGCCGATGAACGCCCCAACATCTTAATCTGCATCAGCGACGACGTGTCGTTTCCGCATGCTTCTGCGTACGGTTCCAAGATGGTGTCGACGCCGGCATTCGACAGAATTGCGGCCAATGGCGTCCTGTTCAACAACGCGTTTTGCCCAGCTCCGGGCTGCAGTCCGTCGCGAGCGGCATTACTGACGGGACGACATATCTGGATGATCGAAGAAGCGGGAACTCATGCCAGTTTCTTTCAGACAAAGTACCGTTCGTTTCCGGAAGTACTGGCAGAAGCGGGATACTTTTCCGGTTCGGTTGGCAAAGGCTGGGCACCTGGCAATTTTCAAAAAGACGGACGCAAGCAAAACCCTGCGGGGCCAGCCTATTCCGCTAAAGGTGGCTACGTCGCGGGCTTCCAGAAATTCCTGAACGAAAAACCAGCCGACCAACCATTCTGTTTTTGGTTTGGCAGCTCTGACGCTCATCGCAGCTACAAGAAGGGTTCAGGCCTTCAAAAAGGAAAGACGCTGGAACAGGCTGAAGTGCCCGCGTTTTTGCCCGACCACCCGGAGATCCGCAGCGACCTGCTTGATTATGCGTTCGAAGTGGAACGTTTCGACGATGACTGTGACCAGATGCTGAAGATTCTTGGAGCGTCTGGGCAGCTGGAAAATACGCTGGTGATCATTACCAGCGATAACGGCATGCCGTTTCCTCGCGCCAAAGCGAATTGCTACGAATTTGGCGTACACATGCCGCTGGCGATCAGCTGGGCAAAGCAAATTCCCAAATCACGAACATGGGATGATTTGATTGGATTCGTTGATTTGACGGCCACAATTTACGAAGCCGCAAAGGTGACACCTCCCACAGATTTCCCAGTCGTCGGCAAAAGCCTGCTGACAGATTTGAAGTCCGATTCCACAGGAATCGCAGACTCCAAACGCGAAGCCGTTTTCTTTGGGCGCGAACGACATTCTTCATCGCGATTCAATTCACTCGGATACCCTCAACGAGCAATCAGAACTCAACAATATCTGTTCGTTCATAATTTAACTCCGGAACGTTGGCCGGCTGGCCCCGGTCAGCGCTTTGATTCCGTTACCTATGCCGCCGACGGATCGATCGTTTCGTCAAAGCCAAGCGAGCCACATGCAGGTTATCACGACATTGACGAATGCCCGTCGCTAACGTTTCTGGTGAATCATCATGATGACCCGGAACTTGGCAAGTACCTGCAGTGGTCGGTTGCAATACGCCCCGAATACGAGCTATTCGATATCCAGCAGGATCCAGCCTGCCTGAACAACCTTGCGGAAGCCCCTGAACTAATGGGCACACGCAATCGTCTGGCCGAACGACTAAAGGCCGAACTGAAAGCCACGGGCGATGCTCGCACCAACAGCGACGGCAGCGGCAACGTCTGGGAAACATACCCACGAGTCAGCGGGCTGCGATGGTTTCCGACGCCCGAATGGGCTCAGAACGACCCGTCAAAAGTCCCCACTCAAACCTGGGTCGAAGATAAACGCCCAACAAAGCAGCAGAAGCCTGAAGGCAATGACGAGTGATCATTCCTGCTGCAGGAACCGCTCTGCGATTAGTTCACCCAACCGCACAATTCCAGCCGTATCCAGCACCAGCTGCCGAGGCTGAACAGGCAGGCCGAACGCTTGGATGTGAATAAGCTGACTGTCGGCTTCAGCCAGCTTTGCTATGTCACCGGTAACATCAATCGAATTCACGCTTTCATGATCGGTAGGCGGTTGCTGGCTGACATACCACCTTAAGTCCGGCATCTGTAGATCAAGTCTGCTTTGCTGAATCGTCGACTTTAGCCAGCCTGCCGCCGCTTTGCGGTAGGGATGCATGGACATTTCGTTTTCGCCCACGTGATAAAAAATCCCGGCCAGCTCAACATCGTGCCCTTTGCCTTTCAGCTCTTTAATCGATTCCTGGATGAACGAAACAAAGGCCGGATACAAATGCCGATCTTTGGCCATGCTGCCTTCGGGCGTCCAGTCGTTCATTTGCGAGCCACTGTGAGTGAATTTCGCAATAGCCACGTTGCCGCCACGTTCTGCTGCGGCCTGACCAATAGCGGCGGCAAAACTGAGTTCCGGACCAAACGTGTCATAGAATCCGACCGCTCCCAACGGTTCCCAATCCTCCGACGTTTTGAAGCCTCCGCCAATGCTGTACTTGAACGCAATCGATTGATTCTCCAGCAACAGATCGTCTCGGAAGCCTTTCAGTTGCTGCACAAACGCCGTCTCGCCTTCCATGTTTCGATGGCCAGCCATAACAAACAACTGAACCTTGCTGGCTTTTGCATACGGCCAACGCTTCAGTGATCGAGGCTCTTTCTTACTCACACCAAGCGAGCTCAGATAGGCATCAGCATAGTTAACGCCGTGTTCCAGTTGCCCCAGCGTGCCGTAGTGATAGTGCAGTCCCGCGCCACCTCCGATCTCAACACCATCGTGTGACGTCCGAACGTATTTAGCCAGCGGGTCCGCTGCAGTCACCTGCTTCTGCCCCAGACTGATGGCATACATCCTTGGGCGAAGGTCCATTCCCCAGATTGTCTTGGTACATAGTTCACCGATATAGAACTTCAGGTTCGGCGAATTCAGATCTCTGCGCCAACTGGCCAGAAAGTTGGCGAGGTTCTTTCCATAGTTGGCCATGTAATCTTCATTGAACATATCGTTCTCACCCTGATGCCACATGAAACCTTCAATTCGGTAAGCCACACCCTGGCGATCCAGTTCGGCCAGAGATGATCGGATCAGCTCCAGTGCCAACGGGTACATCTTAAAGCCCTGTGGATCATCAGGATTCCAGTCGCCGCCCAGGTGAGTCCCGCCAGCAGCGCACTTGATGATCGCAATCGGTGCTGCTGAATTAGCGGCGACTTTGCGAGCGAAACTCAGTTCCGGACCGACAACGTTATTGACCGGTTGCAGGTCCACCCAGCCGTTTGAACGAAACTTGTTTTCACGTCCGATGCAATACGAAAACCGCACGTCTGGTTGAGCACCGGCCGCCCCTTTGAATGGCGGATACAAATCAACATCCGCAACCTTTGAATCAGACCCAACCATGTTCGACTGCCCGGCAAAGATAAACACTCGAACGGCGGCATCCTCTTCAGCAAGTAAGGTCAGTGGGCAAAGCAGAAGTAATGCAGCAACGGCAACACGACAGGTATGCGATATGTTCAAATTCATGGTGGTATCTTTTGAGTCTGGAAAATTCGAATGGTGCAGATCGAAGCGAATCTGCATCCTGCATCATTGGCCCGGTGTACCCGAAATCTGTAAACCTGCCGCGTTCGCTCACCGGCTGATCAACCGTGTGCTCCCTGCGTCTGATCATCAGCTTCTGCGGGTCGATTTGCTCGAAACAGCAATATCGCAGCAATCACAATTGGAACGGCAGCACAGGCCAGCCAGCCAATGGGAATGTGCTGGTGTTCAGACGTACCAATCCCCATGGCGGACAATTCTGATTCGTATTCGGAGATCGAAATCAACAGTCCGTTGTGCAGAAGATGCAGCAGCATTCCCGGAAATACGCTGCCCGATTTTTCAAACAGGACGCCCAGAATAATTCCCAGCAAAGTGCTCGGCAGCAGACGTTCCAGCATCAGTGAATCCTGCACAATCACGTGAAACAAGCCAAACACAACTCCGGTTGTAAACACAGAAATCCAGGCTGACGTATGTTTCCGAATGGAGTTCTGTAAAAAACCACGAAAGAAAAATTCTTCACAAAACGCAGGAGCAATCGCGACCGCAAACAACTTTGCCCAATAGGGTGCGGTGCCAAACTTCGCCAGTACCAATTCATGAAGACGACGCAGTTCTTCGATACGATCATCCGTCAACATCGACACTTCAAGCTCATACACAAACACCCACAACGAAGTGCCAAGCAAGCATGCGATCAGCCACATCACCAACGACGGAAGCCGCAGAACGAAACCCGACCGCACCTTAACTCTTGTTAACGAGGCAACCAGCAAGGGTACTCCAACAAATAACAGAATCGATGTCACACCGCTGCCCACAACCAAACCCGTTGCGGAATCAAACAGCCTGGAAGGAATGCCGCCCAGAATAATAAACAGCGAAAACACGATTGCTAAGCACGTGGACGAAACCGGTATCGGTGCCACTGCAACAGTTTTTCCCGGACGCTTCAGCAGTTCCGTCCACGAACCGCCGTTTCCGTAAAGAACGGCGTCGGAACCAAAAATCCGCGCCGCCAGAGACAACGCCAGAACTCCGTACAACGCGGTCGAAATCAGCACGATGGCAAACATCAGAATGTTCACTTCACCCTGCAACAGATCTCGCCCCATCAGCACCGTGTTGACCAACGGCGTAACGGCCAACATTCCATTCATTTTCAGATTCGGCATCAGACTGAAGACGCCAGGCGTAAGAGCCATCAGCATCAACGGTATCAGATATGCCTGAGCTTCTTTAAAGCTGCGAGCCACGCTGGTAATGCTTAGCAAAACCGCTGAAAAGAATGCCGCGAAGACGACCATCAACACAATGACCTGAATCACCATCGTAGGTCCAACGTTGCCCAGAACGGTGCCTTCCAACCCCAAAGCAAACAAAGTCGCAAACATCGAAATCAGGTTCATCGAAGCTGTCAACAGGGCAACGGTCAGCACGGCGAGAAACTTTCCGGCCAAAATCGTCATGCGAGAAACCGGTGCGGCAACCAGAATTTCCATCGTTCCCCGTTCTCGCTCGCCAGCCGTCAAGTCGATTGCTGGATACACGGCGCCGGTCATGGTCATCAGCACCAAAACCAACGGAATAAACGTAATCAATGGCGAAGTGCCGCTATCTGTGGCTCGAATCACTTCTGAAGAAATCGTGGCGGGCTTGCGACTGGGCAGACCGGAAGACTGCAACAGGTATTCAACATACTGATTGTTGATCGCATTCAGGCGTTTGGTGATTTCTTTGTAACCTCGTTCACTAAGTGCAGAACCTTCACTGCGGAAGATCTTCCATTCCAGAAACCGTGCGTTTCCACTTCCCGGATTCCCTGACTGCACATAAGTCAACCGTACGCCAACATCGGTAAACGAATCGCGAACCTGCTGTTCCAGCGAATCAGAAGTGCTTGCATCCTTCAGCCAATAAATCGCAAACTCAAAACCCTGCTCGCCACCCAATGGATTTTGCCTGGTTAGCGGATCACTGCCTCCCGATTCGCCAGCCACCGATTGCGAACCCGCCAGCAACTCTTCCCCTCGGCGCATGGCGTCTGAAAACAGGCCGACGTCGTTTTCGGATTCAAGGCAGACGTGAACTTCCACCTTCTGCATCAGCGACAGGTTGCTAAGCACGCCCTTTCGCATGATGACCCCCAACAGCGGATACACCAACAAAGGCATCAGTACCAGAGTCAATACCGTGCGACGATCTCGCAGAATTTCACGCAGTTCCTTCACGGCCAAACGCCACGTTCGACCAGTGGTCTCAACGCGAGCCGACCCGGAATCAGAAGTGCCGGTCATTGAGGCGCTCCGATCGTTGGTCGCTTCAACAGGCCGATAAACATTTGAGTCAATGACTGTTCACCTGTCGATTGCCGAAGTTCCTGCAATGTGCCGCAGTGTTTTAACGCCCCTTCGTGCAAGAGGCCAAATCGGTCCGCAAACCGTTCGGCTTCGTCAAGACGATGAGTACAGATTATTACTGCTTTGCCAACCGAACGAAGATGTTGAATGTACTCAAACACAACCTGGCTGCCGACAATATCCAGCCCTCGAGTCGGCTCATCAAGCAGCATCACCGGCGGATCGTGCATCAGAGCCCTGGCCAGATTGACTCGCTGTTTTTGTCCGGTGCTCAAGACACCGCAACGACGATCAATGTATCCGGTAAAATCCAGCAACTCAGACAGCTCGGCAATTCGCTGTTCAGCAAGTGCGGGACTAACATCGTACAGGTCAGCGACAAACGAAAGCATCTCACGCGGCGTCAACCATTGATACACACCAACGCTGGTGGACACAAAACCGATCAGACGTTTAATCCGATTCGGATCTTTCGTAACTGAAAAACCGTTAATCGATGCGTCGCCGGATGTGGGTCGCAACAACCCCAGCACCATTCGCAACGTGGTCGTTTTGCCAGCACCATTCGGCCCCAACAGCCCAAACACCTCCGCGTCGCCGACCTGAAACGAAACACGGTCGACGGCCGTTATAACGCCACCGTCTGGTGCAGAAAACGATTTCGTAAGATCCGTTACGGTAATCAATGTTTGGCTCGCAATTTAACGTGAATCTTCCGGTTGCCTGAAACGAAGATCGTTCCAGCACAGATTTTGCATTCTGAACAGGAATTCACCACTCACTACGACAACATCCGCAGTGACAACAACAGAATGCCGAAAAATCCCATCTGCAAGCGAAACTGCCAATCCAGGGCCGTTCGTTCAACGACTCCCAAAGCCTGACGCCCCACTCAACTTTGACAGTCGCCTGCCAAAATCGATTGCAACATTGTGGCCGCTGTATAAGAATCGAACTTCAGATGGAAAAACCTTTCGCAAAGGACGTTCGCACGATGCGTGCATCCTGATATCGCGATAACCGAACGTTTGCGAGCGGCCGCCTGAAGCAACTTACTTCTATTTATGAACGATCCTGGTTCGCAGAAAGCAGCCAGCATAGTTCATCTCGTGTTCTCCCCGAACGCAAGTCAGCAAAATTCGTCATCAACAAACTGCGGGCCTTCCGTGGCCGGATCAAATGAAAGACATCGATGAACGTTTTCAGTATCCGCATTTCCGCAGCCAGGCTGGTAATACTTGCTGCCGCTGTTCTTTGTATATGCACAAACAGCAACGCTCAGACGCCCAGAGACCATTTTCGCCAACTGGACGATGTATGGCCGACGCCAAACAATGTCCGCCGACCTTCCGGAGCACCGGGCAGCGAATACTGGCAGCAACAGGTCGACTACGATATCAACATTCGCCTGGACGACCGCACTCAAACTCTCAGCGGCGATGAACTTATCACCTACCATAACAATTCCCCGGATGAACTGGACGTCCTGTGGCTGCAGCTTGACCAAAATCGCTATGCCAATGATTCCGCCGATTGGCTGACCTCACCAGCGCCGGAAATGGAAAAACTTTCATACGACGAACTCCGCAGTGTCCTGTACCGTGAAAACTTCGACGGCGGCTTCAATATTACGAACGTTAAAGACACCGATGGGAAACCGCTGCGGTTCGACATCATTCGCACCATGATGCGAGTCCGACTGCCACAGCCACTCGCCACGGGAGAACGTACCAGCTTCAGTATCAACTGGAACTTCAAAATTGCAGACGGCAAATCAACGCGAGTTCGAGGCGGGTATGAATACTTCGAAAAAGACAACAACCACATTTACGCGATTGCTCAATGGTATCCGCGACTGTGTGCGTATACAGACTATCAGGGCTGGCAAAACCGCCAGACACTGGATGCCGAGTTTGCTCTGGAATTTGGCGACTTCCGAGTTCGCATCACCGTGCCAAACGACCACATCGTGGCAGCCACCGGCGAACTCGCAAACGCAACAGAAGTTCTGACGGACGCTCAACAACAAAGGCTGACAGAAGCGGCAACAGCCAGTAAGCCCGTGATGATTGTCACAGAAGCAGAAGCCACCAAAAACGAAACTTCGCAGCCAACGGGAACCAAGACCTGGGAATTTTCCGCAAAGAACGTGCGAGATTTCGCCTTTGCCAGTTCACGAAAGTTCATGTGGGATGCTCAGGGCATCAACCTGAATGGCCGCAGCGTTATAGCCATGTCGTTTTGGCCGAAAGAGGGCCAGCCGCTATGGGGACAGTTCTCCACAGCCGCCGTCATTCACGCCGTCAAGACGTATTCGAAATTTACGTTCGACTATCCGTATCCGGTCATCATTTCCGTCAACGGGCCCGTCCGAGGAATGGAATATCCGATGATCACCTTCCAGAATCCTCGCCCGGAAGACGACGGCACATATTCAGAACAAACCAAGTATGCTCTGATCGGCGTTGTTATTCACGAAGTTGGCCATAACTGGTTCCCGATGGTCGTCAATTCCGACGAACGCCAGTGGCGCTGGATGGATGAAGGCCTGAATTCGTTTGTGCAATTGCTGGCCGAACAGGAATGGGAGGAATTTTATCCCAGCCGAATTCTGCGACCCGATCGCCGACAGAAGTTCTACGACTATCTGAAGTCTGCCAACAAACGCCCCATCATGTCAGCCGCAGACAGCCTGATCGACGGCGGACACACAGCCTATTCCAAGCCTACTTTGGCGCTGATGATTCTTAGAGAAACAATTATCGGGCGAGAACAATTCGACCTGGCATTCAAGCAATACGCAAATCGCTGGAAATTCAAACGTCCCACGCCGTTTGACTTCTTCCGAACGATCGAAGAATCGTCAGGACACGATCTCGACTGGTTCTGGCGAGCATGGTTTTACTCAACCGACCACGTTGACATTTCGATCGACAACGTGCGAAAGTTTGAACTAAGCAGCAGAAAACCAGAAGACGTTCAGAAGACAAAGAAAGACGCCAAAAACAAACAACAGCCACCGGTGATCGTCCAGCAGAACAAGATACTCCCGAAACGAGTGGATCAGTCTGCAGAACTGAAAGACTTCTATTCAAAGTTCGATGAATTGTCGATCCTGCCCGACGAACGCGAAGACTATCGGAAGCTGATCGACAAACTGGAACCGTTCGAACGAGAACTTTTGAACACAAAGACAAACTTCTATGTTGTCGATTTCAGCAACGTCGGAGGCGTGGTTGCGCCACTGTTGCTGGAAATCAAACACAGCGACGGCTCAACACGCAGCCTGAAAATCCCAGCCGAAATCTGGCGGCAACGTGACCAGACCGTCTCGAAACTCATCGTCACCAACAAGCAGATTGAGAGTATCGTGCTTGACCCCCGGGATGAAACAGCAGACCTGGTAAGAACCAACAACTACTTTCCCCGGAAACAGCAAATCAAATCCTTTGAACTGCAAAAGGAAGACAAAAAGAAGAATCCAATGCAGCAACTGCTGACACCCAAACCATAGCCAGGACAGAACACACGGCTTCCGTATTCTGCGCGCATTCGACGACAACGAAGTGCCGATGTATGCGCTTTTGCCGCAAAGGAAACACGGTAGGCAGACGTCAACAGCGCAACCATTTTCCGTGAACCTACGCATAGCGACCAGCTTGTTTGGCTCGGGCTGCTACGCCAACAGGTCATTGATAACGTTAGCGGGCTCAACGCCGGTAAGTCGCTGGTCGAGCCCTTGGTGTTTGAAATTCAGACGTTCGTGGTCGAAGCCCAGCAGGTGCAGAACGGTGGCGTGGAAGTCTCGAATGTGTAACGGGTTGTTGACGATGTTATACGAAAAGTCATCGGTCTCGCCGTAAATCGTGCCGCCTTTGGCTCCACCGCCCGCCATCCACATGCTGAAGCATCTTGGATGGTGGTCGCGGCCGTAGTTTTCTTTCGAAAGACCGCCCTGCGAATAAATCGTGCGGCCAAACTCGCCACCCCAAATCACCAGAGTATCGTCCAGCATGCCTCGTTCCTTCAAATCTTCCAGCAAGCCATAGCATGGTTGGTCGACATCTTTGCACTGACTGGGCATGCGGCCTGCGACGTTGGAATGATGGTCCCAGTTGTTGTGGTAAACCTGCACAAACCGAACGCCTCGTTCCACCAAACGACGAGCCATCAATGCTGAGTTGGCAAACGAACCTGGCTTTTTGGCGTCTTCACCATACAGATCAAACGTGTGCTTCGATTCAGAATTAATGTCCGTCAGTTCTGGAACGCTGGCCTGCATACGGAACGCCATTTCGTATTGCTGAATGCGAGTGTTCGTTTCCGGATCGCCAATGGCCTGATAGTTCAGTTGATTCAGTGAGTTCAAACCTTCGATTGTGCGCTGACGAATGGCGTCGGGCACGCCGGGCGGATTGTTGATAAACAGGATCGGATCTTTGCTGCTGCGAAACGAAACGCCCGCATTTTTGCCGGGAAGATATCCGGCGCTCCACAAGCGTGACGAAATCGCCTGTTCCTGTTCGCGGTTACTGGGAATCGCCACCAGCACGACAAACGCCGGCAGGTTTTCGTTCAGCGAACCCAAACCGTACGAAGCCCACGATCCCAGGCATGGTCGGCCGGTGATTTGATTGCCGGTTTGCATCGCCGTGATGGCCGGTTCGTGGTTGATGGCTTCGGTGTGCAGGCTGCGCATCATGCAGATGTCGTCGGCCTTTTTTGAGAACCATGGCAGCAGGTCGGAATTCATCCACATGCCGCAGTCGCCAAACTGAGCAAAGTTGAACTTTGATGGTGCGATGGGAAATCGAGTCTGGCCGCTGGTCATCGTGGTCAGACGTTGCCCGTTGCGAATCGATTCCGGCAGGTCTTTGTCGTACATTTCCTGCATGGCCGGCTTATAGTCGAACAGATCCATTTGAGACGGGCCACCCACCATGTGCAGATAGATGACTCGTTTCGCCTTTGCGGCAAAATGCGGCCCGACGCTGTGTGCGCCCACACTGTGCTGGTCTGACGCAAACGCGCCGACCTGCCCCAGCAGCGACGCCAGTGCGGCACCGCCCAGCAGATGCTTTCCGCCGGCCAGAAAGTGTCGTCGAGTCTGCAGCAGTTTTGCTTCATCGAATAGGTTCATCGGGTTGTCTCGCTTGTTGGGTTTGTTCGGTTTGGGGCTAAAAGCAGGGACGCTGGAAGCAGGCGGGCTACTTGGTCAGAGCTTCGTCCAGGTTCAGAATTCCGTTGCAGGTCATGGTCCAGGCTGCAAGAGTCGCCGGATCAAGTGACGCATCGACGGCAGATTCGCCGAATGCCAGCAGTGCTTTGGCGTCGTCAGGATGATCGGCATAGTGCTTGGCCAGATCGGCATGAGTTGCCAGAGCAATGGACATTTCGTCGCTGCTGAACGGCCGACTGAGAACTCGAGTGGCAACGGCGTTCATCGTGCGGACGTTATCGTTTCCATTTTCCTTGACGGCCACTTCGGCAAGCTTGCGAGCCGCTTCCACAAATTGAGGGTCGTTCAACGTGACCAGAGCCTGCAGAGGCGTGTTGGTTCGTTCGCGACGGACCGTGCAGACTTCTCGACTGGGAGCATTGAAGGCTTCCAGACTTGGCGGTGGTGCCATCCGTTTCCAGAATGAGTACAGCGAACGACGGTAAAGATTCTCGCCGGTGTCCTGTTTGTAGTTGCGAGTATCGCCACCGGGCAGCCCTACCATGCTCCAGATGTCAGTTGGTTGATACGGGCGAACTCCCGGCCCGAACATTTTGGGCGAACGCAACTCGCTGACCGACAAAGCCAGGTCGCGAACCATTTCGGCATCCATACGAAACCGGGGACCTCGCGAATACAGATGATTGTCACGATCTTTGGCCAGTTTCTCGGCGGTGAAGGTGGTCGCTTGGCGATACGTGGCACTCATCAGAATCTGCTTGAACAGCCGCTTGACGTCCCAGTTATTGGCCACGAAGTCGGTCGCCAGCCAGTCCAGAAGTTCCGGGTGAGTTGGCGGTGATCCCATCACCCCGAAGTCTTCTGCCGTGGTCACGATGCCGTGTCCGAAGACTTCCTGCCAAAAGCGGTTCACGGTGACTCGCGCCGTCAGCGGATTGGCCGGATCCACCACCCACTGAGCCAGTCCCAGCCGGTTTTTGGGTGCATCGTCTGCGAAGGGATGTAGAGCGGCAGGAGGAGCGGCAGCAACTTCATCGCCCACATTGTCGTACTGACCACGCATCAAAATGTTGGCCATGGCCGGGCGATCTTTGCGTTCGGCCTGAACCAGAGTGATCGGGCTGCGAGCTTCGATGGCCGCTTTCACACCTTCAAGTTCGCTGACAGCGGCGGCAAGTTTCGGAAATTCCGAGTCGTGATGATTCAGATAAAAGTCCAGCAGCGCCGCCTGTTGTTGCTCGGTCCGTTGATCGGGTTTGACGTCCAGCGATCTGGCCAGCAGTTCGTAAGAACGCAGCCGTTCCACTTCGTCGGCGTTCAGTGCTCGATTGAACAGATGCAGGTCCTGAACGGATCCGCCTTCAAAGACAGATGCGTCACTGCGTTGTCCGATGCGGAACGGAGTGTCGGTATGAATATCAGCGTTCGCTTGAATCGTGTTCGTGTCGATCCTGGTCGGCTGTCGTTTACCGTCGACATAAATGGTGACACCTTCCGGCTTGCCACTGCCGTCCCAGGTCACGCAGACATGGTGCCAGGTATCTTTGGAAATCACGTTGCCGGTTGTCGAAACTTTGATCGCATTTTCCGGCCAGCTTTCGATCAGATGCATGGCCAGTCGACCGCCCATGATGAACAGGTCCCAGCCGCGATGTTTGTTCTTTTCGTCCATGCGTGCGATCGGAGAAGCGTGCTGTCCGGGATTCGACGTGCGGATCCATTCGGAGTGCGAAAACGGCTGGTCCAGTGCAAAGTCTCCCAGAGCCCCGGCTTCCAGAGTGCTGCCGGATTTCAGCTGAATGGCTGGCCCCAGTTTTCCGTCTTCGCGCCACTCCAGATTGCCGTTGCCAATCACTTTAATTTCGCCCACATCGCCGGTGCCCACAACGTTGTTGCCCGTGCCTTCGGTCAAAGGCAGATACGCCAGACGGCCTTCCGCTGGAATTGCTTCGCGAATGGCATCGGCGGAAGTTGACGTCAGCCATTGTGCGAATGGTTCCTGAGCCATCGCCTTGCGGGCGTCGCGAGCTGACCGGGCGGCCGCGATTTCGCCGTCGATGGTTGCCCAGCGAGCTCGATCAGCTTCCATGGGCACTCGAATCGCGGGGCCTCGGCCATCCTTGACGTTGCCGTCTTTGGCGGGCTGAGTTGTGTTGCGGAAGAACGCTGCCAGCGAATAGTAATCCTTCATGCTGATCGGATCGAACTTATGATCGTGGCATTGGCAGCAGTTGGTGGTCAGACCAAGATAAACCCAGCCGAACGTTTGCACGCGGTCCGTGGCGTATAGAGCCAGATTTTCTTCGTCGATGGTGCCGCCTTCGTTGGTCGACATCGCGCAACGCTGAAAGCCGCTGGCAACAAGTTGATCGATCGATGGATTTTCCAGCAGGTCGCCGGCAAGTTGCTCAATCGTAAACTGATCGAAAGGCTGATTGCTGTTGAACGACCGGATCACCCAGTCTCGATACGGCCACATTTCACGATAGTTGTCAAAGTGCATTCCGTGCGTGTCGGCGTAACGAGCGGCATCCAGCCAATAACGTCCGCGATGTTCGCCCCAGGCGTCTGAATCCATCAGGCGATCGATCCACTGCGACAGTGCCGCGTCGCCATTGGCCTTGTAGTCGGCCACAAACGCTTCCACATCGGCCGGCTGTGGTGGAAGTCCGGTGGTGTCCAGGCTAAGTCGACGAAACAGAACGCGCGGATCGGCTTCTGCGGCGGGCGTTAGTCCTTCACGCAGCAGGCGGTCCAGAACAAAGGCGTCGATTTCGTTTTTCGCCCACTTCGCATGCTCGGCGGATGCATTTTCAATGGATGGCACTGGTGGCAAAGTGGGGGCAATCAGAGCCCAGTGTTTTTCGTAATTGGCACCTTCGGAGATCCAGCGTCTGAGCAAATCGCGCTGCGCGGCGGTCACGGTTTTCTTTGTCGACGGCGGCGGCATGACTGTGTCGGGATCGTCGCTCAGGATGCGAGCAATCATTTCACTGGCGTCGGCATCGCCGGGAACGATGGCACCAGCATCGACGGCCGCATCGCGAACATCCAGACGCAGGTCTGCCTGCCGACCGATGTTGTCGAGCCCATGGCATGCCAGGCAGTTGTCCGCCAGAATCGGACGAATGTCGCGGTTGTACTGCAGAGGCTCGTCGGCAAACGAGACACCGCTAGATGCCGCTACAAACAGCAGGCTCACCGCCGAAATTACACAAACCTGAAACGATGGAAAGTGAGTGATCATGATCTCTCTCGAATTTTGTACGACTGGGGCACTTCTGAAGCACCCAGTAAACGCAGTTTTGTGGTCAACGCAACGGGCAACCTTCCAGAACAATTCTACGCCGCAAAACGGTTAAGTACAGACTGCCGTCACCGCATCAACGCCCGCCTGAGCAACAACGTGATCGTCTTCGACGGTTGATCCAGACACGCCGATCGCCCCAATCACTGTACCCTGATCATTGATCAGCGGTAATCCGCCGGGGAAAGAAATCAGTCCGCCGTTGGAATGTTCGATGTTGTACAAAGGGCCGCCGGGTTGCGAAATGTCGCCAATTGATCCGGTCGGCATGTCGAAGAAACGAGCCGTCTTTGCCTTCTTACAGGCAATATCGATGCTACCCAGCCACGCGCCGTCCATGCGATGAAAGGCCTTCAGGTTGGCTCCGGCATCAACAATGGCGATATTCATCTTCACGCCCACTTCCATGGATTTCTGGATGGCGGCGTCCAGCATAGCGGCGGCGGTTTCAGCATTCAGGTCGGTTGAAAGAGTTGAAGTCTGCATCATCTGTTTCGTGAAGTAAGAGATCGTTGGAAGTCGCCGCACGTCCAAAGTGTGCGGTGATGTCACGGGCAGAATTGTCACAGAAGAAGCTCCCCGCGTATTGCAGATTCCCTGCAAAAATTTGTACATTTGCCGCATGACTGCAACACTTAGAAACCCGGAAGAATGGCAGGACTGCTTTTTCGCAAAGCTGGCTCGCCCACGCACTCTGCTGGATTTGTTCGACACAATTCCGGGCGTTTACATGTACATCAAGGATGCGAAAAGTCGCTTTGTGCGAGCGAACCAAGTGGTCTGCCAGGTTGTCGGAGCAAGCCATCCGGATGAATTGGTGGGCCGCACCGATTTTGATTTCTTCCCGCCAGCCATCGCGACTCAGTATGTCGCCGAGGATCAGCGAGTGATCACTTCGGGCGAATCACTGTCTGATCAGGTTTGGATGGTGCCCGGCAAGAACGGCGTCCCCAAGTTGTACTTGTGCAGCAAGATTCCGCTCCACGATCGCAAAGGCAAAGTGGTTGGCATCGCCGGACTCAAACGGCCGTATGAATATTCCACAGAAGATTCAGCCGGCTTCAGTCGACTGGCCAGTGTGATTGCCTTTGTGACGGAAAACTACGCCAGCGATATCGATGTGACTCAGATGGCCGAGCACGTCCATTTATCGGTGAGCCAACTGCAGCGTGAGTTCTCAAACAAATTTGGCATCTCGCCCATCCGCTACCTGCGCGAAGTGCGTATCGGAGTTGTCCGTCACATGCTGGAACACAGCGACTTGCCGCTGGCTCAAATCGCCACCGAATGCGGCTTCTACGATCAAAGCCATCTGGCTCGCCACTTCAAGTCCAGCACAGGCCTGACACCGCTGAAATACAGGCAACGCTTCACTCATCGATAACAAAATCAGGCTAAGCGAAACGTTCTGTCTACACCGCCAGACCACTTGTTATCGCCGGGACAGCGGCTCTTGCCATTGTCGTGTTTCCAGGTGGTGCAAGCGCTGCTCAATTCGACGGTGGATGATGGCTGGTGACGTATAAGCCTGTTGACGACATTCACGACGCACGGTTCTGCCAATTTGCCGCCGAATCACGACAACGTAATTTTTCCGGCGGCGGCAAAAGCGAGGACTTTGTCACGGCTGCAGCCTGCGATTTGCTCAGCCGCCATCACACCCGTTGCCATTGCACCAAGGACTCCATGAGCGGCCGTGCTTTGGCCACAATGAAACAGTCCTGAGATTTCTGTCCTGACGGGCAGGGCACCGGAGCCGATTTGTGATTTCGATTTGGCGGTCCCATAGATATTGCCGCGATAGCCGTTGCAGTAGTGCACATTGGTCAGCGGCGTACCCAGTTCGCACAACTTCAGATGATTTTCGATACCGGGCACGACCCGCGAAATTGTCGCAAGCATGCGCTGAGTAAGTTTTGCCTTGAAGGCGGCGTAGTCTTCCGGTCGGTCACCTGCAGAGCTGTTCTGCCAGCGTTCGAACGCCGCGAATGAAACAAACACGAAGGCCTCCATTGTATGCAGTCCGGCATTCATTTTTGAGGGATCTTTGCGAGTCGTGACCGTCAGAAATCCTCCGGGAAATGGTCCATCATCCGCAAGTTCGTCCTGATGAGAGACTTCGTAAGTCGCATCGACACTGGGATCATTCAGGATCCAGTAGTTGCCGGAATCCAGGCCGAGCGCATCGATGTTCAAATCCGTGGCAAGAAACAAACTGAGCGCGCTAACCGACGGTTCCAGTTTTGAAACTCGTGAAGACAGCTTCGCCGACAAATGTTGCGCGCCCACCAGACTGTGATAGGTAATCCATGCGTCGGCGTTGGACAGAATCGTGTGTGCGGAAATCTGGTCGCCGTTCTCCAGCTGAACACCAACTGCGCGGCGACTTGTGCCGTGGCCTTCCAGCAGGATGTGGTCAACCTTTGTGCGCATGCGGATTTCGCCGCCGTTGTGCTTCAGGCGGGAGATGAATGCTTTCGGAATCGATCCAGCGCCACCTTTGGGATACCAACCGCCGTTCCAATAATGAGCTTCGATTGCCACATGAAGTGCAAAGGGAACTCGTGACGGCATCATACCGTGATCACCGGCGCGAGATTCCAGAATTGCTTTCAACTTAATGTCGGTCACAAATCGATCGATCACCTGACTGGCCGGCTTAAGCCCGTTAAAGACGATCGCTGGTGCAGTGAACAGCAACTTCAGCTTATCAAGAATTCCGGTGGCATCCGCCGCCATCGATAGTCCACGGTCAACCTGCTGCATCAAGGCGAAATAGCGTTCGATGCCCGTTCGTTCCTGAGGAAAGCGGGCGATCAGTCGATCGACGTACTCTTGCAGTCCGGACGGAATATCGAAGGTCTCGTCTTCGAAGACGATGTGATCGTATCCATCGGGATTCAGTTCAAGAAATTCTAGATCCGCTCCGATTCCCAGGCCTTCAAAAATCTCGCGCGTACGACCACCCTCATTCAGCTGTCCAATGTAGTGAACTCCGGGACTGAATTTATGACCTTCCAGCGAAAACGAATGCGTCCATCCGCCGGGCAGGTAGTGCTGTTCCAGCACCAGCACGCGTTTACCAAGGTTAGACAGTGCCACGGCTGCGCTCAGCCCGCCAATGCCGGAACCGATAACAATTACGTCCCAATCCGCCATATCTGTTGAGTCTTCGTATTCCAGGTTTGTTTGGCCGTAATTCAGAAAGACGCCAGCATCGTAAAAACAATCTGCGGATGATACTCAATTGACACAACTCTTCCTTCATTCAGTCTTCGTTATGTACCACGGCAACGAACAGTATGGCCAGTTTGAAAGTGGGGCAAGCATCCTGCTTTCCATTTCGCCAGCCGGAAGCTTACGCAGCAAGAACCGCCCCCAAACCTGGCCATCACAAACAATTAGCCGCTTGGGCGATGGCCCCGGTCACGAAACTTTCACAATAAAAACCGGGCCTAACGCCTGAACTGCTTACGAATTTGCCGCGTCCAGTTCCTGAAACCGTGGCACGCCACGAACGTGTTTTTGAAGTCTCGAGACAATTTTCGCGGGCATGACGATTGGGCAACGTCGTCGCGTAGGACAACCCCAAACAAATTCCCTACACTGTTTTTCTTGCACACAGAGGGGTAAGTCAATATGGGGCGACAAATGACGGACGAGCAACAGGTTCGCCGCGAAAAACTGCTGGCTGCGATCGAACGAAAGATTGACCCCGTCAGAACGCCGATTCAGTACAAGTTTGCGCTGTTGCTGTCGGCATTCATCATGGTGCTGTTGCCGATTATCTATGTTGCAATCGCTTGCGCGTTTGCCTTTGTGGTGTATTACCACGCCATCCATTCTATCGGTATCTTCAACAACGTTCGCGGCCGAGGCGTGATCGCTGCCGCAGTAATTTATATTGGCCCGCTGATTGCTGGTGTCACAGCAGTGATGTTCATGCTGAAACCACTGTTTTCTCGCGCGCCAAAACCAAATCTTCCGACGTCCCTTTCTCGCGACGACGAACCAATCCTGTTTCAGTTTGTGGATAAATTGTGCGACACCTTTCACGCACCGCGTCCAAAAAGAATCGATGTCGATTGCCAGGTCAATGCGTCCGCCAGTTTTCACCGTGGCTGGTTCAGCATGCTGCTGGGAAACGACCTTGTTCTGACGATTGGCCTGCCATTGATTACGGGAATGACGCTGAAACAATTCGGCGGAATTCTTGCGCACGAATTCGGCCATTTCGCTCAGGGCGGTGGCATGCGCCTAAGTTACATCGTTCGCACGGTCAGCCACTGGTTTACACGCGTTGTTTATGAACGAGATTCCTGGGATGTGAATCTGGAACGCTGGTCGAAGGAAAACGATATTCGAATTGGTGTAATTTTCTATCTGGCGCGCGGCTGCGTTTGGCTGACTCGCCGCATTCTCTGGGTGCTGATGTTGATCGGACACAGCGTCAGCGGATTGCTGCTGCGTCAGATGGAATTCGACGCAGACCGACACGAAGTACGATTTTCCGGAAGTGACGAAATCGAACCGACAACGCGTCGACTGCATAAACTTATGGTGGCTCACAACATGGCCTTTTCCGATGTATCGCTGGCGTATCGTGAAGGACGACTTGCTGACGACCTGATTCGCCTGGTGGCCCTGAATGCGGATGAGCTTCCAGAAAAAGTCGAACAATACATCGACACACAGATTTCCGAAGGCAAAACCGGATGGCTGGACACTCACCCATGCGACCGAGAACGAATTGCGAGCGGCCTGAAGGAAAATGCTGCCGGTGTGTTTCATCTGGACGCGCCAGCGACAGATCTGTTTATCGACTTTGTCGCAGTAAGTCATCGGGCAAAGGTAAGCATGTATCGATCTGTGCTGGGGAAGGAATTTCGGGAAGATCGCCTGCAGCCGACGGAGGAAATTGTGGCCACACGCGAAGCTGAAAAGAAAGCTTCCCAGGCTTTGGAATCCTATTGCCAGAACGGATGGACTCCGCTGCATGCGTTTCCTGTCCCGTTTACTGAACTGCCTCATCAACAGTTTCAGGGCGACGAAGCATCCGAATTCGGTCGACTTAGAGAATCATTGGTAGCATCGGTTGCTCAGCAGCGCCAGACGCTGGAACGTATCGGGAAAGCCGATACGGAACTGAGCGAGTGCGTGCGTGCCACCCTATTGCTGGATGCCGACTACAAAGTTCCCGCCACGACATTTAGCCGCAACCTGTCTTCGAAATCGCTGATTACCAGCGAGTGTCAGTCAATCAACTCAGGGTGGGCAAACGCAACATCAGACTACATCGTCTTTCAAGGCTTGTTTCAGCAACGCTTATGGAAGGCGGTCGGTCTGCTGAACGATTCGTCACTGCAGCAAGCGATACCGGAAACACGTTCATGGGCAAAGGAGTGCGACGAAAAACTATTGCCGGCGCTGCAAACACTGATGGAAACTCTGCCCGAGTTGATGAAGTTTCGGAGTGATTCGGAAAGGTTCCTGGTGTGCTTACAGTTGCTTGAAGCTGGCAATGAGTCAGAAGGCTTGTATCGCGAAACGCGGAAAAGCATGACAGAAGTACCACAGCAGATCCGCAGATTGCTGAATTCGATCGGCAGCGTACCTTATCCGTTTCAGCATCTGGAAAAGGAGATGACGATCGGAAACTATCTGTGCAACGAAATCCCTGGCATCGACAACCCTGGTGAAGTCTACGCCGCCATCAATTCCGTCGTCGACAATTTCGTGGAACTCTACCGACGAATCATGGGTCGTTTGTGCCAGATGGCGAGTGCCGTGGAAGAACACTGCGGGCTGCCAATGTTGCCCGTTCCAGAGCCAGAAGAATCGTCGCAATAGAAAACGCAAACACGCATTAAATACTCTCAGCTGACTGAAGGCTGAGAGTATTGACGGTTTCCAAATCGCGTTTGATTCTGCGCCAGCATTTGCGGCCACAAGCCACAACAAAATGCGAGCTGCGAATGGTCTGACCACAAAGTGCAACAGCAAGCTTTCCAGTTAGTCGCCTTCGCTGATCAGGTCGCTCCCATCATGATTTGCATGTACCACCAGGTGGCTATAGACTGACACCAATCGGGAACAAACCTCAGGTATGGCGTCATACCCAGCAAGATCTCCAAGTATTATTTTGTTAGCTGGCAAAAAACTTCTCGTTTTCACTGATCCGATTCGCCTTTCCATCCGTTTCCCGTTGGAGCATCCACACCCCTTCCCGACGAAGCGACGTTGTTCAGTAACCGCGAGATAGCCACCTTAATCTGGCTTGTGCCCCTTTCCGCGTGGCTTTTCACAAAGTCCGGCGTCCGTTCCGCAATCGCCAACGTGGTCCGAACGTTTTTTCACCCCCTCATCGTCATGTCCGTACTGGCAATTGCCGTGTACACAGTCGCGGTTGTCTGGCTACTCTGGGCAGTTCACGTGTGGCATCAGGGCTTTGTTAAAGACACGATTCTCTGGTTCTGCTTCAGTGGCGTCGTAATGGTCGCCAACTTCGTCACATCCAAAGACAACGAAAACATCTTCAAAGCCGTCGCCAAAGATAACATCAAGGCTGTCTTACTTGTCGAATTCGTGGTCAATGCATTCAATTTCTCACTGACGGGCGAACTCCTTTTCGTCCCCTTCATGACGTTCGTCGTCCTCCTCAATGCTGTTAGTAGTCTGCGAGATGAACACAAACCAGTTGCCACACTAACCGGCTGGGTTTTGGCGATAATCGGCTTCACACTGCTTTACCTGTCAGTTGCCGATGCCATCGCTCACTACCAAGAGTTCGGGAATTTCGACACACTGCGCTCTATCGTTCTTCCTCCGCTCTTATCATTGCTTTTCGCACCTTTTCTCTTCGTCTTTGTTCTACTAACGACGTACGAGCAGGTCTTCATGCGTCTTCGATTAGGTGCGAGCAAACCCAGAAGTTTACTTTGGTACGCTCGCCGTCGCATTCTTTGGCATTTCGGATGCAACTTGAGTAAACTCAAGTCGTTCCTGTCAGCGAACGCTCTCCATCTAATGCAATTGCAAGATCGTGCCGATGTTGACCAGTTGCTCAGCAGCTCACAGCCAAACACGGCCAGCTAACAAAACGGAAAGAATAAAGGGGTCCGGAAAGAATAAAGGGGTCCGGTCCAATACTGTTCGGCACGGCAAGTGCTGATAGTTTGATTCAGTGGTGTCAGTCCC
>ERZ887851.732-NODE-732-length-31292-cov-9.399430_pt1 | contig 31292 bp, 44 predicted proteins | sample MGYA00521100_ERZ887851 | MGnify/ENA primary metagenome ERZ887851 (study PRJEB32303, sample SAMEA104408602) | aquatic metagenome | biome: Brackish water; feature: Pelagic; material: water | place: Baltic Sea | collected 2014-06-06T16:11:00 | depth 11,444 m ... | reverse complement strand
GTTCGAGGAATTGGGGCTATGTGTCGATTGCTCTAATGATTACTTTAGGGACTTGGGGGAGGACGATGCCGAAAAAGCAACAGCCCAAACTCGATGACCTCGGGTGGAAGTTCGTTCGATCGATTGAGTGGAAGCACAACGGGCGACTTGTAGAGCGAGGTACGGAAATATCCATAGTAAAGAACGGTCGCATGAAGTTCCTGGAGCACGTAGTCAATTCGGCTACGGGTGCCGAGTGGGTAAATTGCGTTGATAAGAACAAAGCGATAAGGTCGTTTAGACCCGAAGAAGTCAAGCGGGTTCACTACAAAAGTAAGTTGAGGGGATAGGTATGAGTAACAAATTGAGAATGTCCAACGAAGCAACTTTCGCACGCGGGATGGTAGAGCGCCGTCAGGCATCCATCCGCAAGATTGGCTTAGAGAACTCCAGGTCAGAAGTCCTGGGCACTTACAGGTCGCTCTGCGCTTGCCTGCGTGAGGTGACGAAACACCACAACAACATTATGAAGTTGGTGGATGATTCTACGGCTGGCTTAGCCCTCGAAACATCCGCGCTGGTTGATAACAGTCGTATGTGGTTGGCACAGTCTGAGTTGGCTTGTCGTGCGTGGGGCGTTACCGATAGTGAGTTAGCAGAAGTTCGTAGGGGGGTTGGGGTATGAATCCAACACTCTATGAGGGCACAGAGTCTTTAGTGCCGATGGCTGTGGTCGCTATAGTTCTGTGGCTGATTGTAATAACAATGTTCGTAAAAATCCAAAGGAGGAAATAATGGATGAGTTCAAGGATGGATTCGCAAGTGGGTTGATGAGAATCGACCACTTGACGGATGAGCAAATAGCAATGATTGCCAAAATGTTCGAGAAGGAGAATGTGTAATGGATTTATGGGTAGCAGAAGATGGTTCATATGGTCAGACAACGATTGTTCTGATTGATACTAGCGATTGGAGTATCGAGGACTGGAGAGAAATGGAAGAAGCAAGCGACAACACAAGAATGGAAGTTGCGGTTGATATTACAGACAGGAAGGGTGGTTCTTACAATTATGCGTAAAGCGATGGTAATAAAAACAGATGGCACTTTGGAATCGATCGATTTGGGGGATAACCCTGAGACTGAGTATCAAGCGCTGAGGGGTGCTGTTGGTGGGTATATCCAGCAGGTGCCACTCGATGACTCTGGGTTGATGTTGTTCTGCCACGAGGAGGGGAAACTGATTAGGCTTCCCTATAACGAGGGGGCTACGAAAGTCTGGGAGCAGTTTTGGGGTCAGACTGATGTGATGGTCGGTGATTGTGTTATCACTGGTGACATTGATTGGGACTCGGAGATGACGAAGGGGCTGACGCCTGCTCAGGTTGTTCAGGTGGGGGCGATTGCGCGAGCCTGATGTTTCTGTTACAATATTTATTGAAGGTTCTCTTGGAAGGGGGATTACAAAATGCCTAACTGGGTATCTAATTCGGTCAGAGTGACCGGTAGTAGGGAAGACCTGCAACGCTTTGCGGAGCAGGCTGGTAGGACGTACAAGCGCAAGCATCAGGAGATTACGCCTGATGGTGTTGTGTGGGTTGATGATGAGTCTAATGAGAAACTATCCTTTTGGAACTTCGTCAAGCCGGAGGACTCTATCCTCGATGAGTATTGGGGCAATGAGCGCCAGGGCTTGTCGTTGGGGGAGCAACTTGAGCACAAGACTAATCACTGGTACGACTGGAACATTCGCAACTGGGATTGTAAGTGGGATGCCAACGATGTTCACTTCGAGGACTGGGGTGGCAACGAGTTGGCTTATGACTTCGAGACACCTTGGGGGGCACCCATCGCGGTGTACCGAGAGATGGCTTCTCAGTACCCTACGCTTGTGTTCAATATCCGCTTCGTTGAGGAGCAGGGCTGGGGCGCTGAGTGTTTCGCTGAGCGTGGCGAGTTCTTGATAGTGAAGGACTGGGACATTCCCGAAACGCATGAGGAGCGTATGGAGCACATCGGCTACTGCCAGTGTGAAGAATTGCGTGACGATGAACTGGAGTGGGCTAACGATGATTGCCCCCGGAAGATGGAGTTGGCTAATGCTTAGACTAGACCTGAATATTTGGGACAAGCTCGGCTATGAGACTGACTACAATCAGGAGGGCTGGGTCATCACCCCTTATGCGGTTGATGATGGCTTGCCTTCCGGAATTGGTCCGTTCTTTGAGGAGTGGGCAATAGAACTGTCTGAGCGTGAAGCGAGTCGTTTGACTCTGGGCAGGTCCAAACAGGACGGCGGTGACTATGCGCCGGATGCTGACTTCTGGTTAGATGTTGAAGGGTTCTTTGACATTTATAAAGACATCCCTAACAGGGTGGCTCGTGAGGTGGACTTACTTGTCAGCAAGGTTGAGGGGTATGAGAAAGGTAGGGGGTTCTAAAGTGTGTTGTTTCACCTGCGAGGTTCCATTCGGGGAACGAGACAACAAGTATCCTGTTGAGTTGGGTTGGGGTTTGCCAGCAACCGAGTTCGACTGTGAGCGGTGCGCTGAGATGCACTTCGACAATTACCAAGAGAGCATGGTGTTCTAATGAATCTACGATCGTGGGATGGTCACGTGTTTGTGTGCCCAACGTGCGACAACGCTTTGTTGTGGGAGCACTATGACCAGGATACGCGAATGTGTAAGGCGTGTTCGGAGGTGATTCCCGGTGGGGAGGATAACTGATTACGCAAGCATTAGTGTTTGTGACACTTGTGATGTTTATTATGTGACCGCTGATGGTCACGATTGTAAGGAGGAAAATAATGTATAGAGAAGATGGCATAAGTGCCGGTGACCGTAGCCTTGAGGTTGTGATTGATTCAATCGCCACACTAGAGAAGCTGTATGGCTTTTTTGACGAGGCTGGTTTTACTCACCGATACTCGACAGGCAATGGTGAGCTGGAGGTATCGGTTCATGGACAGTGGTTGCTGTTTCATGTAGACCGGCGCGTTATCGAAGAAGAAGCAATGATGGATGAAGCGTTTGAGGATGCTCGGCGCATAGCGGAAGGTTATTGGAATGAGTAGAACGTTAGATGCTGTTGCGAAGTCTAAACAGGCGTATGTCAAGGCTAAGACGACAATGGAAACGAGGATGCGCCAGCAAATGGATGAGGAGTTGTCCAACATCCGCACGCAGATTGATATTGCGGTGCGGTATGCGTTTGACTCCGGAGAGCGCAAGGCGGATATTCTTCGTGCGCTTGGCACCAAGGACTACGGAACCGTGAACGCTTCGTTGTCCCGGACTGGGAGCGTATCTCAGATTATAGGTATTGACCCGTTAGATAGGGTTTATACGCTTACAGGCGATGACACCGTTGTTGTGTCGTATGAAAGCCACGGTCCAAGTTCCTATTCCGGCGAGGCTAGTTTCACTTATCGAAAACTCGATGACGGCACTTACTTGTTCTTCTCCCTGGATTCTTTGTGGAGCGAGGACTACAAGACCCGTAACGATGTTGTGGCTGTTCTTGACGGTCAGAAGGATGGTTTCTACTACGAGGAGTTGAGCGCATGGATTTCTGGGAAGTAGTAGTTCGATGTTTTTTGCTCTTTGTCGTGGTTTATTTTTTTGGAAAACAATTTATTCTTTATCGTAGGTTCAAGAAAAGAGGGCTTTACGAAAAGGAACAAGAAAACCCAACATTGTTTGTTTCGATGTATAAGATTCGCAAGGGCTATAAGCAAGCGAAGAAAGAGTTTATGAATGAGTCTTGAGCGATTAGTTCCAACCCCAGAACAGGAAGAAGCCATTGTAAAGATGGTTTCAGAAAAGTCCGGAGGCGCTTTGAACGCTTCCACAATGGGGGCTGGAAAGACGTTGAAGGCTGTCGAGGCTGTTCGGAGGCGCGGTGACAAGATTGTGTTGCTCATTGCGCCCCTGGGCACTCGCCTGGGCTGGCAAGCAACCTTTGAGCGCCAGGGTGTCGGGCTGCCTTTCAAGTGGCTAAACTCGACCAAGCAGGGCAAGGGCTTTGTGGAAGATTGGCAATGGGGTAAAAGTGGTGTCTACTTTGTTGGCACGGAATACTTCGTGCGCCAGGGTTGGTCCGGGAAGAAAAGAACTTCGATCTGGGCTAACGAGCCAGACATTGTTTTGTTTGACGAGGCTCATCGGTCACAAAATCGTCAAAGCAAAACATATAAAACCCTCAATCAAGTATGGGCGCCCATGAAAATATCCATGTCTGGCACCCCGACCGGCAATAGTTTCGAGGGGGCGTGGTCTGTCACAAAGTGGCTATGGCCAAGTCTTATCGATAGGTCGTATTATGTTTGGCGTGAGAAGTGGTGCGAACTTGAATACGACTACTTCGACCCATCTGGAAGAAAAGTTGTAGGGGAGAAGAAGCCCGGCGCTTTCTTCAACTCCCTGCCCTGTTACATCCGGCTGGAGTCCGAACTAGATGTTGATTTGGTCGAGGAGCAGGTTTTTGTAGAGTTGTCTGCCACCCAAAGGCGTGCGTATAGCAAGTTAGAGAAGGACTTGATTGTGTGGGTCGAAGATAACCCGCTGGTCGTGGAGTTCCCCATCACCTTGCGCACAAGATTGCGCCAAGCAACCCTGGGGATGTTCTCTGTCGATGAGGCTGGCGAAGTTACCTTTCGGGATGATTGTAAGTCATCAAAACTTGATGCTTTACAAGATATTTTGGGTAACAGGATTGAGGGGGAGAAGGCTCTAATATTGACGGATTCTAAAAAGTTCGCCAATGTTATTTGCGCTCGGATTGACAACGCTTTGCCTTGGCACGGTGACGTGTCGCAGGCTCAGAGGGAGAAGTATAAGGAAGAGTTTATTTCTGGTGATGCTCAGTATTTGGTTGCGGTTACTTCTGCGATTGCGGAGGGTGTGGACGGCTTGCAACACGCCACCCGCAACATCGTGTGGGTTTCCCGTTCAGACAATAGAATATTGAATGAGCAAGCGATGAAACGTATTCATCGTAATGGACAAAAGCAGCAAGTCCAATCTTTTGAGATTGTTGCCCTAGATACTTACGACTCCGGGGTTATCAGCGAACAGATGACCAAGGCTCTTCTAATGAATAGGACACTAAAAAGTGAGCAACTCGTGGGAGGAAAAAAATGATAAGGCTTTGCGGAAAGATTTAGCAAAGAACTCCGGCAATTTTCCAAGCCTAAATTATCTAAAACTGACCAAGCGCCAGCAGATGACGATGGCACCGCTTGAGATCGCTTTGGATAGTGAAGTTCCAAACTGTCAGGATAAGCCTGGTTTGTTTGTGGACTACGAGGAGGATGATGAACCAACACCAACGAATGCTTACAACCTGTGTAAGGGTTGCCCAATCCTGGTTGAGTGTGCTAGGTTCGCTAATACGTATAGACCACCCGTGGGCGTTTGGGGCGGTCAGGTCTGGCGAGATGGAAAGGTAGTAAATGATGACAGTAACAAAAACAACAACAAACAAGGAGGCTAAAGTGGCTGTACCAAAGATATATAACGCGATTGCGAATATCCAGTCGGGGGTGGGTAACGTTCCTAAGAACGGTATCGGTCCCGCGTCGCAGGGTTCGTATAAGTATGTGAAGAACGATGACATTCTGGAGGCTATCTCGAAGTTGATGATTGCTAACAAGGTCATCACCCGACCAAGCATTCTGAATCACCAGTTGGTGACTCGGGAGATTGGCGCTAACCGTTCGGTCGCTATGACCGTTGTAGAACTTCAGGTAACTTATATTAGCCTTGAGGATGGTTCGGAGTTTGTGACCACAGTAATTGCTGAGGGCGCCGACAATGGCGACAAGGGTGGACGTAAGGCTGTCACGCAGGCGCAGAAGATTGCGAACCTGCTGACATTCAACATCGCCACCGGCGAGCCTGACCCTGACGGGATGGACGTTTCGCCTGCTACTGGCGCGACAGCTACCCAGAAGAAGATTGCTACGGCTAGTAGCACCGGTCCAACTAAAATCTACAACGAAATCAAGGCGTTCCTTGGTGCTAACGAACTGGCTGGCTCTGTTGCTAATGGCATCGGTAGCCGACTGTCAGGTGGTAACGCTGAGTGGATGAAGGACGAGAAGGTTCTTGCTGAAGTTCTGAAAGCCCTGAAAAACGGTGAGGTCGAGTAGTGACATCCCACTACATCAAGTTCATTGCAGACGATGAGGAGACTCTACGCAACGTAGAACTCCCGTCGCCTGCGGTGAAGGAGATTCCGGACTGGTACAAAGATGCCACCCGGTTCCGTCATTCAAACAAGGCGGGGTTTGGGGAGCAGGGTAAGGTCGAGAGCACCATGAAGGGCTGTATGCCGGTGTTCGATTCAATGACCATGGGCTACATCCAAAAAACGTGGGCAGACATATTCATTGAGCGTGACGATCAAGGTGAGGTTACTTATCGTTGGTCTCGTGGTCCAGAGATTATGCGTAGTCGCCCTCAGTATCAGCACGCTACGATGCCAACTCCTCACGGTTGTTCGAAGACTATGTTTACTTGGAACCGGCCTTGGGGTGTTGTTGTGCCGAGAGGCTACAGCGTGATGTTTATGCATCCTGCGTATCGATATGACCTGCCTTTTGTTTCGGGTTCGGGTGTGATTGATGCCGACCTGTATCACTCTGCCGGAAAGAACTCTGTACCGTTTTATCTGAAAGATGATTTCACTGGTTTGATACCGGCTGGTACGCCAATGTTCCAGGTGGTTCCGTTCAAGCGTGAATCGTGGGAAGCCACGAAGCACGGTGAAGAGTTGGCGCACCTAAAGGATGATTCAACAATGACTTTGCGGAGCAAGTTTTACGATGGCTACAAAAAGTTGTTTTGGCAAAGGAAGGATTTCAAGTGACGGAACCCAAGCTTAGGGTCCGGTCTTCCGGGCACGGTGGCTCCGGGTACAAGCATCCCCTAACGGGTGATGTTGTGCCTGGTGTCACTACTGTCCTGAAGAAACTGGACAAGCCTGGTGTGCTTCAGTGGGCTGTTGATAACACTTCCGCTTATGCTGTGGCAAACATCGATAGTTTGTTGAGTCGGACAGAGGAGCAGGGTTTCGGGTTTCTGCGTTGGTATTGGAAACGCGACCCTCTTGCTTCTGACGATCAAGACATTCGCAACTATTCCGCTGGTGTCTTGAATGATGCGGCGAGCCTGGGAACGCTGATGCACGACTGGGTTGCTGCTGAACACGACAACTTGCCTTACCCTGATGTGACTTTGGCTCCAGAGTATTTCTGGCAGATGGTCGCAGAGTGGGATAAGTGGAAGAGCCAGCACGATGTTGTGCCGTTGATTACGGAAACAACTTTGTGGTCGCACCAGTATGGTTATGCTGGCACGGCTGACGGGTTGTGGATGGTCGATGGTAAGCCGTTGATGTTGGATGTGAAAACTTCCAGGAATATCTGGGATGAGCATTACATGCAACTTGCTGCACTTGGCGCTTGCGATGCGATGCTGGTTGAGTCCGATGGTGTTTGGGAAGAACTTGCGGTCCCAGCTTTTACGGACTATGCTTTGTTACACATCAGACCGGAGGATACCACGAAGAACGGTGAGCACATGGAACCGTTCTGCCGGTTAGAGTTAGTGGACATGGAAGAGATTCCATACCACTTCGAAGCCTTCCTGGGGCTGCTTGCAGTCTCGGAAGCACAAAATAAAGTGCGTAAGCACAGAAAGAAATAGGAGGAAAGATGAGCCAAATCAAGGCTACATTTACCGGGAATATTGTCGCCGACCCGGAGCGACGCGAAGCGGGGGGCGCTAACTTGTTGGAGTTCCCGCTGTATGTCAACCACACCAAGAAGGACCGTGACTCGGGAGAGTACGTTAAGACTGGTGATGTGTCCAAAATCCGTGTCACCTTGTGGCGCGACCTTGCGGGAACCGATGTCCAGAAGGGTGACCTTGTGGAGGTTGTTGCAACTCTCATCGAGAAGGAGTTCGCCAAGAAGGATGGAACTCAGGGTCGATCTTTGCAGACGGATTACATTGAGTCTGTTGTGGTGAAGCACCGCAAGGAAGCAATGGCTGAAGCCTTCTAAGGTTTCCTCGAGGGGCGCGACTCGGTAACGCGCAATGACCGCTAGCTCAATGGCAGAGCAGAGAGCTGTTAACTCTAAGGTTCCAGGTTCGAATCCTGGGCGGTCAGCGGAAGGGAAGGGATAGGTTGAGGAAAACAAAAAAATCTGCACAGATGTATATTGAGCTAACGAGTCGGATAGTTTCTTTGGGGGGCGTTCCGTGCGAGTCGGTACCAGATGCTTTCTTTATCGACCAGGGGGATGCTAACTCGGTTCAGAAGGGAAAGCTCGCTAAGAAGCTTTGCTCGGAGTGTCCAGTTAGGCTTTTGTGTTTAGAGTATGCTTTGGAGTCTAACGAGGACGAAGGAACGTGGGGCGGATTGAGTAGCTCTGAACGTTTCAAGTTGAGGAAAAGGAGGGTTGCTAGTGAAGGAGTTTATTCAGACAGTTTTAGGCGCTAACTCCGGCAACGCTTTTGTTAGTCGCGCCAGCGGTAAGACCGCTAACGGCAAACTAAACATCAACATCCATAAAACGTTTTCATATCCTGCGCAGTTGCCGGATATTATTTCTTACGCAGAGCGGTATGCGACAGAGGATGTTTACTTATCGCCTTTGCTATACGGTGACAAGAAGAACGACAAGGGCAATATTGCTCGCACGCCTGAGAACGCTTTGACTTCGCAGACCATTTATATGGACTCCGATCTTTGCGTTCCGGAAAAGTTTCGTTTGATGCCCAGCATTCACGTTGTCACTTCTCGTGGTCGCGGTCATGACTATTGGGTTTTGGATGAGCCGGTACCCGCTAAACGTGCTGCTGACATTGCTCACAAGATTACGACAGCGCACCGCGAGGACGGTTGTGACCCTTCGGGTTGGTCGGCTAACAAAGTGTTGCGACTTCCTAATACGGTCAATACTGGTCACGGTTTCCCCGAGTCTGTTATTGCTGAGCTTTCGGAAACGGTTTACTCCATTGAGGAAATGGAGAACGCTTACGAGGATATTGACATTTATGAGCGACCCATCATGGGTCGCGTTGCCGACACCGTTGAAATTGTTATGCCGTCAGACTTGCCTGATTACAGCGAGGCTTTGAACAAACTTCCTAAAGAAGTATTGGATTTGGCTTTGCAGGAGCCGAAGGTTGGCTCCGAGGGCAACCGCTCGGAGATGCGTTACAAGTTGCTGTGCGAGCTGTTTCGTCTCGGTGACCTGCTCACGCAGGATGAGGTTTTGACTGTTGCCTGGAACGCTCCGGCTGCTAGGAAGTGGTCCGAGGAGGATTCTCGAGGCTTCAATGGCTTACTTGCCGAGGCCAACAAGGCTGCTTTTGATGTTCAATGGGAGTCGGGTCAGGGTTTAGAGCCACCGGAGGAGCAGAGTACCGCTAAGTCTGCGGTGTCTTTGTTGTCCGATGACGAGCGTTCCCTGTCGAATGGTTACTCTTGCTGGGTCGATCGATACGTTGCGTGGTGTTCCACAAAGCTTGCGAAGCAGAACGCGCCGTATGACCGTATGAACGGTTGGCTAGCGCTTTCGGCATCGTTCTCCGATGTTGCGTTTATCCCGCGTATGAATGGTCCTGAGGGCTTGAACTTGTACACCTTGACCTTGGGCGAGACCACTACGGGTAAGTCGCAGTCTTTGAAGTTGATGCGCACGGTTTTGGAAGAAGTGTTCATGGACGATAAGGGCTATAACCTTGGCGGTAACGCCAGCCCTAACGCTCTAGGCGAGAAGCTTCAGGAGCGCAACGAAAAGGTTTCCTTGTTCAGTAAGGACGAAGCACACGGTTTGTTCAAGCAGTGGGCTACGCAGGACTGGACCAGCGGAATGATGGAGGACTTGGCGTTGCTATACGACGGCATCGTGCCACCGATGTTGCGCGTTGGTAAGAAAGATATTGAGAAGTCGGCTAAGACACATTTTCTTATGCACATGATGGGCACGCCGGAAGAGATTATTCGTTCTTTGAACAGGGAGATGTTCAAGTCTGGATTCTTGGCGCGGTTCATCTGGGGCATTGGAGAGCCACGCACGCTAAGCAAAGAAGCTGTCCGGGAAGAGGATTCCGATGGCACGGAAATTAAGCTCGGCTTTGAGCCTATGGCTCGTCAATGGGCTGCGGAGTTTGCTGACTCGAAGCGCAGGCTTCGTAACGGCACGCCTAACGGTCACATCCCCATCCGCATAAGTGATGCTGGTGCCGACCGTATGAGCAAAGTAAAGTGGGACCTCGCCAACCTGGTGAAGAAGTCTGACCCGAACTGGGACATTCTTAATCCTTCCCTGGTGCGCATGGGTATCACTATTCGCAAGTGTGCTTCTCTGCTGGCTTTGTCTGACGGTCAAAGCGAGGCTGACGTGAAGCACGTCGTAAAGGCTATCGCTTATGCCGAGGAGTGGGTCAAGAACTTGTTCATCGTTGCGGAGCAGATTAGCGCCTCAGACTTCGAGCGCAACTGCGACCTCGTAGAACAATTTGTCAAAGAGAGGGACGATAGGGTAAAGTTAGAGTTTGTAAACCGCAGGTTCAAAGCGTGGAGGGTACGCGACCTGCAAGAATCTATTAGCGCGCTCACATCACAAGGGCGCATCAAAGAGCTTTCCGGGAAGGAGGGCAAATGGCTAGAAATAAACAAATGAAAAAACTTAATAAAGCGATTGAGCTGTTGGAGGACAAAACTTTTTGTGTTCTGACGGGAGCTGGTATCAGCACCGATTCGGGTATTCCTGATTACCGGGGCATGGGTTCAGCGCCAAAGAAACCTTTGGACTTCGATCCGTTCATCAAGGACAAGGAGTACCGCAAGGACTTCTGGATTGATGGGTATCAAGACTGGTGCGACTTCTCTACAGCAGAGGCGAATCAGGCGCATCACACGATTGGCTATTTACAGAACTCTGGTTTTGTAAACGGTGTAATCACACAGAATGTTGACGGATTGCATTGGGTTGATGACCAGCAGGTTGTTGCCGAGTTGCACGGAAACATGTACCAAACAGAATGCTTGGCGTGTGGCAGGTTATCTAAGACGAGTGATGTTATTGACATGCTTGAGCTTGGAAACCCAGGCTTGCTTACGGGCGAAGTCAGCAAAGAGAATTTTTGGGTTCCTAGCTGTGATGCTTGTAACAGCATCATCAAGCCAAGCGTGGTTTTCTTTGGCGAGGGTTTGCCGGGCGATTCGTTTGACCTGGCGACAGCGATCGCTGACGATGCCGAAGCGATTGTTGTCGCGGGCACGTCGATGAATGTTATGACACCGTTCGTGTTCGTGCAGATGATGAAGTCAGCCAAGAAGCCTGTGATTATTATCAACAACGGACCAACTCAAGTTGACGATATGGCTGACGTGATAGTAAACATGAACATTGCGGATGCTTTTGAGCATATTGCTGAGAACATAAGTTCGCCGGTGTATATATAATAGATGCATGGCTGATTACAAAGTACCCGCAGGCGCAAGGTCTGCTGCAAAAAGAGCGTTGAAGTGGATTTCGGAAGGGAAGGCTGGAAGTGGATTTACATCTGTTGGCAGAGGTAGGGCGGAACAACTTGCGTCCGGCGGTACGGTTGGTCGGGAGACGGTTGTTAAGATGCGGTCGTATTTTGCACGGCACGCCGTCGATCGTAAGGCGAGTGGTTTTTTCGCGAACGGCGAGGGCTACCCTTCGCCGGGTCGGGTTGCTTGGGATGCTTGGGGTGGGGACGCGGGGCGTTCGTGGGTCAACAAGCTCAACACGGACGATGACTAGAGAAAAGTGGTTGGCGAAAGGATTCGCTAAAGGGTGGATTTCTATTCCAACCTGTTACTATCACGACATGTTGCCCATCTCGGATGAGGAAGAAGCTGTCCTTGATGAGGATGGGGAGATGTGCATGACGGTGGTGCGTCTTTATGGCTGAAAAAGCCCGTATTTTGCCCGTATACCCCTCTAAGCCCACAGGAGCCGACCTGGAGACTTTTAGGTCCGCCAAGGGTAAACTATCCTTGGATTACCTGATACAGCCCGTACGGGCCGTCAGTGGCTCGCCTTTTAGGATTATTGCCATAAAAGAGCACCCGGACTTTATATGCGACTACGCTTTCGTACCGGAGCCATCGGTTGAGTCAATTACCAACGCGATGCGGTGGGCGCTTAGCGATGACGAAGATTCAAGGGCAACAACAGTATTGAAGGGGTTGAAAAAAATCTTCGGGGAGGGAGTAAAAGAAATTGTCTGATGTTGAAATAATTGAACCGTGGACAATCGTGTCGCTAGATTCGATTAGCAAACGCACACAAATGGGTAAAGCCATATCCTTGGGTTTGTCTTTCGGCTGGGAAGTGCAGGTAGCCAGGACTGTTTCGCGCACGCCGGACAGCAAGCTAAAGAACGGAAAACCCAAGCCCGGAAAAACCGAGGAACATTTTTGGGTAGGCGGGGCACAGCCCAACATCAAGAACCCGGAAAAGGCTTTCCTAATAAACAAGATTTACATGAAAATCCAAGACCGCACAATGTCACAACATTGTAACTTTAACGAGCTTCAGCAATTTATTATTGAACACTAGGGGTATGGTGTTGCTATGGAAATAGATTATGTAATGGCTGTCGATCCGGGTCAAGCAACTGGCGTTGCGATCGCAAGGTACTCGGCTACAATGCCGATGGAAGTCCTGTTTACCGAAATTGTTAGCGGTGGCGCTCATGGCTTTGCTGTGTGGTTACATCAAACGCGAGACGGTAAAACAATTGTTGAGAACGATTGTTCATACAACTTCCCTGAAGAGTATGACGAACTCAATTATTACTTTGGTGTTGTGTGCGAGAACTTTAAGTTGCGTGGAGGTAACTTTGCGCCAGACTTGGAGCCTTTGCGCATTGAGGGAATCTTGATGGATCATTTTGGGACTAACATCGAGTGGCACTCGCCAGCCGATAAGTCTTTGATTGGCGATGCTTTTTTGAAAGAAAATGATTTGTGGCTAACAGGAAGGGATGTTGGTCACGAAGACGCACGAGATGCTAATGATGCAATGATTCATCTTTTTGTGCACGCTATGCGGATAAGGCATTTGCCTACGCTGGAACTATATTGGAGGAATAATGTTAAGAGCACTTAATAGCAGAAACTTGTTGGCACCGTATTTGATTTTGTTTTGTTATATGTTCGTACCAATGCTGGTTGTGTCAAACGGAGAGCAAACTATTTCGGGTACGGGCTCCCCAGCGGCGGAGCGTGTGGTGCATACCAAGTCAAACCCGTTTGACCTTGACAGTTCACCTGCGTTTCAAATGTTTAAGAAAGCACCCCTTATTGTGCAAAGTAATTATCAGCAAGAGATTGAACGCCCTAACTACTTGAACTATGCGCACGCTGTGTTGCCTGTGCATGACCCTGAAATCAGTAGTGACTTTGGATGGAGGGTTGCGCCTTGTGGCGCTTGCAGTAGCGACCATCAGGGTGTGGACTTTGTGCCGGGGGAGGGTGAGCCAGTCATGGCGATCTTGAACGGTGTTGTGGCTGAGGCTGGTATCAATCAGGGTTACGGGCACTGGGTAAAAATAGAACATATTGTGCCAATAACCGACGGTGAAGTAGAGCGTTGGGAAACCGTGTACGCGCACCTGAAGGCGGGGTCTATCCCGGATGATGTGGGCGTCGGAGCAAATGTGAAACGCGGGCAAGTAATCGGGGCTGTCGGCTCGACCGGCATAAGCACCGGACCGCACCTGCACTTCGAGTTGCATATAAACGGAGAGGTAACTGACCCGTTGCCCATCATCTCGCAGAGTCAAATCATCCAAGACTTAGAGATTTCTTGGAAGTAATATGCCAACCTATGACTACCTGTGCGACTGCGGGCAACTAGAAGAAGTTTTTCAATCTATGCTCGATAGCGCACCAAACTGCAATAGTTGTGGTAAATTGATGCACAGAAAGCCAGCCGTACTAGGAGTATCTTTCGAAGGACACGGTTGGGGAGGAGACAAAAATGAGTGACCGAATTGAAGAGGCGTACACGGAGTACCAGTTCGACAAGATGGTTGACCCCGCAAAACGTTACAGTCATGACGATCGAGAAATATTTCGCGCTGGTTGGGACGCCTCGCAAAAGCGCCCCGCTAATAAAGTTAAAGAATCGGTTTGGGTTCACGCACCGGTCGCGCCAGATGATGACCCAGAGTAGGTAAGCAACACAAAAAGCCCCCGCCATAACGACGGGGGCTTTTTGCTTTTAGATTCTTAGATCACCAGCCTTCTTGTCTATACGGACGAAGGCTTTCTGTCGTACTGGAGTACGGACGTTAGCAGGGACATAAGAGTGGCAAGTGCTGACACGCCAAGTGCTTGGGCAAAGTCAACATCTACAATTGACAGCGCCGCGCTCGCGGTGATGACACCGAGCATGGTCTGTGCGAATGTTTTTACGGCACGCTCTGTGGCGTAATTGTGGAACTGCTTGAGCTTATCCATCAGGATTTTCCTCCTTGTTGTGTAATGATTTGTCTTCCCATACTGCACCAAAGATGTAGCTGGTGAGGATGAGTGTAATCAATGCTACACCACCGGTGATAAGGTCGCTGACATCTGACATGGTTGATGTCAATACGGCAACAGTGCTACCGACAAGCATAAAAGCGCCGATGACAAAAGACGCAAGGATGTAACGCCTGCGGTTCTTCCAAGTTGGTTTACTCATAATATATTTAAGCCCCTTTAGGTAGGCATTTAGCGCATTGCGGATCGCAATCACAGCAACCTCCTACTGACATGAATCGCAATTTAGCGCTTCCATTGGATCGATTGGACACTGTACCCCGTTGATAGTCTCAAATTCATTCATTACACCATTTTACCATTACACCCATAGTTGAATCTTTGCTGTGATAGGCTCGGTAATCATGAAGATACTCTTTATTGACCTAGAGACAAGTCCGATCACCGCTCACACTTGGGGGCTATGGCAACAGAACATTTCGATTAAACAAATAGTTGAGAGTACGCAAGTCATCTGCTTCGGCGCACGCTGGTACGGGCAGAAGAAAGTAACCTTCAAGTCGGTTCATCACGACGGGCAGAAAGAGATGCTAAAGGAACTGCACGCACTCATGGAAGAGGCTGACGCTATTGTCGGCTGGAACTCCAAGGGCTTCGATCACAAGCACATTCGGCGCGAGTTCCTGGAGGCCGGACTGGCACCGCCATCGCCAGCTAAAGACATCGACCTTATGCTGGAGGTCAAGCGCAACTTCCGCTTCCCGTCTAACAAGCTGGACTATGTGGCACAGCGTCTCGGCGTTGGTGCCAAGGTGGAGCACACCGGGTTTCAGTTGTGGCTAGACTGCATGGCTGGTAGCGACAAGGCGTGGCGCATGATGAAGAAGTACCAGATTCAGGACGTTGACTTGCTCGTCGATCTTTACGAAATCCTACTGCCCTGGATGAGACACCCCAACATGGCCATTGGTGTCGAAGGCACTGCGTGCGTGAACTGTGGTAGCGAAAACATTCAGCGCCGTGGCTACGAGAACTTGAACACCGGCAGGTATCAGAAGTATCAGTGCAACAGTTGCCACAAGTGGATGCGTGGCAAGAGCGCGGTTGCCACTGCGGAGATGCGATCGTTGTGAGCGCGGAAACCTACGACATCCTCCAGGAGGCCATCAACATCCACCTGGGGGACGAAATGGGCGGCGAGGTGTCAGTGGTCAAGGACTGGGTTCTCGTGGCTTCTGTGGCCGATTTAGACGCTCGTGAAGGGCGTGAGCAGATAGTGTTGCACCGATCGCCAGGCACATCACTGTATGCCGTTAGCGGTCTGCTTCAGTGGGGCGCAGCAACAATCAGCCCCGACGACTTTATGGAATAAGGCGCGTCAAGAAGGGGGCAAGCGCGGCGAGCAAACCGAACGATCCGACAGCCCAGCCAACGCGCATCTCAAGTTTGCGTAACCGAATCTCGTGATCGGTGAGCTTTTCTTCGGTACCGGGAAGATTGTTGGCGAGCTTTTCAAGAAGAGACTTCATCTCTTGTTGCTCGCGATACACGTCGCGCAAGGTAATCCTTAAGCCAATCGAGTCTGTGTCGTCACCAGACATTCTATATCGAGCCTTTGTTGAGGCGACGCTGTAGTTCGCTAATTGTCATCTTGCCCCACTTGCCATCTGGCTTGACGCCTAGCTTGGACTGTACGGCTCTGCGCGTGTTGTTCCCCATCACGCCATCAGCGGTGACACCAGCCCACCGTTGTATAGCACGGTAGGTCATTCTGCCGGGGATACCATCGGGTCGTCCCGCGTTGTGACCCGCTGCGTTGAGCGCGGCCTGCCACTGCTTCCAGGTTGCCTTGTCGAGCTTGCCGGACACCTTGTTTACTGGTGCGGGTGCCTTGCCGTCTAAATAAAGCTCGGGATCGAGCACGTCACCCCAGCGCCCACCGCGACGGCGGACTTCGAAGTGGAGGTGGTTCCCGGTCGATGCACCTGTCGTGCCGGACTGGTAAATAAAGTCACCGGCTTGTACCCGGTCACCCTTCTTGAGGGCTGTGGCGTGAGCGCCGTGGTAATACACGGTGACAATTTCCCCATGGTCAATGAGCACGGTGTGGCCCCCACCCTTAGGTGACCAGCCAACCTTTGTCACAACCCCGTCAGCAGCAGCGGTAACGGGAAAGCTACCGGCCACGTCCACTCCGTTGTGAAATTTCTTCTTTTTTGAAATGGGGTGAATACGCCATCCGAATGGGCTGTTTTTGTTGATGGAGTGATGTGCAGGCCACGGGGCGTGAAGCTTCATGTAACTATTTTAGCAGTTACAAACGAGCTTTAGTTCGCAACCCAGGACAGAGACGCCTCGTCCCAGCTGTAATCCACGCCATCGTAGGGGTAGTCTACTGGGGCCTCGTACTGAAACGTGTCCAGTGAAAGGGTCCAGGATGGGTAAGGTTGCATTTCGTAACAAGCGCCCAGCGCCTCGTCGTAAATAAAGCCAACCTCTGCAAACCTGAACTTAGCATCAGAGTCACCCTCGTGACCTGCCACAATCCAGTTGCCGGGGTTTACCTTGTTTAGAAGCTCTGGTGTTTCTTGGTCCAGATAAGCAACAGCCTCAATAATGCTGTTTTCGTTTACCTTAATCCATCTTTTGTGCATCAGGCTTCCTAACTCTTGTATCTAACAACAACTATGCCAGGTCGGCCACCTTGTGCCCACAAGCTACCGCCGCTTCCCGCGCCCCACCCAGCCGTGGTGTTGCTTGTTCCCATTCCTCCACGGCCATAGTATAGTAGCGATCCTTCGTAGTAAAGAGGAATTCCTCCAGTCTCATCTGATTCGTACAGGTCGCCTCCAGCGCCCCCTCCGTTCCTAACCCCACTATTTGCACTTAGGCCGCCCTGAGAGCCACCGCCGCCTATGCCGGACCACCCTATGTTTCCGCCGTTTTCGTTAGCATAAACATTTCCGCCCGAACCGGATGCCAAGACCACGTTACCCGATGGGTTCGTAATGCTCGTGTCCCCGCCAATAATAATTGTATAGTCTCCTGTTTCTTTATACTCTTGCCAACCAAAACGAACCGCTCCAGCTCCTCCACGACCTTCGCGGCTATATCTGTTGGCCATTCCGCTGCCTCCGCCAACACACAAGGTGTCCAGGGGTCCAGCCTTGGTTGTGGTCAAGGTGCCGGACGAGGTAAAAATGTGTGCGGTCCACGTGACGCCAGTTGGGTCGGTATAGGTTGTTACCGTATTACCACCCGTAACTTTGGCCCAAATTGTTCTTTCCCACACGCTTTTTGTTGAATTAAAAACAAAGTTATCAAACACGTCTCCATTAGATGGACTTGAAGGGAATGTTAAAGAAGTCATTAGTTAATACCTACCCATGCTGTTCCATAATAAATATACAAAGTAGCATCCGCTGAGTCAAACCAAAGATCGCCTTCAGCTGGTGAAGACGGTGCGGTTTCTGAAACTAAAGCAGAGTCTTTGCTCATTACTAAAATTGTATTATCGCCAACTGCCGCTATAGCCGTTGCCGTGCCGCCAGAGCCCCCGCCACTACTGCTTGTTGCGGGTGATGAAAAAGTGGCCATTAGATGTCTTCGAGGAAGATTCGGATGAGCGCCGCATTGGATTCGTTGGTGTCGGAGATCGCAAAGAGCTGGTCCCTGGGGTTCAGCTCGAATGAAATTCCAGCGCCCGCTACAAGCTTGAAGCCGTAGTCGGTGCTGGTCACGCCGGTACCGCCGATGTAAACAATCGCTGCGTCGTCAACGTTTTGCACGGTAACGTCCAGCCCGGTGTGGTTTACGCCGGGGCTTAGCTCGGTAGCAGTCGTGTCGCTTAGTGTGAGAAGATCGTGAAAAGTAGCCATATATCTATTCTACCCTATCTCCACGGTGTCGTTGCCGCCCGTAAAGGTTGTTATCTTAAACCCGCCGGAAGTGACTGTGTTGTGCGAAAGAGCTGGCCCCGGGGTGAGTGTTAATGCTTCTGGGTATTTCAAAATAACAACACCGGAGCCCCCAGAAGCGCCGCTTCGGGTATCGGGAGCATCATTTTGGCCCCCACCGCCACCACCGCCACCGGTGTTTGCGGTACCGCCATACGCCGTTGTGCCGTTATTGTAGCCACCGCCACCTTCGCCGCCGCCCCCAGCGTAGCCACCGCCACCTCCGCCGCGAGCAGTTGAGGTTCCATTAATTGATGAGTAAAGACCGTCTCCGCCTTGACGGGTTCCGTCAGTGTCGCCGGCTTCACCCGCGCCGCCGCCGCCTCCCCAAACGTTGGTACCACCCGGATAGCCCTGATTCAAAACATTAGCGAGTCCGGGATTTTCTCCACCGCCACCGGAGCCCCCGGTGGTTCCGTTGTGACTTCCGGAGTAGCCGGAACCTCCCCCTCCGCCAATGGAAATAATTTGAGCAAAGGTGGATGGATTCCCCTGGCTACCGGCATTAGCGGAACCAGCGCCACCCGCACCAATTGCGACACCAAAAATATCTCCAACGTCAAAGCGAAGCGCCGACTCGGCTTCTGAGCTACCGCCAGAAAGTTCACCGGAAATTGAATTTCTGTAACCGCCTGCGCCACCACCGGCACCCTTGCCGCCGTTATTGATGGTTCCGCCGCCGCCGCCCCCGCCGCCAACGACCAGAAAGTTAAACTCGTAAGCTCCGCCACCCGCACCTCCGCCGCCCGGGGATGGCCAAATGGTTGCCATTATGCGCTCTCTTCGGGGATTTCGGTAACGGGCTCGGGGTCAATGACAAGAGTCAAGCTATCTGACCATGTCTCGCCAGCGTTTGTCACCGAAGCGGAAATAACCAACTCGGTACCAGCATTAGCACGGATAACCCGGCTGAAGCAGTACGCCTGATCGGTCCTCTCAATGGGAACGTTCGGGTAGGAGAAGTTATCGATTTCCACGCCGTCTTCTGTGATGACCAGCGTGCATGACATACCATCGAACTCAACTGGCGATACGCTGTCAATGAACCCAACGTTCACAGAAATTTCGCCAAGGCCCATCCACACCAGCTCGGACAGCGTGTGCTCTTCTGTCAGATCGTCGGTGAAAGTCCACGTCAAATCAGTAGTGTGCGCTTGTGCCAAAATGTTAATCATACTTCATACCTTACTATAACGAGTCCGGAGCCACCGTTCGCTCCACCAATAATACGGTTTTCATAACCACTAAACCCGGCACCTCCGCCACCACCACTGTTAGCGACACCAGCCGTGGGGGAAAGGTTATCGTTCTCTCCCGAGGTGTAACCACCATTGCCACCACCGCCGAGACCGCCGGGGCCGTTCGCGGTAACCGTACTACCGCCGCCACCACCAGCGTAATAATATGTTCCCGTTCCATCGTTTACGCCAGTAGAAGTGGACACGGCCCAATCGGCAGAAAACGCATCGGTACCGTCGCCACCGTGACGCGAACCATCAGTTTCCCCCGCTTCGCCAGCGCCACCACCAGCAGTCGTTCCGCCATCAAAACCCAAGTGAGTTTCCGTGTCGACCTTGCCGCTGGAGAAACCGCCGTCTACGACATAGTTGATACTCTTGCCGCCATTAGCGCCACCGGAGCCGCCCTCTCCGGTTTGACCACCACCGCCGCCACCTACGGCGTAAAGCTCACCAATAATAGAGGGGTAGCCCATGTGCCCCTGGGCAACCGAATGGCTGGTAAACACGTTGCGACCAAACCCGCCGGTACCACCAGAGCCAACATCTACACTAACCGCGCCAGCCTCAAAAACCGAACAGGTGGCAACGACACCTCCAGCTCCACCCCCATCGGCAGAGCTGGAACCACCACCGCCGCCACCGGCAACAATAAGGCAGTCGAACTTTCCGCCCTGCGTAACCGTCAGTGTGCCATCGGAAGTAAACGTGTGATACTTGTAGCCAGCGTTAGTCACCTCGGTGCCACCAGTAGCAGCACCCCAGCCAACCTCGCCCATGCTCATGTCCGAATAGCGACCGCTATCCGTTAGAGTGGACTCACTCATTTTCTTTATGCTCATGCTGGATACCTCACAATAACAATTCCCGAACCGCCAGAGGAGTTGTCTCCACCTCCACCACCGCCAGTGTTTGCGGTGCCAGCGGTGTTGCTGTTTCCGCCGCCGCCCTTGCCGCCAGTCCCACCAGTCCCAGCGCCTCCGCCGGCGTAATAATAAGTTCCCGTACCGTCGTTCACGCCGGTGCTGGTCGCAATTGCCCAGTCCGAAAAGTTGGCAGTTCCGTCGCCGCCGGTGTTACCAATGCCCGCAGCGCCAGCTCCACCACCCGCAGTAGTGCCACCAATGTTGCCCTGGTTGGGAATGGCCTTACCGTTAGCGCCGCCACCTGAACCGCCGTTGTTAGTGCCGCCACCGCCACCGCCACCTATAGCGTAGATTTTATACCCAAGCCTGGAAAACCGGCCGGCGTGACCCTGATCGTTGCCGGCACCGTTGCTATTAAAGCCACCGCTCCCACCGCCACCAACGTCTACCGTTTGGCTGCCGGCGGCAAGAGTGTAAAAACCGCTTAGCACCCCGCCAGCGCCACCACCACAATCCGTGTTGGAGCCACCCCCGCCACCTCCGGCGATTGCCAGAAACTCAAACTTGCCAGCTGTCGTTACAACTAAATTGCCATCAGAAGTAAACGTGTGGTACTTGTAGCCGCCAGAGGTTACTTCAGTACCACCAGTAGCCGCACCCCAAGCAACATCGCCAGCGGCCATGTCATTGTAGCGACCCGTGCTAGTCAGCGTCGATTCACTAACGTTTCTAATCGACATGGCGGACTAAGCTGCTGTAATCTCTGCCCCAAAAAGATTCACGCTGACAGCGTTTGCATCTCCAGCGGAAACGGAGATAACATCAGTTGCCTCAACCGTGATACCAAGGGTCAAAGTGGTGCTGTTGTTTGCCCCAAGCGCTACACCGGAAGCAATATAGTGCTTATTGGAGATAGCATCGCCCTCGGTCCGCACAGCAATTGCGTAGGTTGTTGCGGCTGCGGAGCGGTTGGCGATAACAATAGTAGAAACCACAGACTCGGTAGCTGCGGGTACTGTGTAAACGTCCGTAAGGGAAGTGGTGGTCAAGTCCACCTGTCCTAGGGTTTTATATGATTGTGCCATTTTTTATGCTCCCATCAGCAGGAAAGTAGTAGTGAGCGGAGGCTCTTGTTCTTGCGACGGCAATGTGTCCAGAGCGGTCTGAACAGAATCAGCAAGGTCTTTGAAGACTGTGTTTAGCGGCGCAACCGGGTCGCTAGCATCAGGATAAACAATTCCTGACGGGCTAGTTGACGATGCCATAAAAACTCCTTGTAAGTTACTTGTTCTAGTATATCAAACGGTTATAGAATTGCGTGCGCTAGAAGCTTGTATCGATCTATTGTCATGTCAGTTGTGGTGGAAAGATTGGCGGCCCACATGGATACCTCGTCGCCCGGCTCCATGCGGATGATAAATTGCGTCATCGTTTTTCCCACCAGACCAACGGAACTAGCAAAAGAGCTACATTCCGTAGCGTCAATGAGTGTGCCGTTCAGCGCAAGCTTTAGTCCTATACCGCTAGCAAACCCAGCCTCACCGTCATAGCTGGCAATGAACACAATGGTGCGAGCTTGGTTCGTATTGTTTACCAGGCCGCTCACGTTGGTTGTCCCGGCCGTCATGTTGAAAGTGGCATCGGGGTCTAGGGTTCCCGCAATGTTGATGGGATAGTACGTCCCCGCCGTAGTCACTGTCACCGTGCCACCGGTCTGACTCCACAGGACAGCACGCATAGGTTGGTAGGTGGAAGTGTTTAGCTGCTTAATGGCATTATAGGTACCAAGGTTGAAGTCCTCGCGCTTGGCAACATAGTTGCGCAAAGTCTGTGTCACCCAACGACCCCAAGGCTGGGACGGCGGCGGAAGGTACGGGTCTGGAATGCTCACGCTGCAATAGCCTCTCGTCTTAGCGGGACAAGCGCATAGTCGGTAAAAGTAGCGCCAGCAAACACAGTATTGAAATCGCTAAACGTTACCTGTGCATAAGGGGAGTCTACAACAGTTGCCCAGGTCGTCCCCACCGCAGCCCACGTCGCCTCCATCTCGTACCAGCTGTAGTCACCAAACACATTGTTGACATCATCAAAAAGGGTGTCGTACTCGGCGTCAAAAGAAACCGTATTGGGTGTAATCGTGGTGTTCCGCACGCGATAAACCGCGTCGTCTAGGGCCACCCTGGAGCCTGCTACTTCACCAAACCCCTGCGGAGCCACGTTACCCAAGTCCTCGGTAAGCTCGGCAAACGTCATCCCCGCATATTCAGTATTGAAATCCGTGAATGTATAGGTAGGCCCAATCTTAGCGTCGAACTCTTCGAACGTCGTATAGAAAATAGAAGGGATTGATCCAACAACCTGCGGAAAATCATTACTGCTCGTGCTGTAGGTTTGCGTCGGCAAAGAGTACAACCTGCGCGCAAACAAAGAGTAAGCTTTTGCGTCCCCCAAAGTGTCAATGGAGGGGTTGTCAATCTCGCCACCGTTTAGCAGCGGAGCCTCGGAGGCGGTCAGGCCGGTGCTTGCTGTATAGACCTGGCGGTTAAAGTCCATGCCGGAGCCCACGATGCGCAACGTGGAATAGCTTGTCGAGCCATCACTGATACCAATGGTGTAAGGCGACAAGGGCTCGTACTTTGGGCCAGTAATGGTTACGCGCACGCGGCTGCCATCGCCAAGGATTTCAAAGCTCATGCCGCCCTTGTAGGCAGTCCAGAAAGCCGCACTCACCGGTAGGTTATCGTTACCCGAAACAGAGTAGGCGGAGCTGGAGTCGTAGGTTTTGGAAACCGTATCCCGCACGGTGGGTTGCTCGATGCTTGTCAGAAAGAACTGAAGGTCAACCTCAAACTCGGTGGTCTCGTTAGCGGCCACCTGGTAAACCTGCGCCTCCGGGGTCCAGCCGCCTTCGGGGTGCACAAGGTAGTCGGTTCTTGGTGTGTAGTTGTAGTACGCCACGTCGAACTTTTGTGCGAGTTGAATGTCCTGCAACTGCCAGTTCTTGTCGGCCAGGTCTGTGCTCGCAATCGTGCGCTGACGGGTGGGCCGGATAATCACATAGTCACGGATAAGCGTGACCTCGACCTGGTACGCGGAGCACAATCTCTTTATGTAAACCCAGGCGTCACCCTCGAACCCCGGTGAGTTTATGGACGTGTTGCTAAGCCCAGCATCCTTGACAACGTTTGTAGTAATACCCAACTCGTTGACAACCGATTCAATAACATTACCGATTGTGCCAGAACGCGGAGCAATAACAGTGTCAACATTCAGCAGCGCCAGCTTGCTACGGCCACCCATGGTAACGGTGTCATTGCTTCCCGAAACGCTCTCAACGGAGCCGAGGATGGAACCGTGGAACTTGTCGTCTAGTAAGAACTCATCTTTATAGAGCAGGATTGAAGCGTTGTTTTCATTCAGCACGTCAATGCTGACATCACCAATGGCACCAGACTCATCACCCGGTACGAGTGGAGTTGAGCCTTCGGTGTACGAGTAGTCGATAACGTTGGACGAGGAACCGGAGAACCGCCCCGTGCCACCAAGGTTGACGAATATCTCACCACCGGTGTCCTCAAGAGAAACTGCCATTATGCTTTATCCAATCGGGTAACTAATGATAACAACACCATCGCTACCGCTTCCGCCATTATTGTTTGCGGCACCATTGGACCCACCAGTTCCAACGCCCGAAGGGTATAGAGGGTTAGAAAGGCCACCAGGAGTTGTGCTTGAGCCAGATTCGGTGGATGAATATCCGAACGACGAACCACCGCCACCGCCACCAGCAGAGGTGCTCCCACCACTGGCCGACCCGCCACCACCGCCACCAAAGTAACCGCCACCGGCACCGCCGCCACCGGCCCTACCGGCTGAGGGTCCGTTTCCTCCGCGACCCCCCTGCAAAGATGAGCCATTCTGACCATCTATTGGGCCACCAGTTCCACCCGCAATAGAGGTTCCACCAGTTCCCGGGTCTGCGGCGCTTGGACCGCCATCGCCACCGGTTAAACCGGTAGCCCCACCGCCGGGCCCACCAAACCCTCCATTCGGCGCACTTTGATTATCGCCACCAGCCCCACCGGCACCACCGCCCGCAAACAAAGAGTTATTGAAAGCGGAATATCCACCACCGCCTCCACCGCCTCCGGCAGTTCCACCGTTACCGCCACCGCCAGTGCCACCGCCGTTAATGCCACCGCCACCACCGCTTCCGTTAGCAATACCACCCCCAGCACCGCCACCTACCAAAACTGAGTAATTGTTGGGAGATAATGAAAATGTTTGATTCGCATATCCGCAACCGCCACCAAGCCCGCCGGGGACAGCGTTGCCCCCACCACCGCCTCCACCGCCAGCGCCCCAAGCGTCAACAATTGCATTAGCAGTTCCAGAAACAACAATAAACGTAGAGGAGCCAGGAGACGTAAACGTGTGAACTTTATAAGTAATGCCACCGTCAACATATGTCGTCACCGTGCCACCAGTAGCCACGAAGGGAACAACAAATTCACCAGAATTCAGGATACCCCTGCGCCGTAGGAAAGCGCTCACGATACAGAACCAGCCAGCACCCACTCATCGGTGGCGCGTTTGCGAAGGGACACCTCGCCATACTCCGCTAGGTCGCCAGCGTTACGCACAGTCACGCCCGTATCCCCGGCAATAGTCAAGTCAGTCGAGTTGATGTTGTAAACGTTAACTACGGTGCCAATCGGGAAAGCAACCGAAGCGTTAGTCGGCACGGTAACGGAGCCCGTGTTGATATTCGCGAGCACAACTTTGTAAGCGTCGTTAAGCACCAGGGTATAGGAAGAAGTTTTCTCTGTGGTCTCTAGCATCAACCGGTTCGCAACAACATCTGCTTGCAGGGTTGCAACATCCGACTCAAGTGTTGCAACATCCGACTCAAGTGTTCCGGTGGTTGCGATCCACCCAGGTGTTATCCCACCCGTGTAGTACATAAACAGGCCAAGATTAATAGTGTCCCACCACAAGTCGCCATTCGAAGGGCTAGAGGGTGCCGTAGCAGAAACCGTTACTGGGGCCTCGGCCAAAGCGGACTCCAGGCTAGTAGCCGTGGCGTTCCAGATCGCCGGGAATGTACGAGGGTCCCCGCCGTTCGCCGGGGTGTTCCCACCAGTAAGTCGGGTAATGTTAACCATTAGCTAGTCCATCCATAGTATTCCGCCAGCTCCACAACAACACCGACTCTATCTAATGCAGAAGAGTAAGGCGTGTAAGTGGGCTGGTTTACAAACTGCAAACCAGAGTTGCCCTGACCGGAAATAAAGCCACCATCAGGAGGGTTCACACCTTCTTCTAACACCTGTACCATTATACCGGAGAGGGTCAAAGTCCCCACCCCGCCAAGCGACAGCATCACCCCATCGTAGCTAGCCGCACCAAAACTCTGGTTGAAACGGCTATCATCCGTGACCCCCATCAGGGTTAGCGTAACCGGCGTGCCATTGTTAATCGAGTTGATGGTAGGTGTGGCCACAACCGTACCGCCCGTGCCGTTGGAGCCAAACGCGCCAATGTGCGCACGGTGTCCCTCGGGGATGGGAATCCAAATATCCCTGGTCTGCCCAGAGGCGACCGTGTAAATAATTGATTCGGCGGGGAAGCCGAGAGAGTTGGTTGCCGTCTGCACAATCTCACCGCGCACACCGTCGTTCAAAGGCAGGCCGTCGTAACCGCCCTGAGAGGGGGTAGCCCACCACTGTGGCAAAACGTTGCGATCGACGGCCATTGGGTCGTGGATGTAGACCGGGCCGGGTCCGTGAACACCATCCGCAATGTCCAAGATAACGCGAGCATCGTCACGGTTCATGCTGTTCCACGTCATCGTGTAGTTCTTGTGCGCAGCCACAGAGCGACGTATTGCGGTACCACCATTGAGGAAGTCAACCTTGTTAAAGTAACCCTGTTTTGACGAAGGCATGTTTACTGACGGCGCGGTCATTTCCACCATCGCCTGCCTGGTGCCCATGTAAAAACAACTTGACATTAGTTAGAACCTCTTCGCGCTTCGTTAAAGTTGTTAGTGTTCGTAGCCTCAGCAACAACTTTACCATTTAGGCGCAATTGTACGTTACCGGCGTCAGACAAAAGCTTGCGGTCGAAGGGGGATAGCTCCACCATCATCGTGCCGTCACCCATGCCACCGCCGACGAACCCGCCCTGGGCGTAACCGCGCATACCGTTCTGCAACTGCGCCAGGAAGTTGGCATCCGGTAAACCTGTAGATTGGTTTACATATTTTTGCGGAACAACATACTCACCCTTGTGCACGATACCTGCTGGGTCCATCTTGCCACCGCGACCGGTGAAGCCACCGTTGTAATACGGAAGACCGAGTGCGGCCCTCTGGGTTCTCGTCAGGCTGGCAACCGAATTTGACAAACCAATTCCAGCAGCCTGCTTGGCCTTTACGATAACTTCATAGCGGTCGACAACTTCGAGCTGCCCGTTTGAGCTACTAGACGCAACCGGCTGATTCAACGCGCGGTTTAAGTCGTTGGCGGCTTGTATCTGCTTATTAAGGCTAGCGTTCAATTCATTCAAAGCCTGGAGCGCTGGGTTGACGTTAGCGTCTACCGTGATGTTGCGAGGAACGTTGTCGATCGCAGTGCGCACGTCATCAAATGCAGCGGCATACATTTGAATGTCGGCCTCAACGAAACCAAGCTCCCGGGCCTGCTGTTCGAACTCTCTACGTGCCTCAGCGGTAGCCTGACGCAACTCGTCCTGGCTCGCACCAGACTCCGCCAAAGAGGTAATGTAATCTTGGTAATCACCAATGATTCCAGTGAGTACCGACCTGTTCTGTCTAGCGCCGGGGGAATCACCAACAACATCTCTGGAAAGAAGTGCCTGCGCATCAGAAATTTCTTTATCAACTTTATCGAGTTCGGCACGAAGTGTGTCGGCTCTTAGGGTGTCGCCATAAGCCTCGGCAACTGAAAGAAAGTACTCTTTTACCGAACGGTCCGCGGAAAGCTCGGAAAGATTTAATGTGGTTTCTTCTACTTCATCATTAAGATTAGACCAGGACTCTGTAATTGAGTCCATATTCAAACTTGCCTTGAATCTAATGTCAAAGGAACGGCTAAATATTGAACTCAAATCACCCGCATAGTCAAGCAGGGTGCGCACCTCTTTGACCGCATTACTTGCGCCACGAGCAAAGTTGTCAACATTGATATTTGCAAGATCGCTACCGCCGAGCTTAATGAATCTTTCAACCTCGGCATTTGTCACACCAAATTCTTGCGCAACGGAATTGATGGTTTGACGCAAGATTTGAAGCGATGGGTCGGATTGTGAACCAACCGTATTAGAAAGCTTTACAAACAATGCGGAAAGATTGGCAACAGCACTCTGACCATCATCGGAAGAGTTCAAGACGGCACTAATTGCGCTTTGCATTTCATCACTTGCGTACAAAGCTTCTTTTCCGGTTTCGCCAAACGCTTCACCCAGAGAGAAAATAGAGTCCTCGACAGCGCGACCAGCATTTATTGACTCAAACAGAGCGGACGTAAGCTCGCTTGCCGCCTCAGCAAAGGTCTTGACCTCCTTTGCCGCGCCACCGGCACTTCTTCCAACATTTGCAAATATTGCGCCAAGTCTTTCGGTTGCGTCCGCAAGGGCGTCGGCTCCTGGAACCTCCACGCCAAGGCCCTCGGCAAGGCGCGTGACAACAATCAAAGCATCGGCGGCCATAACGCCACTAGCAACAAGGCGAGCGTAAACCAAAGCAATGGTATCGGCCGAACTCATTCCAAGCGCTTCGGCGGCAAGAATTGCGCTGTATGTTGAATCTTGTAGCACTTGAAGGTTGGCAGCACCGTTTATCGACAAATCATCAAAGCTCGTGCCGTTGCTTTCAAGAGCGCTATCAATATTCTTGAGAGAATCGTAAAGTTGATTAGTGGCATCGATGTTCGTGCCGAAAGCGTTGCCAAGAGACAGTTTGTATGCCTTTAGCGCCTCATCGGCGGAAGCAACAGCCGCTTCTTGCTCAATAAATCCTTCACCAGCAAGAATTGCGGCAACCTTTGCCTCTTTCATGGCTTCCTGAACCTCAAGACCGGAGCCGCTAAATCTTTTTAGTCCATCGGTAGCAAAAATAGCAATCTTGCGAAGCTCTTTAATTTCAGTAGCATATTTTTCGGCATTTTCTGACTCAAGCTGATCCGCAAGCTCCGCAGCGGCGGGGGCCAAGTTATCTGCAATTGCATTAGCCGCATCAACGCTACCTTCGGCTACTGCGTTACCAAACTCTTCATAGTTAAATCCAAGTTCAACAATTCGTTCATTTAGGTCGGAATCGACAATAATGCCAACCAGGTCTCGAAGCGCTTCGTTTTGCCTAAGCTCCGGGCCGCTGGTTCCTATATTTGTTATCGCGCCGCCAAGACCGGTAACCTCGGTTGCGGCCAAAATATCTTGCGCAAGTTGTTGGCGAATAAGGGCTTTAGTGTTTTCGCCAATTGCCATTGTTTGAGTAGTGATAGCGCCAGTGGTTTCGTCAATAAGTTCTTTTAGCTGATCTTGCTTCCCCTCGCCAACGGTTACAAGCTTTACGTAGTCACCAAGCTCAGATTTTGCGTCATTGATGGAAACCTCGAAGGTGGTATAAGAATCTTTCAAATCATCGGTGGCTTCAGCGTAGGCTTTTGTGTCAGCTTCAGCCGCCGTAAGAAATGGCCCAATGTCTTTAGTGACCTTTTCGACTCTCTTGCCAAAGAATTCAAACTGTTGATCAAGTAGCTCCACAATGGTGACAACAGCAAAAAGAGGAAGAACAAGTCTTGTGGCAAACTTTGCCAATGTTTTAATGCCTTTTGTCGCGCCGCTAAGTTTGAAAATGTCCCCACCGAGGCCCTTCAAACTTCCAGCGCCCTTTGCGCCTGCATCCGCAGCAGACGCTCCAGCCGAAACTCCCGAGGCTACTGCTATATCCCTAAGCGACTTTGCGTACAATTCATTAGCAACAGTTCCTCTGTTTGTTGAGTTAGTGTTAATTTCTTGGGTGGCCGTCATGTCAGCCATTGCTAATTTAGCCGTAGCAATTGTTACCCTCATCTCAATCAGAGATGTGGCAGCACCAGAGAAACTACCAATAGCCCTAGCAAATCCGCCGACAACAAGGCCAATCACGCCAAGTATGCCAAGAAGGGCAGTGACAATACCCGTGGCGGTTCCAACAACAGGACTACGAGCAATAGATTCAAAAAGATCAACCGCTTTGATCAATACGTCAATAATAAAACTTAGCGGTCCAGTTAGGCCGCCAACCGCGGCCACCAAAGCCTGGAAGTTATTTTTTAGGACAACCACTTTCTCAGAGACAGTGTTGGTGATAATACTGTACTGAGTCTGAAGCTCGGTCCCCGCAATAAAACCAAGGTTTGCAATAGCAATTTGTCGACGAACATCTTCAACACCCTGCGCAAGTTTTAGTATTGTTGGAACATCTCGCACGCTAGTAATACCAAGACCGGCCAAAGCTCTGTCGGCATTTTGACCCTCGCGAGCCAAGCCCTCCAGGATAGAAACAACAATTTCGGTTCCGTCACCAGAGGTCCAAGCACTTCTGAACTCATCAACGCTTCTGTTTGCGGTTCTAGCAAAAGCCTCAAGCTGATCGCCGCCCTCGCCAACAGACTGTTGTATTTCGGTAAAGAGACGGGTGAACGTTCCGCGAGCAAGCTCCGGTCGGGTTCCGACTGAGGCCAGCGCTGAAGAGAAGCCAATAAGCTCAGAAGCCGTAAAACCAGCCACGTTGGCAATAGAAGCAATCTGGGTTGCAATTGCAATAATGTCGGATTCCGTAGCAACGGCGTTCACACCAACGGCTAGAATTGAAGAACCCAGTTTGTCAAACTGACCATTTACCCCATCAACCAATTGATCCAAGCGACCAAAGGCCGTTGCCGCAGCGTCAATTGTTACATCAGTTGTGGCAGAAAACTTTGCAACCGTTTCGGTAAAGTTTCCTATGTTTTGTTCGGCAATGTTTAGCTGACCGGCAAGGGTGGCAATCTGGGTCAAGTCCGCAAAGCCCACCGGAATGGACTTGCTAATATCTATAAGCGCTGACTCTAGTTTCTTTGCCTCTTCGCCAGCCAGACCAGTGGTTCTTACAACATCCGCAAAGTTGCGCTCAAAATCAGCGGCAACCTTAAATGTCGCCAAGGAGATTCCCAATAAAGCGGTTCCGGCAATTGTTGCAGTGTTTGCAACGTCATAAATTGCATAACGAAGCCTCGGCAGATGCGAAGCAAGTCTAACAACGTTTTCATCAACCGTTTCTACGTCGAACCCAAGATTCCTAAGCGCGTCACCTGTTGCGCCTTGCTCAACAGACTTTCTTACTTGCTCCTGAATCTTATTGTTAAGGTTTGCAACTTTTTGCTGTTCATCACTGGGAAAAATATCATTAAGGGTTACTTTTTCAAACCCCATGGAAGCTAGAACGTTATTTTGTGCTCCAAGTTTCTGTGGAGCAAAATCTAAAGCATCTTGTAGGGATTGCTGTAATTTTTCAGCTTGCGTTTCCGCTTTCCTAAGCTCATCTGTTACCTCTTGAAACTGACCAGCAAGAGAAAGATTTCCCCCGGAATAGGCTTTTCCGAGTTCAAGAATTTTTGAGCGAAGCTCTTTTATTACAACAAATTGTTTCTTTGCGGCCCTT
>ERZ887851.729-NODE-729-length-31357-cov-14.441409_pt1 | contig 31357 bp, 24 predicted proteins | sample MGYA00521100_ERZ887851 | MGnify/ENA primary metagenome ERZ887851 (study PRJEB32303, sample SAMEA104408602) | aquatic metagenome | biome: Brackish water; feature: Pelagic; material: water | place: Baltic Sea | collected 2014-06-06T16:11:00 | depth 11,444 m ... | reverse complement strand
TTACCATCGGATTCTACATTTGCGACAACCGCTTCTTGTAATCCTGCAGACACTGGTGTGGTGAGTGTAACGAATCCTAATCAGTTTACTTGTGATTCAGTACATACCATTACTACAACTTTATTACCATCGGATTCAACTTTTGAAAACCAAAGTACTTGTAACCCACTTGATGCGGGAGTGATAGTTTTAGTCGATCTAAATCAATTTGGTTGCGATTCTGTTCATACAATTAATACGACCTTATTGCCAAGCGCAAATTCGTTTACGCAGTTGTCAGCATGTGAATTTATCAATTGGATTGATGGGAATACTTATTCATCCGACACCCTGTTGATTGACACCTTGACAGCATCCAATGGATGTGATAGTGTTTCAACCGTTCAGTTAAATATAAATAATTCTAGCGCATCACAATTTCCACTTCAGATTTGTCCTAATGACTTACCATACATCCTTCCAAATGGTGTTACTATTGATGGAAGTCAGCTCATAGTTTTAGATACATTAGCTAATGCTACTGGTTGTGATAGTGTGGTTAGCTATCAAATTAACTATGCGCAATCCTATGATGTAAGTCCTGATTTTGCCTTAGCTAATTATGGTGATTCTGTGACTTTCAGTATAAATAATCAGAATCCGAATGTGGTGTATTCATACACGAGTAATACCGGTGAAGATTGCCAAAGTCCATGTAACAATTATGTATTAATTCCAACAGAACAGATTAGTATTTATACTTTTACTATTGTAGATACCGTAAGTGGTTGTATATTCACTGACGTTTTGCTTATTGAAATTGAGTTATACTCTGAGTTAAATGTTCCTAACATTTTCACGCCAAATGGCGATGGATCTAATGATATTTTTAGATCTTTTGGAAAAAATATCGATAAATACCAGTTAAAAATATTTGATCGTTGGGGAGGTGAAATGTTCCAGAGTAATCAATTAGAAGATGGTTGGGATGGAATATTTTTAGGTCAAACCGTTGAAAGTGGTATTTATATAAGCATTATTCAAGCTACTGGTTTGGATGGTCAAAAATATTCAATCACTCAAAACATTAAATTAGTGCGATAATATGAGAAAAGCATTGTCTCTACTTGAGGGTGAATGTTGTAGATATCACACTCTAGTAGAAGTGCCATTTGTAAAATAGAAGAATATAAAGATGAGTAAAAAGTATTTTATCGTATTACTAGTAATATTCAGTATAAACACTGAATTGTTTGCACAACCAGCAAACGACGACCCTTGTAGTGCAACTCCATTGACAGTTAATGCAACATGTGTATTTTCAGGAGCTACGAATGCAGCAGCTACTGCTAGTGCGGGTGTTCCCGCGCCTGGCTGCGCATCTTATTTAGGTGGAGATGTTTGGTTTAGAGTAACGGTTCCAGCTAATGGAAGTTTAACTTTTGACAGTAATACAGGAGTAATTACAGATGGCGGCATGGCTATCTATTCAGGTACCTGCGGTGCTTTAACATTGATTGAATGTGATGATGATGATAGTGGAAATGGCCTAATGGCATCTATAGCGCAATTCGGATTAACTCCAGGTGCAACCATTTGGGTTCGATTTTGGGACTATGGAAACAATAGTAATGGGAGTTTCCAAATTTGTGTAAGTTCTCCAACACCTCCTCCTCCAGTTACGAATAGTGACCCATGTAATGCAATTCCCCTAACTGTAAATGCCAACTGTAGCTTCGCAACATATACCAACGCGGGAGCAGGTAATAGTGTTGGTGTTCCAGTTCCAGGATGTGCCAATTATTTAGGCGGAGATGTATGGTTTACTGCAGTAGTTCCAGCTAGCGGAAGTTTAACTTTTGATAGTAATACAGGGATAATTACAGATGGTGGCATGGCTATTTATTCTGGAACTTGTGGTGCGTTAAGCTTGATAGAATGTGATGATGATGACAGTGGCAATGGTCTTATGGCCTCCATCATTCAGAACGGCTTAACTCCGGGCATCACCATTTGGATTCGTTTTTGGGAATATGGAAATAATAATAATGGGTCTTTCGATATTTGTGTGAGTTCACCAATCCCTCCACCATCTGTTATAAATATTGATCCTTGTAGTGCTTATCCTTTAACCGTAAATGCAAGCTGTGTCATGACAAACTATTCGAATGCCGGAGCCAGCAATAGTGTTGGGGTAACTGCACCAGGATGTGCATCTTACGCAGGTGGAGATGTTTGGTTTACAATAACCGTCCCACCTAGTGGTAACGTTATTTTCGATAGTAATAATGGCGTAATTACAGATGGTGGTATGGCTATTTATTCTGGAAGTAATTGTGGAGCATTGACTTTAATAGAATGTGATGACGATGATAGTGCCAATGGCTTAATGCCAGCTATAACAAGTACTGGTTTGACTCCCGGAGCAACAATTTGGATTCGATTTTGGGAATATGGGAACAATAACAATGGGACTTTTCAAATTTGTGTTCACGATGTAAGTGCCACTCCCCCAGCTTGTCCTTTACCTACTCTTAGCGCTAACAATCCAATTTGCAATGGCGGCAGTAATGGTTCAATTGTAGTTTCTACTGTTGGCGATAACCCTTTCACATATACCTATGAACAACCACTAGGCACTATCATTCAAACTAATGTATCGAATAACACTTCCGACAGTTTGACTGCTCTATCCGCTGGCATGTATTATGTAAGTGTACTAGATTCTTCAGGATGTTTTAGTTTAGATTCAATAGAATTAATAGACCCAACTGCCCTTGTAGGTTTGTTTGAACCTACCATCTGCGCAAACAATTCAGTTTTGCTAAATGGAACAATTTATGATGCTGGCAATATATCAGGAACAGAGGTATTCAATACTAGTGCAGGTTGTGATTCAACAGTTACGGTAACTATCAGTCTATCCCTTTTAGATACCAGCTATATTCCTAGTTTTTTTTGTACGAACGACTTGCTATTAGCAGGTACCATTGACACCGTTTTAAATACAAACCTTTTAACTAGTGCGGGTTGCGATTCAACCGTATTTGACCTTATCAGCTATTTCCTAATTGATTCAACTTTTGCAACGGCCTCTTCTTGTAATCCAGGAGATACCGGTGCAGTGATCTCGGTTGATACAAACTCTTTTGGTTGTGATTCTTTTCATATAATTACAACGACTCTTTTACCTTCAGATTCGACTTTTGCAATAGACCCTTCTTGTAATCCAGCAGATACTGGGGTGACGATGGTAATGGATACTAATTCCTTCGGTTGTGATTCTTCGCATACAATTATAACTACTTTACTACCAACACCGATAACCAACCTAGGTATCATAGCGTGCGATTCAATCCAGATAAATGGTATTACATTCACTAGCTCCATAATTTATACTGACACCATGTTTGGAGGAGCCTCTAACACCTGCGATTCCATCGTAGTTTATAGTGTAATTGTGAATTCTTCTGACTCCACCTTTGCAATGGCTACTTCTTGTAACCCAGCAGATACCGGGGTAGTCCTGATTGTTGATACCAACCTAGTGGGTTGCGATTCCACTCATACTATTATAACCACACTTCTTCCTTCAGATTCGACATTTGCCATGGCTACTTCTTGTAACCCAGTAGATACTGGGGTGACGATGGTAATGGATACTAATTCCTTTGGTTGTGATTCTTCGCATACAATTATAACAACACTTTTACCTACGGATTCGACATTTGCCGCAGCAACATCTTGTAATCCTATTGATACAGGGGTTCTAATCCTAGCTGACACCAACACCTTCGGTTGTGATTCTACCCATACTATAACCACAACACTTTTACCATCCGATTCAACTTTTGCTTCGGCAACATCATGTAATCCGGGAGACACGGGTGTAGTCATTCTAGTTAACACCAATTCTTTTGCTTGTGATTCAACACATACTATCACCACCACATTATTGCCTAGTAGTTTCACCTTTGCTGCAGCAACTTCTTGTAATCCAGCAGATACAGGTGTACTTGTGTTGATAGAAGCTAATTCATTGGGTTGTGATTCAGTTCATACCACCACCACCACCTTATTACGCTCTGATTCAACGTTCTTATTTTTGACAACTTGTAATCCTATAGATGCAGGCATAGTTATATTAGCTGAAACGAACAACTTAGGTTGTGACTCGATTCACTCCATAATTACTAGCCTTTTACCTAGTGCAAATTCTTTTACTAATATAGCCGCATGCGATTCTATTAATTGGATAGATGGAAATACCTATGTAAGTGATATTTTATTAGTTGATACCCTGATAGCAGCGAATGGTTGTGATAGTGTTTCAACTGTTCAAATCACTGTAGGTAGTTCAAATACTTCACAAGTGCCGCTTCAGATTTGCCCGAATGATTTACCTTACCTCCTACCCAATGGAGTAGCAGTAGATGGAAGTCAAGCCTTAGTTTTAGATACCGTAGTAAATACTAGTGGTTGCGATAGCGTTATTAGCTATCAAATTAGCTATGCACAAGCTTATGATGTCAGTCCAGACAATGCAATTGCCACGTATGGTGATTCTGTAGCTTTCACCATAAACAACCAGAATTCAAATATAATATTTGACTATTCGAGTAATGCAGGTGACGACTGTGGAAGCCCGTGTAATAATTACATACTTCTTCCTACTGAAGAATTAAATACTTACATTTTCAATATTGTAGATACTGCGAGCGCTTGCACATTTACAGACTTTTTGATCATTGAAATCTCTTTTGCTTCTGAATTAAATGTACCCAACACTTTCACCCCAAATGGTGATGGTTCAAATGACATCTTTAGATGCTTTGGAGAAAATGTCGATCAATACAACTTAGAAATTTATACTCGTTTTGGAGGCAAGGTATTTGAAAGTAATCAGCTCATCGAAGGCTGGGATGGGAGCTTCTTAGGTCAAGCAATTGAAAGTGGAGTCTACATAGGGTTTATTCGAGCTACAGGTTTGGATGGCCAAAAATATAATATTACTCAAAACATTAAATTAGTGCGATAATATGAGAAAGTTTTTATTCATACTTATAAGTATTTGTTATTCTCTTGGAGCCTCAGCACAAGATTTTCATTTATCCCAATATTGGGCTTCGCCACTCAATCTAAACCCTGCTTTAGCAGGTGTGATGGAAGATAATATTCGATTTGCGGCTAACTACCGGAATCAATGGTTCCAATACACTACTTTCGCGACCTATGCGGCATCAATCGATGCTAATTTGTTTAGGAACAAATTGAAGGGCAATTTTCTTGGTGTTGGCTTAGGCTTCTATCAAGATTTAGAAGGTGAAGGTGAGTTTAAAAACACCGGAGTTAATTTAAGTCTAGCCTACAATCAAAAGTTTGGGGGCAGGAAATCAACTCATTACTTAGGATTTGGAATTCAAGCTGCGTACTTATCGAAACAAATCAATCTACAAAATCTTATCTACGGAAGTTTGTTTGAATTTAATGACAATACAGACCCTATTGATTTTGCAAACTATAACAGCAAGTCATTTGTAGATTTTAGTTCTGGCATCAATTATTTTGCAAATATTCAAGATAAACATTCAATAGGTGCTGGATTTGCTATATCGCATATCGCTAATCCAAATATCAGCTTTGGATCAAACAACGATGACGTTCTTTATAGAAAGTATTCTGCAAACTTAAGTGCACGTATAGAACTAAAAAATCAAATCGTATCTATTATTCCAATCATACTTTATCAAAAGCAAGGTCCGCATAGCGAATTGGTTTTCGGTTCTTATGTTCGATTCCTTTTTGACAGTCAAAAGAATGCTGCATTATATGCTGGAGCACAATATCGCATGGCGGCATTTAAAGAAAGTAAACTTGGAGGTGATGCTTTCATCTTAGGTTTACGAGGCGAATTTCAATCTTTGGATGTTGGATTTAGTTATGACATTACGACATCCGATCTTAGGAATTCAAAAACCTTTATGGGTGGTCCCGAATTATATGTCATCTATACAATCGCAAGTTCGAAGACCCGTTATAGAGAGATGATGAATTGCCCTAAATTCTAATTAACTTTATGCTTCCTTTTTTTGTTATAGCATTATGACTATTAAATATTGGGGTTCTCTCCTATTTTTTATTGCAATCAACACCCTGATTTTTGGGCAATGTTTTACCATTGAGTCGGTGCTTGCAGATGCATGCGGAGATCCTGAAGGTGAAAATGAAATGGTTACCATTAGAGTGCATCAAGATCTTGATATTAATAATTTAGTCTTTGATTGGCCAAATAACAATTTTTTAGGCTGGTGTCCCTCCGCTAGCAACACTGCACAATTGAACCAAACCATTGTTTCCACTTGTGGATTTATACTTGAACCACCTGTGGGTATCGTACCTGCTGGAGAAATGCTTTTAGTGGTTAGCTCAAGCAACATGTTGATTGCAGCTAACTCATTTCAAGGCTTAACCGATACCATCTATATTATTTATCAATGTGCAGGGAATACTAGTGGTCATTTCAGTAATTTTGCTAATTCACCCAGAACTCTTGGCGTTTCATATAATGGCGCTTGTATAGGCGCTCAAACGGTCACCTACTTGCCTACAGATATACTAGGTGGAGATGGTGGTGCAATTTTTTACGATACCTTAGGTAACGCTACTTATTACAATACGGGTTGCAATGCCCCAGTTCCGGGTCTAAATCCATTTTGGAATTTTCCAAACACGATTTGTGATGATTATGGAGCAGTAGATTTAAATACTTTTCTCTCTGGCAATGCCACTACAGGTGGCACTTGGACCGGAGATGTTGAAAATGGTAACCTTTTTAACCCAACGCGCAAACTTGGTTTATACACGGTTACATATACAGTAGAGGATATCGGCAGTTGTGTAGGTACATCAGATTCAACTTTACAAATTTTAGTGGAAGAAGCTAGCTTCGGTGGTGATACCATAGACGTTTGTGATTCCATTAGGCAATTTGGAGTTTGGATCTTTAGTGACACGCTTATTGAAGTAAATTTAGCTAATCCTAATCAATTTTTATGTGACTCTACCGTGCGCCGTTTTTACCAAGTGAATAATGATAATTACGGTGTAAACCCCAGTTCAGTTACCCTTAACTCAGGCGATGAGTTTAGCTTTCAATTATCTGATGCCAATGTAGATTATGAATTTTGGAATGAGCAAGGTGACACTTGCGATTTCCCATGTAATAGTTATGAAATAAGTCCTAGTCAAGAAGGACAATATTTCATCCGCATTGTAGATTCAGTATCTGGCTGTCAACAAATTTTAACTATTGGCGTCAATCTTATCTTCAATTCAAGTTTAAATATCCCTACCGCATTTACACCAAATAGTGATGGGGTCAATGATGTCTACAAGTTGTTCGGAGAAGATTTGACTTTCATTAAGTTTCAAATTTTTGGTAGATGGGGAGAATTAATCTATGAAGGAAATTCCTTAAGCGATAGCTGGGATGGGAACTTTAAAAGCAAAGCGTTAAATAGTCAGCTATTTCTTCTTAGAGTGATTGCTTCCGGTAAAGATGGACGGAAGTTTGAAATGACAGAAAAAATCAAGTTAATTCGTTAGCTTTACTACAAGCAAGCGCTTTTACCTTGAAATTAAAAAATTCTATTCTAGATAAGCTATTCGTATTCACGTGGACCATTTGGTGCTCCATTGTCTTTTTGATGGCTCTAATATTCGTTTTTCCTATTCTCATTGTTGGCTTAAACATCCCAAGTAAACGAGTGTATAGGGCTATGCATTTTGCCCCAATCCATTTCAGTCATATTGTATTATTTCTCATGAGGATAAAAGTGGTCGTTCATAACAAAGAACTACTTGACGATTCTAAACAATACATTCTAATAGGCAATCACATGTCGTACTTAGATGCACTAATCTCTGCAGTAGCTAGTAGCAATTATAAAAAGTACATTGGTAAGGCAGAAATCTTGAATTACCCTGTGTTGGGCTACTTATTGAAAAAGCTATATGTTCCCGTGCAGCGTGATCGTAAAGTTAGCAGAAAATGGAGCATGGAAACCATGTACAAATACCTGAAGGACGGCGCAAGTATGGTCATCTTCCCGGAAGGAACTTGCAATACCACACCCAAACTCTTAAAAGAGTTTAAAGTGGGGGCTTTTAGTTTGAGTCTACAGTTAAAGATTCCTATAGCTGCATGCACGATTGTTGGAGCTGCAGAGTTAATGCCAAGGAAATTACTTTCTATTCGACCAGGAACTATACAAGTTTATTGGAATAAGGTTCTCTTACCCGAAGATTTTTCATTAGAAGCAATGGATGAAATGAAAAGTGAAGCTAAACTAGCAATGTTACCTCAATTGGAAAATAATTACCCAAATGGTTATGGGACTATGAATGCCGTTTGATTAAACAGCTCCGAATACCTCAATTTCGGCTTATTGAAACTTCAATTTATCTAGATAAACATTTTCTTGTATAAATATGTTCTACCTTTACAATCTATAAACAATAATTATGCTTAAAAATAACAGTGACATTAAGGCGATAATATACATGATAGTAACTACGGCTCTTTTTGTATTCTTATGGAATCAAGGACAAGCCATGGATTACTGGCTTTTCGTTCCATTATATGTAACATTTATGTTCATGTCAGTATCCGTAGCTGTAATGGCTCACAACCATAATCACCTTCCAATGTGGAAGAGCAAATTCATGAATATCTTAACAGATAATTGGTTAACAGTATTTTATGGCTTCCCAGTTTTCGCTTGGATTCCAACACACAATGCCAATCATCATAAATATGTAAATACAGATCCCGATTACACCAAAACATGGCGTTTTACGGAAAAAAACAATTTGTTTACGGTACTTACCTATCCATCAATCAGTGGTTTCTTCCAACAATCAGTAGTTATGACGCATTGGAAAGAAACCTTTGGAAGAAATAAAAAGAAATTTTTCTTCTACACCCTTCAATTCGTGGTGCTTATTTCATGGATTGTTGGAGCTTTCTATTTCGGTGGATGGCAAAAAGCATTAGTTTATGTGGTGCTACCACAACAGTTCAGTTTGTTTAGTGTCTTACTATTTAACTACGTTCAGCACGTGCATGCAGATGAAGAAACGAAATACAATAGTTCACGTAATTTCTCAGGAATATTGAATGCCATGTTGTTTAACAATGGCTACCATACTATTCACCATCTTCACCCAACTTTACATTGGAGTGAAAGTCCTATAGAACATGCTAAAATCGAACACTTAATAGATGATTCATTGATTGAACCTAGCTTTTGGAATTTCTTGTTTAAATCCTACATACTAGGATCGTTTATGCCAAAGTATAGAACTAAGTCTATGAGAGTGGCAAGAATTGCCTTAGAAAGCAAATAAGAGCTCTTTAAGCAAAGTAATAGGCTTGTGTGGAATGCAGTACTTGTTTAATAGACTCTTGACTTTCTTCATTAGCTACTGCAACTATGATCTGAGTTTCTTCATTAGGTTTACTTTTAAAAGTATCACCCAAAATCTTACCGTAAATATCTTTACCTAGTTTCTTTGGATTATCACAGATCCATTGGAATGGAATATTTTGTTGAATCAATTGTTTAGCCAGATACTTCCCTTTGTTTCCAGCACCCCATAGGAACAACTGCCTATTAGGCTTTAAATCTAGTTTCAAGAAATAGTTCAGTTTCAAATCCAAGAAATTATTATCAGCATAATTCTCGTCATTACGAGAAGCTCGTTGACTATGATCCCTCCAATGATGACAAATTTCTCGAACACCTACAACCTTCATCCCCCCTTCAAACATCCGAAAAACTAAATCATAATCCTCTGGGTATGTAATAGAATTGAAGCCACCAATTTTCTCAAAGTCGCTTTTTTTCATCATCCAACACGGAGATGGAATAACACATTCTTTATACCGTTCATTGAAATTGTTGGAAGCTCCAGTTAGCCCGTTTAACCAGGCTTCATATTTTTGATATCCCTCACCAAGTTGCCCCTCACTAAAATACTTTACCAAGCCAGTTGCAACATGTCCATCACCTGCATTGAGTAAAGAATCATGGAGGTATTCAAGTTTTTTGGGAGGCATAATATCATCGGCATCCATCCTTGTTATGAATTGACCATTTTGGGCCGCATATCCCGTTTTAAGGGCATCAATAATACCTAAACCATTGTTATTCAATACCAGCAACCTAGCAAAGCGATGTACGTAGTTATGTAGTATTTCTAGAGAATTGTCACTTGAATGATCGTTTATTGCGATTAACTCATAGTTCTTATAGCTTTGCTTATGAATTGAATCTAAACAGGCTTCAAGAAACGGACCTGCGTTTTTAACAGGCATAATAATGCTGATTAATGGCCTTGACATGCTCATGTAAATTTACCTAGAACTAAAGAAAGACTAGTTAAAAATGAAGTGCTTATTTTTTTCCTTCCGCAAACTCTTTCTTTCTTTTCATTCTAGAAAAAAGATTGATATTCTTATCAAACAAGAATTTGAAAATTACTCCTGTCCATGAATTATAAGAGTGTAAATTGTCATAAAAATCCGGTGCCATTTTTTTCAAGGCTGGAAGTTTATTACCAGGTACGGTTGGAAAATCATGGTGCTCATTATGATAGCCCACATTGAAAGTTAACAAATTCAAAGGACCATAATAAGAGTAAGTTTCCTGTCCTTCTTTAAATACATAGTGCTCAGAAATGAAGTGTCCAGAAGTAGGATGAAGCCCACCTGCAAATATTAAGGATAAAGCAAAGTAAGCTAAGCCCCACCAACCAGCAATAGGTAATATTATAGCCATAGCTGCAATTTGGAAAATGAAATTGAAGACAAACCATTTATTCACTTTTAAGGATTTAACGAACATCGGACGAACAGCATAAAATATGATCTGATGTACAAACCACACTATTTTCCCAATGAAGCTGTTAAAAAACTTAGCTTCACTCTCTAAGGGGATATCTGCATCAATTCCATCTACACCTTGATCCCAGTGATGCATAGCGTGATAATCTTTGAATGACATTGCGAAGGGCAATAGAATTGGAATGTTTGCAATAAATGACAAGCAATTATTCGCCGAGTTTTTCTTAAAAGCTAAACCATGTGTAATCTCATGAATGGCCAAAAACAAGGCATGTGAAATCGTAGCTCCTACAAAATAAGCAAGTAAAATGAAGTATACCCAAGAATAAGGCAGGTCCATTATTTTTGTAATATTCAAGCCCACGGCAACCTGAATGATTACCATAATAACAGTTGACCAGGGCAAGTAAGGGTTTTTACCAAAAAGCTGCTTTACTTCAGGATACTTTTTTAAAATCTCCTTTCTTCGATCCAAATGTGGTTCTCTTTCTTCTACCCAATAAAAATCTTTTCTCTTTGTCATATCTATACTTTTAAACGAATCTCCCATCTTTCATAGTCAATTTTCTATCCGCCATATCGGCAAGGGATTCGTTATGTGTTACAATTATAAATGTTTGTTGATAGGCATCTCTAAGTTTAAAAAACAATTCATGCAAATCTTCCGAATTTTTAGTGTCCAAGTTTCCCGAAGGTTCATCCGCCATAATGATAGAAGGTTCATTCATTAACGCTCGAGCCACAGCCACTCTTTGTTGCTCTCCTCCTGACATTTGGGCCGGTTTATGATTGACCCTATCTTTCAAACCCAAGAAATCCAATAACTCTTCAGCTCTTTCTTCAGCAGCTTTTCGAGGTTTATTCCCTAAAAATGCAGGAATACATACATTTTCAAGAGCCGTAAATTCCGGTAGTAAATGATGAAACTGAAAAATGAATCCAATTTCCTCATTTCTAAATTTTGCCAACTCTTTTTCATTTAAAGAAAATACATCCTTATCGCCAACAAAAAAAGATCCTGCATCAGCGTTATCGAGCGTACCCAAGATATGCAGTAAAGTACTCTTCCCTGCTCCCGAGCTACCCACTATAGCTACAACCTCACCTTTTGAAACCTCAATAGAAACTTTATTCAAAACAGTTAAATCGCCATATTGTTTAACCAGTCCTTTCGCTTTTAACATGTTGCAAAAGTAAGTACATCTTACTTATGTTTCCATAATTGTGCACATAGTTTTGATAATTAGTAGTTAATTAATTGTTTTTAATAGGCGAAGCGCGTAAATTTGGGCGAATTTTAAAATAATCTATTCTAATGAATTTACACGAATATCAAGCGAAGGAGTTAATGAAGAAATTTGGTGCCAAAATCCAAGAAGGCATTATGGTTGAAAGTGTAGATGCAGCGGTTGAAGCAGCTAAGAAATTAACAGCTGATACAGGTACTTCATGGCACGTTATCAAAGCCCAAGTGCATGCTGGTGGTAGAGGTAAAGCTGGAGGCGTAAAATTAGCTAAGAATTTAGAAGAGGTAAAGGAAAAAGCTGGAGAAATCTTGGGGATGACCATTACTAACAGACAAACAGGACCTCAAGGCAAATTGGTTCGTAAGGTGTTAATTGGTCAAGACGTTTATTACCCAGGAGAAAGCGAAACCAAAGAGTTTTACGTTTCTATACTTTTAGATCGTAACACTGGAAAGAATGTATTCATTTACTCTACAGAAGGTGGAATGGACATTGAAGAAGTAGCAGAAAACACTCCTCACCTAGTACATAAAGAATTTATTGACCCGCAACAAGGTTTGCTAGGATATCAATTGCGTAAAATGGCATTTAACTTAGGTTTATCAGGTGCGGCATTTAAGGATATGACAAAATTCCTTCATGCGGTTTACAATACTTATGTTCAAAGCGATTGTAGCATGGTGGAAATTAATCCATGTTTAAAAACTTCGGACAATCAAATCATTGCGGTAGATGGAAAAATTTCTCTTGATGAGAATGCATTGTTTCGCCATAAAGATTTGGCTGAAATGCGCGATGTGTTAGAAGAAGACCCAACAGAAGTTGAAGCAGCAGCAGCTGGACTTAACTACGTGCAATTAGATGGAAACGTTGGTTGTATGGTTAACGGTGCAGGTCTAGCAATGGCAACAATGGATATGATTAAATTAAGTGGTGGTGAGCCAGCTAATTTCTTAGATGTAGGTGGTACTGCTAATGCAGAACGTGTAGAAAAAGCATTCAGAATTATCTTAAAAGATAAAAAAGTAAAAGCTATTCTTGTGAATATTTTTGGTGGAATCGTTAGATGCGACCGTGTTGCACAAGGAATTGTTGATGCTTACAAATCAATTGGAGAAGTTCCAGTTCCACTTATCGTTCGTCTACAAGGAACGAATGCAAAAGAAGGTAAGCAACTGATTGATGAAAGCGGATTAAAAGTTACTCCGGTAATTTTATTAAAAGAAGCAGCTGATGCAGTAGCCAAAGTATTAGGCTAATTTTCAAGGACTTAATTACATAAAAAAAGGAGCCAATGGCTCCTTTTTTTATGTAATTAAGAATTCAAGTATATTTGTGCAAAATCAAAGCTAATCTATATGTTTAAAAAATTACTCTTCAGTTTAAGTCTTTGTTTGACAATGCTTTCATTTAATGAGGCTAAAGCTCAAATCATAGACAATATCAGTGTGCCAATGGGGGCATTGTCTTGTACGCAAACTACTATCCAAGTAGCCACAACCCAAATTTGTATTAATTATGTTTATAATGGAGGGAATCAATCAATCAGTAATGATACTTTGTATTTAACATTGGACTGGACAAACCAAAGCCCAATCTGCCTTGGAGCCTTAGCTTTTATACAAGAAGATTTCGTTTTTTCAAGTATGCCTGCAGGCGTAAATGTTATTTACGTGGAAACATTTTATAATGGTGTATCACAAGCTACTTCTACTAGTTCTATTACAGTAACAAGTTGTTGTGATGCCACTCCTGCATTTACGCAGAATGCAACACAATTTTGTACGGCTTCTTTAGACACATTCCGCTTCACTAATACAAGTACCTTACAAATAGGTCAAGAATGGTACGTAGATAATGTGTTAGCTTCTTCAGCTGTAGATTTTAATGTTTACTTTGCCAATCCTGGTGTGCGAAACATCAAGCTAAAAGTTTTCGGAACGGCATGTTCAGATTCAACAAATGTTGATGTAGCTGTTTATGCTAATCCTGATGTTAATTTAGGACCAGATATTGAATCGTGCTGGGGCGATGTTGAACAGTTATCAGCACCAACAGGCTTTCCAAATTATACGTGGAATTTTACTTCAGCTAATAGTCCTTTTGTAAATGTATCGAGTACAAACATCTATTCAGTTATTGTTAGTAATCCAGTGGGTTGCACGGACACGGACAGTATCTTTGTAAATTTTAATGATTTACCTATCGTTGATGTTGGAAGCAATACGACTATCTGTGATGGTGATAGTTTTACTTTAGATGCAGGATCTTTTGTAAGTTATGATTGGACTACAGGAGACACGACTCAAATGATAACAGTAAACAATGGAGATATCTATTCAGTAACTGTTACAGACACATTAGGATGTGAAAATAGTGATGGTATGATTCTTAGCATATCACCTAAACCTTTAGTAGATTTAGGACTTGACACTGCTTCCATTTGTATGGGAGACAGCATTGTTTTTGATGCAGGTAATCACAGTTCATATTTATGGAATACTGCAGATACAAGTCAAATAATTACAGCCAATACTTCAGGCACTTATTCAGTAGTTGTAGCTAACAGCAACAATTGCACGAACTCAGATGGCATCTTTTTAGAAGTGTTTGAACTTCCTATTATTGTTTGGACTGGTACGGCTTCAATTTGCGCTGATACTTCAGTTATCCTAGATGCAGGCGCGTTTGCAGGATACACCTGGTCAGATAGTTCAACTAATCAAACCTTAACTCTAGACAGTACTAATTTAAGCCTAGGAGATAATACTTTAAGTCTAAGCGTTGAGGATATGAATGGATGTTCAACTTCCGCTTCTGCCATAGTGACTTTAGTTGATTGTGATACAGCGACTACAGGATTGAGATTAAACAGTTTTGAGCAGTTATTGAGCCTCTATCCAAATCCAAGTATGGATAATATCAATATTGACTTGAATGATAGCTATTCTAATATCTCTCTTTCTATTATAGATCTTACGGGAAGTGTTCAAGTTCAACAAAATTTTGAAAACGTCAATCAGTTAAATATTGATATCGAATCTCTAAGTAAGGGAATGTATGTTGTTCATTTAGAATCTAACAGCAAGCATGCTTTCTTAAAGTTTATCAAGAAGTAACGCATTTTAATATATATAAAAGGGGAGCTTATAGCTCCCCTTTTTTTATTAAATTAAATGAAGAAGATAGCCTAAAATTGCACCACCCAGAACGGTGTAGAGTGCATTCGATTTTTTATATCCAAAAGTGTAGGCAAAACTTACAACTGCAATAACTATCGTTTGCCAACTAAGCATACTCTCTTTTGCCATAACTAGAAGAACAGCTAACATAATCGCTACAGCAGCAATATTTACACTATCCAAGAAATGACTAAGTAACCGAGATTCCCGCATTTTACTTACTAGCGGATTCAATAGCCACACAAACAAAAATGAAGGTAGAAATATACCAAATGTAGCAGCTATTGCTCCTCCTAGCCCACCTAATTGATACCCGATAAATGTAGCAGTAGATAGCACTGGCCCAGGCGTAAATTGTCCAACAGCTATGGCATCCATTAGCTCTCCTCGACTCAATAAGCCCTTACCCACTAGTTCAGCATCTAAATATGCAAAAAGCACATAACCACTTCCATATAAAATGGCACCTACTTTTAAAAAAGTAAAAAAAACTTTCCAATTTTCAATTTGTAAGGAAGCCTGAGGAACACTTAAGAAAGGAAAAAGCCACATGGCTTTTTCTTGCATATTTTTTTCTTGCAACCAGAAAAACAATGCACCCACTACCCCAGCGCAAAGCAATGCTAGTATTTCATTTACTCCGAGTATACTTGCCAATAACACTACACCCCCTAAAACACCCAACTGCCAATTTTTTAAGGCTTTCTTTCCAAGCTTGAGAATTGCTCCAGCTATAATAGCTAACACCGCAGGTTTAATACCTATAATAAAAGGTTCAACTGCGGGCAGGTGTCCAAATTTAGTGTAAAGGAAAGCAAAAAGTAAAGTGATGCTAACGGCAGGGAAAATAAAACTAATTCCCGCAGCAAAAAGCCCAGGCACTCCAGCTCTTTCATAACCACAATGCATAGTCATTTCGGTAGAGTTAGGACCAGGGATTAAATTAGTTGCTCCCATTAAATCCAGAAAATGCTCTCGGCTTATCCATTTGCGTTTCTGAACAATTTCCTCATCCATCATAGCCACATGAGCAGCTGGACCGCCAAAAGAAATACAACCTAGTTTAAAAAAAACCTGAACTACCTCTAAAAGTCGTTTTGAATTCATTTTTAAGTGCTTATTTTTTGCGCAAAACTATTAACTACGGTTGTGACATCCAAAGTTTTGCATCCCTAATTTCTAGCTTGCTTGTCAGATTATTTGTAAACAATTTTCCTGTACCAAGACCTTGGTACATATTGGTGTTTTTTGAGGCCGTATATTCGGCTATAGCTTCTAGACCGATATTACTTTCTAAGGCTGAAGTAATCCACCACCCTATATTCATCTCTTCCGCAAGTTTGATCCATCCGTCACATGCCAAGAAACCCCCAACTAAAGCTGGTTTTAAAATTATATACTGTGGACTTATCTGAGCTAACAAATTACGTTTTGAAACAATTGATTGAACGCCTATCAACTCCTCATCTAGCGCTATAGCTAATGGTGTCTCTTTACAAAGCTCAGCCATTTCAGAAACTTGTCCTGCACGAATAGGTTGTTCGATAGAATGTAAATCAAGAGCGGCTAAACGAGCCAATTTAGCCAATGCTTCATGCGGCAAAAAAGCTCCGTTAGCATCTACTCGGATTTCAAGTTTATCTGTTGTAAATCGCTTTCTTAACTCCGATAAGAGATCCATTTCCTTTTCAAAATCAATAGCTCCTATCTTTAATTTTAAACAGGAGTAGCCATCAGCCAATTTAGCTTCAATTTGATCATGCATAAAATTTTGATCGCCCATCCAGATTAAACCGTTCATAGGTATTCCCTTTGAACCTTCAGTGAAGGAATTCTCGAAACAATATCCAGATGCATTCTTAAGTTTCAAAAAAGCTTGTTCCAGTCCAAACACTATACTCGGAAAGTCTCTCAATTCTTCATGAAAATTGTCCTGATACTTTTCGATATGATCGCAAACTTCTTGAAGTTTAGTCTCGTATTCAGGCACATCATCAGCACTTAAACCTCTAAACAAGGCTGCTTCCCCAATTGCTTTTTTTTTGCCGTTATCAATGGTAATGAAATAGGTCGATTTCTTTTTTAAAACTCCCCTAGAAGTTCCGCTTGGTCTCTTAAACTCTAATAGGTATTTTTCAAAACTAGCTTTCAATCTTATGCTATTAGTACGCTAATCAAAAATAGAATAGACAAGCCAAATGTTCCTAAGGCTGTCTTCTTCAAAAATGGGTCAAATTCAGGAGGCTTGTTAATCTTGATCATAGACTTTATCATCTGCGCGAAAAATGGCGCAAGAAAAAGAAACAAATATTGCCGCAGTCGGAAACCTTCAATGAAGGCAAAGGCTGTTAAACTTAAAACCCCAAGTACGATTAATACGTATTGATATTGCTTAGCTCTTTGCAATCCTAAGCGAACTGCAAGCGTAATTTTACCCGTCTTTTCATCATTCTCAATATCCCGCATGTTATTGAAATTTAGCACAGCCACAGACAAAAAACCGGCAGTGATAGCAGGTAATACCAAGGTCCATTCAAATTGCATGGTGTATAAAAAGAAAGATCCGAAAACGCCTACTAAACCAAAGAACACAAATACAAAGAAATCTCCGAGGGCATTATAACCATAAGGGTTTTTACCTATAGTATATTTTATTGCTGCGGCTATGGCTCCTAGACCTATCAGCAAGAAAAGGAGAAGGAAAAGCCAATGCTCTTTAAAGGCCACAAGTAATAAACTTAATCCACTAAGCAAGGATAAAATGGAGAATACAACAACGGCTTTTTTCATGGACTCTTTGCTAATCTCACCGCTTGCAACAGCTCTGGATGGACCTATCCTACCTTCATCATCCTTACCTGAAACAGCATCACCATAATCATTCGCATAGTTAGAAAGTACTTGAAGAAATATAGTTGTTAAAATAGCTAGGCCGAAAATGAGCCAATTGAAAGAGCCAAAATATAAACTACACGCACTACCAAACAATATACTTGAAAGTGCCAATGGCAATGTTCTTAATCTAGCAGCGGAAATCCAAACTTTTAAATTCATTTCTACAGATTAAATTTTCTCTTTAACTTTTCTAAATCCTCAGGAGTATCTACTGAATTACTATCGTGTTTGGTAGCAGCGATCTTAATGGTATAGCCATTTTCTAACCATCTCAATTGCTCCAATTTCTCAATGGTCTCCAATTCTGTAGCTGGAAGTTTTACTAATTCAGGAAGAACATCAAATCGATAGGCATAGATTCCGATATGCTTATAAGACATTGCGGAAATTCCATCTCTATTAAAAGGAATTGGAGCCCTTGAAAAATACAAGGCCCTATCATTCTTGTCAAACACGGCTTTTACAACCGTAGGGTTCTCAAGCTCTTCAGCTACTTCAATATGTTTTACTAATGTTGCAATTTGAGTTGATGAATCTTTAAAACATGCAATCAATGCATCTAAATCAGTAGGGTTAAAAAAGGGCTCGTCGCCCTGAATGTTAATGACAACTTCTGGCTTTTTTTCTAAGTTAGCAAGCAATTCTGCGCAACGAGAAGTTCCATTTTCATGAGAAGAAGCCGTTAACTGAACTAAGCCTCCAAATTTTTTCACTTCATCTGCAATAGCCGGATGATCTGTTGCCACATAAACCGCATCAAGTGCTTCACACTTTTTTGCTTGTTCGTACACCCGTTGTATCATGGTTTTACCTCCAATATCGACTAAAGGTTTTCCAGGGAATCTAGTGGACGCCATTCTGGCTGGTATGATACCAATAACGCTCATTACGACCGCAATTGATTTACGATTAGATAGGCCCCTTGCTGTTTTTTAACTTTTACTTTAGTACCAACAAGTAGATATTCACCATCACTTTGAGCATCGTATTGTTCATCGTCAATCTCAATTTTTCCTGCTGGACGCAAATCTGCGATTACAAGCCCTTCTTTCCCTTCCAAGCTTTTTTCACTAGACGCGCTTATTACAAAACCATCTTCTTTATTCTGTTCTGTAGACAAGGCAAAACGCTTAAATAATCCTGACTCAGCGATGTTCTTACTGGCAAAAATTAGCATGATTACACCTATTACCATTATACTCGACACCATTAAGAAAGCTCCACCAATTTCTGAAGCAGGTACAAAAGTAAAATCAAATCCATCGATATTTTTCAACAGTGCTAATGCTAAACTTACCATAACAGCACCTATACCAGCAATACCAGCCACCCCAAAACCAGGGATAACGAATACTTCGGCCATGATTAATCCGAGGCCGACAATGAAAAGAATGATTTCCCAGTTTGCAGCAAACCCTTCTAAATATTGAGGAGCAAAGTATAAAATAGCTGCAATTGCAGATGCAGCCAAAGGAAACCCAACACCCGGAGATTGTAACTCAAAATAAATTCCTCCCAAGAGAACTAGTAATAGTACTCCTGAAACGGCAGGCTTTACTAAAAACTGAATCAGTTTTTCCGTTGTCGATATTTTGTGCTTAATGACTGTTGGATTATCGAGGTTCATAGCTTCGTAAACCTCTTCTAGAGATTCTGTCTTGGCGTTACAATAGCCATTCTTTAAAGCATCCTCAACAGTGAAGGTAATAATTTCACCTTCCTTAGTCACTCCTTCTATAACCACATTTGGATTAACCATCCCTTCAGCTATATCTGGATCTCTATCTGTAGCTTCAGCAGTAGCCCGCATCTTATTCCGCATATAAGATTGATATTTTTCTTCGGCATAAGAACCGTCTTCCCGAACCACAGCAGCGGCACCAATAGTACTTCCCGTCTGCATGTAAATACTATCACAAGCAATTGAAATCAACGCACCAGCACTGGCCGCATTATTTCGAATAAATACGATAGCTGGAATAGGACACTGCATTAGTTTTGTACGTATGCTATCTGCATCAGTTACTAGGCCTCCATAGGTATTTAAATCCAAGACCAAATAATCTGCTTTTTGTTCGATAGCAGCACTTATCGCACTTTGTGTAATTCGTGTTGCTCCAGGGCCAATTTCATCATGGATTTCAAACAAGTAAACCAATTTATTACTCATGCCATTAGAGACTTCTTCTTCGATTTCAATATTTTCCTCAATGAAAACTGAATCTGAATTTTGAGCGTATCCAAATACCATGCTCATTAAAATATACGTTAAGACTACATAGAGTGGATATTTCATTGGTGCAATTTTAGTATGGTGTTACGATATTGGGATATATTTAACAAAAATAAGTAAATATTGAGTTTATGAAAGTAAAAGTGAGTTTATTATTGATCCTATGTTTCTTTTCACTGAGTGCGATAGGTCAAACCGCTTCTGACAAAATATTGCATACAGTTGAGCCAGGTCAAACCTTATATTTCCTTTCAAAGAAATACAACTTAAGTATTGATGAAATAAGAAAATCAAACCCCTTAGTCTTGGATGATTTGATTATAAAGCCTAGCCAAGTCCTGAATATCCCTGTTAAGAATATTCCTACAAAGATAGATGACAGTAATTACAAAATCCATGTAGTTAAAACTAAAGAAACTTTGTTTTCTATTTCTCAGATTTATGGCACTAAGGTAACGGATTTGATCAGTTTGAATAATTTAGAAAATGCAAACATTGACATTGGACAAGAGTTAAAAGTTAAAAAGATTAACGTTAATGATGAGGCCTTGTTTTCAATATCAGCAGCTGAAGAGGAATCACTTTTACTGAAAGAGAAGAAAAAAATAATTACTCCCAAAGTAACTGAGGTAGCTATGGCTGAAGATGTATTGCTATACAAACAACTATTTGACAGTTATGGTAGCGGAGGAAACCAGCTAAATAAGGATAAGGGTATCGGTAACTATTTAGATGGGAATAGCAGTGGAGCCTACCTCGCGATGGTCAACAATGTCCCTGCAGAGCAAATCGTAAAGGTGCGTAACCTGATGAACAACAAAGTGATTTACCTAAAAGTAGTTGGACCTGTTTCAGCAAAAGATGCTGAAAAAAATATCGCTATTAAAATATCTAAATCAGCGGCTAACGATCTAAACATAATTGAAGATCGTTTTCTTGCAGAATGGACGTGGTATTCACTGGCAACAGATAAAGAAAAACCAACAAATACCCCTAGTTCTACATTTGATGATTTTTAACTAGCTTCGCAAAATGAAGCCCGAACTAAGAGATCAAAAACCTGAAAGATCTGAGATTGTACTTCTTATCCTTTCAGGTTTTTTTATTGCCTCGCTTGTCTTAACCAACCTCATAGCTGGAAGATTCTTTACATTAGAAATACCTTTGCTAGGTATAAGCTGGGCACTTTCCTCAGGGATTATAGCCTACCCTATTACTTTTCTAGTAACCGATGTTATATCCGAAATTTATGGAGAGAAGCGCGCAAAAACATTAGTTCTGACAGGATTCCTAGTTAGTGTCTTTACCGTTCTAATAATATTAATCAGTATATACCTTCCCATTTGGGAGAACTCACCGGTGGATGGCAATTCATACGATACGGTATTTGGATTAGCACCAGGCATTGTCTTTGGATCTATGATTGCCTACTTAACTGCTCAGTATGTAGATGTTAAGTTATTTGAATTTTGGAGAAAAGTAACTAAAGGGAAACACTTATGGTTAAGAAACAATGGTTCAACTATTTTGAGTCAGTTAATCGATACCAGCTTAGTGGTTATAATTGCCTTGATTATTTATCCCAAATTTACGGGCACATCAGAAGCAATTACCTTAGAAGTAGCCTTCCAAATTATTCTAGGGCAATACCTCTTTAAAGCTTGCATTGCATTAATTGACACTCCACTTATTTATATTACAGTCAATCAATTAAACAAATACTTGGCGAAGCCTTAAACTAGCGTTTTCTAATTTTGATTTTATGTAAAAGTGGAACTCCAACACCAATTGAAGCGCCCACCCCATAACCAATAAGCACATCAGTCCAATAGTGCTTGCCCGCCCTCACTCTTAAAATTGCAGTTGCCATTGGCAGAACACCTGCAAGGAACCAAACAAGTGGCTTAACTTGTGAATCAGGATAGTAATGACTATGCATCATGGCAAAGGAAAAGGTCATAGAAGACACCGTGGAAGTATGCCCACTAAAAAATGATTGCGTTGAGCCTTTCAGTAGTTTTTCTTCCAATGGGGCATCAGGGTTATATAAGAACGGTCGTTTTCGTTGCACTAATTCCTTGGTTAAATAAGTAAGTCCAGTATTTAACAAAAAGACTTCAGCTGATATAGCCGCTACCATTCCAAAATCCTTTCTACTTCGTTCTCCAGCTAAAAACAATAAAGGAGTGGCAGCAGACATGTACATTAATGCATCGCTCCAATGAGCAGACTTTGGACTCCAATAATACGTCGCATTTCGATCAAATGTACTAATCGACATTCTATCTAGAGCCATCACGTCAACTGCTTGCAAAGGGTCTCGTTTATTCTCATGAATAAAACCGCCCATCAGACTCCCAAATCCAACAGCCACAAGGGGAACATCCACTGCATATCGAAACTTATAGGGCGATTGTGCCTGAATTCCGAAATAAGCTAGAATAAATAAGAGAATTAATAAGTGATGTTTCATATTATTTAATATTTTTAAGCTCAATAAGCCCTTCGGATGTCCAAATTAAGTGTTTTTTGTCTATTCTTCATTATTTTCCTCAGCTCCTGTGGAGATAGTACACCTAAGCGGCAACTCGGATTTTTTAATAACAGTGATCGGGTATTGAATATTGTTATTGAAGATGAGAAGTATTCATATTATGACAAACTTATTGATCCACAAAGTACAATGTACTACTATGGAGACACGGGCACATTCGACTTTATCGTTTATGAAGAAGATGGTGCTTTTCTACGACAAGAGAGTGATGTTCAAATTCGTGAAAATCCAGGAACTTTAGAAAACTATTTATGGTTCGATTTAGAAGGTGAAAATCCACTATTGGTGGCCAATCTTAATAGCTATTATGGCGGAAGTTCATTTGTAGAAAACATGACAAAATATCAAAGTCATGAGCTAGTTCATAAATACATTCAGCACAGTTCACCTCCATTTGAACCAGACTTGTATTATCAATCTGAAATCGTTCACCCCTTTGAATCCATGCCTAGTGAAGTGGATTTAGGAGACAACGTTTATGCCATTATCCCTTTGGATAAGGGGTATGAAGACCTGGACGAATTACACAGCTACATTATTACTTACATAGAGAAATACAATTAGACCATGGGAGCCCCAAATGTTAAAGCCACAGTAACAGCTAAACAACTTCAAGCATTCGAAAAGCACTTATTGAATGATATTCATGCCTTGAACAAAATGCTACATGAAGGCATGTTTGAGATTGATAAAATTAGAATTGGTGCTGAACAAGAGTTTTGTCTCGTCGATAAGCACTACAAGCCCATCGGTAAGAATATTGAAATGATGGAGATTTTGAAAGATAAGCCATTATTCACTTATGAGTTAGCTAAATTCAATATGGAGATTAACGCTACTCCTCAAATATTTTCCAAAAACTGCTTGTCTTTGATGGAGAAAGAGATCCTCGACAATTTAGATGATGCATATAATGCTGCTGAAGAATTAGGGATACAAGTCGTTTTAACGGGCATACTACCCACCCTTAGGAAGTTCGACTTTACCATGGACAACTTAACGCCATTTGAGCGCTATTATGCCTTGTGTGACTCTATTAATAAATTAAGAGGTAAGAACTATGATTTAAAAATAAGCGGAATAGACGAGCTGGTTTCTGAGCATGACTCTCCGCTTATTGAAGCAGCAAATACAGGTTTCCAGGTCCACCTTCAGATAAAGCCTGATGAGTTTGTAGACATGTACAACATCGCGCAGGCAATCACTGCTCCAATATTAGCAAGTGCCACAAATTCTCCCCTTCTATTTGGCAAACGACTTTGGAAGGAAACAAGAATAGCTTTGTTTTCTCAATCTGTAGATACTAGAAGCCATAAAGAGCATATAAGAGAGATGAGTCCTCGAGTGACCTTCGGTGATCATTGGTTAGAGAAGTCCATTTTAGAAATTTATAAAGAGGATATTGTTAAGTATAGAGTATTGCTCAATACCGATATTCATGAAAATGTATTTGAAAAAGTTAACGCGGGCACAGCACCTGAGTTAATGGCATTAAAAGTTCATAATTCTACGGTTTACCGATGGAATCGTGCTTGTTATGGAATTAGTGATGGAAAGGCCCACTTACGAATTGAAAACAGAGTGCTTCCTGCCGGACCAACGGTTAAAGATGAAATGGCAAATGCTGCATTTTGGCTAGGCTTAATGGTTGGCGTGCATGCTAGATATGGCGACATCACGAAACGTATGGATTTCCATGTAGCCAAAAACAATTTTGTTAAAGCATCTGTTCACGGATTGGATACGAAGTTGTTTTGGCTAGATAATAAAAGCTACGCAGCTGGTGATCTAATTGTTAATGAATTAATCCCAATAGCAAAAGAAGGATTAAAGCTTCAAAACGTTGACAAGAACGAAATAGAAGAGTATCTAGGTATAGTAGAGGAAAGAGTGAGCAATGTAAGAACAGGTTCTTATTGGCAACTAAAGTCCTTCAATAAATTGGTAAAAAAAGCAACTAAAGAAGAAGTTCTTGCCGCGATTACCGCTTCAACAATAATTAATCAAAGAGATAATATGCCCGTACACAATTGGAAATTAGCCGAATTAGAAGACAACAAAGATTGGAAGCCTAGCGAGATTTTTGTAGAAGAATTTATGACCTCCAAAGTGTTTACGGCAAAACAAGAAGACATTGTAGAGCTGGTAAGTGAAATGATGGACTGGCAAAAGATTCGATATGTTGCGGTAGAAAATAAAAAAGGGAAGCTAGTTGGACTAGCCACTTCGCGATTAATGCTGAGAGCATATATGAAGCATATTCATCAAAAAGATGCGATGCCTCTGACGGTAGCTGAAGTTATGATAAAGGACCCAATGACCATAGGACCTGGGGCTAAGTTTACAGAAGCCATGGAAATTATGACAAAGTACCAATTTGGTTGTCTACCCGTAGTAGATGATAAAAATAATTTAGTAGGAATGGTTACTGAGGCAAATTTCCTAGCCATTTCTAAAAATTTACTCGACAAGATTAAGTAAGCTTATGAATGGATGTACCAAAACGATCTGTTAGAAGGTGAAACTAAGGAATTTGACATCGAGGGGAACTGCTTAATACTTGGTATTATTCCAACAATGAATTAAGCCCATCAAGGAATTAAGTTAGACCAGGCAAAAAAACCTAGCGCAAGTTGTTATAGCACGACTCATATAAAAAAAGCTCGGTGACAACACCAACCTGAATTTCATAAAATAGATTTTAGAAAATTTACGCTTGAACGTTTTTAGTTCTTAGAATTCTTGCTTCAATATCCTTCAATTCCCCTTTAGGAATTGCTCCAATCAAACCTTGAGTATATTCTTTTTGCGGATTGTTATAGATATCATCTGCTAAGCCCAACTCTTCTATCTTCCCTTGATTCATCACAATCATTCGATCACTCATGAATTTTACAACAGATAAATCGTGAGAGATAAAGATGTAAGTAAAGCCAAATTCTTCTCTTAAGTCTAATAACAGGTTCAATACTTGTGCTTGCACAGATACATCCAATGCAGATACTGATTCATCACAAATTATAAAGCGAGGATTTAAGGCCAATGCTCTTGCAATACAGATACGTTGACGCTGTCCACCACTAAACTCATGAGGATATCTACTAAAGTGCTTAGGATCTAATCCTACCGTACTTAAAAGACTCTCTACTTTCTCTTTTCGTTGTTTTTCATTGCTAAACACACCATGCACCGTCATTGGCTCTTGAATAGCCCCTCCTATAGTCATTCTTGGATTCAAAGATGAATATGGATCTTGGAAAATAATTTGCATGTCCTTACGCAACTCTGTTAATTCCGCACTATTCATTTTTAAGATATCTCGGCCTTCAAACAAAACCTCCCCACCGTTTGCTGGAGCTAAGTTCAAAATTGTTCTTCCTAAAGTAGTTTTACCACAACCAGACTCTCCCACTAATCCCATAGTTTCACCAGGGTATACGTTAAAACTAACGTCATCCACTGCCTTAACCCATGAAGTAGTTTTACCAAAGAAATTCTTTGTAGTAGGAAACCAAGTTTGTAAATTTCGCACTTCTAAAATTGGCGTTTTGGCTTTCAAGCTTTCCATTCTGGCCTTCGTCGTACTATCAGAAACCACTACTTTACTAATCGCATCAGCAACTGAAGTATTTAACTCTGTGATTGTTCCATCCGCTTCCACTTTCATAAAGTCTTTAACAGTTGGTAGCGTACTTAAACGCTTTCCTAATGGAGGTCTACAAGCCAATAAAGATCTTGTATATGGATGTTTAGGGTCTTTAAATATATCGAGTACATCTCCTGTTTCAACAATATTCCCTTGATACATCACAATAACTCTGTCTGCAATTTCTCCAATCACTCCTAAATCGTGAGTAATGAAAATAATTGAACTTTCTAATTGATTGCTCAACTCATTCATTAACTCCAGAATGGTCTTTTGCACAGTTACATCTAAGGCCGTTGTAGGCTCATCGGCAATCAATATGTCAGGGTTGCAACTCATTGCCATCGCAATCATCACCCTTTGCTTTTGACCACCAGATAACTGATGAGGGTATGCATCAAACATTCTTGGAGGATCAGGTAGTTGTACCTTCTCAAACATCTCTAGTGTTATTTCCTTAGCTCGTTTTTTATCTACATTTTGATGGAGCAAAATAGCTTCCATTACTTGATCTCCACATGTAAACACAGGATTAAGTGAGGTCATTGGCTCTTGGAAAATCATGGAGATATCATTCCCTCTGAATTTTCTCATTTCCTCTTCAGAAATTTTAAGCAAGTCAATTTGCTGGCCGTCTTTGGTATGATAGATTACTTCTCCTGAAGTTATTTTTCCCGGAGGTGAAGGAATCAAACGCATAATAGATAGTGATGTTACCGATTTACCGGAACCGGACTCTCCAACAATACCAACAGTTTCACCACGGTATAGCGTAAAGCTAATTCCCTTAACTGCTTTAACACTTCCTTCATCTGTGTTAAACTCAGTTACTAAATTTTTTACTTCCAATAACAACTTTTTTTCACTCATCTTTCGTATTCTTTTTCCGCTTTCACAATAGTTTAGCGTATTCTGCATCTAAAATAATGCTTATTTTATTATTTTTTGAGAATTGCCCAATTTAACATTTTCTTCATGTGCGAGTCTAAAGCCAAATCAGCTAAGAGCTCATCGATTCCTTCAAACGAGAATGTTTCCATATTCAAATTTAATATCGCTTCTTTCCATAATTCAGGCGATAAAGAACCTAACACTAGACCTCTTTCTGGACTGATTAATTCTTTGGCTCCTACTTTACTCGATACGATAACCGGCACATGTGCAGCAAAGGCTTCTGTAATGATTTGTCCAAACGGTTCGTATACCGCAGGATGCAAAAGAACATGTGCTACTTCGTATACCTCTGCCATTTCTTTTACAAATCCAAGAGAAATGATCTGAGGGTTTGTGCTTTCAAAAGCGGTTCCTGCAACTAATAGTTTATAATTTGAAGGTAAGGATTTAAATACCTTAACAAGCAAATCTAATCCTTTGCGTTTATGACTTGTTGAAACCAATAAAAACAACTTATCTTCTTCTTGTAGCTTATGCTTTAGCTTAAATGCTGTAAGCTGATTCTTCCCTTGAAATTGCTTCAAGTTGATAGGAGGATAAAGCACTTTAATATCGTCTGGTGGAATTTTGTAATAAGAAATAATTTCATTTTTAACCATTTGAGAGCATGCATAAATAACCTTAGCACTTCTAAATGCTTTCTTATCTAGATAGAGTTGCAAGAAGTCGACAAGATCATAAAATCTTTTACCCTTAGCTTCTAAATATCCCTGATGCGTACTTGGCGCAATTACATGGTTTTGATGAGATGTTCTTTCCAAAGAAAGAATAAAGTCAAAATCATCCCTGTTAAGCTCTTTCTTCAATCGTTTATCAAAAAAGAAATTACGCACTGGTTTAAGAAAATGTTTAAGGTCAATTAAATGAATGTGTAAGTGCTTAGGAGGTACTATTTCAGGGGCAATTTTAGAAGTAAATAAATGGACTTCATCTCCTCTACTTAAAAAGTACTCGATGTAATTAAAAAGACGGGTTTCTAAACCTCCTTTATACACATATCGAATATGAATCAACGCTACCTTCATTGTCTTGTCAAACATAAGGAATGTCTTCGGCACTTAGGAGTTGATTGCTATTTATTTTTACATTTTCTAATAGCTAAATAAAGAATAATTTCTTCCTATATTTGTATCTAACAAACGTTTGATAGACAAATGACTACCGCTAGAGAAATTATCCTTTCATTAGAAGACCGTTTTTTACCCGAAGAAGTAGATGATGATTTAAACATCCTTTTCCATTTTGATATTAGTGGAGACAACGGAGGACAATTCTCCGTACAAATTGAAGACGACAATTGTAAGGTTGCTGAAGGTCTTGAAGGCGATCCAAAATGTTTAGTTAGCTGTACTGATAAAGTTTACGAAGATGTAGAACTTGGTCGCACTAATGCTCAAATGGCATTCATGATGGGTAAGATTAAAATCAGCAATATTATGGCAATGATGAAATTCATCAATTGCTTTAAAAAACTACACTAGTCATTTAAGGGACCAACAACTGTTGAACTACTTCTGTAGATTGACTACTTAGGTATACTGAATATATTCCTGAAGCTAAATCATGTTGAATAGTGTGTATTTTTCCAATAAGATGCTGTTCCAATACTACTCGGCCTACATTGTCGATTACCATCATCTCAGCGCTCTCATCATTTAACTCAATTGTAAATTGATTGGTACTTGGATTTGGATATAGTTTAGCGAAAGAGTTGAATGCTGTTAAAGAAGAAATCCCTGTATGCTTCAGACTTGCATCAAATACAAAATTACCTTCTTCGTTAAGGACCCAGTTTTCCGGGTCAATTCGCACATCATAAATATCTTTATCTATATCAAATAGAAAGGACTGATTGCCCATGCTATGCATTACATAGATGGTTGTATCCGTATTGTCCATAAACTCAATTTCCAATTCAATTGCACTTTTAAAAAAAGGTGTTGTATTTGGTCGTGAGGTACTTTGATTAATTTGAACAATTATCTGGTTGCCAATCTCATTAAAGCGACCACTGTAGGTAGGGAATCCTTCCCCATAGTACCAATGATCTAAGAACTTATCCATTGAAACACCCGCAACCGATTCAACAATCGAAATGAAATCTTCTGCAGTTGATGTTGAATTAGCAAAATCAATTTGATAAGTCTTCAATGCTTCGAAAAACAGCGTATCATCATTCACCCAATGTCTTATCATGTGCACCAATGCAGAGCCCTTATCATAGGTCAATCGCGAGCTAAATATTCGACCATCGTCATCTTGACTATTTAATGGAACATATACACTACCATTTCCTTGACTCATCACATTAGTATGCACGCCCGCCATTCGCTGTTGAGCGCTATTTTGATTCAAAGATTGATAATAGAGATATTCGCTATAAGAAGCAAAGCCCTCATTCACCCATATATGTCCCCAATCCGCACAGGTTACATTATCCCCAAACCATTGATGACCCAATTCATGTGCAGTTAAACCTCTTTCGAAAAAACCCTGAGTGGTCATGGTTTGATGCTCCATGCCCCCACTCAATGGAGCCATACAATGCCCATACTTTTCATCTCTAAAAGGATACAATCCGTATAAATCAGAAAATACATACATCATATCAGCAGTTTCATCAATATCCGTTAAGAAATTAGGAAGCGTAAGAGGGTTGTCGTATATATAATTTTGAATAAATACACTATCAGTAGTGCCTGGCAGTGGCGCCATAAAACTGTAATCGATGTAAGGTCCAACAGCTAAAGACACTAAATAATAGGCTATTGGATGCTTATGTTTCCATTCGAATCTAGTTTTACCACCAGGTAAACTCACCTCTTGTTGTAGTACACCATTTGATCCACCTTTCAAGGAATCGAGAACCGTTAACCACACTTCGCTGGAATCAATTTTATCCGTAAGCACTTGTTTTGCTGGCCACCAAGTATGAGATGAAAATGGTTGACTCAAAGTCCAAGTAACATTAGCACCCCAACTTGGAGAATCATCATTGAAAATTCCACCAAAAAAGCCACCCCCACTAGGAGGATTTCCATGATAATAAACATCAACTTCAAGCATGGCACCCTGACTTTGACTCGTAGAAGGGAAAATTTGCAATTCGTCAGCAATCCTATTAATAGGTACGGTTACTCCGTTAATTTTAGCTGAATCCACGGTGAAAGAACTAGCTAACTCCAACACAAAAACATCTAATGTAAAAGCAGAAACTGTTGCTCCTAGTGTAGCATGTCCCCTATCGATAGTTGTACTCAAATTATCGAGCTCCAAATCAAGTTTAAGGTAATGCATGTCATACTTATCTTGATCACTTAAACTCTTCGCACCAGACTTAAGTGCAGCAATATTTTGCATTTTATGTTTAGCGCAATCGTGAATTCTTCCTTCTTGGGCTATAGCTGTTTGAATCCCCAATAAAGAGATTAACATCCAAATCAAATTCTTCATGTAATTGTTTTGTGTTTAGTAGTTTAACAAAGATACACCATCTAATTGTTTATCCTTATCAAGTTTTATTTCCAAAAAATCGAGAAAAGTTGCCTTACATCTATGACATTTCCTTCCTCTACAAGAGTTCCAATTAGCTTGCTAGACACACCAATCCGCCATTGCCTTCAACGACGAAGGAGTGAAGTGGCAATCTCTTCGGGATTACTTCGTGATCCCATTCCGGGTGACCTGCACAAGCATAAAATCCCAAGCTAGACACACCAATCCGCCATTGCCTTCAACGACGAAGGAGTGAAGTGGCAATC
>ERZ887851.728-NODE-728-length-31375-cov-7.356290_pt1 | contig 31375 bp, 30 predicted proteins | sample MGYA00521100_ERZ887851 | MGnify/ENA primary metagenome ERZ887851 (study PRJEB32303, sample SAMEA104408602) | aquatic metagenome | biome: Brackish water; feature: Pelagic; material: water | place: Baltic Sea | collected 2014-06-06T16:11:00 | depth 11,444 m ... | reverse complement strand
TTGGCCTCCATCGTGCCGGCGCTTCGAGCCGCTTCATTGCCCGTGGCGGAGACGCTGACTCACTGATTTCGCTTACGCTGGCGGGCCGCCCACTGCCGCTTGATAGCATTGCGCCACAAGGCATCGATTAACAAATAACCGAGTCCTGCGAGCAGAATACCGAGAACCTGCGAGCCCACCACCAGCGGTATCCAGATTTCGTCCAAACTTTGGGTAAACCATGTCCAAGAGGCTTGAAATTCTACCTCGATGGGATCGGTACCGATGATCCAGGCGCCTAACTTATAAGCCCCATAAAAAATCGCTGGCATCGTTAATGGGTTGGTAATGAAGATCAAGGCGAAGCTGATCGGCAGATTAGCGGTAAAGATAATGGCTAAGGCCACCGCCGTGAACATTTGCCCGGGTATCGGCAGCATGCAGCAATACAAGCCAATGGCGAACGCCTTCGATGCACTTTGTCGACTCAGATGCCAAAGCCGAGACTCTTCCGTCCAGCTGCCAAACAATCGTAGTGATCGATGTTGTCGTAACCGACTTGGATTGGGGATCCATTTCGTAAGATATTTTTTCAGCATCCGGGGGTTCGTGTCGGAAAGTGATGAGTGGGTGGCGTCATGATAATCCTTTAGTGAGCCTATTTGTCCACGGATGTTTTGAATACCGGCATTAATTGGTGAACTGATCGCGTGCGTACGAAAAACGATTAGCGAGACCCCGGTTGACTGATCCAGTGGGTCTTTCCAGTTGATGATGCCACTGCGAGATCGTGATTTGACGGCTTTGCTCTTAGGGGCGGGTTCGAGCTTATTCCTGCCCACACCTTACTGGGGTTTGGGTGCTGCGCTGTTGCTACCGGTGGCCCGTTATTGCCGGCCAATACCCTTATTGGCGGGCCTTATTGGATTGCTGTTGGGCGCGATCAATGGTGTGCTGTGGCATGAGGCGCGATTGCCCGAGGCTTGCATCCGACAAGAGCAAACGGTCATCGGTCGCATTGCGACATTGCCTCGTTGGCAGCAACTGATGGCCGATCAGTGGCAGGTGAGTGCTGAAATGGACCGGGTGGTTATCGTTGAGCCGCACTGTCAGGGACCTCGCCGTCTGTTGATTCGCCAGTACCTAACGGCCACAGAGCGGCATAAAGCGATGCGTTACGGCACTACCGTGTCCGCTCGAGTCCAGCTAAAACCACTGCCGAGTCAATGGAACCCCGGTAGTTTTCCGGATCAAGCTCGGTTTGCCAGTCGCGCTCTAGATGCGAGCGGGAGTGTGAAAGGCGAGTGGCGACTCCTCGAGGAGGGGAGCCCTCTCCATCAATTTAGATCGAGAAGATTAGCGGCATGGTCCGAGAGAGTCGGAGAAGGCTGGGTCATTTTGCGCGCACTGCTGTTGGGTGATACCCGAGGCATTGATCACGACAGGTGGCGTGATTTCCGTCATCTGGGTGTGGTTCATATCCTTATTATTAGCGGCCTGCATATCGGTTTACTGGCGGCGATGTGTCAGTTGATGTTGGGTCTGCCGCGTCGATTCTTCACTTTTCCCGGTGAGTGCGGTCGAGGTCGCGCCATTTCCGTTGCGGTGCTGGGGATCACGGGCGCTTACGCGCTGTTGGTCGGTGCGACGTTGCCGGTGACCCGGGCGTATTTAATGCTAGCGATGACTCAGGTGCCCTCAATACTCGGATGGTCAACGCGGGGTCACCGGGCGTTATTGTTGGCCCTTGTCGCGATGGTGCTATGGAATCCCCGAGTGTTATTGGGCGCTAGCTTTTGGCTCAGTGCCTCGGCGACGTGGTTGCTGGTCAGTGGTCTGCGAGGATCCCGGGGGATCTTCGGTTTGGTGACCCTGCAGATGCAAATGGTGCTATTTATGACGCCGCTGACGCTTTTTTGGTTCGGCGAGGCGAGCTTGTTAGGCGTGGCGACTAACCTGGTGTTAGTGCCATTGGTGACGATGGTGATGGTGCCGCTGGGCTTGATCGGCCTTGTTCTGTCAGAGTTCATCCCGGCTTTAGCGGAGGGTCTGTGGTGGATCTGTCGAATTATTTGGGAATCCCTATTACCTGCTCTTTCGTTTGTATTGTCGTATTTTCGAGCGATCGGTGTGATTCAGAGCGGCCTAAGCTGGATGGGCTTCTCGATGGGAGTGCTGGCGTTGGGGCTCTGGGCTCGTTACCCCCGATGCGCTGTTGCGCTGCTCCTCGGGGCTGCCTTGAGTGCGGTTCAGCTCAATGAGGCGCGTGAGGGGGTCACGCTGACGCTACTCGATGTCGGACAAGGCTTGGCCTTAATCGTGCGGTCGGGAGATCGGGCATTGCTCTACGATACGGGAGATGGCAGACCCGATCAGCTCACCCAGGCGGACAAAGTCCTTCTGCCTTATTTTAGGCTTCACGGTATTGATGCGCTTGACGCTTTGATTGTCAGTCATGGTGATCGTGATCACAGCGGCGGTCTCGATGTCATCAAGCAGCAGATTCCCATTGGGCGTCACTTGGGCTTTGCTGGCGAACCCTGTCGTAATGGCGAGCGATGGCGTTGGAACCAGGTGGAGTTTCTGATTCTTAATGGAACCGGCCAAGACGAGGTGAGTCGTAATGACCAATCTTGTGCGCTGTTGATTAGCACTGCCGAGACACGTGTGCTGGTGCTCGGCGATATGTCATCGCTGAAAGAAAAAGAGTTGGTCCGGTTTTGGCGAGAAGCATTGGCGGCCACCCACTTAGTGGTAGCGCATCATGGCAGTCGATTCTCAACAAGTTATGCCCTGTTGAAGTGGGCACGCCCTGATTGGGCCTTGATCAGCGCCGGCTTCGCCAATGCCTTTGGCCACCCTCATGATGAAGTGTTAATGCGATTAGCGCAGGCGGGGGAGGCGGTTGTTTTGAATACGGCCACCGAGGGTGCCATAGTGCTGCGACTGGATCGAGGCTCGGGTGTTAAGCCGACTCGCCAGCGAACTCGATGGTCGCCCTACTGGCTGACCTTACCCTAACGTCATCTTGGGAGCTCTGCGATGGGGCCGGTATACTGAGACGCTAAATGCGAGGGGGGGTGAGTGATTGGCTTGCCCGAGGTGACGGGTGCGGCATTTGTCACGGAGCAAAGCATCGAGTTGACCATTGATGTGGCCGGTAATATGTCATTGAACCCTAAGCCCCTTTGCGGCGATGCTGAGGACCTTCGGCGCGAGCTAAAGAGAATGCTCAGTGGCAATACTGACATTTCTATGGACTTGTTGGCTGACGCGATGACCCCACATCAGTTTGTGGTGTCTGCAATGGCGGTGGCGAGGCAATTGAACCCCTCGAGTCTGACCAGTGCGACTAACGTGAAGCCGTAATCGGGAGTGTGCGTGAAGACCACAGCAGGCAAAGAAAATGATTGGGTACTGTACCGGCGCCTGCTGAGTTATGTGACGCGGTACACCGGTATATTTGTGCTCAGCATCATCGGCTTTTTGGCCTATTCTCTTGCCAACGTGTTACTCGCCGACTTGACTCAGTTTCTCCTCGATTCGCTGGGAGACGCGCCTCAAATCGGTATTGGGTTCGTGTCACAAGCGGCTCATTGGATGTGGCCGCAAGGAGATAAGGGCGCCGTAGAGTATGCTCGTATCGCCGTGCCCGTCGCGGCGATCGTACTGTCACTGCTGCGCGCCAGCGGTTACTTTTTCGGCAACTATTTTATGAATATTGTCGCCAGGGGCGTTGTGCACTATCTGCGCGTTGAAGTGTTTGCTGCGCTGATTCGGGCGCCTAAGCAGTACATCGATAGCCATACTCAAGGGGAGCTCGTTGCTAAGCTCACTTTTAATGTTGAGCAAGTCAGTGGCGCCTCTTCGGATGCGCTGAAAACAATATTGAGAGATGGCCTCACCGTGATCGCGTTGGTTGCTTACATGCTGTACTTAAATTGGAAGCTGACCATGGTGTTCTTCGCTATCGCGCCGCTACTCGCTGGCGTGGTGGTGATCGTGGGCCGTCATTTCAGGCGTTATAGTCGCCGCATACAGGCGTCAATGGGTGAGGTGACGCAGCTCAGTACCGAGAGCATGAATGCGTTTGAGGAGATCAGAATGTTTGCTGCCAGCGAGCAGCAGAACAGACGCTTTACCGAAGCCAGTCAAGTCAACCGGATACAGAGTCTGAAACTGGCTTTTGTCCAAGCAATCTCCACTCCGGTGGCGCAGATCTTATTGGCGATCGCGTTGGGTGCACTGTTTTGGGTTGCGCTTGACCCGATCATTCTCAGTGGTTTTTCACCCGGCTCACTGGTCGCTTTTATTGCGGCCGCGACGCAGCTGGGTAAGCCCATTCGGACCCTGACAAATGTGCAAAGTATTATCCAGCGTGGCCTGGCAGCTGCCGAGGATCTTTTTGCTCAGATCGACACTGAGCCCGAATCAGATAACGGTACCCTGCCGCTGACGCGTGCGGGTGGTGATATCGAGTTCAATCGGGTGAGCTTCGCCTATCCGGGATCAGATCGAAGCGTGCTAGATGAGGTGAGCCTCCATATACCGGCGGGCGCGATGGTGGCTTTTGTGGGCCGTTCTGGAGCGGGGAAAACCAGTCTGATTCAACTGCTTTGCCGTTTTTATGCGCCCGCTTCGGGGCAAATACGGCTCGACGGTGAGCCGGTAGAAGCATTTACGCTGGCCGATTATCGTCGGCAGTTTGCGCTGGTATCGCAACGCGTGGTGCTCTTTAGCGATACGATTCGAGCCAATATTGCGTTTGGCCAGGGCGATGACGTCACTGACGAGGCCATTCAGTTAGCGTTAGAGGCTGCGCATGCGAGCACGTTTGTCGACGCGCTACCGCAGGGCGTCGAGACTGTGTTGGGCGATGGCGGCGGCGGCTTATCAGGCGGTCAACGGCAAAGATTAGCGATTGCGCGAGCGGTACTGAAAGATGCCCCAATATTAGTGTTGGATGAGGCCACATCGGCGCTGGACAACGAGTCGGAGGCGGGTATTCAGGCGTCTTTGGAACGCGCTTCGGCCGGTCGTACCACTCTAGTGATTGCGCACCGCCTGTCCACCGTAGAGCGTGCGGATATGATTGTTGTGATGGATGAAGGGCGTGTTGTGGCGACCGGCTCGCACAGCGATTTAATCCGCGCTGATGGACTGTATGCAGATCTGTACCAGCAAGGGTTTGCGGCCTCATGACCGTTTGGCGTGGTGCAGTGGAACGGGGCCTTAACGCTATTTGGTATCGCAACAGCATTCTCTCGTGGTGTCTCCTGCCGCTATCGTTGATCGTCCGTTTTGAAGTGAAGCGTCGCCGGGGTCAGTCACCGTTGAAAGGGGCAACGCCAGACGGTGTCATGGTCATCGTCATTGGTGGCGTGACCGTGGGGGGTACTGGCAAAACACCGGTGCTGATGGCATTGGGCCGTTGGTTACGACACGGCGGTTATCGAGTGGGTGTGATCAGTCGGGGCTACCGAAGTCAGCGCCTCAGCGAGGTCTGCCACGTTGCATCGAGTGACGATGCTGCATCGGTCGGTGACGAACCGCTACTGATTAGGCGGGAGCTGGACGTGCCCGTTGTGATAGGGCGAGATCGCAGGCAGGCGCTCGATGCGCTACTCCAACAGAACGCGATCGATATTGTGTTATCGGATGATGGGCTGCAACATTATCAGTTGCCACGAGATCTGGAGATTGTGGTGCTCGATGCGCACAGAGGTTTGGGTAACGGCCGGCTGTTGCCAGCAGGACCGCTGCGAGAGCCTCGAGAGCGACTGGCGGAAGTCGACTGGATATTGGAGCGCAATAGTGACGACCCTCATCGAGGTTTTGAGTATCAGATTAATAGGGCGCGCCACCTGGCGTCTGGTCGTCTCGTATTATGGGCAGACTGTCTGTCGCAGTGGGGCGATCAATCGCTTTCGGCGATCACCGCGCTGGGACAGCCTGAGCAGTTTTTTCGGATGCTCACGGAGCAGGGGCTGAAGGTCAATACAGTGTCCTTGCCTGACCACGACACCATCAGGCCAGAGCACCTTGAGGGCATTGACGAGGAGATCGTCCTGATGACCGCTAAGGATGCGGTAAAGCTCAGTGGATCGATCGATAGTAGACTGTGGGTGGTAGAGATCGAGGCGCAGCTGCCGGCCTCGTTGCTAGCAGAATTGCACGATAAATTGCCGACGCTGATGCAGGCCTAGGATCCTTATGTTTACAGTTGTTATTCCGGCTCGATATGGCTCGACTCGACTACCGGGTAAGGCATTGCTGCCCATACAGGACAAGCCGATGGTGGCGTGGGTCTGGGAGCAAGCGATGCGCGCCGGGGCCGATCGGGTTTGTATTGCAACTGACGATGTACGTATTCGTGATGAGATGGTCGGCCGCGGTGCAGAGGTGCTGATGACAAACCCAGCGCATACCTCAGGGACGGACCGGTTGGCTGAAGTCGTTCAGCAATTATCCCTCGCGGACGACACTATTATTGTGAACTTGCAGGGGGATGAGCCTTTGATGCCGGTCGCTAATATTCAGCGAGTGGCTGCGATGTTGTCGGAGCAATCAAGCGCTGACATGGCGACCTTAATGGAGCCCCTTTCCAGTGAAGAGGCCACTAAGGCTTCTGTAGTCAAGGTCGTGGTGAGCGAGACCGGCCGGGCACTTTACTTTTCGCGTGCCGTTATCCCGGGATCTCGTGACGACACGGTGACGGCGGTTTGTCATCGCCATATTGGTTTGTACGCGTATCGTGCTGATTTTTTGTTACGTTTTGTCAGTTGGCCGCCGGCAGTGATTGAACAGTCTGAGTCGTTAGAGCAATTGAGGGCGTTAGCCCATGACGCTCACATTCAGATCGAGCTGGCACCTGAGACAGTGCCGGTCGGAGTGGACACGCAAGACGATCTCGACGCGATTACGCAGTTATTAACGGACGGTGAGTGACCCAGTTTTGGACAGTGGAAATCTCTCGGGACGCAATACACTCGGATTAAAGGCGCAAGCCGATCGCGTTGTGCTCATTACCGATGGGGTACAGCTTGAGCCGGCGCTCACCGAGGCCCGACCATTTGGGCCGATAACCGTACTGGGGGGGGGGAGCAACGTCGTGATGCATCCCGTGCAACCCGGCACCGTATTGCTCATGAATATACTGGGACGCGAACTTCGTGCGGATGATGGTCATCGGGTCATTTTACGTGTTGGCGCAGGTGAAAATTGGCATGAATTGGTATTGTGGTGCCATCATCATGGGCTGCATGGTCTGGCTAATTTAGCGCTGATTCCCGGGTCAGTCGGTGCCGCTCCGATCCAGAATATTGGTGCTTATGGTGTTGAGGTTTCGCAGTTTATTCGCGCTGTGCACGTGATGGATCGCGAGACGCTGGCCACACAAGTGCTCGCCCCCGAGTCCTGCCAGTTTCGCTACCGTGACAGCTGTTTCAAGCACGAGGAAGGGGCGCAGTGGATCATTACGGCGGTGGATTTTCAGCTCGACAGAAATGCGCCGGTCTGTCTTGAGTATCCCGCTTTAAAAGAACGATTGAGTGCGGCGGATCCCACTCACGACGCCGTTTTGGCGGGCGTGATGTCGCTGCGGCAGGAGAAACTGCCCGACCCCGTAGTGACGCCCAATGTGGGGAGTTTTTTTAAGAATCCCGTGCTCTCCCAGGAAGAGGGCGACGCCCTGCGTAATAACGCCTCTGGCGTGCCCCTCTTTGCGGGACCCGAAGGAGGGGTCAAAGTGCCCGCTGCCTGGTTGATTGATCAGTTAGGATGGCGAGGTGTCGAAAAACAAGGCGTGAAAGTGTCAGATGCGCATGCGCTGGTGTTAGTGGGCTGCGGTGCGCAGACGGCGGAACCCTGGCTGACCTTGGCTGCCGATATCGTTGCGAGTGTCGAAAGCGCTTTCGGTCTGACTCTAGAACTAGAACCGCGAGTACTGGGTCACCCCCAGCAGATCGCGTCCTGATGAGTGATTTTGATGCTGAGTCTTACCTCGCACAGCTGACCTCGCGTCCGGGTGTCTATCAAATGTTTGATCGGGAGGGAGGGCTGCTCTACGTTGGCAAGGCTAAAAATCTGAAAAGTCGGGTCACGAGCTACTTCCGCCCGTCAGGCTTGTCGACAAAAACGATGGCGCTAGTCGCCAAGATAGCTAACATTGAGGTCACCGTCACCAGTACTGAGCGAGACGCGTTGCTGTTAGAGCACAACCTCATTAAGCAGTATCGACCCCCTTATAATATCCTGCTGAAAGACGATAAATCCTATCCCTATATTTACCTGTCTTCCGACGATCGCTGGCCGCGATTAAGTTTTCATCGCGGCGCTAAGCGGCGCAAAGGCACTTATTTTGGACCGTATCCGAGCTCTGGCGCAGTGCGATCGACGTTGCATCTGATGCAGAAGGTATTCAAGGTGCGTCAGTGTCGTGACAGCTACTTTCGTAATCGCTCTCGTCCTTGCTTGCAGTATCAGATTGGTCGGTGCTCGGGCCCCTGTGTTGGACTGGTGTCTGATCAGGATTACCAAGAGCAAGTTGAGAAATCGACGTTATTTCTGAATGGTCAATCACATGAGCTGATGTCGCGCTTGGCTGACGAAATGGAGACGGCTGCTGCAGCATTGGCGTACGAAGACGCAGCCGATTTACGCGACCAAATCGCCCAGTTGCAAAACGTCCAATCTACTCAGAGTATCGAAGGCACGCGCGGTGATTTAGATTTGATGGCGGTTTTCTCCGAGCATGGTCACGCTTGCATACAGGTCCTCTTTGTCCGTGAGGCAAGGGTATTAGGGAGTCGTAGCTACTATCCTAATACTCGACTGGATGAGGCGCCCACCGCCATATTGGAGGCTTTTTTGCCTCAGTTTTACTTGTCCACTGAGCAGCAAATTCCTCAGGAAATCGTGCTGAGTCACCGCATTGATGATCAAGGTTTGCTCGAAGATACCTTGGCAGCGGAATCGGGTCGCAAAGTGTCCATTAAGCATAGTGTCCGTGATGCACGGGCACGCTGGTTGCAGATGGCCGTGCAAACGGCGGAAACAAACTTGAGATCGTTTTTAGCGGGAAAGCAAACGATGGCGGGCCGACTGGAATCACTGCGGAGAGCGCTGGATCTGGAGAGTATTCCCTTGCGCATGGAGTGTTTTGATATCAGTCATAGTTCGGGTGAAGCCACCGTTGCCTCGTGTGTTGTGTTTGATGGTAATGGCGCACGCAAAGCCGATTACCGTAAGTTTAATATCGACGGTATTGTTCCGGGTGACGACTATGCGGCGATGCAGCAGGCGTTAGAGCGGCGCTACAAGCGGTTGGCGAACGGAGAAGGGCAACTGCCCGATATTTTATTTATCGACGGTGGGAAGGGGCAGGTGAGTCAAGCTCGACAAGTCTTAGCGACCTACGACATCAGCAGTGTCAAAGTGATCGGTGTGGCCAAAGGGACCACCCGAAAAGCCGGTTTTGAAACGCTTGTCGATGCGGACTCCGGCACGGAAATGCGCTTGCGGGGCGATCACCCGGGTTTACACCTAATACAGCAGATTCGAGATGAGGCTCATCGTTTTGCCATCAGCGGTCATCGCGGTCGCCGTGCTAAGGCGAGGAAGCAGTCCGTATTAGAGGAAATCCCGGGAGTCGGTGCTAAGCGCCGGCGTGAGTTACTGCGCCATTTTGGTAGCGCAAAAGCCATCGAGAATGCCGGTATTGAAGAGTTGGCTAAAATTAAGGGGATCAGCGCTACCATTGCACGTACTATTTATGAACACCTGCATACGGTAAATGATTGACCCACACGAGCATGAGGCGCTGTGCGAGAATCGAGTTGTGTTGACTGGGAGTAATGCGTGCCACTGAACCTACCTAATTTGCTGACGGCTCTCAGAGTCTTGGCCATACCGTTGATGGTCGTGTTCTATTACCTCCCGCAGCCGATATCGACGGTGGGTGCGGCGCTGGTGTTTATTGTGGCGAGTATTACTGACTGGCTCGACGGTTGGCTTGCGCGCAAAATGAATCAAACCTCGGAATTTGGTGCGTTTCTGGATCCTGTTGCCGACAAGCTACTGGTGTCGGTGGCGTTGATTTTGCTGCTGCATCGAATGGATAGCGTCTTTATTACCTTGGCGGCGATGGTGGTGATTGGTCGCGAGATTGTGGTGAGTGCGTTGCGCGAATGGATGGCGCAGGCGGGCAATCGGGCGTCGGTGGCGGTGACCTCGTTGGCGAAGTTGAAGACCGGGTTTCAAATGACGGCCATCCCGATCTTATTGTGGTATCCCTCTGAGCCAGCGGGCGAGTATTTTCGCTTGCTAGGCCTCATATTACTGGGGATAGCGGTCGTGCTGACATTGTGGTCGATGGCGATTTACTTCAAGGTCTTTTGGGCCAGCCTTCAAGACGAGGCGCGTGATACCGAGCGTTGATACTCGCTCAGCAGCAAAGACTGGGTTCGCTTGACTCATTAGCCAGCGCGACCAATTCACTCCGCAGCATCACTCGCGATGGTCATCGCTGTGCTGTACTTCACTTCTTCCATCGACAATAGCGCGGTGACTTTGAAAATCTTCACGTCGGCAATGAGACCCTGATAAAACTGGTCGTAGGCTTTGGCGTCGGCGACTCTGACTTTAAGGATATAGTCGACATCGCCCGCTAGACGATGCGCTTCCATGACTTCGGTGCGGCCGCGAACCGCGCTGAGGAACTGTTGTTGCCAGGCGGCGTCGTGTTCACTCGTCTGTATCAGTACAAAGAAACAGGCCGCCAAGCCGAGCGCATCGGGGTCACACAGTGCCACTTCGTCACGTATGACACCCCGTTGCTTCAGTTTTTTCACCCGATTCCATACGGGTGTCTTGCTAGAGCCTGTTCGTGCAGCGAGCTGTTCTAACGACAGCGTGCAGTCACGTTGCAATAACGTCAGTAAGACTTTATCGATGTAATCAAGCTTCATTCGAATATCTCATGCCAAATAAAAGAAAATATACTGTTTTTAACCAGTAATAAGAAATTATTTTCTATTTATTTGGTTATAAGGCCATTATTTTAAAATATTTTCGTTATTAGGTGGGTTTGGTTAGGCTGTCGCCCCATGGAATACCTACCCATTTTTGTGTCAACGCGACATTGTCAGGCGATTGTCGTCGGTGATGGTCTGCTGGCCGAAGCGAAATGTCGCGCTCTGCTGAAGACGACCGCTAACGTCATGCTGTTCAGTACCCAGCCCACGCCTGTCCTGTTGCAGTGGTGCCATGAGCGCCGACTGCAGCTGGAGACAAGGGCTTGCGATCTAGCTGATCTGAAGACGGCTCGCCTAGTGTACGCCGCCAGTGACTGCGACCACGAGAATGCTCGGATTGCGCAGTTGGCGAGGGAAGCGGGTATATGGGTGAATGTGGTTGACTGCCCTGATGCCTGCGACTTTATTACGCCGGCAATAGTGGACCGGGACCCCGTTGTGGTCGCGATTGGGACCGAAGGCTCTGCGCCGGTGTTGGCGCAACAAATCAAGCTGGAGTTGGAATCGACTTTACCGATCCATCTGGGCACGGTTGCGCGAGCAGCCCGGCATTTCCGTCATCGGGTCAGACAGTTGTTACCCGGTTTGCCTCGTAGGCGTTTTTGGACTGATTTCTTCCAGCGTTCAACGCAACAGGCAGATCTGTCTCCCGCGGCCTTGGAGAGTACTTTGTCAACGCTGCTGGCACAGCATCAAGCGTTCGCGGCTCCGGAGGGAGAGGTGATATTTGTTGGAGCAGGCCCGGGCGATCCAGACTTGCTAACGGTCAAAGCGCGTCGTTTGATACAAGAGGCAGACGTGATTGTTTATGACCGATTAGTCGGCGATTCAATTCTGGATCTTGCTAGAAAAGAAGCAAAATTTATCAATGCGGGGAAGAAAGGTTTCGGCGCATCAGTGCCTCAGGCCGATATCAGTGCGCATTTGTTACGTGAAGCGTCACAGGGTCAGGTGGTGGTGCGGTTAAAGGGGGGTGACCCCGGTATGTTTGGCCGGCTGGACGAGGAGTTAAGTGCACTGACTGCCGCTGGGATTAAGACTCAGGTGATTCCTGGCGTCACGGCGGCGGCGGCCGCCGCCGCGACACTGCAGGTGTCTCTGACGCAGCGAGAACGAAACACACGGGTTACCTTTCTAACGGCTCATGATGCCAAGGGGTACGCGGAGCACGATTGGCAGCAGTTGGTCGACACGGATCAAACATTAGCAGTCTATATGGGCCGCAGGACGGCGGCTTTTTTACAGGGGCGATTGCTGATGCACGGTGCAAATACGATGACGCCGGTCACCTGTATTGAAAATGTTTCCCGTCGGGATCAGCGCGCCTTTGTCAGCCATTTGGGCGGATTCGTTGAGGCACTCGATGCGCAACAGTTTGAAGGGCCTTTAATGATTTTAGTGGGCGTTGCAGGCGCAGTGGGCGCTAGCGACCTGCGGGCGCACGGTAGTTTAGTTGGCACAGCGGATGCAGCGCACTATGCCTCGTATTAAGCCGCCAGTCGTCATTACCGCCAATCGACTCACCACCGGCGAAGTGGTTTTTTGGGGGAGGGGGCGGCAATGGGTGAGCAAGATAAAGAACGCATTGCCGTTTCACTGTGCAGAGGCGGCTGCTGAAACTGCAAAAACCATTGATGATGAATTAGTCGTTTTGGGGGTCTACCTTGTCGCCATTGCGGCGTCAGATGAGACACCTGAACCCACTCATTATCGAGAGTCAATACGAGCCACAGCGATTGCACCTTACGTGATCGCTGGCAACGAGGGAGCCAATGATGCGCCGCTATAATATCTGTAATCGCCTTGCCACTGGAGAGGTGCTTTACCTCGGCAGTCACCAACAGTGGGTCAACGATGTGACACAGGCGATCATCCTTCATGGCACGGGTGTGCCAGATCAAAAAGTCAGTGATAACACGGACACACTAGGTGTGTTGGGCGTGTCACTAGTGCCCATGGCAGACAAGACGAGTCATGCCCGAACGGCTTTGCCCGTGGTGTCTACTATGAATTTACGAAAGCGTTCGTCTGATGTTAGCGTGGCGAGACAAGCCTGATGTACCGCTATAACGCGTTTGATGAGGATTTTGTGAGGGAGCGGGTTGCTCAGTTTCGAGACCAAGTCGGGCGACGGCTCTCAGGCGCGCTTACGGAAGAGGAGTTCAAGCCGTTACGCCTAATGAACGGAGTTTACCTCCAGTTACATGCTTATATGCTCCGGGTGGCGATACCGTACGGCACTTTATCGACTCGGCAAATGCGTGCACTGGCAGATATTGCGGTGCGGTGGGATCGAGGCTACGGTCATTTTACGACACGGCAAAATATCCAGTTTAATTGGCCATTGCTGGTCGATACACCCGATATTCTCGCGGCGCTCGCCACAGCAGATATGCACGCAATACAGACCAGTGGAAACACGATTCGCAACGTGACCACAGATCATTTTGCGGGTGCCGCTTTAGATGAAGTTACTGACCCTAGGCCTTATGCAGAATGGATTCGTCAGTGGTCCACCGATCATCCCGAATTCCAATTTTTACCGCGTAAATTCAAGATTGCCATTAGCGCTGGGTCCGTCGATCGAGCGGTGATCAAAGCGCATGATATTGGGCTGCGACTGGTGCAGTCGGGTGAGGATATTGCCTTCGATATTTATGTGGGAGGCGGATTAGGACGAACACCTGTGGTGGGCAAGCGGCTATTTCAGGGGGTCGCGACAGAAGCGCTGCTGCCCCATCTTGAAGCCATTTTGTCGGTCTATAATCTTGCCGGACGTCGCGATAATAAATATAAGGCGCGGATTAAAATTCTGCTTCAGGCGATGGGGGAGGAGGCTTTTAAAGCCTCAGTAGAGTCAGTTTTACCCGAGGTGAGCGCCGCGTGCAGCTCCGCAGAATTGACTCAGTTACAGGACATTATGGATCACTTTACGGTGCCTGCTTTTCCGGAGCGGGATATCGAGCCGTATCTCGAACAGATTGATACCGTACCTGCCTTCCGTGACTGGGTGGAGCGCAACGTCAACCCTCATAAGCAGGAGTGCTACGCATCCGTTACCGTGAGTTTAAAAGCGCATGGTCAAACGCCCGGCGATGCAAGCGCTGAACAGATGCGATGTTTGGCAGATATCGCTGAACAGTATGGGTTCAGTGAATTACGTGTCAGTCACGAGCAGAATATTGTGTTGCCTCACATTGCGCAGGCTGACCTGCCTGATGTTTATCAGCGGCTCTGTTCTGCCCAGTTGGCAACAGCAAATATCGGTTTGGTATCAGATTTAATTGCGTGTCCGGGCATGGACTACTGTGCGTTAGCGACTGCGCGTTCCATACCCATTGCCCAAAGACTGTCTCTGCGCTACCAAGCGCGCGAGCGCACCTTGGGGCCAATGAAAATAAAAATATCCGGTTGTATCAATGCCTGCGGTCACCATCATATCGGTGACATTGGTATTTTGGGGCTGGATAAAGCGGGCGTTGAAAATTATCAACTGACGCTGGGAGGGCGCGGCGGGTTAGCGGCAAAACTAGGCGACAAAATGGGCCCTGGTTTCAGTGAAGACGATTTGGTTCTGGCACTGGATCGGATGCTAGACACCTTTCTTGCCCTTCGCTTGTCGCCATCTGAGACGTTTGCGGCCTCTGTAGAAAGGTTGGGCACTGAGCCCTTTCGCGCAGCGCTTTATGAGGTGAGTCGAGATGCCGCTTAATAGTGCGTCGGTTGCATTGCCTGACGCGTCGACTGTGAGCGCTGCATCTGAGGCGCTTGCCAGACTGGATACGCAAGCCTTTTTGGCGCAGCTACTGGCTCAGCAAACACCATTTGGTGAGCTGGCAGCCGTATCAAGTTTTGGCGCAGAGAGCGCCGTATTACTCCACTTGGTCGCAACGCTTAACCCTATGACCCGTGTGGTGTTTCTCGATACGGGTTTTCATTTTCCAGAAACACTGGCCTACCGAGATGAGCTCATTGTTCGGTTGGGGCTGCAGGGAGCCCAGACCATTGGCATTGATCCGCTGTCGGAAAAGCGCTACGACGAGGCGGGTATGCTGCATCAAACAGATCCAGATCGTTGTTGTGCGGTCAGAAAGGTGCAGGTGTTAAAGCGCGCGCTCAGGCCCTATGGCGGATGGATTAGCGGACAAAAGCAGTTCCACTCAGCCGGGCGTGCTCGGCTAGAGCGTATTGAGTGGGACGAAGGCTACAACACATGGAAATTTAACCCGCTGGCTGATTGGAGTGCGGACCGCATCGCATCTTATCAAGCCGAGCACCAACTCCCGGTACATCCACTCGTCAGCGCGGGGTACCCGTCCATTGGCTGCGCGCCGTGTACTTCTCAGGTGGCACAGGGGGAGGAAATGAGAGCAGGCCGTTGGCGAGGGCAGGAGAAAGTAGAGTGTGGATTGCACCAAAATCCCGATGTTATTGCGGTCTCGGTAGGGTGAGCGATGTGACGGATGCAGTCAGAGTAGATCGCGGTGGTAGCTTCATGGCGCCGCAACATGAGCGGTCTCAGCGTGCGGACAAGCGGGTGTCCGAGGTGGCTTCGCTATCGGTTTTGAACGCTTGGCTAGCAGAGCCCGTTATTGGGTTAATGGTGACCAATTTCTCCGACGGTCGGGTGTTTACGCTCGCTAGGCAGTTGCGATTAATGGGTTTCACAGGTCGCCTCGAGGTAGTGGGGGATCTTCTCCCAGATCAATTTCCGATGCTGTTAGAGGCGGGTGTCGACGTACTAGAAATCAGTGCTCAGCATGCCCGTCGTTGTGATGAGGCGCAGTGGTTGCTCAAAGTAGTACCGGGTAGGTTCGGTTATCAACGCCGCAACGGACGCGCTATGAGCGCAGAGCGCAAAGCTTAGCGTAGACCAGCGTTAATCGAGTCGAGAAAGCGAGAGCCAGGGCATAAGTCACGCTGCGTCAAAGTATTGAGCGGCTTCGAGGCAGTCTGCAGCACATCGTGAAGCTCTTCACTGTCGCGATTAATGTAGAGTAATCCCGTTAAGATGCGGTCTTGCTTGGTGTGATGTGCAATCGCATCCAACGCAGATTGGGCATCCTCGATGTTGTACTCATTATTCACTTTTTGTAGACGCAGCACCGAGCCGTCGTGCAGGCACACCTCCTGCACCATGCCGGCATCGTAGCTGGTGGTGATCGCCTCCCGGCGTGGAACAAAATCGACCGGCATCGCTTCGTTATGCTCGCGGAAATTAGCGTAGCTCTTCGTTGAGCCTTGGTGGTTGTTAAAGGTGACGCAGGGTGAAATCACATCCAGCAAGGCAAACCCACGATGGCTGAGCGCCGCCTTAATGAGCGGGACCAGCTGCGCTTTGTCACCTGAGAAGCTGCGCCCCACAAAGGTTGCGCCAACCTCAATGCCCAAGCGCACCAAGTCAATCGGCATATAGGGATTGATATCCCCCTTTTTACTGACAGAGTCGGTATCCATGGTGGCGGAATCTTGACCTTTGGTGAGGCCATAACAGCCGTTGTTTTCGACAATGTAGGTCATGTTCAAATTGCGGCGCATCACATGCGCAAACTGACCCATACCAATCGAGGCGGTATCACCGTCTCCAGAGACGCCAATGTAAATCAGGTCTCTATTGGCCACATTGGCGCCTGTGGCAACCGATGGCATTCGCCCATGCACGCTATTGAAGCTATGTGAGCCGCTGAGAAAATAAGCGGGTGTTTTCGATGAGCAGCCAATGCCGGAGAGTTTGGCGACTCGATGCGGTTCAATCGAGAGCTCAAAGCAAGCGTCGATAATCGCGGCGCTGATAGAGTCATGGCCGCAGCCGGCACAGAGTGTCGACAGTCCACCTTCGTAATCGCGGCGCGTACAACCCACCTCGTTGGTCTTGGAGTCGGGATGACGAAAGGCAGGTTTAGCGTAAGTCATTAGGCGGTTTCCTTTTCCTGCGGTACCAGTGGCGTGACGTTATTGACGCCTAAATGCCCGCGGATCACGGTAGCAATTTTTCGTGCTGTTACTGGGAGTCCGTCGTATTCCACCACCGAGACAAGCTTGGCGTTGGCTTCAACGTTGGTTTCATTGAGCAGCAGACGTCGCATCTGACCGTCTCTATTTTGCTCAATGACAAAAATCCGATCGTGGGCTTCAATAAAGTCTTCTACTTCTTGCGTGAAAGGAAAAGATCTCAGTCTCAGGGTGTCTAGATGAATGCCCTCTTTCTCGAGCATTTCTAATGCTTCATAAGCGGGTGAAGCGGTGGTCCCAAAGAACAGTAGCGCGTCTTTGGTGGGCGCTTCTGCCATTTTAATCTTTGCTTCTGGCACCAATGATTTTGCTGTTTCGAATTTTTGCAGCAGCCGGTCCATGTTGCGGACATAAACATCACCGTCTTCGGTATAAGCGGCATACTCGTCTCTTGAGCTGCCCCGAGTGAAGTAAGCGCCTTTGGTGGGGTGTGCTCCCGGGTAGGTCCGGTAAGGAATACCGTCGCCATCGACGTCTAGATAACGGCCAAAACGCTCGGTCATTGCTTCGAGCTCTTCGCCTGTCAGCACCTTGCCCCGGTCGTAGCGGTAATTGTCGTCGAACTCCAAAGGTGGCGACATCCACTCGTTCATACCCAGATCTAAATCACTCATCATAATGATCGGCGTCTGCAACCGCTCGGCAAGATCAAAGGCTTCGACAGTCATGCTAAAACATTCGGCGGGCGTGGCTGGAAACAGCAGGACGTGCTTGGTATCGCCGTGAGAGGCGTATGCCGCGGCAAAAATATCCGATTGCTGTGTGCGTGTCGGCATGCCGGTAGAGGGCCCGGCGCGTTGCACGTCCACGAGCACTGCAGGGACCTCGGCAAAATAGGCGAGACCCAAAAACTCGCTCATCAGCGAGATACCCGGGCCGCTGGTTGCGGTAAACGCGCGAGCACCGTTCCAATTGGCACCGATCACCATTCCCATGGCAGAGAGTTCATCTTCGGCTTGGACGATCGCGTAGTTTTTTTTGCCTGTTCCTGGGTCAATTCTCAGTCGTCGGCAATATTTTTCGAACGCATCGACAACCGATGTCGACGGCGTAATGGGATACCAAGCCGCTACCGTTGCGCCAGCATAGACAGCCCCTAATGCAGTGGCAGTGTTGCCATCCATGAGAATTTGATCAAATTCCTCTATGTGCTTGGGCGTTTGCTCCCCGGCTTTCAGGTGAATGCCGAGCGGACAGGTGAAGTGGGTAGACGCATATTGATGGCCCATTTCTAGGGCATGAATATTCGGGGTAATCAGTTTCTCTTTGCCTTTGAATTGTTCGCGGACAAGGTCTTTTAATATCGCGAAATCGATATTGAGGAGTGCCGCGAGAGCGCCCACATAAATCACATTTTTAAAGAGCTGGCGTTGGCGAGAATCAGTATATTCGCGCAAGCACATTTCGGTCAGTGGGATGCCAAGGTAATTCACATCTCGGCGGACATGACGCAGGTCCAACGGTTTGGTGGTGTCGTAGACCATATAGCCACCTGGCTCCACCTCGGAAACATCCTTAGCAAAGCTTTGTGGGTTGACACTGACCATCATGTCGATGCCGCCACGCCGGCCAAGATAACCATCTTGGCTGACACGGACTTCATACCAGGTGGGCAGCCCTTGGATATTGGACGGAAAAATGTTCCTTGGGCTTACGGGTATTCCCATCCGAAAGATGGCTTTGGCAAACATGCCATTGGCGCTGGCCGATCCGGTGCCATTGACGTTGGCAAACTTGATCACAAAATCATTAATCGATTCTTTGGGTTGCATACTTAGCCCGCCTTAGTCACCGAGTAGAGGAACCGCTGCATGTCCCAAGCGCCAGTGGGGCAGCGTTCTGCGCATAAGCCACAGTGCAGACAGACGTTTTCGTCCTTGACCATGATGCGCTGGGTTTGCTCAAGCGCCTCGGAGACATAAAGATCTTGGGTTGCGTCATTAGCGGGGGCACGCAGTGTTCGACGCAGCGCTGTCTCATCGGCGTTATCAATGAAATTGATGCAGTCAGTAGGGCAGATATCAGTGCAGCCGTCGCATTCAATACACTTGGCACCGTCAAAGACGGTTTGTACATCGCAGTTGAGACACCGCTCAGCCTCGCGGTAAGCCGCGTTGATATCAAATCCGAGTTCTACCTCGACTTTACGATCTTTCAGCGCGGTGACTTTATCAACGTGGGGCACCTTCTCACGGAGGTCCACGGTCACAAGATTATCGTAGCTCCACTCGTGCACTCCCATTTTTTGACTGATTAAATTCACGCCGGGGGCAGGGCGTTGATGGGTCGGTTTGCCGGATAGAAAAAGATCTATCGACACCGCAGCCTGATGCCCGTGTGCTACTGCGGTGATAATGTTCTCTGGGCCAAAAGCGGCGTCGCCCCCAAAGAACACCTTCGCGTTACTGGATTGGAAAGTGCGCTTATCGACCTGAGGCATCTCCCACTTGCCAAACTCGATACCCAGATCTCGTTCAATCCAGGGAAAGGCATTGTCTTGGCCGATGGCAATGAGCACCTCGTCGGCGGCAAAAAAGATCTCCTCTCCCGTTGGGACAAGATTGCGCTTGCCTGACGCGTCGTACACCACATCGACTTGATCAAACCGCATGCCAGTTAACTTGCCATCTTCGTGGACAAACTCTTTTGGGACATGATTATTCAGAATCGGAATATCCTCTTCCTGAGCATCCTCGATTTCCCAAGGTGAGGCCTTCATGCGCGCGAATTCGGAGCGCACAACCACTTTGACATCCTCACCACCGAGTCGGCGAGCTGTGCGGCAGCAGTCCATCGCGGTATTGCCGCCACCCAGCACCAGGACGCGTTTGCCTACCTTTTGGATATGCTCAAAGGCGACAGACCCCAGCCACTCGATACCTACGTGAATCTGTTTTTCACATTCCTGGCGACCCGGCAGATCCAGATCGCTGCCTCGAGGGGCGCCTGTGCCAACAAAGATGGCGTCGTAGCCTTTATCAATGATGGATTTGAGGCTTTCTACATATGTATCAAAGTGTGACTCAATGCCCATGTTGAGCACGTAGTCGACTTCCTCGTCGAGCACCTCGGGTGGCAGCCTAAACGAGGGTATTTGGCTGCGCATGAAGCCGCCTCCCGCGGGTTGGCTGTCATAGAGGTCTAATTGGTAGCCCAGCGGCGCAAGATCTCGTGCGACGGTCAAGGAAGCGGGGCCACCCCCGATCAAAGCAATCCGTTTGCCGTTCTTCTGTCTCGGAATGCGGGGAAGACGATCGGTAATCGAACCTTTGTTGTCCGCAGCCACCCGCTTGAGCCGACAAATGGCCACGGGCTCTTCTTCGACGCGGCCACGCCGACAAGCGGGCTCGCAGGGCCTATCGCAGGTGCGTCCTAAAATGCCGGGAAATACATTCGATTCCCAGTTCACCATATAGGCGTCGTCGTATCGCTGCTGAGCGATGAGCCGGATATATTCAGGAACCGGTGTGTGCGCAGGACACGCATACTGGCAATCGACCACTTTATGGAAATATTCCGGGTCCCGGAGATCAGTTGGTTTCACGTTGTTCACTTCGCCCGGCCACTGGCCGCGCCCCCCAAAGTGATGATTCTTATGTGCTGCGTATTCTGTTCTTGAGGCGTCGCTATCGCCCCCTTATTTTCTACTATCCGATACCTTATCAGTGATTAATTTTCATTGCGACCGTCTCGAATGTGTCCAGTATTAACGCCTGTCTCTGGGCACGCTGGCCGTTGATCGCGCGGTCATTCAGGGCGATACCAAATAGGAGACGAGTAGGCGCGGTCTTGCACCGTGCGCGGTGCGTTAGCAAAGTCGTCTCCAAAGTATTTTCGGTCGTACTCACTCCATCGGGGACGTGGGATTTCGATGGCTCGCGCGTAATAAAAAGCGGCCTGCGAGGCATCAAACTCAGGATCGGTCCATTGGGCACTCAGTTGTGCGGCCCCGATTGTATTTGAAAAGGAGACGGTCTCGAGGTCGACGGTGCTGCCAACCAGTTCTGGCTGCCCGGTTGCAGGGTCGATACCGCGATCGTCGGAGAGCGCTACGTAGTAAATTTGCTCATGCGTCATGCCCTTGGCATCGATCCAGCCTTTAATAATCTGTACTTGATCTAGATTAGCCGCGTCAGGGTCTTTCATTGCTTGCACCATAAACGATGGGGCACGCGGCTCGTCCTGTCTGGATAGCTCTCCACCCATGGGCACACCATCGCGGTAGCCAATCGTCTCAAAGTAGGGGCTGTGGACACTGTCAGCAGCAAACTGCCAGCCGCCGAAAAAGCGCAAAACAATGCGTGAGCCGGTGGTGGCATACACTTCGCGACGTTTCATGCTCGCGAAGAGGTCGTCACGTGTATTGCTGGGGGCCCACACCGCCGCAAGACCTGAAGCGCCTAACTCCCAGTCGGCATTTAATCCAGCCATACGAGAGTCTGGGGTGCGAATTCCCGGCTCCGAGTTGGCAAATTTGCCAAAAAAGTTGTCTTCCTCTGCGGTCGCAAGCGAGGTGTGATCGTCGGTACTGCCGATCATGCCAAAGGCATAAGGATTGGCGCCAAGGGTTTTCTCTAACGCTAATCCCCGCTTCAGTGCCGATCGGGCATAAGAGCCTGGATACATGTCCGGCGTTGTCTTGACCGTATTGGAGATGTTGTATTCGTCCCACCGCTCAAAGTCGGCAAAGGGATCATCGGGGGATAAAGAAGGGTGCGTCTCGCTATCTCCCTTAATTTGCGTTACTTCGGCAATGGGCTCCCAACGCATGCGCGCTTCGGCATAATCTTGATCGAGGGGGTCGCCGTCGAGTGTGGTGGTATCCCACATTAGGCCATTACTGAGGTTGCCGTTATGGGGGATGGATAGCGCCTCCCCACCGGTAATCTGTTCGTATTCGGTCAATGCTTGCCAGAGCGCCTCTGGGTCACTCGAAGATTGTGCGGAGTAGGGCAACCAGCCGGTTACCACTTCCTCGCTATCTTTCATAATGATGCAGCGATGGAGGTTGCTGCCGCCTTGCATCGCGGTCCATTCGTAGCCGGTAAAGGCGGTAAATACGCCGGGTTGGTTGAACTCATCGGCGGTGCGAGCAACGTCAGTCCAGATCGCACTCCGCAACTCGTCAGGGTAGGCGTCTCGTGCTGCGTCTGGGTTGTTTATGCTGTTGACGAAAGCCGCAATGGGATTGCTCGATGCGACCCTCGTAGGGTCGGTTTCATTGGGGTCTGGCCGTGTTAAATACTGAGAAGCCCAGCTTTTACCAAGCTCGGTCGCGGTTAATCTTGGATCCTCGATGGTAAACATGCGATACAGGCCCATGAATTCTGCGTGGTCTGTCACGGACAAGAAATCTAGTGGGCGCTTTAGTTGCGCAGGCAATCCATTGGAGGCAACGACTTTTTCTCCGCGGGCGAAGCGATAGGCATCGGCACTGGTTAACAATAAATTGCCCATTGAATGGGCGTCGGCGGAGATGTTGGAGTGAAGATGCAGGTCTCCAAAAAAGACTTGCTTCGGATAGTCGGTGTCGATCCCGGTTGAGTAACTGTCCTCGGCGGCGCTGACGCCGAGTGATAGGCAGGCTAAGCAGGCCGATAGGGCAGCGGGTAGTCGGGTGTGCGACATGAAGCATCTCTCTCTTTTTTTTGAGCGCACAGCTTACCCCGTGGGCGCTCAAAAGTATTGTCATGCCGAGGCAGGTTACCTTTTCGCTTTTGTGCGTGGCTGTGTATAATCCGCGGCCTTGGCGGGGTACCCTCCGTCACCGTTGCGCGCCATTGGCGGCAACGACAAGGCTCGGTGGCAGAGTGGTAATGCAGCGGATTGCAAATCCGTCAACGCCGGTTCGATTCCGACCCGAGCCTCCAAAATACACCGCCATAACCTAGAATTATCCAAGGGTTATAGTCTTTTTGATTACCCCCCTTCTCAGCAGCTACGTTCAAGCGCCCCGACTTGGGGAACACTCTCATGGGTCTGATGATCCATGGGCGCCGCGCTATACCGTCTGAAGCAGTGGTGCCATGTGGGGCGAGCGCTGCGGCACGGCTCCGCAACGAATAGCGAGAGAGTGATTCTACGGTGGGAAAGGGTTCGACCTTGTTCATTGGCGAGAAGTGTCACTCCCGCGCGCGACAGATTAAATCGATGTTATCGGCGCCATGGAAGAATCGCGATCCTGCCCGTCACTAGGTAAAGCAACACCCATACGGCGGGCGCAAACCCGTAGCAAATGATGTCGTTCTGATACAAGCTCGTGTAATCACTGACAAAGCGGCCTACCTCGCTGGTCGGTATGGGTAGGGCGCTGTTCATCTCATCTGCTAGTCCGGCGAGTAGAAGCAGGACATGAACGAATGCCCACCAAGATAGGATGATTGCCAATCTGTTCGTTATTGCGCTCATAAGCGTACCTCCTTTCTTTTATGCTGTCAGAAACAGCGATTCAGCTCACTACCAATAGGTGACAAACTCAACGTGTTCTCCAAGGCACGATTCTAGCGTGCCCTGTCAGCATGTAGAGCAGGAACCAAATGATTGGGGAGGCACCGACTAGCAGCCACTCAGCTCTGTTGCTGGGCATCTGTGCCTGCCAGCCCTGCGTAAGGCCACCAATGACAATCGCGCCAATGACGAAGTTGGCCCAAGCAAAGGCACTCCAAGACAGCATAAAAATGAGTCGTCCTTTGAGCATCCTGGTCGCTCCTGAAATTAACAGCGAAGCTTACCTACACTCGGGCAGGGGCATTCACTATTGTGGCTGTTTGCGAGAGAGGTCGGTATAGACTCGGTTTACGAATCCCAGAGAGGCGGCCTCGGGTCCATAGATAGGGTCAAAATCCGCCGTGGGCTTTGCCGCGCTGATCTCGTCTAAGCTCAGCCCTTCATCGATCATGGCCTGTATGCGATCGCGGACCGTTCGCACCATGGCAACATAGTTTCCTAGCGTTTCGTAGTTCGTGACGGGGCCATGTCCAGGAATGACGATCGTATCCTCGTCGATGGCATCCAGCGTCTGTTCGCAGAAACGGATCAGTCCGTCGACATCGCCACCACTGCCGACATCGACAAAAGGGTAACCGGCGTTATTGAAAACATCCCCCATGTGAACTGCATTCTGCTGATGAAAAAAGACGGCGGCATCACCATTGGTATGTGCGGGTGAGAAGTGTCTGAGTTCAATCTCTCCGCCATTAAAATGTATCGCCATGTCCCGCTCGAACGTCAATTCAGGTAGCGCGTCCGCGGGATAAGGTGGTTGCTGGTATTTGGCGATCACCATGTCGATGATGCCGCCGTCAGCCATATCTTGTCGCGCGTTGCTGTGGGCCACGATTGTCGCGCCCTCGGGGCCGAGCGCCGTATTGCCATCGGCGTGATCAAAGTGCCAATGGGTGTTCACGATGTAGTCGATATGATCTCCGCCCAAGTCCTTGATGACGAATTTAATCTTGTCAGCCAACTCTGGTATCTGGTCGTCGACAATGAGCACGCCGTCGGAGCCCACGGATACTGCGATATTGCCTCCCAACCCAAACAACACGTAGAGCCCCTCAGCGACTTTTTCGCTCGTAATCTCGGCTGTCTTTGGATCCCATTGGAAGACGTCTAGCAATGCTTCTCTACTCAGAGCTGTATCGTGCTGGTGCGCAGAGACAAGTGCCGCCGGACAACACAATAGGGCCAATAACATTACTGCGATGCCAGCGCGTCTTTCCGTCTTCATGGGGCGAACCTCGTAACCAATGAAAGAGCTGCCAGCCTACCCAAGTCAGTGAGAGTTGCAATCACGGTGTGAGCCACCTCCGCGGCATTAGGGATTTGTGGTTCAATATATAGGCGATACCAAGCAGTTCGATTTAATAGCGATCACAAGGGGAGAACCATGAAAAAGCTGACTTTGATTACCGCGTTGCTGGCGGGTTATGTCCTGAACGATATGGTGGGAGCCTTTGCGCCGATGGCGCAGGCAGATGACGCAGGGCCAGAGTTTGCTGCTGCGGTAAAGGAGGTGGTCTCCGGCAGCTGCATTGCCCAACGTGACGCGCTGGGCGTCAAACTGGACTTGCCCATCAAGTGTAACTAACCCCAAATGCACCGTTAATCGATTGAAAGCGCCCCTATAGAGGGGCAGGCATTGACGGTTATTCCTATTCGCGAAGACAGGCTAGTCGCGGGTGCGGTTCACCACGCACCCTGCTGACCAAAAAGTCGGCGGCTGTGCGCTGACGTTATCAATAAGGCGACGAGAAAATGATGAAAATGATGAAAAAGCGATTCCCCATCCCGCTCATAATGCTCGTACTGTCGGCGTGTCAGCCGCAGTCCCCTCAGCTCGACATACTCGGCCCTGTTCCTGAGCTAGGACATGGTTTGATGCAGGGTTATCTCCATGAGCGTCCACCGCTGAATAGCGAGCAATTTGTGCCGGCACCTCCAGCTGACGGGTCCGCTCGAGAGCAAGCCGACGAGGCCGCCAGCGACGCATTACGCCCCCTCGAAGGGACGGCTCGCTGGGAATTAGCGGCGCGCGATGCAGAGTTGTCATTTCCTTCTGCCGCATCGATCTTTGCTTGCGCATTGGGGGTGTCAGTCAGTGATTCGGAGACGCCAGCGCTCTATCGATTGCTGCAGCGGTCTCTGACCGATCTGGGTTTGGCAACCTACCCGGCCAAAAAAGCGTATCAGCGGTCAAGGCCTTTTATGACGAACCAGCAAGCGATCTGCACGCCTGAAGAGCGAGCACTGCTGGAGACCGATGGTTCTTATCCCAGTGGGCACAGTGCGGTTGGTTGGGGTTGGGCGCTCATCTTGTCGCAGTTAGCTCCTGAGCGTGCCGAGGTCATCCTCAGCAGGGGTCGCGATTACGCCCGCAGCAGAATGGTCTGCAATGTGCATTGGATGAGTGACACCGAAGCGGGTATGACAGTGGGTGCTGCAGCGTTTAGCCAACTGCAAAATAACGCGCTCTTTCAGGCGACGATGACAGCGGCAAGATTAGAGCTGGATGCCAAAACGCTAACGGTGCCGGATCTACAAACCTGCGCAAAAGAAGCGGAGATACTCGCCGCGGGTCGTTAAGGCGGTCCTGGCAAGCAAGTGTCTCAGCGTGGCGAGGTAGCGTAGCAAGCAAGCGGTTTGTCCGCGGTGCGAAGTCGGTGAAAGGTGGCGTAGTCGGTCGACATAGTCCCGCTAAATAACGCTTGTATTGGTAGTGAATCGCTCCATACTGCGCGGGCTACCGTCCGGTGTGGTGCGTTTGTTTGTTGCGCCCCGGTGACCGCTAGCCTGCCTCCGTAAATTAAAGAGATTGCCATGAGCGCATTTAACGATCTGGGCCTCAATGCTCGGCTTATTCGTAATATCGAAAAGCAGGGCTACGAAGAGCCTACCGCCATTCAGCAAAGCGCGATTCCTTTGGTGCTCTCTGGTGACGATGTGATGGCTTCTGCGCAAACCGGAACCGGCAAGACAGCTGCTTTTACGTTACCGATATTGCAGTTACTCAATAATAGTGCTCGGCCTGGGCCTAAAGATGTGCATTGTCTTGTGATCACGCCTACCCGAGAGTTGGCTGCACAGGTCGCAGAGAGCATTCGGACTTACAGCAACGGTTTAAAATTGAACAGTGAGGTGGTCTGCGGCGGCGTCAATATTCGTCCGCAGATCCGTAATCTGAGTCGGGGCACTGACATTTTGGTGGCGACACCGGGTCGGTTGATTGATTTGCTAGGCCAAAACGCGCTGCGCTTGGATCACGTCAAACTATGGGTCTTAGATGAGGCCGACAGGATGCTCGATATGGGATTTATTCCGGCTGTTAGGCAGATTCAGTCAGCGCTGCCTAAGGTGCGACAAACACTGATGTTTTCGGCGACGTTTTCGCGGCCTATTGAGGCTTTGGCCGGCGAATTCTTACATCAGCCGAAAAGAGTGTCGGTGACACCGGCGAATACTACGGTCAGTCGCATTACCCAAAAAATTTACCCCGTTGATAGAAACCGTAAAGGCGAGCTCTTAAAACATCTGCTGCGCACTGAAAAATGGGGCCAGGTGCTGGTGTTTTCCAGAACGAAGTATGGCGCCGACAAGCTGTCTCGGCAGCTGGGTAAAGCGGGGGTCAAGAGCGATTCGATTCATGGAGACAAGAAGCAGAGTGCGCGTACGCGTGCCCTGCAGCAATTCAAGAGTGGTCAGTTACAGGTGTTAGTGGCGACCGATATTGCAGCGCGTGGCATCGATATTCAGCAGCTGCCCAGAGTCGTGAATTTTGAATTGCCGCATGTGGCAGAGGATTATGTCCACCGCATTGGTAGAACCGGTCGCGCGGGAGAGGATGGCGTGGCCGTGTCTTTGGTGTGTGCCGATGAGATTGCTCAGTTGCAGAAGATAGAGCGGCTGATTAAGCAGTCGCTATCTCGGCATGAGGTTGAGGGTTTCGAGCCCCAGCAGCCCTTGCCAACCAAAGAGGTGGCCGCACCAGGAAAACGAAGGCCGCGGAATAAGACCAAGCCCAAGTCCCATGCCAAGCCGGCGTCGAAAAGCCAGGCTAGGTCAGGAAAGCCCGAGAACAAAAAAGGCCCGTGGGCGAAAACAGCAAATCAACGTTCCCGCGGGACTCAATAATTCGGTTCACCGCTTTGCAATGATTGTTCTCGTATCACTAGCCTAGCTCGGCAACAAAATCTCGCTTCAGAGTGCGTGCACACAACGCAAAGCAGATTGAGGCTAAGATGAAAATACTGGCGGTGGCGGCCATCGCGTACTTAAGCCCGGTAGAGTTTGCCTGACGGCAGAGTGCCTGGTCCCCGACCAGTGGGAGGAGGTCAGTTGCTTTGCAGATCTCGGGCGACAATAGGCTGCTGGTTTCAAGCATTAGTAGCTGTTGTTGCATGAAAAAGTCGCTCATGAAGCCCACGAAGTAGGGCCCAATCCCATTCCCGATCAGGGATACGAGAATCAGCAATACGGCAATTGCAGTGGCTCGGGAGCGGTTGCTGACAACCCCCTGACCAATATTATATTGCGCGCCTAGGTAGCTGTAATGCAGTACCGCCCCAATGCCCCATAGCGTGAAGACCCAAAAGAGATCGCTGGCGAAAAAAGCGGCGGCATAGGCGGGCACCGCTAAGGCGATGGCGACGGCGGGAACCCAGGCAACGGCTGTTGGCAGACGCGGCGTGAGGCGCTCTGTGATATATCCCCCGAGAAAGGTTCCGACAGCGGCAAGTAGTGACAGTGGCGCGCCAAATTGCAGTGCGGCATCTCGTACGCTCAGTCCGTGCTCACGTTGCAAAAAAGGGGCTTGAAAACTGATGAGCCCGTATCCCACAAAGGCGACTAACGAGGCGGCAATCGCCATCCACCAAAAAGAAGGTTTGCTGCGTAACTCGGCAAAGGTGTCATGCCAGCTCGGTGCGCTGTTGGTTTGGGCAGAGGGAGGGTCTGAGTAACCCCGTGGTGGCTCAGTAATGCTCATTTTGACCAACACTGCCACCAAGACACCGGGCAGTCCGACGACGACAAATGCCACTCGCCAGCCCTCAATGTTGCTCCAATCGAGCCCGCCGAAGAGCCAGCTTAGTCCAAGGCCGGTGAGCCAGTTTCCCACGTCGGTTCCTTGCATTTGAGCGATCGGCCCACCAAACAGATTGGCGAGTACGCTGCCTAGGGTGACACCCATCGAATAGATCCCCAAGGCGGTGGCTCGCTTGCGGGCAATAAAATAATCACCGATCAGCGAATTGGCAGGCGGTGTGCAACCGGCTTCTCCAATTGCCACTCCAATCCTGAATAGCAGCAGCGTGACGAAGCCGACAGCGATCCCGCACAGCGCGGTCATAATCGACCACAGCACGATGCAGATGGCGATTACATTGACGCGATTGGCCCGGTCGGCCCACAGGGCGATGGGTAACCCCATCACGGCATAAAAAATAGCAAAGGGAGGCCCGTAAAGAAGCCCCCACTGCGCGTCGGTGAGTTGAAAAGACTCAATGATGGGTTGTGCCACCACCGCGATAAGTGTGCGGTCCACAAAGTTGAGCGTGTAAACCAGCATGAGTAGCACAAGCACATAGTGCCGATAGGAGGGTGATCCGTAGCCGGTTAGATGCCCGTTGTCGGGATCACTCGATGGCGCTGGCATAATCTGAATCCATTTTTTGGGCAGAGAATAGTCTCATCAGCAAGTCGGCAAGCTGATGAAGGTTATAAGTCGGCCGATACTTGTGCGCCATTGATAAAGCGAATGAAGGGTGCGCTTTGCTCGAGCTGCGCTGATGTGTCGAAGCGAATCCGTTCCTCTACTCTATCGATAATCCATCGTGTTATCGAGGGCAAATCAAGTTGACGCGCCTTCGAGAGCGAAATCCAGTGTATTTCATTGAGCTCGCCACTGGCATCGACGACGCGCTCGGGATCGTTTTGTATAAAGCGATCGTGCACCATAAAAAATCGAGTATCGAAGCGGCGGTTAGGATTCGGCGGGGTGATCGCTCGGGCGATAAAATCCATATGCTCCAGTGGTGGCTCGACATCGTGCGCAAAGTACTCCTGCCAAATGCTGTTGCGGCTGCGCAGCGGAGACACGGCTTTGCGACCAATGACGAGGCCCGTTTCTTCATAGGTTTCTCTGATGGCTGCCAGCGCTAATCCACGAAGCTTGCGGTCGCCCACATCCTTGCGCGTTGATTTGCGTAAACGGGTCATAACGGGGTCGCTCAGCTCGCCGGGTACCTGCAGCTGTTGATCCACTCGATCTAGTTTTCCCCCGGGGAAGACAAATTTATTCGGCATAAAGCGATGGGTGGCTGCTCGCTTGCCCATGAGAATGGTGGGCTCTGGCCCGCCTCGAACAACGATGAGCGTCGCAGCATCTTTGGGTCGTACCTGCGCGAGTGCACTGTCTCGATGTCCCACCCTTGTTTCTGAGGTAATAGTTTCGGAGGTGATCGTCTCAGTGGCGGTCTTCGTGGGGGCTTGCATCATAATCGAGTCATTGCTCTGGAATCGCGTGATGTTCAGAGGCCGCTTCACGAGGGCCGTCCTGAACCGATAGCAGACCGAGTACAAACACGACGGCAACCGTGCCTGCAATCATCAGCGTCATGAGCGCGGCGAAGAACTTATTCACGGTGCATCTGCTGGTCGCCTTTCTTGTTAACCCTTAACATCATCGCCCAGTCACGAAACGGTCCTATGATGTTCTGTCCGAGGGAGCGATATTGATCTTGTGTCGCGGGCCCTAATCCCCAAGGAGTGTACTCATCCTTTTCGGGAATGTAGAGCGTGCCGAACAAACGATCCCAAAGGCTGGTCACCGCAGCAAGATTAGTGTCGTGATGTTTGTCCAGATAACTATGATGGATATGATGCATCACGGGGCTCTGTAACCACCGTGATAGACCCTTGGGGTAGTGAAATGCGACGTGGTAATGGCGGAAAGCGCCATTGAATCCAAACACGACCGCAAAAAAGCCGATATTAAATAGTGTCGCAGGCACGATGCTGCCGGCAAATAACCAGCCAAACAGTCCCCCCGCGAAACCGTAGGCTAGCGCCGCTCCGATGGCATAGATCGGGCCCTCTATGATGTGTTCGCGATATCGCGTCAGTGGCGTTAATACCTCCGCAGAGTGATGGACTTTATGGATTGCCCACAGCGCGGGAACGTTGTGTTCGCAGTAGTGAATCGCATAAAAGAGAAAGTCATAAACCAGTAGCGTCACCAAACTGTAAAGCAGCATCCAGCCCCAGTGACTGGTTAGGCCAGGGCCTGCTCCCCATAGTGCCTCTAATCCCGAGATGACGGCGGACTCGGTGGCAGGAGCAACACTGACTAAAAAAGTGGTCGCCCATATCGGATGTAATAAACGCTCTATCACATACAGTCCCACATCAACTTTTGCCGAGGTGTGGGTGTAGATCTCTTTGGGTAGCAGGAAGTGCAGCAGACCCCGTTGCTTGACGCGCCCATTGACTCCTTTAGCGCCCCAGCCATCACGCAGTACCCAAATGCCCGTCGCCATAGCGAACATCAGTAGCAGCATCTGCCACGTCAGGTCGCGCGGCACGTGCTCACCGATTGTGGCAATCACAGCGCCGAGTAATTCGTTGATCGGTCCAATAGTGTGTTCCATTATGTTCAGTATACGACTTGTCTTAATACTGTGTGGGATCGAGGCGCTTGATACTCCAATAACGCAGTATTGGGCTGCGTGAGAGCTGGCTGGGGCGGCGGCGAGAGATTAGGGCGCAGTCGCGAAAGGTATGGTGTCCTGCTGAGACGCATGATGTCTTGGCAAGAAGCATGGTGTCTTGGCAAGAAGCATGGTGTCTTGGCAAGA
>ERZ887851.720-NODE-720-length-31559-cov-44.401917_pt1 | contig 31559 bp, 34 predicted proteins | sample MGYA00521100_ERZ887851 | MGnify/ENA primary metagenome ERZ887851 (study PRJEB32303, sample SAMEA104408602) | aquatic metagenome | biome: Brackish water; feature: Pelagic; material: water | place: Baltic Sea | collected 2014-06-06T16:11:00 | depth 11,444 m ... | reverse complement strand
TTACAAAGGCATTTTCTTTATTGTTAGCTAGATCGTATAGAATCCCAAATTGGGTAGCTACTTGAGCTAATATATCGACTCTTTTGTTTGTCACAAGAATTTTGAACAAGGATTTACTTTCTGAACTTACAGAAGGAAATGTAGCATTCAATACGTCTGCTTTTTCAAATAGTTTTACCACCGGGCTTTTGAGCACTGCTTCCAAAGATGCGTTGTCTGCAATTGTTTGACCGATACGTGTCATATCTGCCTGCACTGCGTCTGCCTGATTGTTATCTGATGCTAAGCTTAATACGGCTTTTGCATATCTTATTGCTGCTCTTGTTCCTGCCATGATTAATTAGTTTAGTGTAGCGTCTTTCAACATTGATTCCACTAATTTTTCTTGTTTTGATTTGTCTGAAAGTTCTTCACGAACCACTGTTTCTGCAATAGAAATTGAAAGTTCGGCAACAACTGATTTTAAATCTGCTATGGCTGCTTTCTTTTCTGTTTCGATCGCGGCTTGTGCATTAGCGACTAATTTATTAGCCTCTTCTTTTGCTTCTGTTTTGGCAGATTCTATCATACTGTTTTTTAACTCACGGGCTTCTTTGAGCATGGCTTCACGTTCTGCACGTGCTTCTTTTAGAAGCTTTTGGTTGTCTGCTTGAAGATTTTCCATCTCCATTTTAGCTTTTTCAGCTAAGTTTAAAGCGTCTTTAATGCCTGCTTCACGATTGCTAACAGCTCCTAAAATTGGATTCCAAGCAAATTTTCTTAATATTAATAATAGGAAAATGAACGTTACTGCTGTCCAAAATACCAATCCAAATCCTGGTGTAATTAAATCCATTTTTTTGTTGTTTTTTAAATAACTTAAATTTAAAAAATACTGAAGCAACCAACCGTCACTTCAGTATTTTTTGTGTTTTTACCCTTGTAAAAAAGCAACAACAACTCCAAAGAGTGCTACCGCCTCAACGAAGGCTGCTAAAATTAATGCAGAAGATTGAATTTTTCCGTGCATTTCAGGTTGACGTGCCATAGCATCCATGGCTGATCCACCAATTTTACCAATACCAACACCAGCTCCAATAGCTGCTAAACCAGCTCCAATAGCTGCAATTCCAGTAATAGTCATAGTTATAAATTTAAATTAATTAATGTTCTTCTTCGGTTGCCATTCCAAAATAGAGGGCTGACAATATTGTAAAAATATATGCTTGTATTGCTGTTACAATTATTTCGATCACTGTAATAAATAATGAAAATGCTACAGAAACGGGCGCAATTGCAACTGACTTAAAAACAAATATTAATGACATCAATGCCAATATAATGACGTGTCCGGCTGTAATATTAGCAAACAAACGAATCATTAACGAAATCGGTTTGACAAACATTCCAATAATCTCGATAGGCATTAAAAATATTTTCATTGGAACAGGAACTCCTGGCATCCAAAAAATGTGTTTCCAGTAGTTTTTGTTACCACTAAGTGTTGTTATGATAAATGTAAAAATAGCGAGTGTAAAAGTAAACGCGATATTCCCACTTAAATTAGCTCCATTCAAAATTGGGATCAACCCAAAAATATTGTTTATCCAAATAAAGAAAAAGATAGTTAACAAGTAAGGCATGTACTTTTTATATTTATGCTCTCCGATCATTGGCTTTCCAATTTCGTCTCTTACAAATATAATTAGTGGCTCCATAAACCCAGCAATCCCTGTTGGGACACCATCTTGGGATTTTTTATAGCTTCTAGCTGTTGTTAAGAATATAAATAATAATAATGCTACAGAAACCCACATCATAAACACATTTCTTGTAATAGAAAGATCTATTGGTTTTTGTGCATTTGTCGGGTGGTGATCGGCATCATAAATTACGGAATCAGCAGCTTCATCGAGTTGATAAATTTTTTCATGTAATTTAACAAAGCGACCGCCGTTTGCTTCTACAATGGTATGGCCTTCATCATCATGGTGAAATTTACTTGAAGAGAAGCTTGTCAATCCGTTATCTGTCCATAATATAATTGGTAATGACAATGAAACAGGGCTTCCTTTCCAGTCCCATAAATGAAACTCATGCGCATCCTTGACGTGGTGTAAAATCATCGCTTTTGGATCAAAAGGCGAATCCTCTTGAGTTGGCTGTTTTTCCTTTGCAAAACCTACAAAAGAAATTGCTAAAAATAATGTTGAGAATAATACGGTTCTAAAGGAGTTCAATGTGCTGCTTTTAATTAAAATACCTCGATCAATTTTGCTGCAAATGTACACACATTTAATGAAATGACAAATAATATTTAAATGATTATTTACCAGTTTTTGGGGCTGTGTCTTGGGCTTTCTTTTTTTGAAGAAATTCCGTTATAGAATACACTTCAAAAGCCAATAAAATAAAATATGGAGTAAAAAAGTTCGTTAAATCATATCCTTGTTGCTCAGGTTTGGATAAAAGCCATGGCAGTAAAAAAACAAGAACTAACCCCATTTTTAAAAGTACTCCTAGCATAAAGGCATTAAAAACCTCTGTTTTACCTTCAGAATCTATATAGTTTATTGAGGTATAAATCAATAAAATGGTCACTATATGAAATAAGTATATATGCCATAAGGGGAAAAAAACTAAGATGTCTTTTGCGAAATGGTAGTTTAGATAGCTGTGAATTGCGAAAAGCAATATGCATACTACTGATAATTTAAGGAGAAAGTCACGCTCTCTATTTATGAAGAGTTTGTTCATTTATTTATTATCTTTTAAGGTCGAAACAACACGTCTTATGACGAAATAAATTGATAGAATTACTGAAAGAAAAGTCACTATTAACGTAAAAAGATTACGTTCGTTAGGATATTTTTCATCAAGCTTGATGCCTATAAATGTTCCTACTGCAATTATGACCCCCATCTGAAGGCCTATTGCCGATAGAATTCCGAATTGTTTAAGCGGATTGTCCACTTTTGGAGTTTTTTTGAGATAAGGCGGTTTCTTCTGGTTCATTTTTCAGTTCTTTTACAGAACTTTTCATGAGGCAGCTGGCATTAAATGTTGCACCTGGCTCTACAGATAATTTCCCTATTTGCACTTCTCCTTCTATATGTGCAGACGACCGCAGGTTTAGGGTGTCTGAAACGTTTAACGTTCCTTTGAACTTCCCTTCCATATCCGCATTGTCACAGATTAGAACGCCTTCTAAAGCTCCTGTTTTACCGATGACAACTTTGCCTGAAGTCGTCAAAGATCCATTGATAACCCCTTCGATTCGAAAGTCACCTTCACTTGTTAAATCGCCCGTAAAGGTTGTCCCTTGAGCAATTGTGTTTTGTTGAGAAAATGAATTCGAGTTTGATTTTTTGTTTTCTGCAAACATAGATTTCGTTTTTTAATTAATTGTTTCTAAGTAGGACTCTAAATTCTTATGAATTTGAACCGTTTGATAGTTTTTGGAAGAAATTCCAAAAAATGGTTTGGATATTTCAAGGTCATTTTTGTCTTTTAAAATCTCTACAAATCCAAATGCGCCTTGAACACTTTTTAAACCATGAACGACTACAAATATAGTGTTTGTATCGTAACGATCCTTAGAAACACTCAATTTAAAATAGTCAACATCCTCAATAGCAGTGCTTAGAGTTTCTTTAAACTCCTTAATCTCATCTGCTTCAGACGCCTCAAATTTAAAAATAGTTTTGAAATTCGTTTGAGTTGAGTCCTGAACAAACTCCGCGCTTTCAAGTTGAGGAATAACGGTTTCGTACATATGTGCCGCTTTTTTGCCTTCAATACTACTTGGATAATTTAATGCCACAAAATTCAAGCCTTCTTTATAGGTTTCAAAGCCAAATAATCGCGCTTTAGCAGTTACTTTTAAAAGCTCTAACTTGGGTACAATTTGATCGCCATCCACTCGAATAATCTGTATATCACAGCCCTCAATTACCTGTTGGTATTCGCCCAACTCAAACTGCGCATATAAATTATTATAACGTGTTTCGGGGCTATTCTCGTTATTTGACAGTGCGGACTCTGGGTTTAACAAAATTTCTGCATATCGAGAATCCGGATGGTTTTCAATAATGTCATTTTTAATAAGTGCCTGCAAACGCTTAAGATCTAACAACGCATATAATTTATATAGGTTATATTTTGCTGGCAAAACAAGACGCTCTTCGGGGTTTTGTTTCAACAATTGCTCAAGCTTATCTTTGGCAAGTTTATACTCTTTAAATTTGTCTTTATATATAAGACCTAATTGGTAATAGGCAAAATTCCGTTCTTTAGAGATGCTGTCTAGTACTTTTTCTTGGGTAGGAAGTTGTGCTAGATAATAATCCACTGAGAAACGTTTCTGTTGTTCTTCTTCAGCTGCCTTTGCAATTTCTTCGGCTTGTTTTAAATCTGATTTTTTGGATTTACTAGACCAGCGCCAGTTGGTTTCTAAAGCACGATCGCCCCATATTCTAATAAATTCATTCTTTCCAAATGCTACTGTTGTTTGATTATAAAAATAAAACGATTTCCCTTTTTTAGTGACTGAGTTTTGAGAGGCTGCAAATGCGTTTTCAGAAGATTGAGCTGCTTTTTTTAATGCTTCTGATTTCAAGGTTTCAATATAGGATTGAAAATACGTTTCTTTTTCTGTGTCAGACATCGCTACTACACTTAAAATACTATCATTTTCTTGTGCGATAGATTCGTAATAAATGACATCCTCTAAATTGTCTCGTTTGCGTTTGATGGCACGGTAGGGTTTACTGTTTTCTACGAGTTTTAATAAGGTGCTGTCATAATAAGATCCTGCCAAACTGTACTCCGAATAATCAAAATTTAAATCTCCTAAAATTTGGTAGTTTTTCGCTGTCAAATAATCGTCTTCGGAGTTGGTTCGTAAGGATTTATTGAAATAAGAAATGGCTATTGAATCGGATTGATTCTGAAGTTTATATTGCGCAATTTGATGGTAAATTCTATCTAAAAAAGGTCTGTTTTCTCTGTTGGTTTCTAAATCTTCTAAAAGATCTTGAAGTGCTATTTTATCTCCATTTTTGGGATCAAAATTTTTAATTTTCTCTAAATGGGCGTTAATCATATAAATTCTTGGGCTTCTCCGATTAAGGGCAATCACCTTGTCAAACGCAAGGTTTGCACTGTCTTTTTTGCCTAAAGTAGAATAGAGCTGACCTTCTATGAAATGCAATCGTCCCCGTTGTTCGTTGTTTTTGGTAAGCTGCGCAGCCACTTGCAACTGTGTAATTGCACTGTCTAAGGATTTGGTTGTAATATAGGCTTGTGCTAAGGCTGAGGATGCTTCTACTATATCGTATTTAGACAGTTCCTCTAACTCTATAAGTTTCTTTAAGTTTTGAATTGCACCCTCTTCGTTTTGAAGGCGAAGGTTCGTTTTAGCGCGCCAAATTTTGGCTAAATTAATATTGCTACTTGCAGGATATTTGAACAAAATATAATTGAACGCTTCTAATGCAGGTATAAAACGGTTATCAAAATAACGGGCTTTCCCCAATAACATATAAGCTTCGTCAATTTGAGGGTTTTTTTCTTTTCCCTTAATATTCATCCCATGTTTTTGGATGGCTTTTACGGCTTTTACTTCGGCAAGTTCAATGCTTGGGTTTTTTGCTTTATTTCCTAAAACAATGGCATCGGTCGTTTGTAAACGTTCAACAGGAAGAATTTCCCAATAGTTATCTTTATAAGCAGTAATAACAGCGTTTTTCCCTGATTCCAAAGCAACATTCCCATTGAAGAGAACATTATACTTTGTGTTTACAGAGTGCCAAGAGCGGTTTAGGAAGCGATCTTTTTTCCTAGAACAACTTGAAACAATTGAGAGTATTAGAACCCCAATAACTATATAACTAAAACTATTCTTCAACAGAAACGGGTTTGTTTATTCATAACTAAAAGATGGCACATTATCGTATGCAAGGATGTAAAAATAATCATCTTTTTGTAGAAAACTAGTAAAATAGAGTGTTTTGAGTTAAATAATCGAAGCATCCTTTTTAATTTTGGGGAAGTCTTAACAGATGATTCCCTTAAATCTTTCTTATTTTTGTTAAAAAAATTTCATGGCTCAATTTCATTCTTTAAAAATAAAATCCATTTTAAGACAAACCGACAAAGCGGTGAGCATCACTTTTGAGGTTCCAACAGCCTTAAAAACTGACTTTGCATTTACGGCTGGTCAATACATTACTTTAAAAACAAGGATTGATACTAAAGAAGTTCGTAGGGATTATTCTCTAAGCTCAAGCCCTCACAGTGAATTGCTAACGGTAACTGTTAAAGAAATTGAAAACGGTGTGTTTTCAACCTATGCCAATACACAATTAAAAGTTGGGGACACGCTTGAAGTTGGAGCGCCTAATGGCCGTTTTGTTTATAATCCAAAAACGGACTCTGAAACTACAATTGTAGCCTTTGCTGCAGGAAGTGGAATTACCCCTATAATGAGTATTGTACAAACGGTACTTGAAACGGAAACCGACACAAACTTTGTGTTGATTTATGGAAATAAAAGTCCCAAAGAAACCATTTTTTATGATGCGATTTTAAAGCTAAAAACACTTTATAACGATCGTTTTAAGGTGCAGTTTTTATTTAGTGAGGCCGATGAAGATCAGGCGTTGTTTGGACGTATTGATAGCGGGAACGTTCAGTACATTCTTAAAAATAATTTTGCTATCCATGACTCTCAAAAGTTTTATTTGTGTGGCCCTGAAGGCATGATCCATACCGTAAATACTATTCTAACAGAAAAAGAGGTTGAACCGTCTAAAATTCTATTTGAATTGTTTACGGCTTCTACGGTGGAATCACCCAGCGTAAGTACTAACGAAGGAGATTCGAACATTACGATTTTAGTGGATGAAGAAGAAACGACTTTAGTAATGTCACAACAACAAACCATTTTAGAAGCCGCTCTTGCAAATGATCTCGATGTTCCGTATTCGTGTCAAGGGGGTGTTTGTAGCAGTTGTATTTGCCGAGTGACTGAGGGGACTGCAACTATGCGACAAAATACTATTTTAACAGATAATGAAGTTGCTGAAGGCTTGGTTTTAAGCTGTCAAGCAGAGCCAACCTCAACGACTATCAAAGTTGATTTTGACGATATTTAAAGTGTTTCTTGAACCGTTTTTATAACGGTTTCAACTGTAATGGTTTGCATTGCAAACTCATATCCTTCGGGGTACCTGTTTCCATAAATTGAGGTTGGTATTTTGGGATATTTATCTTGATCTGATAGTATATTATTCGTCTCTTTTTGATGAAACGGAGCAAAGCCCGCAGAGGGATGTGTAACGCCCCAAAGCGTGACTACATTGACTCCGAGCATCGCCGCCATGTGTCCATTGCTAGAGTCCATAGAGAGCATCACTTTTAAATTAGAAATAATATCTAATTCTTGTTCCAAACTAAATTTACCAGCGACACAAAATACATTTGAATATTTAGACGCAATCGCTTCTAGTTGTTTCGTTTCATTTGCTCCTCCTCCAAACAATACTACTTTTGACTCTTTTTGGAGTTTAGAAATTACTTGATCCATTTTTGAAATGGAATACGTTTTGGACGCATACGCTGCAAAAGGTGCAACCCCAATAACGGAGTTAGAAAATGCTCCAAGTTCTTTTGTGATTGCAGTATCTAATTGTTTAGGAGCAGGAAAAGAGGGGGAATCTATTTCAAACTCAAATCCAAGACTTCTAAAAACATCCGCATAGCGTTGTGTTGTTGTACGCAGGGGTGTTTTTGTTTTTCCCGTAATTAATGCTTTTTTTTCGAAGCGGCCTTTATCAATTTGATGAAATTTAATTCCTGATAAAAAGAATTTTAAAATCTTTGTTCGTAATACATTGTGGAGGTCTGCAACCGCTTCTACTTGAGTGTTTCGCAATAATTTTGAGAGTCTATATAAACCCAGGACTCCTTTGTGAGTTGTGTTGAAGTCTGCCGAAATAACCGTCACCATTTTCAAGTCTCTAAATAACGGTGCAAACTTTTTTTTGGTCAGTACTGTGAGTGTAACCTTCGGGTGAGCGTTTGAGAAAGCGGATAATACAGGAACGGTCATTGCAACATCTCCCATGGACGAGAGTCTTATGACTAGTATGTGTTTGAGATCCGACACGAATAAAAATAAATTATTTAATCCCTCTTAAAACGGGGTTTAATTCATCGTCATTATACATTTTCATTTGCTTATAGACTTTCATGTATTTGTCGCCGTTTGCAATGTCTTCTAACAAGTCATCTATTGCTGTGGACAAATCTGTACGTTGTTCTAAAAGTGTATTTAGTTTTGTTTGACAACTTTGTTTATGAGTATCGGAAGCATCTTGTCGAACAGTTTCGAGTTGCATGTGGTAAATTTTTAGAGCTAAAATGGATAAACGGTCAATTACCCATGCTGGGCTTTCTGAGTTGATTTTGGCTGTCGGTTTTGCCTGAACGTTTTTGTGAAGGTCTAAAAAATAACTGTCAATAAATTCAACTGTATCAGTACGATCTTGGTTAGAAGCGTCAATCTTTCGTTTTAACTTTAAGGCTGCGACTGGGTCTATATTAGGGTCTCTAATAATATCTTCATACGCCCATTGAACGGTATCAATCCAACATTTTCTATAGAGTAAATGACCGATGAGGTCTTCACTTTTATCGTATTTGTTGTGGAACGGTTGATCTACTGAATTTAAAACTTTATAGGTTGCTATAACGTCTTGAAAAATGGAATTGGCTTTGTTTGAAAACATACTATTTGATTTATGTGGCAAATATAAGTGTAATTCTTTAGTTTAGTTTATGAGAAAGGAAATATTCAGGCTCCATTGAATTAGGACCGCAAAAAGTAGCAATCCTATAACAAGATCTGACAACCAGCGATACATGGTTGTTTCGGAAAAATTTGCTAGTATTATGGAGGTAGGCGCAAACGCAAATAAATAATACCTAGAGGCGCCGTGGTTGGAGTTTATAAACACCATAGTAATTCCAATAAGAATTGCTAATAGAATAACGAATACGCTAGGGATTTTAAGTCTATTTTTAAGAACCACTTTTCCAAAAAAGCTCACAATTCCAAATAAAACAACTGCTAGAAATTGTAATGATTCTGTTTTTGTAATTGTGTTATTGAATGAAGTGTTATCAAAACGAAGGGTGGGTAAAAATTCGGTAACACTTGGAAATGCATTTTCTGTGAGTAATCGATATGATGTCAAAAGGATCGCAACAGCTAAAATTCCACAAAAAGGAATCATCGTATTTTTAATTTGAGTAACGGAATAAAATACCATCCCAAAAAACAACACCAAAAAAAATAAAATAGCCCACGGCTCAAAAATAGCCGCAAGACAGATCCACATAGAGGCATCCAATAGCTTTTTTTTGATGTTTGAATTGGTTTTTAAACTCATAATTCTTCGAAAGGAAAGCAGTATGAATAAGTTTGAGAGTAGTATGGAATTTTCTTCTAAACAAGATGGTATGAGCCCAATAAACAAACAAAAGTAAAGTGCCGCATAACCATTGTTATAGGTTAAATTATTTTTGGTTACTATAAAAATTAATGTAAAAAAAGATGCCAATAGGATTAATAGATCCCCTATTCCATTTAGCGTATTTGAGAGGTTTCCTTGATAATTAACAATAATAATTCGTTGATAAACAAACAAACAAATCAGTACAATTAAGAAAATTATGTAGTGAATTGGTTTAGATGTTTTAAAAAAGCTTGTAATCATATAAAGTGTTAACTATATTTGCCGTGTAAATATAAGGTTATTATAAAAATGTCTTGTGAATTTTGTGAATCAACAGTGGCATTTTAAATTTCGTAACCTAAAAACTTTAAACTAAAGACCCATGAAAGATTTTTTTAATGCCATTCAAGACCTTTTCGAAACTGTATTACTCGTTCCTTTTGATGCTTTAAGAGCTCTTGAAGTAGAAAACTGGTTTGGCGCAAACATTATGTCTTGGCTATTTATGAGTATTGGATTGGTTGCCTTTGTGTATTGGATGTTACAATTAAAGTCTTTTAGCGACAATGATGAAGAAGATAAAAGCATCTCTTCTCATTCTTACCTATAGATCGAATCCAATATCTTTACGATAGTTCATCCCTTCAAATTTGATCAATTCTATTGATTTATAAGAGGTGTTTAAAGCTGATTTAAAATCCGATCCAAAGGATGTAATGGACATGACGCGCCCTCCAGATGTTACAATTTTTCCGTCTGAATTATTTGCCCCTGCATGGAATACAATCGAATGTTCCACTTTATCCAGTCCTGTAATTTCTTTTCCTTTTTCATAGGCTTCAGGATAGCCCCCCGAAACTAACATAACTGTTACCGCCGTTTGAGAGTCGATTTCAATATCGATTTCATTCAAACATTGTTTGTCAATCGCTTGAAATATTTCAACCAGGTCTGTTTTTAATCTTGGTAAAACAGCTTCTGTTTCAGGATCTCCCATACGAACGTTGTACTCGATCACAATGGGCTCTGAATCAACCATAATAAGTCCAATAAAGATGAACCCTTTATAAGGCAATTGGTCTTTTGCAAGACCATCAACTGTTGGTTTTACAATCCTATCTTCTATCTTTTTTAACAATACATCATCTGCAAAAGGTACTGGAGAAATGGCTCCCATACCTCCAGTGTTAAGGCCTGTATCGCCCTCTCCTATTCGTTTATAGTCTTTGGCTGTAGGTAGTATTTTGTAATGTTTTCCATCGGTTAAAACAAAACAACTCAATTCAATTCCGTCTAAAAACTCTTCAATTACAACCTTTGAACTTGCAGCTCCAAATTTAGAATCCACCAGCATATTTTTAAGTTCTTGCTTGGCTTCATTTATATCCGTCAGGATGAGTACGCCTTTCCCTGCGGCAAGACCATCTGCTTTAAGTACATAGGGTGGTTTTAGAGTGTCTAGGAATGCAAACCCTGCCTCGATATTGTGTTTGGTAAAACTTTCATATGCAGCTGTTGGGATGTTGTGACGGACTAAAAATTCTTTGGCAAATTCTTTACTGCCTTCAAGTTGAGCTGCTGCTTTTTGAGGGCCAATCACCGCAACATGTTGCAGTTGGTCATCGTTTAAAAAGAAATCGTAAATGCCCTTTACAAGCGGGTCTTCTGGACCAACAACAACCATTGAAATAGCATGCGCAATAACCTGTTTTTTAAGTCCTTCGAAATCTGTAACAGAAATATCGAGATTGGTAGCTATTGCTGCTGTTCCAGAATTGCCTGGCGCCACAAATAAGGCATTACATAATGGGCTTTGGGAAACTTTCCAAGCAAACGTGTGTTCTCTACCTCCGGCACCTAATATTAAAATATTCATGAAACTATTTTGATTAATATGCTTTTTCTTCGCCTCTAATCGTATTAAAAAAGGTTTGAAAAATAATTTTTAAATCTAAGAAAAAAGACCAGTTTTCGATATAAAAAATATCGTGCTGGACACGTCCTATAATATCTTCGTCAGACTCAACCTCACCTCTGTACCCACTCACTTGAGCTAAGCCAGTGATTCCGGGTTTTACAAAGTGACGCACCATAAATTTGTCAATTTTTTTGGCATACATCTCTGTATGACTCAACATATGAGGGCGTGGCCCTACTACTGACATGTCTCCTAAAAGTACATTGAAAAATTGAGGCATCTCATCAAGGCTTGTTTTACGCAGTAGTTGCCCGAACATAGTAACACGGTCGTCGTCACGAGAGACTTGAACTAAATCGGCATTGGGGTTTTTAACCATGGATCTAAATTTAAAACATCTAAACGATTTAAAGTTATAGCCATTTCGTAATTGGGTAAAAAAGATGGGGCCATTAGATTCGACTTTAATGAACAGAGCGATAAGTGGGGTAAGCCAGGACAAAATAAATATAATTACAATCAAAGAAAAGACGATATCAAACAAGCGTTTTAATAATGAACTGAAAGGGTCGTCTAAAGGAATGGTTCTAAACGTTAGAATTGGAATAATTCCATAGTAATCGTGTTGTAATTTTTTTGACAGCACCTTGCTTCTGTCTGGAATAAATTTAACGACTTTAAGGTTGTTGTCTGCGTAGTTTACCACCGCCGATAGGTCTTCGTCATTAAGTTCTGAAATGGAACAAAAAATTTCGTCGATTCCTTCTTTTGTAATATAATCAAAAATAGCCTCTAAGTTTAGTTTAGATCGGTCTTTAAAACAAACAATTTTTTTATTTAAAAATCCGTATGCGGGCGTGTCTAAGAAAACTTTTTCTAACGATTGAGATTGAGGAGATTTCCCTAAAATAATGGTTTTCCGAATGTTCCCTTTAAAAATCGACCGATACTTTTTTAGTAAATAAAACATTAAGTACTTAAAAATCGCAATGCAAAAAAACGATACTAAAATATACTTAATGATTTCTTTTGGACTGAGGTTTAGATTGATGTTTATTCCTGAATATGCAAAGATCAATAAGCTAAAAAGAAGGATTTGTCTAAACAATAACTTTAGAATTCTTATGACTGTGGAAAACCTATGAACATCATAAAATCTGGATACAAATGATGTTACAACCCATCCAAAAGAAATAAATGCTATAAAACTGAGTGTGTTTATTTCTTTGAAAAAATAAAGAAGGCCAAATGCGTTTATAAGTGCCAAATCAGCAACATACGAAATTGGCTTTATAAATCCTGAATATCGACCTTGTTTAAATAAACTCACTTACTGTTTTATATGTTTGGAAAAATCTTTGTGATCAATCTTGGTTAATTTTTCATCCGATAAGTTCTGAAAATAATTGAACGTTCGTTTCATTCCCTCGGATCGAGATATTTGAGGTGACCAATTTAACAATTTTTTTGCTAATGTAATGTCCGGCTGGCGTTTTAAAGGGTCATCTTCTGGAAGTGATTTGAAAGTTATCTTTTGATTGGAGTTCGTCAATTTTAAGATCTCATCAGCAAATTCAATGATTGTGATTTCATCAGGGTTTCCTAGATTGACTGGATTAGAGCATTCACTAAATAACAAACGATAAATTCCTTCAACTAAATCATCTACATAACAAAAGGAGCGTGTTTGAGTTCCTTTACCAAAGACTGATAGATTCTCACCCCTAAGGGCTTGCCCCATAAAGGCTGGAATCACACGTCCATCGTTTAGCCGCATTCGAGGTCCATAGGTGTTGAATATGCGTGCAATACGGGTTTCCAGTCCATGAAACCGGTGATACGCCATTGTGATGGCTTCTTGGAATCGCTTGGCCTCATCATAAACCCCTCTAGGGCCAATAGAATTTACATTTCCAAAATAATCTTCGGATTGTGGATGCACCAAGGGGTCTCCATAGACCTCAGATGTAGAAGCAATGAGTATGCGTGCATTTTTGGCTTTGGCAAGTCCCAACAGATTATGCGTACCTAAGGAGCCTACCTTGAGAGTTTGGATGGGTATTTTTAGATAATCAATAGGACTGGCAGGGGATGCAAAATGTAAAATATAGTCTATGGGTTCTTTAATGTCTATATGAACTGTTACATCATGCTCGATGAAATGAAAGTTTGGGTGGTCAAATAAATGTTGGATGTTGTCTTTATCGCCTGTGATAAAATTATCCATCCCCAAAATTCTAAACCCTTCACCGATGAAGCGATCGCATAAATGGGATCCTAAAAATCCTGCGGCACCGGTAATAAGTATGGTTTTGGACATAAATAGTTCAATAATTTACAAATGTAAGAAAATATTGTTCCAAGATTGAAATGACTTTAAAAAAGAAAGCTTGTTATTTATAAAAAGGAAGCGATAATAGCTTAGTATCACATCACAAGTAATAAACAACTAAATTGGAAATAATCCTACTTTGGTGTTGGATTAAAGGGGATTAACCTTTTTTAGCATCCTACTCAGAATCATTTGTTTAGAAAAATTGTTGACGACATACGCTCTAGAATTGACTCCCATGTCTTTCATTCTAGTCGCATTAGAGGTTAATTGATCTAACTGCTCAATGACTTCTTTAGAGTAATGGTCAAAAAAAAGACCCGCGTCTATTGTTTTAAAAGTGCTATTTATTTCAGAGTCTTTATGTCCAATTATGATTGATGGTTTTGCACTTGCCATCATACCTAAAACTTTTGACGGCATCACGGTGTCGAGCAAGTCTGGTTTCTGAAACAACAAGTGAATATCTGTACTACAAAGCAAATCGGACAACTCATTATAAGGTACAGGGGGGTAATAAAATACGTTCGATAGGTTTATAGTGTTTTCCAAAACCCATTCTTTTTTGGCTCCATCTCCAACTATTATAACGTCATACTTGTTATTGTCTAAGTCGTAACAAAATTTAATAAAACTGTCCCAATCTTGTTTATCGCCAATGTTTCCGGAATATAGAAGTGTTATTTTATTTGATTCTGTGTACTCATGAGGGGCAGCTGTTAAGGGATCAATCGTAGTTTGATCTATCCAGTTGGGAAGGTAAAAGGTTGAACTTTTTGTTTTATGGGATAGTTTATCGAGCATGCTATGGCTTATGGTGCTTACTACAGTAGCCCTATTCAGAATCCATGATTCAATGTTAAATAGTATTGAAAAAAGAGGGTTCGTTTTTTTACTAACCCCTGTTTGTAATGCGGCATCAAATTCAAAGTCCTGAATATGAACCCAAAGTTTTGCGTTGAAACGTTTTTTCTGAATCCAACCTAAAAATGCTGAGGATGTGAATGGGACAACCGCAATCACTAAATCACACTTTTTAATTTTAAATAAATTAATGAATGAGCCAAGAGTGAAGTCTATTAAATGAATTATTCTTTTGAAAAAAGTGGGCGCTTTAGGTACGTACTGCTTATATCTCAATATAGTAGATCTCCCATTAATTTCTTTATGAAATAACGGCTTAGATTTGTAGTCCTTATAAATTTCCCATTGGGGATAATAAGGGAATGCAGTTACAACAGTCACATTATGTCCGTTGGATTCCAAAAACTCAACCCATTGAGAAGAATATAATCCTATGGCAGAATCTTCTGGTGCGTAATTTAAACTAATGAAGGTGATGTTTTTTTTTCTCAATCTTTTGGGATTCTTTCTTTTATTGGTTTTGCAGGGCTTCCAACACATACTTTGTTTGAAGGTAAATCCTTAAAAACTGAGCTTCTTGCGCCCACTATGGTTCTATCGCCAATATTCACTGAGGGTGCTACATATACATCGGTTGCAAGCCAACACTCAGAGCCAATAGTGACTTTTTGAGCATAAATGGAAAAATTTTCGGAGCTATAATCGTGACTGCCCGTGCAAATATAACATCTCTGAGAAATAACCGTGTTAGATCCAATGGAAATCTCTCCTAAAGAATAAATAACTGCTTCATCTCCAATCCAACTATAATCTCCAATGTCCACTTTCCATGGGTATGTAATTTGAGCAGATGGCCTGACAATTACATCGACTCCAATTTTTGCCCCAAAAATACGAAGTAAAAAACGCCTCCATCCATACATTATTTGAGGAGATGGTCTAAATAAAAGAGCATAAACTAACCGCCAAAGCTGGACTGTGATTTTAGATTTTCCTCTGAAACCTTTTGGAGTTTTGTATTTAGAAAGGTTTTGCATACTATTTATCGCTCATTAATTAGACGTTTGTTAGGGTTATTAAAAAAACAGATTAAAAAGAAAAACAATATGACTCCTGATTGTCTAGATAAAACATTCTCTACTAAAAACAACATACAATATAAAACAAGTATCATTATTAACAGTTGATTTTTTGTTTTAATCGCAAGAATAAAGTTTATTCCTAAAAACGCTAAAAAAACAAAGAGTCCAATCAACCCTGTTTTAATTGCAACATCTAAATATTGATTATGGCTATTAAATCTATGCATCAAAAGTATATCGCTTTTATTAGCGTAGCACAAATTTAATTCTCTTTGCGCATACCCTATTCCATATCCCATAAATAATTGTTTTTTAATAATTTCCCAACTGCAATGATAAATACCCAATCTTATACTCGTTGACAAGTGTGGATTGAATGTCTGATAGGTTTGAGTTTTAATTAATTCGTTCATTCTTCGGTTATAAATGAATAGAGTTATTAACGAGCAAACAAAGGTGGCTATTAATAAATATTTATAAATTTTCTTTGTAGTTTCAAAGATGAATAAAAAAAACATTATAAAAAAAAGAGCCAAAATAGCGCCTTTACTTGAAAGAAAAAGCAGGAATACTAAATTGATAAACGTTAACGTTAAAAATAATAATTTGTCTTTATAATTTTTAAATAATTTTTGTTTAAGTAAATAGATAAAAAATATAATTGACAATGCTAAGAAGATGGAGGCATAAATAGGATGTTGACCTATATGAGGCATCTCTATAATGATGTTTCTGTATTTATCTGAGCTCCAAAGATAATTTAAAGAAGAATTCCTTAAAATAATAAAAACAAAGGAGTATATAGAAAATACTGTTGTTGAACCAATGAAAGTTTTAATAAATACTCGCTTTATCATGTTTGATATACTAAAATGAGGCAACAGAGCAAAAAAGATTATAGGCAGGACTAAAATTGACAGACTCGTTTCAAGTTTTTTAATTGATACTGAATAATCATTACTATATATTACTGAAATTGTATATATTAGGAATAATGAAGAATTAATGAGTAGTAATTTCCAATTGACTTCACGCTTCTTAAAAAAGAAAAGTGATGCAACAAATAATAAAATAACTGGCAAACCCTTTATTGTATTTGGAGTAATTGGGAATACTGCAAAAGTTAAAATTAGTACGTTTAAAATGTTTGCTTTATTAATTGTTTTCATGCTTTTCAAAAAATTTAAATTTATACTTTTTAAATACATTGAAAAAAGTTAAAATGAGAACTAGGAATACAAATACTAATATCTCGTCTGAGAATGGCATTCTAAAAAATAATAATCCAAAAAAGAATCCTACAATATTAGATATAGAGCCATAAGACCTTAAGGATTTGGTGATAAACCCCTCCGTAAACCATAAAACAATTGGTAATATAATTATCCCCAATAATGAAAAATTCATATACATTTCTCCAATTATTGTAGTGACCAAGGAGGATCCTCCAAAAAAGTTAGCGGTTATAACCGTTATGCTTTCTGGTTTTCCTTCCCAAATAGATCTAGGGATATAAAAAAACAAGGGTTTGAAATAAGTAGCTCCTAATAAAAACTCATCATATCTGTTAAATAAATTATAAATCACATTTACGTTGATAGATTCTGATATTCCAATAAAGAATAATTTTGGATTAGGGGGTTCTAATATCATTGCTCTATTTAGAGCCGCAATAAAAACCTCAAAGGTTGGCAATCCGTTCAAAAATAATGGGCCCCTCATGTGTCTAAAAATAGACGCAAAATATCCCAGAAAAAATGTTGCAGGAAAAAGGAAAGGAAAGGCTATTAAGGTTTTTTTAGGAAATCGCTTTAGGAAAGTTAGTCCTATTAATATGGCTGTACAAAATAAATATATTCTGTTGCCAGAAAAAAACATGTCCCAAAAGGTAAAGGCAATGACTAAAAACAAGAATTTAAAAAGCCCTAATTCGTCACTTATCCATTTATAAAACAATGAGGAAATAAATAATATCTTAACTGAATTTACAACAAAAACAATTAAGACAGCAAGTGCGCCATTTGACTGCATGAAATGCTCCCTGTTTTCATACCAATCTCCCCCATATAACAACCCTGAACCAATAAATACTATTAACATACCAATTGCATAAATTGTCAAGTAGCCTTTGGAGCTCGGTTTAAATTTATTATTGACGTCAATTGTAGAATATCATGAAGGAAAGTATAAGTAAAGTAATATTGAAAATAAATACCCTAATAATAACAGTGAGCTATGAATATTCTTATTTAAATCAACATCTGTTAACGTTGTATAGTTAAAATCTGCTCTGGAAAGCTCTAGGGTGCCTGTAAATATCATTACCCAAACAGGGATGAAAATAAAGAATAAAATGCCAAAAGAAATCCCAACTTTAAAAGTTACTCCTTTTTTTAAAAGCGTGTAAAGCATTATTAATACGATCAAAAAAAACTCTATTATAAAAAGTACAGAAGTTAAGTGCCCCATTTTTTAGATGTTAGATTTTGATATTTGGTTGCTTAGTTTTTTAAAATAATAGTACCCAACAAAGCCCAACAACAACTCTGTTGTGGCGACTATGATTGCGACTCCATAAATATCGTAAAACTGAACAAGAATTAAGTTCATCATCATATTAAATAATCCACCGAAGATTAAAATGTTCATTCTTACTTTATATCGTTTTATGGCGGGAAAATACAACATATTGTAAAGCATGTTTAACCCAGAAAATACGGATATAAAGCTTAATATTCTGAACACATTTGCATAACTCGTTATTAAAATATCGTCATAAACAATATCTAAGATACTTTTTGCAAAAAGTGAAATTACTACGGTAATTAAAGTGCTTACAAAAAATACTGGGGGCATAATTTTATTTATAATTTGCTTCTTTTGACTGTCTTCCTGTCTTGCTACCCATGGATATAATGCCTGATATAACGGAACGTACACGTTTTTAACTGCTAAAGTAAGCTTTTCCATGCTAGAGTATACCCCCGCGATTACGTTGCCTGAAAATAACCCTAAAATAAAAACATTGCTTGCCGTATACATGCTTGATGCAAAATTTGAGACGAATAAACTAGAGCTGTCTACTAACAACTGTTTAATTAAACTAGTTTTAGGTAGTTTAACTTTAAAATATTGAAGACTTAACGCAAAACCAATAAGCCCTGAGACTATAAAACCAAGGGAATTATAAATAGGAACTTTGAAGTAATCGGACTCTGTTTTAATTAGTAAAAAGACGAGAACAGTAAATATAACCTTAGCCAGAAAGCAACGGCAAAATCAGTATTAAATTTCCCTGTAGAAATGGGTTCAGGGTAAAAAAAAGGAGATATTATTAAAATGTTTTTTTTATTTTTCACTTAATCGTTCTCTTATAATTTTAGCGGGGTTTCCAATACAAATTTTATTTAAATACAACTTAAAATGCTCTTTTATATAAATTGATAAAGTAAGAAATTATATTAATAACTATCTATTTTTAATATAGGGATTTTACCTCTCCTTTATTAAAAATATTTAATTTACCATTAACCGTATAGTCGGTTATTGGAACTTTAATGTCGTTAAAATACTCTTTTGATATTTTATATAATTTTTCACTTCCTTCTAAATCTGGTAATCCCCAATATTGATTTTTAAAATAATCTTTACTAAAATGGTTCATGTCGTCTCCTTTAAACTTCTGCACTAAAGGGCCTTTTTCAACAACAAAGCTATGATCTACTCCAACAATATTTACTGATTTAGGATTTAAATAAGCTGCAATTTGCAGCGCTGTGAAAGTAACAGTACAGCCAGTAGATAAAACCTTTTCTATATTTTTTTCAATTTTATTTTGATCTTTTAAATTCACAAACAACACATTTTTTCGTGGTTTTATTCCTAAGTAAAAGGCTCTTACTGGCAAAATTAAAGTTCTACTCGTTTTGTTGAAGTATTCTTTATTTTGATTAATCACAAACCCATTTACACATGTAATTATATCTGGTCTCCAAGAACTTTTATCATAAATTAAATTTATTTTATTCATCCCAATAGAAATAAAAGAGTTATTTAATTTATCTAAAGGTGTTTTATTTAAACTTGGTCCATTACCTACTATTAAAACTGGTTTATTTGAAAATTGTTTTAAAATACCCCAATCATTATTATTTTTAAAATATAAATAATACAATAAGAAGTCTAAAAATTTTCTAGGATAATAGGTTAGGATTTTTAAAATTTCAACTAATTTCTCTTTCATTCTGTGTTAATATAATCGCTAATATTACTATAAAGAATACTGTTGGCTCAAAAGAATAAAAAGACGGAATAGACTCTGTAATCCCCATAAATAATAGCATCACTATTATAATAGAGATAATCTGAGCGTTTAATTTCCGCGTCATTTTTAAAATTTCGAAAATCAAATATAAAATAATTACAATCCCTATAAGACCAAAATCAATTATATTTTGTATTAAAAAATTATGAGAAGTTTGTAAATATTGTTTATCGAAAATTTTCTGTGAAGACTCTGGCAGATTGTTTTCAAAACCATTTAACCCATAACCTGTAATGATATGATAATCTGAAAAAATAACGTCTTTTGCTAATGACCAAATTTCGATTCTTGAAATTGCTCTACCGTCTAATTCTCCCGCTCTTTTAAATGAATCAAATAGATTTGTTCCATAAAAAATAAATAAAAACCCAAATAGCAATATTCCAATAGCCCACCAGAATTTTTTAAAGAAAGTTAAAAGAGTATTCAGTGAAAACCAATAAATTAAAGAGAAAGCTACCGAAAACAATAATATTAATCTAGAATCTGCAATAATTAACATGTATAAATAAAACAAATAAATGGTTGCATAGAGCAATTTGTTTTTAGATATCTTGAAAAAATATAAAACAATTAGAGAGTTTAGTGCGAGTTGTGAAGCGTATATATTTGCTCCTGAAGATAAAGGAAAATACACCCTATAACCATAGATACCTAATAAAGACATTATACTGTTAATACCTGCTTTTTGATCTCCAAAATAAAGCTTAAAGTAAACCAAATTAGCAATATTAAATATTAAAAAAGTGATAAGTATATAATTAAGACATTGCGTTATTGATTTATTTTTGAAGTAAGTGAATGTGAAAATAAGCCAAATCCAATAGGTTAATAACACTGCTACATCTCTTAACAAAACTTCCCCAAAGATTAAACCATGTAGAAATATAGAGAGAAATAAAAGCAAAACATAAAAATTATATTTTGAAATCTTAGTTAAACTTTTAGTGGGGATTCTTTTTATCGTAGAATAAGACATCATAGCAAATACAATTAGAAAAGCTATTATTTTTTGTGGCCCCTCTAAGTATGCAACTATTCGTAATAAAAGTACATAAAAATATATCATTTAATTGTCTTAAAACTTACAATTGAAAACAAGCCTTGAATTATTATAAAGATAGTCATTGCCATCAGTAGCCAATATTGTTCATTAAATTTTGGATACATAAAAGGCAATAAATATACAGTAGTAATGCCTATATATTGTGTAAAATTTAATAATTTAAGATTAGACACCTTATTATTATAAAGAAGAATAAAAACTAAGGGCTGAAATACCATATATATTAAACCAATAAATGATATTTTCACTAATAGCTCATTATATTGAATATACTTAGGGAAAAATAAATCCAAAATCTGCGAATTAAAAATAATAATAATAAGTATTATTCCAAAAACAAATGGAGTAACCGTTTTTAAAATTTTAATATAGGTTTGTTTAACAAACCCTTTATCGAAAATAAAATCTTTTTTTATCGTTATTTTTGATTGCATACCAGAGATCACAGACATCGTAATTAGTGTAAATAAATTGTAAAATTGATACATGATATGAGCATATGAAACAAAAATATCTCCAAAATAAATTTGTCCTAAATATCGAACACAAAAACTAGACAAAAATTCATTTCCTCTTAAAATCGTATAATTCATACCTAATCTTAAATCTATAAAAGAAAAATATTTAACCCTTATTTTAAAAGTATTTATTTTAAAATTAAACTTAGTCTTAAATAAAATTAAACTAGTTATCGCTGTTATTAAAACTGTTAAAAATAGAGACATCACTATTCCTAGTAAACTATTATAAAGGTAAACACTAATAATACCGGTGACAAAAAAGATAAAATAAAATAGAAAATCTTCAATAAAGATAGAAAGATAAACAGAGTTGTCTGATTTTGAGAATTCAGAGATATTTCTAATTATGATAAATAACAATATTGAAGGAAACATTAATACTGCAATTAACAAATTATCAAAAATAAAAAAAGAGGCTATAGAAGATAATAATCCAAAAGGAATAAAAGTAAAAAGAATATTACTAGAAACTTTAGCTGGCCATTCTTTTTTATCAATTAAGCTTTCTCTTACTTCATTAAAATAAATTATATAAAGATTATTTGCAGAAAAGAAGGTTAGCATTCTTAAAGTAGTCCAAAATATGGCAAAAGCCGCAAAATCCTTAAACGAAAGTTTGTATGCAAAAAAGGATGTTAATAGAAGAAATAAAAATCTTCCAAGAGTTTTACCAAAGAGATTTATTAACCCTAAATTATTTTTTATGTATGTATTAAATAGTCTTTTCAAATTACTCTTTTATTAGTTTTTCTCTATTACTAAATAATAGAATTAACATAAATGTAAAAAACATTAAACCCCAATGTCTAGATAAAATATTTTCTGTTAAAAAATTTAAAGTAATAATGATACAAAATGATGCCTTAAGAGCATTTATTGGTTTTAGTGATTTTTTAAATAAATACAATATAAAGATTAAAAAAGACAGCAAACCAACTAATCCTGTGGCTAAGAAAAAATACAAATAATTATTATGCGTATTTAATTTTTTATCTAGCACTATTTGAAGCATCTCATTGTTATTTTTAATATAAGATGATAACTCCCCTTTTTCAAGTTGAACTCCCCAAAAATATAAACTTTTTTCAGATCTACTACTATACACATAATCCCCTTTATCATTAGGCAGTCCTATTAAAGCCAAACCATCTTTCTTTAAGTTAACCGTAATAGAGCACCTATACCAATTATTTTGAAGCTTCTTAATTTCTGCTTTTTTTACATTTAATTTTTGGAATAATTCTCCTTTTTTTATATCAAAAACAGCCCTTTGATCTATTTCTCCAAGCCTTAAAATTATCTTGTCAGAATTACTTTTCTTTACAAAAACAGAGAAAGTATATATTCCTTCTTTTTGAACCTTTACTTCAGAACATATATTGTGAGAAACATTTTCAAATAAATTATCCAGAACAATTAAATCAGCATTCTTTTTGTTTTTTAGCGAAGTTTCTTCATTTGCAATGATATGAATATTATTTTTATGCCAATATTTATGATTAAATTCTTCCGAAAAATATAGGAGGTTTTTACTTTTATTAAGAGTTAATCTATTTTTATATTCCGAATTTAACTTTTCTTGAACGTCCCCTATGCCAAAGCCAAATAACACCTCAGAAAGGTTACTTTTTCTAATAATATTAACAACCGATTTATAAACTTCATACCTTGCATCATTTACTTCATATTTTTTATCATTCGTAAAAGTTTTAACAAAGTTAAATCCTCTTTTAACATCGACGTCTTTTGACTTTATATTTAATAAAACAGCAAAAGAAAGTAAAAATAAAACGGAAGCATATAAAAATATTTTTTGTTTTAAATTTAAATATAATAGGAATATGACACTTAATAAAAGAGCAATTACATTAGGAAAAGAAAAGGCATAAAACACCCAAAGCGAAAAATAAATAAACACTAACAACCACAGTATTTTAATAAAATATTTTTTTGAATTACTTTTAAAAAAAGTATCCAAAGAAAAAATTGCACAGAACACAAAACCCATAGAAAAATAGGGTTTGTGCACTAAAAAAAAGTTACTATATAAATTCTTATTAGTTATAAATTGAAACTTATCATAATCCAATAAATAATGTCTTAAATTGAATTCTAATCGATCAGGATTACTTATAAAAAGATATGTAATAAAAACTGTATACAGCATATTTACCCCAATAAACAGCATAAAAATAAAGGACACCTTTTTTCTTGGTATCTTAAAATCGATAAATGATAAAAGAAAAGGTATAATTAATAATGGTGTAAATTGTATAATTCTTTTAATAGATGCTTCTTTATTTGAAGAGTAAATTATTGAAATGATTAGTATTAAAAAATAAGCTATCATCAACAAAAATGAAAATAAACTCTTTCTTGTAAAATTTATATTCTTATTTAAGATTGCACTTATAATAGAAATCAAACAAAATACAGTTAGTATTTTTGACGACCAATCAAATTTTAATAACGGATAAAATCCAAGAAGACTTAAAAAAAATATCTGTAAATGATGAACTTTAGCTTTCAATCTTAATAAGGTTTAACAAATTATTTACAGCCATAACCCCTTGTCTTTGAACACTTTGATACGTTCTTGAACCCACATGTGGTGTAATTACAATATTTTCAACACCTCTTAGTATCTCACTATCTAACATCGGTTCATGAGCTAGGACATCTGTTAGATATGCTCCTATTTTCTTTTCTTTAAGGCCTTCTATTAAAGCTATTGAATCTACTAACATTCCTCTTGCCGTATTGATAAGAATTGGATTTCTTTTCAACTTATTAAAGATAACCTCTCTACTAATGAGGTTTTCTGTTTTGGGTGTATGTGGTAAGTGCAAACTAATAACATCTGCTTGCTCAAATATTATATCTAAAGAATCTACAAAGGTAACTTCATCATATTTTGACAAAAAAGTTTCATCTTTGTATAGATCGAAACCGAGAACTTTCATACCCAAAGCACTAGACTTTTTGGCAAGTTCTTTACCCACTGCGCCTAAACCTATAATACCAATTGTTTTTCCTTGTATTTCATTACCAACCCAACGTTTCCAGCTTCCAGATTGAACTGAATTATGTTGTACATGAATATTTTTTTCGAAGGCAAATAATAATGCTAAAACATGTTCTGAAACAGATACTTGATTTACTGCAGGACAATTTGTTACAGGAACATTGTATTCTTTTGCCGCCTTTAAATCTATCCTATCTAAACCAACACCATATTTGCATAGGTACTTAAGTTTACCTTGTACTCCTTTTTTAATTACAGCAGCTGTATATTCATCATCACCACAAATTACAGCATCATAGTTTTCTATAATTGGCAATAATTCCGCTTCTAATATTGGCCCCCTAAGCACATCAATATCAAAACCTTGACTATATAATAAATCTTGATGAACACCGGGAGTATCTTGAAATGATGTGGTCGTTAATAATACTTTCATAATTTTTAAAATAACTAAATATTGTTTTTAAAACTTTCTTCAAATTCAAAGAAGTCTTTAAATCTGTTTCCTTCATAATTCTTGAAAATTTCTTTATTTTCTTCATTTTCCCTTAAAGCGAAATGTAAATTCGAAAATGTTGCTGCATCCAAATCTGTAGTTGCATCTCCAATAAATAAAGTTTCTTCTCTTTTTAAATGATGCTTTTTTAGTAGATATTCCGTCCAATAACGTTTATTTTTTGGTGAACCATGGATCCCTGAAAAATAATTTATTAAGCCTCTTTTGTCTACTATAATCTCAATTTCAGAAGTTGGTGTTCCTGTGATAATCCAAAAATTTAATTCTTTAGAATATTTTTTTATAAATGCATTTACCCCCGGCACTTCGTCAGATACAATTACCTTATTTAGTACTAAATTAGAAAATTGTTTCGCCAACTCATCCACTCTATCCTCAGAAATATCTTTATTGAAGAACTTTTTCTCCCAATACTTGAATTTTTCAAATCTAGAAACGCCTCCGTGATTGATATGATATTCTACTACTTCATTTGCAATTACTTCTCCATAAGGTGCATACATTTCTCTAAAAGCATCAGTTTTTGCGCTAACAGATTCTGCAATAACTCCGTCAAAATCAAAAAATATATTTTTAATTTTTTGCATTATTCATCGTATTATTTGAAAAACTAAAAAGCGCTTCAATATTTTATTTATTTGATATTATAAATATCTTTAATTAGTGAAAAAATCTCACTTTCTTTTTTATCTGTTTTTAAAAAAACGCAATCATTTTGAGAATTAAAAGTTCCATGAGCTAGAAATTTTTTTACTAATTTAAATCCAAGTTTTGAAAGATATAGTTCAACCTCATCTAAAAGTGCTATCTCTTTATACATCGGAATTGTAAAAAGCTCTAAATGCAACCCGATACAGTTTTCTAACAATTTTTCTGAACCTTTTAAAATGTTTAATTCAGCACCTTGCGCATCTATCTTTATAAAATCGAAATTTGTTTTAGGAAATTTTTTTAAGACAACAGAATCGATGGTCTTGCAATCTATTTCTAAAGTTTTTATAGTTTTAGATCTTTCAAACCATGTGTTCGCTAAATGTTTTGGACCTCTTTTTTTTAATTCTTCATAATTTTGTCGGACATACTCATAATTCTGTTCAAATAAAGAGGACCCTGTTCCTCTAAAACCTTTGTATATATAAAAAGGTTTCCGCTCTTCTCTTTCCCAAACAGCAGTATTAAAAGTTATGTAATTAAGTCCTTCTTTGATAGCATCATTAGGTTCAAAATTAACTAAAAATTTAACTTTATTTGCATGAGAAAACCAAGGTTCTGGAAGGCCACCAACCGACCCTATATCTATAAAATTGATAAGACCTTTTCCTTTATAATTTATTTTAAAATTTGATTTAAACTTGGATACTAAATATTTTTTAAAATAATAATTAACTCTACTAATATATCTGTTCATATTTAATTTAAAATTAAATCTAATTTTGGAATTAAAACAGACACAGGGAGATTATTTGTTAATGAATCTATTAAAACTTTCTTTTTTTCCTGTCCTTTAATAAGCATAACTATCTTTTTCGAATTCATTAATAAAGCATAAGTCATCGTAATTCTTTGAGTATTTAATTGAGGAATCTCATTTAAAACAATTAAGGCTTCGTTTTCATTTAAAGCTTTAGTATTCGGAAATAATGAAGCAATATGACCATCTAATCCCATTCCTAATAGTACCAAATCAAAACTAGGCAGATTTTTAACTGTTTTCACATGCTCTAATATTTTTCTCTCATAATTATCTGCACACTGCTTCAATGATATACCATCTTCTATCATTGAAAAGCTAACAGCATTTATTTTTTTAAAAAATATGTTATTTATGTTTCTATAATTACTCTCTGAGTCTAAAATTGAAACACATCTTTCATCTACTAAAAAAAAAGATATCCTATTCCAATCAATTTTATACTCGCTTAACTTTTTATATATTGGTAAAGGTGAACTTCCTCCAGAAATAGCGATCGTTATCGTCTCAGAATCTTGAAGTAATTCTTGTATAATATTTTTTAATTCCAAGGCTGATTTATCAACAAAATCAGCAGAATTATATGTTTTAAAATTAAATATTTCTTTCATTTTCATGAACAGCTCTAATACATTCTAATAAACCTTGTCCCATATCAATATGTGGATTAGCTGTTAATTTTCTACTTAAAGAAGGTTCAAAAGAATATGGAGTGAATTTATAATGGTTATTATATTTATTAAAGTTATACTTTATTTCAATTTTATTGTTTAAAATTTCTTTTATCATATTAAACAATTCAGAACGTTTTATTCTTTCTGTACCTGTTAATATTACATGAACATTATTAAATTTATCAGATTCAATTACATCAACTGATAATTTAGCAGCGTCTCCTGCATGAATATATTCTCTTATTTCATCACCATCTCCTTTATGATCAATTATACTTTCTAAAATAGCTTTTTTTACAATATTATAGATGTAATTATTATCATACTCTCTTTCTGAATACACAGAACCATACCTTAAAATTGTAAAATCTAAATCATATTTTTCATGATATTCCTCTATAATTTTTTCTGAAGCCAATTTACTTATTCCGTAAAAAGATCCTTTATTACTCATGGCATACGCGCTACTTGCGTATACAAACTTCTTAACATTAGCATTAACGCAAGCTTCTAAAATATACATGTTACCAATAATATTTAGTTGCATCGTTTTTAAAGGTGCTTTTATTGAAAAATCTAAATTAGCAAAGCCTGCTAAATTATATACGATATCATAATTTTGATTTTGAAAAACAGTGTCTACTTGTTTTTGATCTGATATATCACAATGTAAATAATGAACTACATCTTTAAATTCAGAATTATCCTTAATATCTGCTACGACCACCTCATATCCTCTAGATAATAGTTCTTTTAAAAGATAATATCCTAAAAATCCAAAACCTCCAAAAACCAAAACTTTTTTCATACTATAATTTTTGCTTTAACAAATTCATTTCTTGCCTTGCTTTATCCCCTAAAAAGAAAAAATCTAAACTAAATGCCAAAAAGGAGTACCCTTTAGCAATCTTTTCCAAAATTTTTGAATGATCAGAATCTACAATATGAAAACCGAGGGGTTTATTTAATTTTTTGGCAACAATATCTATTCTTTCAAGAGCTGCCTTAACATCTTCTCTATCATATTCACCAGGAAAACCCATTGACGCAGACAAGTCATATGGTCCAACAATAATACCATCTATTCCAGGAACAGAAAATATCTCTTCTAAATTATTAACAGCGTCAATATGTTCTATTTGAGCAATTACAACTGCATTATTTTTAACCCAATCTTGATATGTATCAAACGCTGTTCCGTATTTTTGAGCTCTATTTAAACCAACACCCCGTTTTCCTAAAGGAGGATATTTAACAAAGCTTACAGCTTCAATAGCTTCTTCTTTATTTTTAATCATTGGCACAATTACACCATCTGCTCCAGCATCTAAAACTCTTTTTATGGCAACTTCTTCATTTTTACTTACACGAACTAATGCTTGCATTCCGTTACCTTGAATGTGGCCTATTAAATTCATAATAGTTTCTATACTAATCGGGGAATGCTCCATGTCTATTGTTAGCCACTCAAATCCAGCAGTACTCATAATTTCAATTACTGCTTGATGAGGAATTGTTAACCATGAACCAATTGATAACTCTTTATTTTGTAATTTCTCTTTTAACAGACTCTTACCATGTGAAAAATGTTTCATGTGCTTTATACTTTTTTATATTTTCCTTTATAATTCTTAGTCCTTTATGTAAAATTTACCTTAGTAATTTATACAGTGCTTCTGCAATAATAAAATCTTCTGGTTCATCAATATCAGTAGATTCAATTTTATCAATTTCATACATAAACGGTTTTTTCCCTATTCTACTTTCCGTATTTAAAAAACTTTTTTTTGTAAAAACATAGAAACACGAATTTTCCTCAAATATTGGTTCTAAATGTTGCGTTACTAACATTTTAGGATCATGATTCATCGGAGTAGCATCTTTATTATAAAACCTTTTTTGTGTTCTAGAAACTGCAAAAACAGAATCATTTTCTTTAGTTTTTAAAGATGCGAACATTTTCTCTATCGCTTTATCTATCGTTTCTGCTTTTAGTAAAGGATTTGTACTATGAGTTTGGATATAAATTTCTGAATCTATCGAAGAAATATCTTGCTCTAAAACTTTATTCATAGAAACATAATTACCACAAACTTCATTATTTCTATCAACAACTTTAACCTTCTCTTTAAAATTTAATAATATATCTGATTTTAAAAACTCACTATCTGTATTCACAATAACTAAATCAATAAATTTTGATTTTAAAAGAGTGTTCATTACATAATGATACAATGGTTTTCCATTAAAAAATTTTAAATTTTTGTTAGGAACTCTTTCTGAAGTGCCTTTCATCGGCAATAATGCTACTACTTTTTTCATAACTTACAACTTGTGCTGTCCTGATCCGTCAAAGCCTACATTCTTGAGCTTACTGTCTGTTGCCCAAATACAAACACCTTTACTTTTAAAAATATGAGCATACCACCTAATTAGCCAACTGTTTACTTCGTTTTTGGTTTGGAGTGTTAAAAAATAAGAGAATGATTTTCCTGACCAATTAAATGTTTTTGTTAAACTAGAGTCTGATAATATTTCCTTGTAATAGGCTTTGTCATTAAAATTACATTCAATCCATTTATTTTTCCATGTACCCCAACCCCAAGAACAGGGGTATGGAGTGATATAGGTATCTTTAGAGGGCTTGTATTTAAGTGGCATTCCAAACCCAGAAACATGCATAACATTTTCAAAATCCTTATAGTAATTCAAGGTATTTTCCATATAGTTGAAATAATTGTTATACGGTATGCAATCATCTTCCAAAACTGTGACTGCATCATATCCTAAATTAAAAATTTCATTGACACCAAAGATAATATTCTTTGCTAGGCCTAAATTGTTTTCCCTTATGATTATTTTACAATTTTCTATATCCTTTGTGCTTTGTTTTACATAATTTATAACTTCTGATATTTTTGTTTGATTGTTGCTTTTGGGACCGTCACAAAAAACAAACAAAGGAAGTTCATTCTTAAATTCAATTATTTTAGGTAAAGATCTTTTTAAATGATCAACACGGTTGTAACAAAAATAAATAACTGCTATTTTAATTTTTTTATTAGACTCTTTCATGGCTAATCTTGTTTTATTTTTATTGTGCAAGTTCTTCTAAAACTAAACTAGATGGTGTTATGTATACACTTGACTTCTCTTTAGTTGTTCCTTCCCACGTAATTGTTTTTCCGAATCCCGAGGTCGGTCCAAATATTATTTTCATTTTGTTTGAATTAACTTCTGCGATCAAACTGCATTTGTACCAACCTTCACCTGCATCTTCAATTTTTGCATCTCCTTTAAAAAATTCTCCAACGTCAGCAACGCCTTTCAATAAACCTTTTTCTAAATCGAATACAGCATCTACTCTATTGGGGTAATCACCAATAATTCTCAGCCCAAAAAACCCTCCTAATCCTAGATCATCTTGTTTAACCAATACACTAGCCCTATAATAATTTCCAATCTCAACCGGGATATTATTAACTGAAGCATACGCAGTTTCCGTTGTGCTCGTTCTAGAAATTTTGAATACTTGTTTGTCACTTTGTTTTAAATTCTCATTTGTTTTATTTAGTGTTAATCTGTTTAATACCCAAAGAGGGTGGTTTGGGATAATTATTTCTTTTGTAACTACTGCATTTTTAGTAATTACATTTTTTTCTTTATGTGTGTTTTTACAGCTAAACACAACTGTTGTTGTTATTAAGACTAGAAATATTTCGTTTATTTTCATCTCTGACTATTATTTTTTGGAGTTAAATACCAATTATATAGTTTATTTATTCCTTCTTCAAGATCTAATTTATGTTTCCACCCCAAACCAGTTAATTTTGACACATCGGTTAACTTAACCATTGTTCCATCTGGCCTCGCTTTGTTAAAAACCAAATCCCCACAAAATCCCACTGTTTTTTGAATCATTTCTGCCAATTCCTTAATGGAAATATCCTTCCCTGTGCCAATATTTATATGAGTGTTTCTAATTTCTTTGGTGCCATTAGAGTAGGTGTCTGAAAAATCCCTGTTTTCCATGATAAACACACAAGCGTCAGCCATGTCTTGGCTCCATAAAAATTCACGCCTTGGTGCTCCTGTACCCCATATTTCAACACTGTCAGCAGAAACCCCAAAACGGCTCAAATATGCTTTGGCTTCTTCAATATTATCAACCTTTAAATTTTTGACAACCGCTTCAAATTTAGATTCGGAGAGTAATTTTGCTAAATGTATTTTTCGAATAAGCGCAGGCAATACATGTGATGTTT
>ERZ887851.714-NODE-714-length-31609-cov-20.281993_pt1 | contig 31609 bp, 15 predicted proteins | sample MGYA00521100_ERZ887851 | MGnify/ENA primary metagenome ERZ887851 (study PRJEB32303, sample SAMEA104408602) | aquatic metagenome | biome: Brackish water; feature: Pelagic; material: water | place: Baltic Sea | collected 2014-06-06T16:11:00 | depth 11,444 m ... | reverse complement strand
ACATCGCAAGCGTGAACTTATTGTTAAGCAGACTGAGTGCCTGCAACGCGGTCAGGGTTTCATTACGCCTCGGGGTGCTCTGGGAAGAATCAGCGCAATCCAAGGTGGTCATAAAGGGATTGGGCTGCGAACGAACCACGAAACGATAGATCGAACGACGATGACTTTTCTGATCTTCGGGATCGAATTTGTGATAGTAATAATGAGGAGAATGAGCGGTTTGCTCCAACTTAAACAAGTAAAAACCAGGCCCTCCCATTTCCAGATTCAGTTTACCACTCACCAATAAAACCGCATCTCTCATTTCCTCCGCCGAAAGTTTTCTCCGGTTCATTCGCCAGAGCCACTGGTTACTCGAATCAATTTTCGATTTATCTCCGTCCTCCAACGAGGATTGCCGATAGGTTTCACTCATCACTAAAAGCTTATGGAGTTTTTTGAAGGAACCTCCCGAATCACGGAAATAAACCGCCAGCCAATCCAAAAGCTCCGGATGAGTCGGTGATTGCCCGAGCGGACCAAAGTCATTGGGCGTCCCCACAATCGGCTGACCGAAATGCCATTGCCATACCCGGTTTACAATCGCCCGCCAGGTGAGCGGGTGATCTTCGCGGACAATCCATTCCGCCAAAGCCGCCCGTCTCTCCGCTTCATCATGTACCTCCGGCAGATCAAACTCCCATTTTTCTTTGGCTAAAAGTGGAATCGTACCAGGGCGGACAGGGTCCCGTGGTTGGTTAACTTCTCCCCGATGCAGAACATGGATCCTCCGCGGCTTGCCTTTCGTGGGTTTAAAATTTGAGCGAGGTTTAAAATGCGTGGTCGCGGCGTAGACCATTTTTCCTTCAGGCAAGGCCTTGAGGCTTTTTTCGACTTCCTTCCGTTCCTTTTTTTTACTAGCCAGTTCTTTCCTTTCCTTATCTGTTTGCAAGGATGAGAGAAATATTTCGCGTTCCTTTTGGAGAGCATGAAGTTGTTTGGATTTCTCCGGATTTTTGCTTTTGGACCATTTCCCATCCGTCAGGTTCGATTTTCGCCAACGAATCGGTGCTTCAATACTGTCCTGAGCGGTGACCTTTCTTCCCATCGCCAGATTTTCCAAATTTTCATCGAGGATCCGAAGTTCAGCTAATGCCAAAATATAATCGTTCTTTCTCTCCGCCAGTTTGGTTGCCTCAATTCTCAAATAACGGGCATGGGAATTTACGTTAAAGGAAACAGGCTCAAGGCGGGGATTTGCAAAGTCTTTCTTCGTGCGGTCCAGCAATATTTGATTCCTGGAAAAGTCTTCCTTATTCGAGGCAATAATTTTAAATCGCTTGGGAAATCCAAAACCCGCACCGATCCCGGCAAAATCATCGTAACATGCATGTAATAAAACGGACTTGATCTTCTGTCTCTTTCCCAGATCCACCTGCACCCATTTGACTGAGTCAGGGCGTTGAACAATTTGACTGTGGTATCCATGCTCTGGCACCCGAGTCGCAACACCATTACTCTTCTGAAGTTTGGAGAGTCGGTCATCCAATTTCTTCAGCTTCTCTCCGCCCTTCTTTTTGATCTCCTTTTCCGCAAGAGAGATCTCCCTGAACAATTCACCCTGTTGGATCAACAACTCTTCTTTTTTGCGTGCCACTTTCGGGTCCATTCCATACACCCGGTCCGCCTTGTCGACCGCCGCAAAAACTGACTGCAAACTGTAATAGTGATTCTGCCCAATCGGATCCCCCTTATGCTCATGACAACGGGCACACTGGATCGTGGTGGCACAAAAACTGTTGAAGACATTGGATACCATATCATCCCGATCCAGATTACGTGCCACTTTACCATCAGTCTTGGATTCAGGTACTTCCACATGCCCGATAAAATCCCATGGACCAGCTGCTAAAAATCCAAGACCCAGAATCCCATCTTCCGTGTCCGGATAGATAAAATCACCCGCGATCTGCTCCTTCACAAATTGGGCGTAAGGTTTATCCTGATTGAAAGAGCGAATCACATAGTCCCGGTAGGGCCAGGCATGGGGTCGTAATTTATCCTTATCGTATCCGCAGGTGTCCGCATACTTGGCCACATCCAACCAGTGCCGGGCGAATCGTTCACCATACCTTGGAGACGACAGTAAGCGGTCGACCAATTCTTCATAAGCACGCTCTGGGTCAGAAGCATATTCCTTTTCGAATGCCGAAAGCTCTGAAGGGCTCGGGGGTAATCCGGTCAAATCGTAGGTCAAACGACGAATCAGAACCGACGGAGAAGCGACCGAACCCGGGCTCAGGGCATGGGTCCTTAATTTCTGAAGAATAAAGCGATCAACCGGATTTCTCCCCCATTTTTCTACCTTGGGAACTTTAGGTTGAAGAAGGGGCATCCTTGACCACCATTCCGCATTTTTCGAATGCAGTACGGATCCCGTCAGAACACAAACAAACAGGAAAAGTTTAGCACCAAAAAACATGATTTAATTATCAAATTATCCTATTATGATTTCAAGCAAACAATCGAAAATTTATTCATTTATTTTTGAAGTTTTCCACTCGCAGGGAATCAAAGATTTCCTTATACAAAGATCATGCAAGACCTACAGACCATTGTCGAACTCTCTCACGAATTTGGAACGCCGGAATATGTTAAGGGCGGAGGAGGTAACACTTCCTACAAAGATGAATCCACACTTTGGGTAAAACCATCGGGCACCACTCTGGCCGGTTTGCAGGAGGATACCTTCGTCACTTTAAACCGAGCCAAGGTCAACGGGCTTTATGATGTGGAAACGCCCGAAGAATCTCATGCCCGTGAGGAACTGGTTAAAAACTTTATGGGCGAAGCCGTTCTCAACGATGCCGGTCGCCCATCCGTGGAAGCGCCATTGCACAACATTCTTGAAACTAAGTTTGTGGTTCACACTCATGCACTCCTTGTCAATGGCATGACCTGTGCGAAGGATGGCGAAGCGGTTTGCAAACGGCTCTTTCCTGATGCCCTTTGGGTCGAGTACATCGATGCCGGGTACACTCTTTGCATGGTATTGAAAGATCGCATCGATGCCTACAAGGCCGAGTTCAACCGTGTTCCGAAGATCATCATGCTCAAAAATCACGGCATCTTCGTATCCGGAGATACCGCGGAGGAAATCCGTTCCCTTTACGCCAGCGTGATGAATCCACTCCGGGAGGAATATGAAAAACTCGGAATCACCGAAGATCTTGGTATCTCCGAGGGTGCCAGAGACTCCGAAGCAGAGTCTACCATTCAGAAAATATTCGGGGAAGATGCCGCGTTCATTGAATCCTCTGGATATTTCGATTGCGTTCCCGGACCGATCACCCCGGATCATCTCGTTTATGCACGGGCCTTTCCTTTTTCAGATGAATTGACTCAGGAAAATGCCGACGCCTACCAGAACAAGCATGGGTTTGCTCCTAAAGTTCTTATACATGGCGATCGTATCTATGGGCTGGGTAAAACCCAGAAGAATGCCGGGCTTGCCCTGCTTTTTGCTCAGGATGGTGCTCAAGTCCTTAAGCTTTCCCAAGCTTTTGGCAGTGTGGAATACATGACCGACCGGGCACGTGAATTCATCGAAAATTGGGAAGTGGAATCCTATCGGGAAAAAGTAGCCAGCTGATCCATGATCCGTTTATTGTTGGCTCTCGTTCTTTCTGGCACCTTCCTGCCGGCCAAGAAAAGGCCCAACATACTCTTTCTTTTCGCCGACGACCAACGGGCGGATACGATTGCCGCCCACGGCAACCCTCATATCCAGACTCCCCATTTAGACCGATTGGCAAAGGAAGGATTTAGTTTTCGTAAAAACTATTGTGCCGGTTCATTCAGTGGGGCGGTTTGTGTGGCCAGTCGGGCCATGCTGATGACCGGTCAGCACTGGATGACCCTGCCTAGTGAAAAGCCTCAGGCAAATTGGGGGTCAAATCGGACTCTCCCCGCCCTGCTTAAAAAAAGCGGAAACTACCAGCCTTTTATTATTGGAAAGTGGCATAATGGAAAGAAAACTTTGGATCAGTCGTTCTCCAATGGCCGATCAGTTTACATGGGAGGCATGGCGGATCACACTGATTTCCATGTGCAGGACCTGAAGAATGGAAAACTGAGCGAGAAAAGACCGGCAGAAGAATTCTCAAGCACTGTCTTTGCAAACGATGCCATATCCTTCATCCAAAAGGCAGAAAAAGAAAATCCGTTCTTTCTTTATGTCTCTTTCATGGCACCCCACGATCCTCGAAACCCGCCCAAAAAATATCGGGAGATCTATTACAAGAATCGGCCTCCCCTGCCCGAAAACTTTCTCCCACAGCATCCTTTTCAGAATGCGCCACAAGCTACCTCCGGACGAGACGAGGGTTTGGCTCCCTGGCCACGCACCAAGAAAATGATCAGCGATCAACTCTGTGAGTATTACGGATTAATCACCCATCTTGATGAACAGGTTGGGAGGATTTTATTGGCCCTGCAAAAAAGTGGCCATGCCGACAACACCATCATTGTCTACACCGCGGACCATGGCCTCTCGATGGGCAGTCATGGCCTGCTCGGCAAACAAAACGTGTACGAACAAAGTATGCAATGCCCCCTTATACTAAGTGGACCGGGGATACCCAAAGGGAAATCGAGCAATGCTTTTACTTATGTGCATGACCTCTATGCCACGCTCTGCAATTTGGCTAAGATTAAACCTGAAAATAAAATCGACTCCGAAGATCTAACTGAGATCATCCGGGGAAATGCCAAAGAGGTCAGAAAATCTCTCTTCCTGCCCTTTCAGGACAACCAAAGGAGCGTGAATGACGGAAAGTGGAAACTCCATATCTATCCGCAAATCAATCATCGACTCCTCTTCAATTTGGAGGAAGATCCGCATGAAATAAAGGATCTCGCCCAGAATCAGAACTTCTCCAAACAACAAAAAAGAATGGAGCAACTAATGATTACATGGAGAACAAATCTCAAAGACCCCTACCCCTTAAAGTCGGAAAAACGATTGCCCTTCAAACCCATCTACAATAATGACGCGAGAACACTGGACCGTTGGCAACCGAAGTGGATTCGCGAGAAGTATTTTGACGGACGGAACGATCCAGATCACGGTAAAAAATAAGCGGGGAAACCTGCCGTATGGCTTGCGTTTTACAGAGCCTGTTCCTAGGAAATAGAAACTGCCTCCGAAGTTCATATTTTTAAGCCCGGTCATTCATGAAAAATCACCTTTCCATCGTTTCCCTCTTCAAACCCCTCCTTATTGCCGTCGGTTTGATAAGTTCATCTATTCCTGCGATCTCCGTTGAATTCGAAGGTGGCCGCACACCGCTACCCAAAAACAACCTCCCCGCTCTCGGATCTGGCCTTGCCATGAGCAAGGGGTATTACCGTGGTTCTCCGATGGGAGAACTTTCCGGATGGACCCTTTCTCTCTGGTTCGAGGCAAGCTCTGATAAAAAAGGAGATTTATTGGGGATCGTGCGGAATGAAAATAACGGGGAAGCTTATCGTTTAACTTATGAGAGTGGTTCCCTTTCCTTTGGTGATCCGAAACAGAAAAAACGACCCTGGAAATTAGTTGTGAACGGGGTCAAGAAAGAGCAGTGGAATCATGTGGTCATTTCCTACGGTCAGGCAACCGGTCCAACCCTCTATTTAAATGCCGAAAAAAAAGCGCAGGGGGGTCGTGGACAGATGGGCTATGCCACGCAGTTTGATCATTACCATTTCGGAGCAGCGGTTATGGGGAAAGGAAAATATGGGGATTACTTCGATGGGAAGATTGATGATTTCGAACTCCATAACCGTCCATTTGACGGGGAAGAAATCAAAAGACTAAACAAGGGTGAATCTTTCCCGGGATCTTTGATTGCATGGAACGATTTTGAAAATGTAAACCATCGTGAACTGGCCTACTTCAATTCAGGTGAACCGAATGATGACTACCTCGAGGCGGGACGGAAATTATACCTTCAAAACTGCACATCCTGCCACAGTAAGGATGGAACCACACCTCCCATTAATCCACTCGCCCGTTCGTTCACAAAAAACAAAATGGAAAATGGCGGTGATCCATACAGTATGTTTAAGACCCTAACTTACGGCTTCCGAAATATGATGCCTTCGGTTCAGTTAAACCCAGCCGACCGATACAAAGTGATTCATTATCTTCGGGAAAAAATTATCCGTGAAAAGGCTCCTGAATTATATGTGAAATTTGATCAGTCCAACACATACACTATGCCCAAAAGTCCGGAGAGCACCGGAAATGAAGCGGAAAGAATTGAGCAACTCGCCCGCTCAGGCTACCTGCGCGACTACGGGAGGGCACTCATTTCCCCAGTGGTTGGAAATGTCAAAAGCAATAACGCACTCACCCTGGACCTGGGCAACAAAACCACCATTTCCTATGAATTGGGAACCATGAGAACGATTGGGGCATGGACTGGTGGATTCCTCGATTTCAGTGGAACCCTGCATCACCGGCTACGGGCCGGAGGCTTGCCCAGTGCCCGGTTTGAATCAATCGTGCGGTCCGATGGTTGGCAGTGGGCATGGGACGGGAAAGCGGAGAACCCAATTCCTGACCTTTTCCCAAAGACTGTATGGCCGGAGGAACAATTGCGCTATAACGGACATTATCCGTTCGGAGATGAAACGGTTATCTCCTATTCCGTGCAGGGACGCCCGGTTTTAGAAAGCCCCAGACTCGAGAAAATCGGAGGAATCCCGGTTATTCATCACCGATTGACGATCAATGCCGGCAGGAATCCCTTGGAATTAATTATTCTCGATGACATTCCGAAGATCGAGGGCAGGATTGCCACTATTGGTCACTCGATTGCCTGGCTTCAGGCAAAAGATGACGGGGTCCAATTCCGAGCCAGTGAAAACGGAAAACTCGTGCTGCGAATTCCCGCAAGTAGCAAACCCATTCATTTGAATGTGGCTCTGGCTCACGACGAAAGTGATTCAATTCGGGAAAAAACTCCCTCCGATCAGGTGGTTAATCTTTTGAACAAAACTAAAGGGGGGCCACGCAGATGGAATACCACGCATACGGTCAAAGGAAGATTAGCCACATCGACTTTTCAGGGGTACACCATGGACAGTATTACCGTGCCTCTGAAGAACGCTTATAATTCTTGGATGCGTACCTCTTCCCTCGCCTTTTTCCCGGATGGTCGTCTCGCCGTGGGGACCCTTCCCGGAGATGTATGGATCGTGAGCGGAATTAATGATGAACTGGATAAAGTAACCTGGCAGAGATTTGCCGCTGGTCTCTATGAACCGCTCGGCATGAAAGTGGTCGATGGCGTCCTTACGGCCATTACCCGCGGTCGGATTGTCAAACTTCATGACTACAACAAGGACGGGGAAGCGGACTTTTACGAAGCCCTTTTTAATGAAGACGAACCGGACAAAGGATGGCATGCGTATAATTTCGACCTCGAAGTTGGCAATGATGGGTCCTTTTACTACGGACGCACCGGTGGGTTCAGCGAGTGGTCGGTACCAGGCGGAGTGGTCAAGGTATCCGCCGACGGGAAGAGTTCAACCGTACTGGGTGCCGGGCTAAGAGTTCCCAATGGGATTGGCAAACTTCCGGACGGTCGGATCACTCTAGGGGATAATCAGGGAACATATGTGCCGGCCAGTAAAATTTCCATCACCAGCCAGGATGCATTCCACGGAGCAGGTTCATGGAATAAGCACGGAGATAAATATGATCCCGAAAAGATCGTAAAGCCAATCGTTTACATGCCACAGGAACTGGACAGCTCATCTGGCGGACAGCTTTGGGTCGAGAAAGATAAAAGATTGGGACCATTGAGCGGACAGTATTTTCACACTTCCTACGGAAAAGCCGCCACTATGTATGTGATGATGGATAAAATAAATAATGTCATGCAGGGTGCGGTTTACTCCCTCCCCCTGAAAATGGAATCCGGAACCATGCGGGCAGCTAAAAGCCCGGTTGATGGTCAACTTTACTATTCCGGACTCACCGGTTGGCAGGCAGGAGCCACCCAGGAGGGAAGTATACAACGTCTTCGTTACACCGGGGAAAAAGGAATTTATCTGACTAAAGCCAAGGCCCGCAAAAATCGCCTACAACTTACTTTCACTGAACCAGTCAGTTCAGAATCCATAAATAAGGAATCCTTTTCCGCCAGTGCGTGGAATTACCGATGGTCTAAGGGCTATGGCTCTCCCCAACTCAAGGCATCCGATCCTGAAACCAGGGGAATTGATGAACTCGCGATTGATTCACTCGAGCTCTCGGATGATGGACTAACTCTGACCGTACAAATTCCGAAGTTAATTCCCTGCCACAACTTAAAATTGGATTTTGCAGTAACAGGAAAAAACGGTTCGGCACTTTCCGGCCCCGTTTATTTCACCATTCACGAATTGCCTGAAAGTTAAGCCTTTTACAATTATCATCCTCTTGAAGAGGCCTGGTATTAGACCAGAAATTTTGTATTAGAGAATCCATAAGGTTTGCCTTGTTAAAAAAACAGGACAAAATGTACTATTAAATGAATCGTCGATTATTTTTGCGTGGATCGTTGGGTGCCTTGGCTTTACCGGCTATGGAATCTGTTGGCTTGGCCAAGATTCAAGGATCCAAAATAAGCCCGGCCATTGGCAACGAAATGAAACGGCTCGTCTGTATCGGTAATTCGTTTGGATTTCATGCCTCCCATTTCTTTCCCACCGATCCGGGGCCCATTCGTTCTCTGCCCAAGGCACTTGAACCCCTAAAGGGAAACCTCGATCAAACCACCGTCTTTTCCAACCTTGATCATGGGGTTAAAGGGGGTCACTTCGCCGTGCATTCCTTTCTTTCTGGAGTAAAACACTCGCAAGCCTCATCGATGCCCGATGGGAACCTTTCCCTGGACCAACGGGCTGCCGAAGTCTTTGGCTTCAAGACCCGATTCCCTTCCCTGGTAGTGGGTTCTGAAAATGGTCTGCACGGGGGCTGCCAGATGTCATGGACCCGCTCCGGTGTACGTGTACCCCCAATTGAAGGTCCCAAAAATCTGTTTCGTAAGCTGTTCATACAGGAGAAATCCAAAAACAACCAGCAGGTCCTCCAGCACTATGATCTTGGGAAATCTATTCTTGATGCCTCGTTGGAAGATGCCCGTAATCTTGGAAAACGGCTCAATGGAAGGGACCGTGATAAACTCGATGAATATTTCACTTCGATTCGTGAAGTAGAAACCGGAATTCAGCAGAAAGAAAAATGGCACTCGGTCCCCAAGCCCAATGCCCCGATCGATGAACCAGTCAACCGTAACCTGGTCGAAGATATTCCCGTTCTTTACAAACTCATCGCCCTGGCTTTGGAAACGGATTCCACCCGGATCGCCAGCTTCGAAATGGCCGGGGCTCAGTTCAATACCGGACTGCTTGGCCTGAACAACGGATACCACGCCTATTCGCATCATGGTCAAAAGCAGGAAAATATTGATGCCCTGCTTGCTCTCGAACTTTATCAAATGGAATGTTTTTCCCAATTTCTTGATCAGCTTAAATCGAAAAAGTCACCCAACGGTTCCTCGCTCTTAGACGAAACCACCGTTTTATTCGGCAGTGGAATGGGGAACGGCAATGCCCACACCAATAACAACCTGCCCATTTTAATGGCGGGTCGGGGCTACCAAACTGGTTCGCATGTAGCCATGCCGGGAGCCAAAAATAAACGAATTCCTTTATCCAACCTCTATCTCTCGATTCTGAATCAATTGGAAGTGGAGGATGAAACATTCGCCCATTCCACAGGAACGTTAACCCTGTAGGAAAAATCGTACTATGGGCAAAAAATTGTCTTTGGGCATCTTTGGTCTTTTCTTCAGTGCATTGATCCATCTTTATGCTGAAAAAGATTTTGATTCTACAATCAATCCCTTTTTACAAACGCATTGCTTCAAGTGCCACGGTCCAGAAAAACAGAAAGCCGACCGGCGCTATGACCAACTCTTACACCCCATTCAGAATGATGAGGACTTACTCCTCTTTCAGGATATCCTTGACCAGTTAAACCTCGGGGAGATGCCTCCCGAGGAGGAACCCCGACCCGACCCCGCTGAAGTAAAGGAAGTCGTGGCCTGGCTCACCTCCGCGATTGCGGAGGCCCAAGCAAAGCGTAAAAATAACGGTGGGGAGACCGTCCTGAGACGCCTGAACCGCAGGGAATATCTGCACACTATAAGTGACCTTTTTCATCTCAACACCGATGCCTTCGACCCAACCGAAGGCTTTCCATCGGATAAGGAAATTCATCACCTCGACAATCAGGGGCATGCCTTAGTCACCTCCGGTTTTCTACTCGATCAATATTTACGGGCCGCGGATCTGGTGGTGGAAAAAGCCCTGCCCTCCCTCGACAAGCCCGCATCACGGGAATGGATTCAAAACGGAAATTTCGAACAGGGTGAATTCACCGGGTTCATGACCAGTGTGCAGAAACGGGAATCTGTTGATGAACCACTTAAATCTTTGGGTTGGGGCTTGAAGGGCATGACAGGGTCCATGTCCCCGGAACAACTCGCCAAGCGCCGGAAATCGCTGACTGGAAAATTCGAAAGCATTCTCCGTGATGTGGAAAACATCCCTAATCATATCCGCCTTTACGAACACCCCAGATCCCAGCGGCATATGGGATCCTATGCATACATGTCGGACTTATCCGAGGGCGTGCCTTTTGATGGATACTACTTCTTCGCCTTTGATGCCACCGCTCTTTACCGGATTCCACCCTATGAAAAAAACTTTGCCCGTACCCGAACGGACGAACCGTTCCGCCTCGCCGTGGTGCCGGGCAATATCGAAGTCGGCCCCCTTCATTTACCACAGCCCCTAGAGCCTAAATTGGCTCATTTTGAAATGGTGGACGGGAAAAGAAAAAAGTACCACGCCCGCATCTGGCTGAACAAGGGATCCACCCCCCGCCTGATCTTTTTGAACGGATCACATCTCACCCGGAATGCCCACATTGAGGCAGCCCAGTTTCTCCGTCAACGGGATGGCCTGCCCCCCCTCTCCACCGGTAATGAAAATTTAGTCTACGGCCTGCAACATGCCAAGCTTCCACAGGTTCGGATTCATCACCTCTTCCTGAGTGGACCGATCATTGATCACTGGCCCACCCGCACGCACAAAGAAATTCTAGGAGGCAGCACCTATGACTCGGAAAATATTCGCACTCAATTGAGTAATTTCCTCAAGCGGGCCTACCGTCGTCCCCCCACAGAAAAACAGATCGATGCCATTCACGGGGTTTACCTTGCCCGCACATCCAAGGGGATCGAGTCCTGGCAGGCCTTTAAAGATTCCCTCAAAGCAGCCCTCTGCTCCCCTCATTTTATTTATTTACAGGAAGAACCGGAACTCGAAACGGACAACATTGACCCCCATGCAATCGCCTCGCGGCTCAGTTATTTCCTCTGGTCCTCAATGCCCGACCGTGAGTTATTTACCCTCGCCCGCACAGGAGAGCTTTCCCATCCCGACATCCTCAGGGCACAGACTGAACGTTTGCTCAGGGATTCAAAGTCAGACCGTTTCGTGGACGGATTTCTCAATGCCTGGCTCACCCTCGATAATTTGGGCAACACCCCTCCCGATCATCACCGCTTTAAAGAATACTATATGGATGACCTCGCTCCCGCGATGCGTAAGGAAACCCATGTTTTCTTTCGCCACCTACTGGATAACAACCTGCCAACCTCGGAATTTCTCACTGCCCAATACACTTTTACCAACCCTGCCCTTGCCCGGCTCTACCATTTACCCGTGGAAAAATCAGATTTCCCCAATCCTGATTCTTTTATCCGGGTCAGTACGGAAGGCCATCCCCGGGGTGGCTTGCTTGGGCATTCATCCATCCACACCGTGACTGCCAATGGAGTCGATACATCCCCGATCATCAGGGGAGTCTGGTTGCTTGAAAATATCCTCGGCACCCCCCCCTCTCCTCCGCCCCCGGATATCGAACCAATTGAACCGGACACCCGTGGATCCACTACCATTCGGGATCAAATGGAAAGACACCGATCCGACCCCACCTGTGCCGAATGTCACCGCAAGATCGATCCGCTTGGATTTGCCCTGGAAAACTTCGATGCCATCGGCCGCTTTCGCACCACTTATGGACCCCGAAAAAAAATCGACGCATCCGGAGTTCTTCCAGGAGGTCAGGAATTCAAAGACCTTGGCCAATTCGTTTGGCATTTCAGGAACGAACATCCAAAATTCATTCGTGCCCTAACCAATAAGCTCATGGAATATGCCTTGGGCAGGCAGATGGAAATTTCCGACCGCCCCACCATTGACCGTATTCTCAAAAAAGTTGAAAAACAGAATCTTGGTTTTCGGGACTTAGTGATCGAAGTCGTTACCTCGGATTTATTTGTTAATCCGTAAACAAGAATTATTCGTACTCCGGAATCTTGGCGTCTTTCTCGATCAAAGTATTTTGCCAATACACGGAGCCATCCTTTTTTCTTTCGATCAGGCGGGCATTGCTTCCCACAACCGGCTTGGCCGGATTTTTTGGTAAATAAGTTGCGAGCTTTTTTCTTAGTTTCTTAGTCTTCGGGTCGGATGCCAAATTTTTAAATTCATGAGGGTCCTTCCTTATATCGTAAAGCTCTTCCGAACCGTCGGCGTAGCGAATATAACGATGGGTCTCACTGCGTGCAGAATCATTTCCCGGTCCATGCGAGGTCATGGCAGGTCGGGAACGCGGGGCATTGGTAAACAAAGCTCCCCTTGCCGCCAGTTTGTCCAAATTGGGCGTTTTGACCTGCGGATGGCCACCCAGGCAACCAATCCAATCATTCAGATCATCAATGGCCTTAAAATAAAGAGGAGAGCAAGAAAGATTGAGAACTTCATATTATAAAAAGGAGGCTAGACAAGGATCATGCAGGCACGATTGCCCCGTGCTCGCGTAAGAGTGCATGAATCTCGTCCAAGGGAACTTCTTTGGGAGTGGTCGAAGATTTCGCGGCAAGCACAGCGGTGCAGGCAGCGGCCTGCCCCATTCCCATACAGGATGCCTGCACACGAGCCGCAGAATTGGCAAGACGATCACTGGACAGGCAACGACCGGCAACCATTAGATTCGTCGATCCTTTCGGGATCAGGGATCCTCGCGGAATAGTTGGGACCACTCCCCTCTTCAAATGCTTGGGAGCCACTCCATCCTTGGTGTGCAAGTCGATGGGATAAAAGGAATAACACAGGGCATCATCAAATTTTCTTCCGTTCTGGTAATCATTCACCGTAATGGTGGACTCCCCTTTGATCCGAAAAGTTTCACGGGTCGCGGTTTCATTCATCATTCTGTCAATACTGGCATTCTCACCACCGGGAATGGTTTTAAGGAATTTGAGCATCCGAAGGACCGACTTTCTACCCGCCAGGTTGGTTTGGGTCTGTGTACCGGCATCGGTGGAATCGGCACCGAAGATATGATTCACATTCCCTCTGGTGCTGCGGATGGGTTGCATCGCTTTGCCACTCCAGGTATCCCCCTTCTGCAACCGACCTTCCTTGACCGCCTCATCGTACATTTGCTGAATCTGTTTGGCGTTCTTACTGACCACTTCTTGATCCAAGCCCTTGTAAACCACGACCTGAGTACCGGGCTGACGGTCATCTCCACGCAAACGCTCAAACCCAAGCATACCGACCACGGTGGCATTCCCACTGCAATCGATGATCTGCTTACAACGCAGTTGATAATTTACCCCCTGTCCTCGTACTTCTACCAGCCAACCCTCAGGAGTCTGAGTGATCTTTTCCGGATATTGATAATAAGCAAGTGACACCCCCGCATCCAAGCAGGCTTCCTCGGCCAGAAGCGAATACAACTGACCATTAAGATCAACGTGATACGGAACATGAGACCGGTGATTCCTGGTAAAATCCTGAAGCTTGCGGCCATCGACTTCCACTGATTTCGCAACCAGATCCCAACCGATTCCCGAAATGACCTGTTTACCCCAGGCATGAAAGAGACCAGGAAAGCATACCCCTCCGGTGGTGGTGGTTCCACCCAACTGGGAATTCCGTTCAAGCAGAACAGTCTTGGCACCCAGACGCCCGGCTTGTATCGCCGCCACATGTCCGGCAGATCCACCACCGACGACCAGTACATCCACGTCGAGCACAGATGTCTTTTCGTTAACAGTGGGAGGATTCTCGGCACTCGCCTTGCAGACCAGACCGGAAGATGCCAGGATCGCAGTCCCCGCAATCTTTGATTTAAAAAAGTTTCGTCGATTCATAAGATTTTAATACCAGATTTACCAGAAGACTTAAATGTTTTTCGAACCCAAAACCTTACAAAATTTCTGCAAGTTAAGATTTACCATCAGCCAGCCGGCTCTACTCGACTTTCAGAACGATGCTTTGCGAATGACTGTTGAACTCAGGGGCGTACATGCATTGCACATGGGTCATACCGGTCTGATATTCTCCACGGTGCTGAACCCGGACGGAATATTCGAATACATAGGTGCCCTTGGGCAGATAATCCAAGTAGAAATGCGATGCCGTGTCACGGGTGGATTGGTAATAGCCCAGACCGTCCTGATATTTGTAAGTGGATAGAACATTGACCGGTTCGGTTCCGCTTCCGCGATGGTCCTTCATGTGAACATACTCCATGTCCCGGTCAGTACGCAGTTCGATCCGTACGACCAATTCATCTCCCACTTTTACGGGACCCCGTACCGGTGAGATAACCGGACCCTTTTTCGTATATTCCTTACTGTAGAGAGTCTTTTTAATCTTCAAGGGCGTGCCCTCGTGTGGGGTTATTTTGGAGATATCCTCCATGTACTGCCAATGCACGCTTCCCCAGGCAACTCCCTCATCCACCTTGGTCACGGTGACTTTTCCGAAATCGGGCTTGATCTCAGGACCGACGAATCGCTTCTCGTAGTATCCGGTTCCTGCCTCCACATTCTCGGGTTTGATCGGAGCCCTGTCAGCAAGGGATACTTTTACCAGTTCGTCCGAGGCAAGCAGATCACTTCCTCTAAGCACTAAGGCATAGACCGCATCGGCAGTCGCCTTGGTGGTCTTCCAGTCCTGAGTCTGCTTTTGCTTAAGCAACCAGACCTTACATTCCTCGACCGACTTCTGATCGTTCATAATCTCATCAAAAGCTTCAATCATCACCGCCTGGGTCTCGATGGGGGCACGATGCCACCACCAGGACAATTCCTCATCCCTCCAGAACATCCCCTTTTCCTCGTCAGTGACCGAACGCTCTTTGAGTGAGCGGACTATGGCCATGGGCGTATCCTTGTCTTTGCCAAACCGATGAAGAGCGAGGGCCACATGTCCCTGCGACTGACGATTGCCGAGTTTCAGCCAGTATTCCCGGGCCTGCCCGAGGAAATAGTTTACCGCTTCCTGGGCATTGGGGTTGATCTTCTGCTGCTCGAGGAAGAAACTGCGCCCGTACAAATAGAGAGCAATGGTGGAGGACAAGTGATTGTTCTCTTTCTTTCCATTTTTGAGAATGCTTCGGTAGGTCTTGTTAATCCAATTGTCCAGACGGTTAAGCGACTTGATGGCCAGAGAAGGATCGACATCCACCCCAAGATGACCCAACCGGCCAAAACCGGTTGTGATGTATAGAGTGATATAGTCATTCCCCCTTCCTCCCGGGAACCATGGCCAGGCTCCGTCAGAAAGTTGCATTTGCTTGAGCTTCTCGAAGGTCCGGCGCTTCTCGTCATTGAGGCGGTTATCATCAAAGAGGATGCCCACATTTCGGCGGGCTTCACTCTCGCTTTTGGCTTGGCGTACCCATGGAGTCTCCATCAGTGCGACAGACTTCAGGTCCTCGTTCTTTTCCAAGGGACTGTCCAATGTCTTGGTTCCCTTCCACTGATCGAATATGCGACGAATCTTGGGATCAGAATGGGCGATCTCACGGGCCAGAGAATTTGCATAGAGCCGGTTAAAGGTTTGCTCGGAACACTCATGGGGAAATTCCATCAGATAAGGCAGGGCCATGACCGCATACCAGGAAGGATTGGAAACCATCTGAACGGTAAAGTTCTTATGTGTGATGGTGTTGGAATTGCCTGACGCCATCAGTTTCCCAAAGTTAAACTTCTTGGTCCGGGCTCCCCGAATGGGCAAAGGCATCGATTCGGTCACAAAAATCCGTCTGGAAAGAACGGGCAGGTATCCCTCTTCCCCATCGGAAATCTTACCGGTTCCCCCCACTGCTTTGTAGGTGATCACTCCCAGATCATCAGGAACGGATATCTTCCACGAATAAGTACGGGACTGCTTGGCTGGTATCTCGAAATTCAAATCGGTCACTTTATTGCCGAGTTTCCGGTCCACACTTTGGTTAGTTCGGGCATCATTGAAGATCAGGCGGACTGTTCCCTTTTGAATGCTCGGTGACTGGTTTGAGACCTTGACCGTAAACTCGATCTTATCTCCCTCACGCAGAAAGCGCGGCGGGTTAGGCTGGACCATAATATCCTTGGCCGTGACTATACTATCGCTGAGGAAACCCGAGCGCATTTCCTTATCATGAGCAAACCCGAGAAACTTCCACTTGGTCAGGGCTTCCGGCATGGTAAATTCCATACGCACGATTCCATCCTTGTCAGAAATGAGTTTGGGAAAGAAAAATGCGGTCTCGTTAAGGTTTTTTCGAGCACTTACCTTCGAAAGGTCAATACCACCCGCACGGCCCCCTGCCCCTGAACGACTAGAAGAGTTAAATGATAGTGATCCTTCCCTGTCCATCGCAGAATCAGCTAGTTGATCAAGAGAACTTAATGAGAGTGAAGCAGGTACAGGCTTGTTCATTGCACTCTTTTGTCTCCTCAATCCCTTAGCCGATTCAGCCGAAAAGGAGAATGCGGATGCCCCCGCTGATGGCATTAACCTTTCCTTTCCGGAATTAGGTACAGGGCCACGGCCAGAACGATATCCGTAACTTGAAAGGGTGTAGTAACCCCATAGAGATCCAACCATTTCAGGGTGCCAACTGCGGTGTGACCATTTGATGCTTTCGTTCTTTCTTTTCCATCCTCCGTGTAAGGTGCGTAAATTCAAGGATGAGTTTTCAAAGCGAGAGTTGAGGTTGGAATGTTCACGCCGAAACAGATTGGAGAATGTCTTTTGCCAATCGTGAGATTGGTAAGCATCCAGAGATTCGTCATAAAGGGTCGCCACCATTTCTGCCACCGCTTTTCTGGCATCTGGACCCTTGATCACCGCCGTCCAGGTCTCTTTAGCTGCCGGCTCAAGTTTGGAAGTGAAGCGTTCCCACTTCACCTCCAGGTCTTTGTTCGTCCAGGGAACCTCGACTTGCCTGTCTGTCAGGTAGGCCCGGTTTTCACGAACATAAGTGACACGAAGGGTGAAGCCCCCACGCATTGCCTCGCTGACTTTCTGTTCGATTTTTGCCTGGGTTTTCTTGCCATCGGTCCAATAGGATTGAAGGACTTTGTTCCGGTGAACGATCTCCACGAATGCACGTCCTTTGCGGTAACCAGTCCCCCAAAAGGCATTGAACGAATCCCCGGGCTCAACCCGCCAGGTGGGTGCGGCAACATGATTGGGAATCTTTACGCCAAAGCGTTTGGCTTTGGGATTGAGAACCAGAATGGGCAGAAGTGCTTTGACTTCCTTTCCAAAACGGTCCCTCGTTTCCAGAGCTGCACGGTAAGCACCCTCCTTCAATGTAAAGGATAATTCCTTATTCCCCTCCCCATCGGTGGTGAATTCCTCGGTGGCAACCACTTCCCCCAGTTCCCAGGAACTGGTATTGGAAAGATCGGGTTCGGGTTTATGCCCACCACCCATTCCACCCCGGTGGTGAGTGGGATAAAATGGCTCACCAAGCCTGGCTCTCTGGACCTTCTTGGGTTCCTTGAGCCGGTGAATCTTCAGGGATCCTTTGGCAATTCGTCCTTCTCCATCGAGCGAAGTGGTCTTGAGAGTCACCTTCACCGGCTTGGCCTCGGTTTGCCAATCCTCAGCCGAAAGGGATGCCTGCAGGGCAACAAAACCAACATTTACACTAGTCTCCCCCGTGCGGGTTTCACCGGTAGCATCCACCACATCCGCATATACGGTGTAGTTGAAAGTGGGTTCGTCTTTCTCCAAAACCCCGGGATCCGGTTTGGCGGTAAACTCGACCTCAAAGGAGCCGTCCGCTCCGGTGCGGGCAGTGCCCTGTCCAATCTCTTCGGGGGCTATGACCGTCAGAGGTCTCCACCAGTAATGCCAGCGCAGCCAGGGCGGAAAGCGAACCTGCCTGACCACGCGATACCTGACCTGTGCATCATTGATTGCCGCTCCGGTATAGGCCATGGCCGAACCACGGACCTTCACTTTGCGGTTAAGCACAGCCGGCTCTGCCGGAGCGTCCACCGTCACCTGAAACTTGGGCCGCTTGTACTCCTCCACATTAAAATAAGCCGACCCCATTGGGGAATTGGGTCCATCAACCTGAAGGTGCATCCTGCCCATGAGACGGTCACGCGGAGCAGTGAAGCTACCTTCGAAGGATCCATAGTCATTTGTCCGGTGCTTGGCCCGGGCAATCTCCTGATCATTGGAATCACGAAAAACCACCGTGAGCTCACGATTGGGGATTACCTTATAATTGTCTTTATCCTGATCAATATGATAGGACACGCCCTTATAGCGAATGGTTTGACCGGGTCGGTAAAGGCTCCGGTCGGTAAAGAAAACCGAGCGTTCATTTGGCCTGGAGCGATTGTTAATTTTTATAACATAAAAAAAGTCGGTCGATGCCAGTGTTTGACCCTGATAAGAGACAAGAGTTCTAATCCTTGCTTGATCCTGCTTGATGCTGAATAGACCGTTGGCATCGGTCCTCACTGTCTCAAGGTCAATTTTACGACTATTCTCACGCTTCCACGAACGAACCTTTGCGCCTTGGATCGGTTCGCCACTGATTGCGTTCAATACAAAACCTTCCAAATTGCCCGAACGTCGTTGTGTACGCGTGACCACAGATAAGTCACTCACCCAGAAACTTGAGTAACTAACTTCATTTTCCTGTTCCTTAAATTCAGGATCATGGCTGGCAAAAAGAAAATAGGAACCGGGCTTAAGATCCTTAGGCGGGGTGATTTTCTGGACTCTTTCCTTGAAATCTTTGGTAGGCGGAAGATCGACGGACCATTCCTTTGCCGGTTTCTTTGCTAACCACTGCATCCTTTCCTCTGAAGAAATATACTCCGAGCGGCGGTCCGACTCTCTCATGTAAGTCACCCAGTCATAGGAAACCACCCGAAAATAAGCCTTGGACAGATTTCGGTAGCGCAATTGGATCTTCGGGAACGGAGCATTCCACACCCGCTCGGTTTTAACCAATGAGGACTTGGTCTCAATTTGGTTAATGAGGTTGCTGCATTCCTTGGCTCCCACGCTTTCAGGAAAAACCGAGATCCCACGCGTAGCCATTTTATGGGCTTCCACAAGCTCACCTTCGCCCCGCAGAACATCGGCATGTCGGTACATCGCACGGGCAGACATCTCGTGATCAGCCCATTCCTGGGTGAAGCGCTTAAGTGCTGCCTTGTATCGGGCGTTTTTCTCCTCTCCAAAAGATTGATTGTACCCATAACGCAAACGGAGAAGGTCGGCCTCAATGAATGCATCCTGAGTTTCCCCGTTCTTATGAAAATTCAATAGGTCCTGATAAAGTTTGATCGCTCTGATCTTGGGTGACTCATCGTCCTCCGAATTAATTTCCCAGACCATAAAATCCTTGGCGGAGGCGAAAATCGGGCTATCGGCGGAAAGAACGAAGGCATCCTGCGCTCTGGATCCAGCTTGCTCGCCCGCGGAATAAAAGCGTAAGGCATCATGCACCACAAAATCATAAAGAGTCGGACGGTAGCTCTCGGGCACATTCCCCTTATTCAAAAGGAAGTCATAGTCGCCAATAGCTTCCTTCTTCAGAACTTCATGATAGGACAGAGTCTTTTGGAACTGCTTATCGATCTCTGCTAGGATCCGGGGTAAGTCCCAGGTGGTGATGTCTTCTCCCGGAGCCTCAGTCGTCCGTGTCCTTTGTGCAAAACGCCAACGGTTTTGCTGAAAGTACTGCCAATAACAGTTGGAAAGAACGGCTCGCATCATCGGCTTGAGTGCCTCGGGTGCCTTGGTGATCTCATCTTCCAACCGGGCAATCTTTTCCTCGGCTTTATTCCCCTCAACAGCTCCCTCCAAATTGATCTTCTGGCCAATTGCCCGTATGGCCACGGCATGAGACCCATCCTTCAGAGCCTGTTTGATCAGGGGATCAATTTTCTCAATGGCCGTTTTGGGAAGACCTTTCTTGATCTCCGACTCAACATCCTCCCATTGGTCCATAAGGCTCTTTGGCAAGGCCTGTCCGATCAGAAAAAAGCCAAAAGTAAGAAAAAGAATGGGAGCGATGAGAGGAATAATTTTCTTCATATTGAGAATGAATTTAGTGAGTTTGAAGGGAGCAAGCTCCCACTTGGGCTGGAATTAAATGTAAGATTGAAGAAATAAGACGCAGGATACGACTATTTATTAGAAAAAAATACCATCCGTACTCCACGGACCTACATACTTACTCTTTTGATCCTGGTTTCATCGTAATGAAACAGATTAGAAAACTATTTTTTCTTTTTGGGATCGGGAATCGGCTTGGGGAGTTCTTTAAGCCAAACTTCCACTTTTTTTCTAAGTTTGGAGGCAACCTGAGGTTTTTTCAGCACCAGGTTATTTGTCTCCGAAGGATCCTTCATAATATCATAGAGCTGATCCGGTTTCTTTCCCTTGCTTCTCTTCGAACTTAAGTAGAATCGCCATTTACCTTCACGAATAGACGCCCCAGGATATCCGTTCCATAAAAGCGGTTTACGGTGAGGCCGTTTCGCCCCCAGCCACATATCAGACACATCCTCACCATCAATATCCTTCGGGACCTTAACCCCGGCCAAGCTACAGATGCTTGGAAGCCAATCCACCCCACAAAATACGCTCTCTTCATCAACATAATCCACTTTTACTTTTCCGGGCCAACGAACAATGAATGGAACACGCAAACCACCCTCATACAGGTTATGCTTTCCACCCCGAAATTGGCCCGCATAGCCAATCATATTTCGATGATCCTTCTTGAACGGCATTTCACGGTTATAAACCTGGTCACTCATCTTGATATCGGCAGGTCCCTGATCACTGGAAAAAACCACCACTGTGTTTTCCCTCAGGCCCAACTCATCAATTACCGAGAGCAGTTTCTTCACACTCAGATCAAGTGCGTAGACATCAGCAAGGTAGTTACGCATCGCCTCATTCACATCCACATCATAGGTTTCGCAATCCCTGAATTTTTTCTGCATCCAGTCAGAAAAGTCTTTTTTGTTAACCTCCAAATCCTTAAATCTCGACAGGTGTGTATCATGAGCAAAAACTGGTGCGTGCGTGCTGAAAGCCCACAAGTTCACATAAAAGGGACGACTTTTATTCTGGCGGATAAATTCAATCGTTTTATCAAAGATTGGTGCATCCCGCCCCTCAGGAACAATCATCTTATACATATCGATGGGACCGCATCTCTCATTCACATCAATGCCATACGCACCCGATGGTCTACCTCGCTCCATTTCTCGATTCCCAATGTGCCATTTCCCGAAATGACCAGTCGCATAGCCCGCCTGATTCAGTAACTCAGTAACCGTGACCCGATCTCCAAAACCGTTCCAACCGGTTCCCTTGGCAAAACGGGGCGGAAACATTCCGGTCATGATCGCGGTTCTCGCAGGATTGCAGGTCTGTCCACCCGCATACGCCTGCGTAAAACGGGTACCTTCTCGTGCCAGTTTATCCAACGCGGGAGTCTTTGCGTAAGGATGTCCATAACAGGCGAGATCACCAAAACCCAAATCATCAGCATAAATGAAGACAAAGTTCGTTTTTTTTACTGCCCATGCTCCCGAGACGAGGAAGCATAGAAATATCAGGTATGCATAGAAGGTCGAACTGGATCTTTTAATCATTTAGACACGCTCTTATTTACTGAGGCTTTGAAGATTTTTTGTTCTCTGATTTGCGATCCCTTTTTCCGCGTGCCTTATTTTCGGTAAGCGTAAGCCATTGTTGCTTCACCTTTGAATAGGATGCAGTGCCGTATTCTTTTCCTTCAAAGCTGGCCTTACAGGACTGATACCATGCTAGGTATTGAGTAAACAAATCTTCGACCCTTTCGGGATATTTCTCAGCAAGGTCATGCTCTTCGAGTGGATCATTAACTATGTCATAGAGCTCAGACTTTCCACTACCCCGTTGTCTGTAAAGTTTGTACCTTTTGCCGGTGTAAGCAATCTGATTTGGATAGGCGAATCCGATAGGAGCTTTTCGCTCAAATGCTTTTCCCTCCAATAGCGGCAGGATACTCACACCGTCAATGAGGTTATGTTTTGTAGGTAAAGAAATATCAAGAGCGTCGAGAATGGTCGGCATGTAATCAGAGGTCACGACCGGTGTATCGATGACTTTGGACTGAACTTTATTATTCCAAAGTAAAAGTCCGGGTACCCGTATACCGCCCTCATAGAAACTGCGCTTACGCCCACGAAACTCTCCTGCAGAACCAATATCCTTTCCTTCAGGTCCGTTGTCACTGGTAAACCAAACCATGGTATCCCCTTCAATACCTAAAGCCTGTAATTCCTTGCGGAGCCGTTTTATTTGGTCATCAATTGCGGTAATGCAGCCGGCGTACTGCTGCATACGGAATGATTGGTCCTTGTAAATCTCAGCATATGCAGGACCCGCCACAACGGGGAGATGCGGGGCATGAAACCAAATGACTGCCAAAAAAGGTGTATTTGTTTTCGTCGCTTTTTTAATGAAGGGTACGGCACGATCCATAACCACTCGTGAAGCGCATCCTTCGAGATTCTTGGTTACCTTTCCCATGTTGTCCCAAAAGGCAGTTCCATATCCGTCATAAGGCTCCCCTTTCTTAAGTGCACTCCATCCATAACCAAGACTTTCCGGTCTTACAAAAGAAGCTGGTTTCTTATTAGGATCCCAGGTTGGAACCTTCGATTCGGTAACGAAAAATTGATCATACCCATGCCGGCTTGGCGGATTATAAAGGTGGGGATTCTTAGGTCCTCCACGGTTCGCGTCTTTTTCCTTTGTAGTTAAAGTGCCCAAGTGCCACTTACCAAAATGACCGGTGGTATAACCATTATCTTTTAATACTTCCGCAATCGTGAGCTCTTCGGGGCGAAGAATTCCCTGATTTGCATGAAAGACACCGCTGCGATAAGGATTTCGTCCGGTAAGGCAGCTTGCTCGTGTCGGACTGCAAACGGCAGAGGCAGAATAAAAACGGTCAAAACGAACTCCCTCCCTGGAGATTTGATCGAGACTGGGCGTCTTAATTACCTTATTTCCATTATATCCGGTGTCTCCCCAGCCAAGATCATCGCACATGACCAAAATTACATTGGTCGACCTTTCCGCCTTCAAAACGAATCCAGAAATAAAAATAAAGGCAGTTATAAAAAGCTGAGGTAAGTTTTTCATTTTTCTAATTTCGAAGGTTCCAATATTGATTAAGTCTTACTTCTCGGGTCCATATCCCTTAGACCCATCAAAGTAGATACCATCCACACTGACGCCCTTCGGGGTGCGCGGATTACCATTCAGACCGAAATATACGATACGACAGTTATTGCCCTTACTGAGCTCGTGTCGTTTCTCACTGATTCGAACACTCATAGTGTGTTCCGCTTCCGGATCGAGCCCGTCTCGGAGAATATAGATACGGTTTAGATGCAGATTAAAGCTGTTTTTTTCAACAAATAGATCCTGCTCTACCCAATCCGAACCGTCAACACTGTGTTCGATTATACCGGCGTGGGGACCGGCAATCACCTGAACGGCCACGGCTGAACCTCTAAACTTCAATTCAAAACTATCGCCCGGCTTGTGCCCGATCAACTGTGGACGCTCATTCCAGCCCGTCCTTACTTTACCACCTTCGGCTGCGGCATCGTAATTGGTCTCCATGGCAAAGCCGTTGAGTTTTTTGGCAATTCGCGGTGCAAATAATTTTCCTTCAGTATAGGATACAGAATCTAATTTTTCAGGCATCTCATGATCTTTGACGGGACGAGGCTTTCCTGACCATGCCTCATCGAGTAAGCGCTCAATACTATCGGCATACAGTTGCTGTCCGAATGGCGATGGGTGTACGCCTTTGAAGTCATCTTTCCATGTAAATTCTTCCCGATTGATCCGTTCGTAAACCTCCTTGGTTATATCCAATGAGGGAACACCATAATGCTCGGCCACCTTATCGAAACTCTGAATCACCGGAGGAGTTTTTCCTTTCTCGTAATCTTCGAGTTTATCGGTGCAGGCAAAATGCATCATCACGATATCCATATTAGGATTGGCCTGTCGAGCCCGTCGCACTATACCTTCCATACCCCGAAGACTTTGGTCAGCGGTTCGTAGGATAGCTACATCGTTTACTGCCGCTTCTTCGAACAATAGATCGACTTTTCCCTTTTGAATAACATCCCGATCCAGTCGAAACGCACCATACATCGTTCCGGTTGAACCCACACCAGCCAGAATAAAGGTAAATTCCGTATCAGGGAAACGTTTCTTCAAATTCGCCATCACTATTTTTCGCCAGGACATTCCGGTAATGGAACCACCGACAAATGCAACCGTTCCTTTCTTTGTTTTCTCGAAAATATACTGTGAATTCTTTAATCCACTGCGCATTTCAAACCAGTTCTGCTTCAGTGGTCCTTTGTAGTTTTGCCATGGGTAGCTTTCGGCACCTGTCTCCTGTGGCTTTGCCCCTTTTGTTTTCTTTACCTTCGTTTGAGCGGAAGCAGTTATCGTTAAAATAACCCCAGCCAAAGCTAGATTTAGGATTCTTTTTATTTTCATTATGGAACTTTTAACTGGGATAAATTTATTTTTTGGGACTACCCCTGGCTTAAGAGGAAGAATTACTCAATATTTCCGAAGTTTTTCCTTATTTGCCTGCCTTTTCTACATTTTCGCAAAAAAAGGGCGTTTCTCGTCTGTCTGTTCAAGCAATAGACAACAGAATAAAGCTAATCATAACGGGCTTAGCCTTGTTCTTAGTCTTCACCTTTTTACCTAAGTTGGCCTCAGCCAACCCAAATACCTTTAAGCAGAAATACCAGGTATTTGTGAATGGGCGTTTTGCGGGAAATCGAAGGTCAACACGAGCGGTTCGGAACCGGTGTTCTCAATTTCAACTCCACCACTCGAAAGGGCAGATTGCGTAATGAATCCGATCTCTGGGTAGATCTCGCCAAGCTTCATGTTCTGATTGTAACGGACTTCGAGCTTTCCAATGCGACCGCTTCCTCCATTGGTGTGGAACAATGCGGGGCACTCCGGACTAAAAGTCGTCTTAGCCCCTGGGGCTATGGTAAGACGAAGAATCGAAACCTTCTGGTCGCCAAGAACTTTACCGTATACAATCCATTTTGCATCCACTCCGTCACCAGCGAATTCTTCCGCAGTGATCGCGGGACGGGAATTCTTCTGAACGAAGTCAGGATCCTGATTGGCTTCAAAATCAAATTTCTCGACCAAATATTCCCAGTCTTCATGACGATCTTTAGGATAATCCTCTTCACGGCATGCATAGAAGGCATCCGCGGCTCCGATACTTCCATCCAGGGTAAGGTCCTCCGCCAGGAAATGCTCATCCATGGTAACATGCACCTCATGTGTGCAAAGGTCTGTCGGTGAGTGAAGCACTCCATTGGGCATAACAAAGCCGTTATCAATGTGCATCATCGTGTGAGGAGACAAATGCCGAACTCCGTTATATTCCCCCTGTCCAAAACTTTTCATGCAGGCAAGAAACTGGTCCTTGGTGACAAAAGGGTACAGTCCCATGGCCGTGGTATGATAATGCGAGGGGCTCACGCCCGGGTTGTCGAAGGAATTGATATCATAGACCTCCCACTTCGACCAGTGAAGGTGGTGAGGGATAGGATTTAAGTTATCGAACTTCTTGGAAACAATCGGCCAGGTTGGATCGCCATAGAGGGCCTTGGAAAAGGCGGTAATCTTCTCACCCATCACGGACTCAGGACTGGAAAGGATTAAGTCCTGTAAAGAAATGACCTGCCCACTGGGGGTAAGAACATGGGATTCCCCTTCACGATAGGGAGCTTTGCCTGTACGCGTGTCGACAACACCCGTTACAATGGGAACCGTGCAGCCCATCCAAACTTCATCCAGTCCGGTTCCGCCCATGTAATCAGGATGATAGGAATCCTCTGAAAGACGGAGACGTTTACCTGGAGAACAAAAAGTTCTTCCGGCATAACGGTGTATAAGGGGCAAAACGCCACCATTATGATTAAGACAGTCATCGAGAACGGCTGCGGATTCTCCGCCCGATCCGTCGATCACATCCAGTTGTGGGTATTCGTGAAGTTTTTCAGGTAAAATAGATGAAGCAGCCATGAATATAAGATATTTGTATTAGGTTAAAAGGAGTGAGAGTTGGTATATTTTCTAAAGATCAAAAAAGAGTGTGGCAAGTTTGATTCAGCACTTAATGATGGTCACATCTTTTGTTTCCAAACTTCCCGATTTGTGAAGAGCACTCTTTACTGCGTATCATTAATTAATACAACTTGATCGTTTTAAAGGAAATCTCGACTTCACCTTTTATGGGCACCGGAAGAGCAATACCAATACGGCCCAGTGATGACCACCGCGACCAGGCATCTGACTCGGTACAATCGATAACATACTCATGCCATTGACCGTCAGCAACTGGCTTGAATGGAAGGTCACCCCCCTTCCAGTTGGTATGCCTGAGCACCGCCCGTCCGGCACCGATTTCCATTCCTTTCGAAATTTTCATCTCAAATCTCATCTTTGAATATTTATTGGTATCCACATCCATAATCGAATACAGAATAGGCGGCGTGGCACCAGCCTTGACCAATACTTTACAAATCCCGTTTACATTCACCGGATCGGAAACCAATCCATCCGTTTTGCCCTTGTAAATCTTTCCTTCGAAACTTCTGGAATTGAATTCCAGCACAATATTGTCCGGGAGGTTTTCAGGTGAACCAAGTTGATCTCGTAATGGAATAAAGAAATCCGGTTCCAAGTTTACCACTTCAGTCTTCCATTGATCGAAGCCCCTTTTCATTTCCTTGTATTTCTGGGGCATTTTTTCGGCAAGGTTTTCAACTTCACCAATATCCTGCCCGAGATTAAAAAGTTCGTCATTGTACTCAGCGGACCATTTCTTATTTCGGAGATACTTATAAGTGCGAATCAGTTTCCAGTCACCCGAACGAAAGGCTTCCTGTCGCAAATAGTTTCCAGTTGCCCCCCAGTCACGACGACGCCAGCCAAAGACACGACTCGAATCAACTTCGGCTTTGTTGGTTAACACAGGGAGAAGATTGATTCCATCAAGTGTACGATCCTTCGGCACGTACTTACCAGCACCTGCCGCTTCCAATACGGTTACAGAAGCATCCATCATAATGGAAGACTGACCCGACACGGTACCGGGTGGAATAATCTTTGGCCATTGTATGAGGCAGGGCACACGAATACCGCCCTCCTCAAGATGTTGTTTACTTTTTTTCAATGGCCAGCAATTACCGGAGAGCATACCACCATTGTCGCTGGTAAAAATGATCAGCGTATTATCAAGCTGCCCTTCTTTTTTTAAGGTCTTAAAGATTTTCCCAATTCGTGAGTCTAGATGCTCAACCATTTTCACATACACCTCCCTACCCTCTGGCGTATTCGATTTGGGACCTGCATCAAAGGCAGTGGATGGATCTAAAGCTGGATCCTGTAACGGTGCATGCGGAATGGACCAGGGCAAATAGAGAAAGAATGGATCCTTTCGATTTTCCTTTATGAAATCGACCGCCAAGTCGGTCCAGATATCAGTTAGGTATTGCCCCTCGAGATCGGTGACGCGTTCGCCACCAGTTTTAAAAAGCATCGGACGACCCTGACACTCCTTGTTCTTATTCTGGTGCTGGAAGTAACCGGTATTGTGATCAATGATCAGCCATTCGTCGAATCCGTGGGCTCCCGGCCAGGAAATTCCCTTCACTTCACCGATGTTCCACTTTCCATAGACCGCGGTCGAATATCCAGCCTGCTTCAACCACATCCCGATCGTCGGATCCCGGGAGGCAACCACGCCATCGGGCGATCCCCGGTAGGCTTCAGCCCATTCACCCAAACGGTTCGGGTAACGGGCAGTCAACAAGGCACGGCGGGAAGGTGAACAGATGGGAGCGGCGGAATGAAAATCTGTAAGCCGAGCACCATTTTTGGCCATTCGATCCAAATGCGGAGTCCGAATCGGTGTATTGTTCGGTGCCACGCCATTCGTCCTTGGGTTGTAACTGCTCAAGTCTCCATAACCGAGATCATCAGCAAGCATGAAAATTACATTAGGTTGCTTAGACTGGGCACCGGCCGAGAACAAGACATATAAAAATGAGGAAACTAGTAGTTTCTTTATCATGGTTAGTTTTACTGTTGAGTGGCAAAAGAGGGAGTTTGGCTTATGATGATTGCTTTAATATCGTCAATATAGCGTGCTGTGCCCTTGGATCTTTCAGGAAGATTTACCGCAGCAATCGAGAACACCAATGTTTTCGTATTCGGTGGCAAATCCATTCTTAAATTCGTGGTATGCCATTCTGTTGAGCCTGCCGGAATAAAAACCGCTTTACGGGCCGAACTGGTAACCTGATCGTCTAACTCCTGAGTACTTCCGTTTATTTCTTCGCTACTCATAGTAAAAGCACGAAGTACGAGAATCATCTTGCTTCGCTCAAGGGCTCGATCGCACAAAGCAGACGCAGAGAACTCAACCGCACCTCCCTGATCCCGTACGAGATGACTAACATCCACAATTTGTTCGATACGGGACCATTTTCTGTGCTCAACCTCCAACATTTGTAACATCGACTTTCCCTCTTTTGGCTCTACACCGGAAGATCCAGAAGAAACAACATGGGAAGCATCCCCGTTCCAACGGTTAAGGGTCCGCGGAAGGACGGAAGCCACTGGCGAGTTAAGATTCTCAAAACCTGAATCGACCAATGGTACGGGGACACTTGGCAGCTCAGGCGCTTGGGAAACCGCATAAGCCCAGACAACGGAGGAACTCAAGACTCCGATTAATACTCCCGCCACCGCAGTTGTAAGAGGCCGCAAGGATCGCGTCACAGGCTTTGGTTCTTTTATTCGAGAAGAACTCGGAATCACTTGTGCGTCCTGCAGAGCCTTGGCCGCTTCGGCACTGGATCCTAGTGCCATGTCGAGATTTGCATAATCGAGGTATAAGCTACGTAGATTGGAATCAGTCTCGAGTGCCTTCTCCAGAGCTGTGGACTCTTCCTGAGTGGCAATCCCCCCAAGGTGTTTTTGAATTAAATCATGCCAGTGGTTATCTTTATTCATATTGTATTCTCCTTGGCCATCGTTTGTTGCACGCATTCCAGCAGTGTCTTACGAATTCTTTGAAGCTTTTTATAAAGGGACATAGGAGTTCTTCCAAGTTGTTGGGCAATTTGATCGATGCGAGTGCCTTGGGTGTATGCCTGTAGAACAAATTCCCGTTGATCCTCGGGAAGTTTCATTAGACACCCATCAAGCGCTTCCTCTTGGGTCAGATAACGATCACCTGCAGCAATCGTATCATCCGCAAATTGATTCAGTAAATTATCTCCAAAAACCAGCTTCTCTCGCTGACGATCGCGAATAATGGAAAGTGCCTTAAAGCGTGCGATTCCAAAAGCCCATGGCTTGAAGTCTTTTTTTGCATCATACTCTTCGAACTTGTCCCACAAGGTAATGAGCGTGTTTTGAAAAGCCTCATCCGTATCCGATTGCGAATAGAGAATTGCCCGTAAAAAAGTACGGATAGCTGCTTCGCTCTGGGCAAGTAGACGAAGGAAATCGTTTCTTAGTTCTGGATCGGTGGAATCAGGCATAGGAGATGTAGATAGCAACTATTTCCAGAAATTGCTATCACTTGCCTCCTTTTATTACAGATTCATGAAAGTAATACTTCGACAAAATTAAAGAACATTTAATTAATTGATGGATCGCCCCTCTCTTACAAATCAATCAACTTCTGGATTATTTATTTTTGGAGGGATAGCTGTTCTTCTTTGTCGCGGAACTGTCTTTGAACAGGCGTAATCGATCCAATTTCACCTCCTGTTTTTTCTCCGTCACAAAGCGGATGATTTTAAGCCCGGGCTGTTCAAAGCGTACTTCTCCGATTGAAACATCTGTAAGCTTTTTGGAAGGCTTCAGGGTGCCGATTCGTTTCATCGGATAACCCGCATCTGCCTGAGCCGCATCATTTTTCACATCATCGACAAATACCGAGCATGTCTCGCCCATGGCGACCGTTCCTTCGAGGCGGTAAGTTCCGGCAGTTGGCAGGTCGATAATAAACTCAATGTAACTGCCCGCTCCCCCATACAAGAGAGCACTTACAAGCCGCTCCCCAGAAGCTTCCGTATCCGCAAGCGTGTAATGACAATTCCCTCGGAGTTGATAATCAGCCGATGTCTGGGCGGGGATCAGTTCAGCTTCAATCCATCCGTCCGCAGGAATTTCCGGATAACTGAACGACAAGTGCTTTTCAAGTTCTTCAATCACTGGTGCATATTTCCGATTCTCCGCAAGGTTAGTAAATTCGTGCGGATCGTTGGCGAGTTTATAAAGCTCGGTTTCTCCGGTGGCTAAACGCGTCATCCGGAAATCATTGGAAAGAATGGACTCAAAAAAGACACCATCCATCTGACTGGTCATCCGTACAGGATGATCCCACTCGGCATCAGGATCTTTCAGAAGTGGCACCAGACTATTTCCATCAAGAGTCTGAGGGGGCTTTGGCAAATCAAGCAGTTCAATCAATGTGGGATAGAGATCAAGCAATGAAACCGCTTTTCCACAAACCGCACCTTGGGGCAGACCCGGTCCTGCAATCATGAAATTGCTGTGCGACGAATCATACCACGGTTTGATTTTCGACCACGCGTTCTTTTCACCAAGCATATAACCGTGATCACTCCACAGGACCACATAGCCCGTTTCGGCATACGGACTGGCGTACCATGCATCGAGAATCCGTCCGACCTGTTCGTCCGCGAAGGTTACGCTCGCCAGATAAGCCCGCACAAATTGCTTATCGTACCCCTTTTCGACCAGCTTTTCATGATACCCCTTTCCAAACTTTGCTTCCAATCCGGCCACAAGTTTCAAGCGTTCAGGCAAATCATCCAAGTCCTCCACACGCCGCTCGGAAAGCTTAAGCGTCTCAGGAGGGTACATATCAAAATAGGCTTGCGGTACAATCCATGGCACATGAGGACGATAGATACCTACCGAAAGGAAGAGCGGACCTTTTTGTGACTGTATGGTTTTTATCGCCGAACTGGCGGCTTTATAGTCGCCCATTTCTGAAACAGGCATATCCGCAATATCCCAA
>ERZ887851.712-NODE-712-length-31658-cov-11.783533_pt1 | contig 31658 bp, 20 predicted proteins | sample MGYA00521100_ERZ887851 | MGnify/ENA primary metagenome ERZ887851 (study PRJEB32303, sample SAMEA104408602) | aquatic metagenome | biome: Brackish water; feature: Pelagic; material: water | place: Baltic Sea | collected 2014-06-06T16:11:00 | depth 11,444 m ... | reverse complement strand
GAACGTTTCGACATTTCTAGAAATGTAAAATTGTAGAAATCTCAACTTCAAACTCTTTTTATAAGTTGTCACTGCTATGACATCCTTTCAATCTTCAATCACACGAATTTTCTAGACAAAAAAAGGACTACAATTTAAAATTGCAGTCCTTTATTAGTATTGGTGAAAAGAGATTATTCTCCTTTATCCATTTTTTGTTTCAATTCAGCAAGTGCGTCAAGATCTCCAAGCGTTGATTTCTCATTGTTGCTTTGGTTCACGTTCTTAACTCCGCTAGAAGTGCTTCCACCTTTCTTAGGTTTAATGTCTTCTCCTTCTTCGAATGTTCTCGTGTGAGAAACAACGATTTTTCTTGCGTCTTTGTTGAACTCAATAATCACGAAATCCAAAGTTTCCTCAACTTTCGCGTTTGAACCGTCCTCTTTACGCATGTGGCGTGCTGGACAGATTCCTTCTAATCCGTAAGGAAGAGAAACGATACCTGATTTGTCTTTGTTTTCAATGATTGTTCCTTGGTGTGTTGAACCTTCCTGGAAAGTAGATTCGAAAACATCCCATGGATTTTCTTCAAGTTGTTTGTGACCTAAAGAAATACGACGGCTTTCGCGATCAATTTCCAATACAACAACGTCCATCATGTCACCAACTTTACAGAATTCTGATGGGTGCTTGATTTTCTTTTGCCAAGAAAGGTCAGAAATATGGATCAATCCATCAACACCTTCTTCCAATTCTACGAATACACCGAAGTTAGTGAAGTTACGAACTTTAGCAGAGTGCTTCGTTCCAACCGCATACTTTCCTTCAATTGCTTCCCATGGATCTGGCATCAATTGCTTGATTCCAAGTGACATTTTGCGCTCTTCGCGATCCAATGTTAAGATAACAGCTTCTACTTCGTCTCCAACTTTCAAGAAGTCTTGAGCAGAACGTAAATGCTGTGACCAGCTCATTTCAGAAACGTGGATCAAACCTTCTACTCCTGGAGCAATCTCAACGAATGCACCGTAGTCAGCCATAACTACCACTTTTCCTGTTACTTTATCACCTACGTTCATTTCAGCGTTAAGCGAATCCCATGGATGTGGCTCAAGCTGCTTCAAACCTAAAGCGATACGTTTCTTCTCGTCGTCGAAGTCCAAGATTACAACGTTCAGCTTCTGATCCAACTCTACAATTTCCTCTGGGTGATTTACACGACCCCAAGACAAATCTGTAATGTGAACAAGTCCATCAACTCCACCGAGGTCAATAAATACCCCGTAAGATGTGATGTTCTTCACTGTCCCTTCTAATACTTGACCTTTCTCTAGACCAGAGATGATCAATTTCTTTTGTTCTTCAAGTTCCGCTTCGATCAATGCTTTGTGAGAAACAACAACGTTTTTAAATTCTTCGTTGATTTTCACAACTTTGAATTCCATGTTCTTTCCTACATACATATCGTAGTCACGGATAGGCTTCACGTCAATTTGAGATCCTGGCAAGAATGCCTCCAGTCCAAATGCATCAACGATTAATCCTCCTTTTGTTCTGCACTTAACATAACCAGTGATTACTTCACCTGTTTTAAGTACTTCATTTACTTTCTTCCAAGCACTGTGAACACGAGCTACTTTATGTGACACAACAAGCTGACCGTATTTGTCTTCTTGTGTTTCTACATAAACATCAACTGTATCACCAACTTTTAGGTCAGGATTGTAACGGAATTCGCTCGTAGCAATGACACCTTCAGATTTAGATCCGATGTTAATAACTACTTCTTTCTTGTTCATGGAAACAATCGTTCCTTCAACAACTTCTTTTTCCGCTACGGACGTCAATGTCCCTTCGTACTTGTCTGAAAATTCAGCTCTTTCCGCTGAAGTGTAACCGTCTAATGCTAACGCATCCCAGTCAAAATCTGCAATTCCTTGCGTAGTGTTTGAATCTGCCATATTGGCTTTGTTAAAATTGTATCTCGGGTAACCGAATCTAATCCCGAAAGAAGTTAAATAATCGTCACTATGAGTCGGTTGACGATTTTCTTTAATGTTTCGCGCGTTTTGTCTGTGTGAGTCTCAATTTGCGAGGTGCAAAGATAAAGATTTTTTTAATAACACACTAATAGCCAAAAAGAAACCCTGAATTTCTTTAAATTCAGGGTTTAAATAGAGTAGTAGAACCTTATTTACAAAGCGTCGCTTCGTTTTTTATATTCCAATGCTTTTGCTGTATTACCTTGTTTGTGATATGCTTTTGATAGGATATCCAAGACTGGTTTGTCATTAGGCTCTTTTTCAATGTACATTTCTAAGTACTTGATTGCACCTTCGATTTTTTCTTCAGCTTCTTTTAATAAACCTTCTTCTTTTGGATCGTTTACTGGCAAAAAGCTCGCTTGGTCTTTTAGCTTTTGACCCCAGTTGTACAAATGCGCTCCAAGTTGATACTGCGCATTCACGTTATTTGGATCAATCTCTAAGGCTTTTCTAAGTGATTTCTCAGCCTCCACATCATTCTCCATAGTCATATAAATGGTTCCGATGATGTAGTGAAGTGATGCATTATCAGGATCGGCAGCGATGGCATCATCTAGCGCTTTTTTTGCTCCAACGTTATCTCCTTCATCTAGGCTAATGTTCACAAGTTGTGTCAACAAATCCTTATCGTTTGGATAGGTTTCACGAGCCTTATTAATGATGGCCTTTGCTTCATCAAACTTTTTCACTTGCTTGTAGCAATAAGCTGCTTTCGCTGCACTTGTAGCCCCGCGATATTGAACTGCGGCTACTTTGCTGTATTGATCAGCAGCCTCCTCAAACATTCCTGCCTTTTCATAACATAAAGCGGAATTGAAAAGCATAGCTGTATCCAAGATTCCAATTGTCGAAAAATAATTGGCTCCAAGCTCATAGGCTTCACCAGCATCTGCGTACATTTCTTCATTGTAAGCCATGTTTGCAGAGCCTCCCATCAAACCAGCCGACCTCGTCACGGCTTCTTCGATGTCTCTTTTATACTTTTTCGCAATTGCGTAACCATCCTTATATGCTTCAAGAGAGGAACTGATATAACCATTAATCAACTCCTCATCTGCATTTTCACCTTTCAATGCAAGCTCAGTCATGATTAAACCACCATAAATTTGACCACGATAGAGGTACATTTTATCCAAATTCTTTGAACTTTCGGTTGCAACTTCTCCAGCTTCGTCAATAAACTCCTTTGCTGTCATGAGACCTGCATGTGCCTCATCAAATTTGCCATATTGCAAGGCTGAAGAAGCCTTTTGGTACTCTAGAGCTGCGCTTGTAATCTGACTGTTTTGCCCAAAAGCTCCACTGCTAAGTGAAATTATACCGATTGCTAATCCTACATTTTTCAATGTCATTTTCATAATTGTTTTTTTTTTAGATGCAGTTTTTGCATTTATTCCACATCACTATTTTCAATATCCGTGCCATTTTCTTCCGATGAATCATTGTTCTCGATGATGTTACCATCTTCGTCCAAGATATCTACGTCGTCTTCGTCTTCACTTTTTGGTACTCGCGCAACAGCGGCGATTTCTGATTTTCCTTTCAGGTTAATCAATCGAACCCCTTGTGCAGCACGCCCCATCGTACGAATTGTATCAATGTGCATTCTAATTGTTACTCCAGACTTTGTGATAATCATCAAATCCTCCTCGTCCGTCACGTTTTTAATCGACAGTAATTTACCAGTTTTGTCTGTAATATTCAAAGTTTTCACTCCTTTACCACCTCTATTCGTGATTCGGTAAACCGGCTCCTCGTCTTCTGGGTCGTTTAAGAAGGTACGTTTTCCGTATCCTTTTTCAGAAACCACCAGGATTGTAGAGAAGATATCTTCCACACAGATCATTCCGATAACTTCATCTTCTGGACCTGCAAGAGTGACTCCACGTACACCAGAAGCATTACGTCCCATAGAACGAACTTTTTCCTCGTTGAATCGAATCGCGCGACCGCTTGAAGTTGCCAAAACGATCTCATTCGATCCGTTTGTCAGTTTTGCTTCAAGTAATTCGTCGTTTTCACGAATTGTAATGGCGTTAATACCATTTGATCGAGGACGAGAATAAGCTTCCAAAGATGTTTTCTTGATAACTCCTTGCTTCGTCGCCATCACGATAAAGTTGTTTTCTACGTATTCCTTATCGGTCAAGTCTTGAACCTTAACGTAAGCTTTTATCATGTCATCTTGCTCAATATTTAGCAAGTTTTGGATTGCACGACCTTTACTGACCTTTGTTCCCTCTGGAATTTCAAATACGCGCATCCAGAAACACTTACCTTTCTCTGTAAAGATTAGTAAGTAGTTGTGATTGGTTGCAACGAACAATTCTGCCAAGAAGTCTTTGTCACGAGTAGATGAGCCTTTCGATCCCATTCCTCCGCGGTTCTGAACCTTATATTCAGCTAGACTTGTACGTTTAATATATCCTGCGTGAGAAATCGTAACAACAACTTCCTCATCTGGGATTAAATCCTCAATTCGCATTTCACTAGCCGAGTACTCAATTCTTGAACGTCGCTCATCACCATATTTATCACGGACATCGATTAATTCGTTTTTAATGATCTCCATTCGACGCTCTTCGCGATCTAGAATATCTTTTAAATCCGTAATCAACGCCATTAAATCGTCGTATTCTGCACGAAGCTTATCTTGTTCGAGCCCAGTCAACTGACGGAGTCTCATTTCAACAATGGCACGTGCTTGAATATCACTTAACTCAAATCGAGTCATCAATTTTTCACGCGCTTCTTCAGGACTCTTTGAGGCACGAATCATTTTAATCACCTCGTCAATATTGTCCGATGCAATGATTAATCCTTCTAAAATATGAGCTCTTTCTTCTGCTTTTCTTAATTCATATTTCGTTCTTCGAACAACAACTTCATGACGGAACGCGATGAAGTGTTGAATCATTTGTTTAAGATTCAATAACTCTGGACGACCATTTACTAGGCAGATGTTATTTACTGAAAATGAAGTTTGTAAAGCAGTGTACTTGTATAGTTTATTTAAAACAACATTTGGAATAGAATCACGCTTTAGTTCGTAAACGATGCGCATTCCGTTTCTATCTGATTCATCGCGGATATCTGAAATCCCATCGATCTTCTTATCATTAACAAGTTCAGCGGTCTTCTTGATCATGTCCGCCTTATTTACTTGATAAGGAATCTCAGTAACGATAATCACTTCACGACCGGATTTGTTTTCTTCAATTTCCGCTTTCGCGCGCATTACAATACGACCTTTACCTGTCAATAATGCCTCACGTGCCCCATCGTATCCATAGATGATTCCTCCTGTTGGGAAGTCAGGTGCTTTCACATGTTGCAAAAGCTCTTCATCCTCGATGTCTTTATTTTCGACATAGGCGATCATTCCATTCACAACCTCTGTTAAATTGTGTGGAGCCATATTAGTCGCCATACCGACTGCAATTCCACTCGCGCCATTCACCAAAAGATTTGGGATTTTCGAAGGAAGAACAGTTGGTTCAGTTAAACTATCATCGAAGTTCGGTGCAAAGTCAACAGTTTCTTTGTCAAGATCACTCAACATCTCTTCAGAAATCTTGCGCAATCTCGCCTCAGTGTAACGCATTGCTGCGGGACTATCGCCGTCAACAGAACCGTAGTTTCCTTGCCCATCTACTAATGGGTATCTTAAAGACCATGGTTGCGCCATACGAACCATAGTATCATATACTGAGCTGTCTCCGTGCGGGTGGTACTTACCTAAAACTTCCCCGACAATTCTCGCACTTTTCTTATGCGGTCTGTTAGAATAAACTCCCAGGTCCTGCATCCCATATAGTACACGTCTGTGAACCGGTTTAAAACCGTCACGCACGTCCGGTAGGGCTCGTGATACGATCACCGACATCGAATAATCGATGTAGGCTGATTTCATTTCATCTTCAATGTTAATCTGGATTATTCTTTCTCCATCTGCCATCTTGTCACAAGTTTAATTTTAGCACGATTTGTGCAGTTAAAAAGCAAGGTTCGAAATTAGTCAATTCACGATTAAAACAGGGTGTGAATATCCTGTATTTACTAACAAAAATCTGTGGAAAATTGACTATTTGGACTACTTATTAACAATTTTATACGTTATATCTTTGTAAGTGGCGTAAAATGTCGATTTTTAAGAATTACTAAAGACAGTTAAACTTCATTCTACATGGAAGCGAAATTTTCACAAAGAGTAAAAGATGTAATTAGTTTCAGCCGTGAAGAAGCTTTACGCCTAGGGAACGACTTTATTGGAGTCGAGCATCTATTGTTGGGTCTCATTCGTGAAGGAGACGGTAAAGCAATTGCCGTTTTGCATGAGTTTCATCTTGACCTCAAAATGATCCGAAAAGAAATTGAGCAGAACCTAGCGAAATCTTCAGGAGCAGCAATTGGTAAGCAGAATTTAACGAACATCCCATTGGTTAAGCAAGCCGAACGCGTTTTGAAGTTAACCTATCTCGAAGCAAAATTATATAAAAGCCCAATGATTGGGACTGAGCACTTGTTACTTTCGATATTGAAAAATGAGGACAGTGCAGCATGCAGCATTCTTAATAAGTATGGTGTAATTTATGAAAACGTAAAAGACGAATTAGAATCCATGAAAGATGATGAAATTACTCCAAGGGCAGAGTTCCCTGGAGGTGCAGAGGAAGATGCGGGAAATGAAGAATCTTTTTCTTCACAAAGAAAAGCAGACCCTAAGTCAAAAACCCCTGTTTTGGACAACTTCGGTCGTGATTTAACAAAAATGGCAGAAGCTGGGCGTTTAGATCCAATAGTAGGTCGTGAAAAAGAAATTGAGCGTGTTAGCCAAATTTTATCACGACGTAAAAAGAACAACCCAATTTTGATTGGTGAGCCTGGAGTAGGTAAAAGTGCAATCGCAGAAGGATTGGCTTTGAGAATCGTTCAACGTAAAGTTTCGCGTGTCCTATTCAATAAGCGCATTGTTTCTCTTGATCTTGCTTCTTTGGTTGCAGGGACGAAATATCGTGGTCAATTCGAAGAGAGAATGAAGGCAGTAATGCAGGAAATTGAAAAAAATCCTGACGTGATTCTGTTTATTGATGAAATACATACGATTATTGGTGCTGGTGGTGCTTCTGGATCCCTAGATGCTTCCAACATGTTCAAACCTGCTCTTGCTCGTGGAGAAATGCAAGCAATTGGTGCTACAACCTTGGATGAATACCGTCAATATATTGAAAAAGATGGTGCTTTGGAACGTCGTTTCCAGAAAGTGATCATCGAGCCGACATCTGCAGGAGAAACGGTTCAAATCTTGAATAATATTAAAGAACGTTACGAGGATCACCATTCGGTAACGTACACTGAGGATGCAATCGAAGCATGTGTTCGTTTAACGGAGCGTTACATCACGGATCGTCATTTACCGGATAAAGCAATAGATGCATTGGATGAAGTTGGTTCTCGCGTGCATTTAACTAATATCAATGTCCCTCAAGAAATCTTAGATATCGAAGAAAAGATTGAAGGTTTGAAGGATGAAAAGAATGAAGTGATTAAATCTCAGCAGTACGAAAAGGCTGCAGAGCTTCGTGATAACGAAAGAAAACTTCAAGAGCAATTAGAAGTTGCCAAGAAAAAATGGGAGGATGAATCCAAAGAAAACCGCGTTTCAGTAACAGAAGAGCACGTTGCAGAGGTGGTGTCAATGATGTCTGGAGTTCCCGTAACCCGTATTTCAGAAAGTGAAACTGGTCGATTGGCCAATCTGGCTCAAGATATTCGAGGTAAAGTTATCGGTCAAGATGAGGCTGTCGAAAAGGTTGTAAAGGCAATTCAAAGAAATCGTGCTGGGCTGAAAGATCCAAATAAACCAATTGGTTCTTTCTTCTTCCTAGGGCCAACTGGAGTAGGTAAGACGCAATTAGCGAAAGTACTTGCCAAATCCTTGTTTGAGTCTAAAGATTCTTTGATCCGTATTGATATGTCTGAGTACATGGAGAAATTCTCGATTTCGCGATTGGTAGGAGCACCTCCGGGGTATGTTGGTTATGAAGAAGGAGGTCAACTTACAGAAAAAGTGAGAAGAAAGCCTTATTCAATCATTCTTTTGGATGAAATTGAGAAAGCACACCCAGACGTATTCAACCTTTTACTTCAAGCGCTGGATGATGGACATATGACTGACGGTCTAGGTCGTAAAATTGACTTCAAGAACACGATTTTAATTATGACTTCGAATATTGGAGCGCGTCAATTATCTGATTTCGGATCAGGGGTTGGATTTGGAACAAAAGCCAAAATCGACCAGCAAGACGAGGCAGCGAAAGTTGTTGTCCATAATGCATTAAGAAAAGCGTTCGCACCTGAATTTTTGAACAGGATCGATGATATGATCATGTTTAATTCATTGAAGCGTGAGGATATTCATAAAATCATTGATTTGGAATTGAATCTTCTTTATGGAAGAATTAATGATCTCGGATATGCGATTGAAATGACGGATAAAGCCAAAGATTACATCGTTGAAAAAGGATACGATGAGAAGTTTGGAGCAAGACCGTTAAAGCGAGCGATTCAAAAGCTAATTGAAGATCCTTTGGCTGAAGAAATCGTGCAATCACACCTTCATGAAGGGGACACGATTAAATTGGATTACAAAGAAGGTGATACTGATTTAACCATTGAAATAGTGAAAGCAAAAAAAGAAAAATCAAAATCGAAAAAGGAAGATAAGTAACTCACGGGAGTTCGCCTTTTCGGTCTTAATTAAATAGAGAGCATCTCTACTTGCAACGAAGGGAGTCCATTAGGATTCCCTTTTTTTATAGGATCATTACGAAGGAATTGATCCAATTGTTTTGTGAGCGATTCCAGCTGAAGAATTAGAACGGATTTTCAGCTTGCCAAAATTACAAATACAATAAACGCAGGAATACTAATTAATTGAAGAATCAGGGCAGCAATCGCAAGATTACGACCTTTCTTAATTTTTAGATAAGACTCATGAAGGTATACAGTAGGGTTCGCTCTGTAATCATCTAGTTCCTCATTGGCTCGAATCAAACTAAAAATAGCCATCATTGTTCCAACGGGAATCCATAGAAAAAGCGAGAGTAAAGCAACAACATATACTTGTTGATCGTTTTGTAATCTCTTGCCGACGCCGCTAGAGCCATTATCTTCTCCAAGTTCAAGATCTAATTCTGACATGTGTATTTAATTTATAATCTAAAATAAGGATTAATTGTAAATTGTAAGAAAAGCAACTATTCCCCCGATCCAGATGAACAAAGCGATGAATGCCATTCTTCGACCGAACTTCACCTTTTTTAATGATGATTCTTTATATTTTCTTGGAAATGTCTTGTGGTCTCGAAGCGACTCAGAAGATCGTTTCAATGCTATATTTAAAAAGTACAGCCCAACCATAAAGCCGAATATGGATATGGAAAAAAGGATTGCTAGGATTCCTTTAATGTAAATGCTTCTCTCGTATGGGAAATCGATTTTTTCTTGATTTAAACTCGCTTCTCTCCGAGTTTTGTTTGCCCCGTATAAACTATCATCGATGATATCATCAGGCATACACTATCTCTTTTCAGCGTTAATCGCATTTCTTACATTTCCATGCTTTTCGATAAGTGTTTTCGCTGCTTCATAGGATATATTGAGTTCATTCTGAACCATTTTTATTCCGCGATCGACTAATTTATCATTGCTCAATTGCATATCAACCATTCGGTTTCCTTTCACTCGTCCCAACTTGATCATCAGCGATGTGCTAATCATATTGAGAATAAGTTTTTGAGCTGTCCCAGACTTCATTCTCGTACTACCTGTAACAAACTCGGGGCCAACCACCGCTGTCATAGGGAACTGGGCTAATTTTGATAGTGGCGAATTAGGGTTACAAGAAATTCCTCCAGTAATCAAGCCTTTTGAATTTGCTTTTTCGATCGCCCCCAAGACATAAGGAGTTGTTCCAGATGCCGCTATTCCAACGATCGTATCTGCATTTGTAATGTTTAGATTTTCTAAGTCCTTCCAGCCCTGATTGATGTCATCTTCTGCAAATTCGACGGCTTTCCGCATCGCTTTGTCGCCACCCGCCATAATTCCGATAACGGTATTGTGGTCGACGCCAAAAGTAGGAGGGCATTCACTTGCGTCAACGATTCCAAGTCTACCGCTAGTTCCAGCCCCGATATAAAATAAGCGACCACCAGATTTCATTTTTTCATAACAAGCATCCACAAATAATTGAATTTCAGGAATGATCTTGTTGACGATCTCAGCAACTGTTTGATCTTCTTGATTGATTCCTTGAAGAAGTTCGCTTGTGGATAATTGGTCTAAATGTTTGTGATTGGATTCAGACTCTGTAATTCGTTCACTCATACTAGGTATGCTTTAGCTTCGTTTTGATCAAATTGAATTTCAACGCGCTCCTTTAATGTTGTCGACAGACTTAAGCCTACAAAATCAGCTCGAATAGGGAATCTTCTGTGTTTTCTATCGACAAGCGTCAATGTTTTTATCGCTTTGGTTGGGAATCTTAAAATCTCCGTCAAGGCAAATTGCATCGTTTTTCCAGAATTAAAAACGTCGTCAACAAGTACGATGTACCCATTTTTCATTTTTTCAGGAGCTAAGGAAAGTTGAATTGGCGTTGCCCATGGTTCATCTTTGTTTATAACAATATCAAAAAGATGTATTTTCAAATCTGACGCCGTTTCAATGATCGCTTTGAGTTTCGTTGCAAGGTGATGACCATTTCCATGTATCCCACCCATAAATATCTCCGATTCTTCGAAGCAATTTTCCAAAAGTTGATGCGCTAGGCGTTCTATTTTCTGTTCAATTTGCAGTGGTGTGAGTATTTCTTGCATAATTTTCAATCTAAAACAAAGATAACAATCCGTTTAGTGGATTTGAAAAGATGGTAGTTGAATTATTCACAATTTGGACTTGGGATTAGTTAGATTAAGCTGGAGGAATTCGACTACAACATTGAAGTTTATTTTGAGAATTAATTTTAATGGGAAATGATGTGGTGCAGCTGTGTGGTTTTGAAATTTGAGGGGTAGGCTGCAATCTCACTAGATGATAAAGCGTTTCTTGCAAAATAGAATTTACATTTCTATAATTGTACATTTCTAGAAATGTCGAAACGTTATTTATATTATTCTAATAATCATTCATTTAGCTAATTCAATTTGATCTCAAAAACGAGCAATCAGCTTCACATTTCTAATTTCCTATAACCGTCAACAATAATCGATACATTTTCAAATTATAAAGAGTCTTAGATCAAAAAAGTGACAGTTTGAATCTGGTTATCTCGTCTGAAATATGCCTTCGGAATTGTATAATTGTCTCTAAAGTTAAGAGTCGGAGTATATAATTATTCAATACGCTTTAAACTAAAGGATGATCTCATTTTGATTTTTTTACTTAAAAACGAACAATTACTGTGAAATTTAATTCTAACTCACCTCTGGCTCACTGCTATTTACGAGTTATTCACGAAGAATGTTAAAAACATGTCGAAAACCATTGCAAAATCCTTTTAGCCTTGCGCTTTTTTATACTAAATTTGCTCTCAATTTGACGCGAACGAACGCGAAGTTGAACCCCCTTAATAGCGCATAAAATGCCGAAAGACAATTCAATTAAGTCCATTCTAATCATCGGAAGCGGACCAATTGTGATAGGTCAGGCCTGTGAGTTTGACTACTCCGGATCTCAAGCATCACGATCACTCAGAGAAGAAGGAATTGAAGTAACACTCATCAATTCTAATCCTGCAACAATTATGACAGATAAAGTCGTTGCTGACAATATCTATCTTAAGCCGCTAGAACCGGAAAGCATTGTTGAAATTCTTAAAAACCATAAAATCGATGCGGTACTTCCAACGATGGGAGGACAAACGGCATTGAACCTCGCGATCAAATGCGATGAAATGGGAATTTGGGAAGACCACGGTGTTCGTATAATTGGTGTTGATATCAACGCAATTGAAATCACCGAAAATAGAGAAGCTTTCCGAGACTTAATGGTAGAAATTGGCATTGGAATGGCGCCGCAAGAGTCAGCTAAATCCTTTTTACAAGGAAAGGAGATTGCTCAGGAATTCGGTTTTCCGCTTTGTGTGCGCGCTTCTTACACTTTAGGAGGGGCAGGTGCATCGATTGTGCACGATCCAAAGGAATTTGACACCCTCCTGGAAAGAGGACTACAACTTTCCCCAATTCATGAGGTGATGATCGATAAAGCATTACTTGGCTGGAAAGAATACGAATTGGAGTTACTTCGAGATGGAAACGACAATGTAGTGATCATCTGTTCGATTGAAAATTTTGATCCGATGGGGATTCATACCGGAGACTCAATTACAGTCGCTCCAGCTATGACATTGTCGGATACAGCTTTCCAGAAAATGCGCGACATGGCGATTCACATGATGCGTTCTATCGGTAATTTTGCAGGTGGATGTAATGTGCAGTTTGCTGTTTCTCCAGATGAGAAAGAAGATATTATCGCCATAGAAATCAATCCACGTGTATCCCGTTCTTCTGCGCTCGCATCGAAAGCTACGGGATATCCGATTGCAAAGATTGCTGCGAAGTTAGCTATCGGTTACAATTTGGATGAACTCAGTAATCAAATTACAAAAACGACTTCAGCGTTATTTGAACCAACACTGGACTACGTTATCGTGAAAATCCCACGTTGGAACTTCAATAAATTCCCTGGGGCTAATCGCGAATTGGGACTTCAAATGAAGTCAGTAGGAGAGGTGATGGGAATTGGGCGTTCATTCCAAGAAGCCTTGCAAAAAGCGTGTCAGTCTCTTGAAATTAATCGCAACGGACTGGGTGCCGATGGTCGCGAATTGACAGATCAGGATAAAATCCTAGATAGCTTAGAGCATCCTAGTTGGAATCGTTTGTTCCATATTTATGACGCGATTAAGCTAGGGATTCCTTTTAAAACTATAGTTGAAAAAACGAAGATTGATATTTGGTTCTTGAAGCAAATTGAGGACATGATCAAACTTGAAGATAAAATTGAAAAGCATCACCTCGAAAACCTGCCGAAAGATTTACTTTTTGAGGCAAAACAAAAAGGATATGCTGATCGTCAAATTGCTCATTTGTTGCGTTGTTTAGAATCTGAAGTGCACACTAAACGTGAGGAATTTGGAATCAATCGTGTCTATAAACTCGTTGATACATGTGCAGCAGAATTTGAAGCTCAAACACCTTACTACTATTCGACATTCGAGTTTGAAAATGAAAGTCCAGTAAGCGATCGCAAAAAAGTGGTTGTTCTAGGGTCAGGACCAAATAGAATTGGACAAGGAATTGAGTTTGATTACAGTTGTGTTCACGGCGTTTTGGCGGCTAAAGAATGTGGCTACGAGACAATTATGATCAACTGTAATCCAGAAACGGTTTCTACCGATTTCGACACGGCAGACAAACTTTATTTTGAACCTGTTTTCTGGGAACATATTTACGATATTATCAAGCATGAAAAGCCGGAAGGAGTCATCGTTCAATTAGGCGGTCAAACGGCTTTGAAACTGGCGGAAAAATTGGAGCGTTACGGAATTAAAATTTTCGGAACGAGCTACGAAGCATTGGATTTAGCGGAAGATAGAGGGCGTTTCTCGAAAGTTTTAGAGAAAAATAATATTCCTTTTCCAAAATACGGTGTAGTAGAAAGTGCAGAACAAGCGATAGAGCTATCGAATGATCTCGGCTTCCCGTTACTCGTTAGACCTTCATACGTGCTCGGAGGTCAAAAAATGAAAATCGTAATTAATAAGGAAGAATTAGAACACCATGTTGTTGACATTATTCAAGACATGGGAGACAATCAAATCTTGCTAGATCACTTCCTAGGTGGAGCGATCGAAGCGGAAGCGGATGCAATTTGCGACGGTGAGAATGTGTATATCATTGGTGTAATGCAACACATTGAGCCAGCAGGAATTCACTCAGGTGATTCTTATGCAGTACTTCCTCCTTATAATCTCGGTGATTTTGTAATGCAACAGATTGAAGACATTACGCGTAAAGTTGCTATAGAGCTTAGAACAGTAGGTTTGATCAATATTCAATTCGCAATTAAAGATGATAAAGTATATGTGATCGAAGCAAACCCAAGAGCATCTCGAACTGTTCCTTTCATCGCAAAAGCTTACGATGAGCCTTATGTTAATTACGCTGTTAAAGTCATGTTGGGAGAGAAGAAGGTGACTGATTTTGATTTCAATCCGAAGAAAAAAGGATACGCGATTAAAATCCCTGTATTCTCCTATGAAAAGTTCCCTGAAGTGAAGAAAGAACTTGGGCCTGAGATGAAATCTACGGGTGAAGCTATTCGATTTATCGATTCCTTGAAAGATCCATACTTCATGAAGATTTATTCTGAACGTAATATGCACTTATCGCGTTAATGGAAGTTTTAGAGTCTAGTATTACCGGTGCTTTTAAGATGATTTTAATGATTGTCGGAGCACTGGTTTTACTGCGTTTTCTCGGGCAATTAATGAACGCCAAACGCAATTTGGAAGAAGAGCGAAAAATGAATCAAAGGCAACGCGCCTTAGAAGTAGAAGCTCAGAAAAAGCGTAAATATTTTGGCAAAACACGTGTCCTGGGTAAAAATCAAAAGGACGAAAATTCCATTGAAGATATCAATTTTGAGGAGGTTGAATAATCTCCTTTTTTCTTTTTCGTATATTCAACCTCATTTTGTAACACTATAACCACACTTAGATGGATTTTAAAGGTTTTTTTAAGAAGAATTACATGCACTTCATTGCCGTTGCAGTATTCTTAATTATTGGATTCACGTATTTCGCTCCACAATTTTCGGATTACTCAATAAAACAGCATGATATTGAGCAATATGCTGGAATGGCCTCAGAAACGAAGCATCATATAGAGATGAACGGAGAGGAGCCACACTGGACCAATTCCATGTTTGGGGGAATGCCAACGATTCAAACTACAGGTTACAGTGAAGGGAATTTCCTGAAAAGGATGACTGATTTTTATTCTCGTAATGTACCTATTCCTTTCGGAGCATTCTTTTTACATGCACTTTGTTTTTACTTTTTAGCGCTGTGCCTGAGAATAAAACCCGTTATAGGTATTCTTGGCGCGCTTGCTTTTGCGTTTGCTTCCTATGAAATAATTATTCTACAAGCTGGACATAATACCAAAGCAATGGCCATTGGATATATGCCGGCAGTACTCGGAGCTTTTATCTATACCTACAGGCGAGACTGGCGTTTAGGCGCTCTCTTGTCAGCAATCTTCATGGGGGTGCAAATTTCTGCGAATCACCTTCAAGTGACGTATTACATGGGATTCCTACTTTTCGCGCTTGGAGTCTATTTTCTAATAGTGGCTTTTAAAAACAAAGAATTCAAACAATTTCTGTTGGGGACAGGTGGACTTTTTGTTGCTTACGCGATTGCAATTTCGATAAACTATAGTTCTGTTGCTACAACAAGCGAATATGCAGAGCAAACGATTCGCGGTGCAAATGATTTATCTGTGAATCCGGATGGCACGGAGGCTAAGCAAGGAGAAGGCTTGGATCTTTCTTATATCACAAATTGGAGCTGGGGTAAGTTTGAAACTTTCACCATGGTCTCTCCCTATGTTCAAGGTTCACATTCTGCATTACCAGATGATCCACAATTTGAAGGTGTTATAGATAAGGTTGAGCTGGACGGAGATGAAAGTAATTATAATAATTTCTTGATGTATTGGGGAGACCAGCCGAGTACATCTGGACCGACGTATATTGGTGTTGTCGTGCTCTTTTTAGCCCTTCTAGCGCTGATTTTTGTTAAATCTAGAATGGTTTGGGTGCTATTTGGTGTAAGTGTACTCGCCGTCTTCCTCTCTTGGGGTAAGAATATGATGTGGCTAACCGAATTCATGGTGAACAATTTCCCAATGTATAACAAGTTCAGAACGGTTACGATTATCCTTGTTTTGGTGGAGTTATGTATGCCTTTACTCGCGATGTTATCCTTACAACAACTGTACACCAATCGTGAGAAAATTAAAGGAAGTCGTAAAACATTCTTGATCACTTCTGGTGCATTTCTAGTTTTCCTTATTGGATTAAGAATCGCGAATGGCGGTGATTATATGGGTGAAAGAGATAGAAATACTTTCGAAATGACGGAAGATAATATCCGAGGGCAAATCGCACAGATGACGCCAGAACAAGCCCAAGAATACGGCATCAACCTAAATGATAAAGCACAAATCGACAAAATTGTTGAACAGCAGATGCAACCGTTGTATGGGGGGCATGATGGGATCAAGAAAATTCGTCAAGAACTGTACAACGAGTCAACGAATAGATCTATATTTTTAGGAATAGTTGCAATTGGACTTTGTGCATTGTTCTTCTATACTTCACTTCCTTCTATAGCAATCGTTATTAGTTTGGCAATCTTGGTTCTCATTGATTTGGTGCCTGTAGATAGAAATTATTTGGGTGAGTTTGAAGATCCAAAATCTGGTGAATTTATGCATTGGGTAGAAAAGGAAGAGAAGGCATACCCTGTATTCGCAACTAAGGCTGATGAGTCTATTTTGGAGATGGAAATGCTCGGAGATGAAAAATTAAAATCAAAGATAAAAGAAGGTGAAAAGCACGGGCAAAAGGTTGCCGAAGATTTGGAATATGAAGGAGAATACAAAAGACGTGTTGTTGACTTCTACCGATTCAGAGCGTTAGCTGCAGCTACCAATTATCGTGTTGCCGACCTGCGAAGAGATTGGGGGGGAGCATGGGGTAGTTCTCAAGCTTCTTATTTACACAAGTCGATTGGTGGATACCATGGCGCGAAATTGCGAAGAATCCAAAACTTATTTGATTTCCAACTCCGTTATGGGAACGAAAGTGTAATGGACATGTTGAATATCAAGTATGAGCTGAAGGAAAATGAAGCTGAAGTGAGAACTTCTACTTTAGGCAATGCTTGGGCAGTGAAGGAAGTTAAAGTTTGTAAAACTCCAGAGGAAGAAATGAACGCCCTCGGAACCATCTTGAAACTAAAAAATGTTGGTGACGGAAAGATTTTTGTGAACAATGTTCAAACTGACAATGTAGAGGTAACGGGAAGAGAAAATTTGAAATACCTTTTGCCGAGTGGTGATTCCCTCCGAATTTTAACTTCACCAAACATCACGTCTGAAGTCGACGTTTACTTTGTCGCAGATAAGAAAGGAAACACGAATATTGTTCCTGAAATGACCCTTTCATTAGATACTTTGAATTCTTTCGAGAAATTGGTGGATATTGACGGTGTATATAAGTTTAATCCTGCGGAACAAGCTGTGATGTTGGATTCTGAAGCGAAAGATTTATCCACAACAAAATATTCGGGAGAGGCAACGGTTAAAATGACAAAATTCGAACCGAATTACATCAAATACGACGCGCAAACTAAAGGTAAACAGCTTATTGTTTTCTCTGAAGTTTATTATCCAAAAGGATGGAAAGCGCTTGTCGACGGAAAAGAGACAGATATTCACAGAGTGAATTACTTATTACGAGGAGTGGAAGTCGACGGAGGCAAGCACACTATCGAGCTCGTTTATGTAAATGAAAAAGCAAAAACGGGTAAGACACTAGCAATCGTCTCGTCCATTCTTTTAATCTTATTCGTTGCTGGAATGGGATTCCTTTGGTATCGTTCTCGTTCTAAGAATGAAGTTAAAGAGGCTTAATAAAATATGGATGCAATAAAAAAGGGGCTTAACGCCCCTTTTTTATTTTAGTGTAATTCGTTATTGCTTTACAAAAGCACGAATATCTATTTGATGTGTCTTTTCTTTCGTATTTGCCGTTACAGTAACTGTTTTGGTTACCTCATTCAACTGTCCCGGTTTTGATTTGAATTTTACTTCAATCACGTCACTCTTTCCAGGAGGAATTGGTGCTTCTGGTTTTTTAGGTGTCGTACATCCGCAACTAGCCGAAACGTTCTCAATTATTAAAGGTCTTTTCCCTGTGTTCGTTACAGTAAACTGCGTAAAGACATCAGTTTCAGCTTTCACGTCACCAAAATCATGGCGCATTTTATCAAACTTTAAAGTTGTCAAGGTTGCCTCTAAAGCCTTTTCCTCAGCTTTCATCTTTTTGCGAGTTTCTACGAGATCTTTTTTCAAGTCTTCTGGCAATTCTTCATCCGCATCAATAGAGGACACAACATCTCCTGACTGTTCTTTCGCTCCAACTTGATCATCACTTCCGCAACTAACAAGTAGCGCTGCAACTCCGATTGGAATTAAAATCTTTTTCATGGATTCTTTCGTTTTTCTTCAAATTTATAAAATTCTTTATACTAATTCGAACCGAGTAGGTTGTACTTGTCCGACTCAATAACCTCAATAGCTTTCTGAAGAATCTCATTCGATTCGTTGTAAATTTGATAGAATTCACTGTAACCCCAAATATCCTGAGCCAAAACCGCTTTCATTCGAAGCTTAAGTAAATTTTCACTTGTTTTGTACTCTTCTTCGTTGAAAACCAATTCTTCGTCGTCTTCTTCACGCTCATTTTCCACATATTCGAAAAATTCATCCATGAACGCCTTATCGAGATCAAACCCTGTTTTGAATTTTTCGAAAGTATCGTATTTTGCTAGTAGCTCATCTCGGTTCTTGTCAACATACTCCAAAGCGAAGGTGTTGAGATTCCCAGAGCGAACTAAGGCCGTGAAATAATCCGTTACTTCCATCGTATCGAGAGGGACAAAAACATCAGGCATAATTCCACCTCCTCCGTAGACTTTACGCTTATTAATTAATGTCTCGAACATCAAAGAGTCTGCAAACTGAATGGAATCTTGACTCATGAATTCACCACGATCGTAGCGTTCTAACAAATCTTGTCTGTATGCTTCTTTATCTTCGTATGATTTTTGAATAAAACGGCCACTCGGAGTATAGTAGCGAGCGATCGTTAAGCGAATTTGAGAGCCATCTGTTAAATCAATAGGGCGTTGAACCAATCCTTTTCCAAATGTTCTTCGACCAACAACCATTCCTCTGTCCCAATCTTGAATGGCTCCTGATAAAATTTCACTCGCAGATGCAGAGTACTCATCCGTAAGAACGACTAGCTTGCCATCTTCCCAGAGTCCTTTTAATCCAGCATTTAGATCAGATCTTGGTTGTGCTCTTCCTTCGGAATAAACGATTAATTTATCCCCAGAAAGAAACTCATCAGCTAAATATTTTGCTGTATAAAGCAATCCACCGCCATTTCCTTGCAAATCGAAAATCAGATTTTCCATCCCTTCACTTTTCAGCTTTTTAATACCATCTTGTACTTCCTCTAAGGAATTACGCGAGAAGGAGTTCAGCTTAATATAGCCCGTTTTATCAGACACCATATAGACGGCATCAACTGAATTCACAGGGATTACGTCACGCGTAATGATAAAATCGAGTGGTTTACTCGTTTTCTTTCGTTGAATTTCCACGCGCACTTTTGTGCCTCGATCTCCCATTAGCTTATCGCGAACGTCACTGTTTTTCAATCCAATACCAGCAACATTGATGTTCTCAATTTTTACAATTTTATCTCCTGCGAGCAATCCTAATTTTTCTGAAGGTCCACCAGGAATTGTAGAAACCACCATTAAAGTGTCTTTCAAAATCTGAAAACGAATTCCAATTCCAACAAAATTACCGTTGATACGTTGATTAGCCTCATTCACCTCTTCTTTCGAAATGAAAGTAGAGTGGGGATCGAGTTTTTCTAGCATAGAAACGATCGCTGCGTCCGTTAATTCGTCTTGATCTACATCATCTACATACATTTTACTTATGTATGTTAGCACTTCATCAAACTTTTGAGTTGTCGAAACTTTCTCTTTATCAATCTGACCGAAACTGATGCTGGTCATCAGCAATGCCGCTGTTATAACTATGTATTTCATGTAAATGATTTTATTTTTTGTCTAAAAGGACGAGAATACTAATATAACGTATTTGAAAATCAATTGGTACGTGGTTGGACACATAATTTATGTTAATTATATGAGCGGTGAAAAATGAACACTGAATTGTGGAATGAATTTCGCAGAACACTAACTTGAGTACAAATAATATTCGTTATTTCGATGTACATGAAATTGAAGCATTTAATAGTAACCGTTGTAATTCTGTTTGGAGGATCATTTTCTTCATTGGCTCAGAATCCCGAGTTTGATAAGCTCGAAATGTATTTTGACCAAGGACATTATAAACGTGTCTACCGTCGTGCGAACCGAATGCTGGATAAGCCAGAATACGATTTTTCGTTACTGCCGAAATACTATAAAAGTATCTGTATGCTTCAGCTTAGTCAGAATGAATACTGGGCTATGCGTTACCCATATATCCTAGATGATGCGAAAGAATTGTTTTTAGAAATCCGAAAGGATGAAGACGCTAAAAAATTATTTACAGCGCATAAATATGAGTTGACTTGGGTGAAGAATGATTTGACTTCCTGGGCTGCAGACCTAAAAAGAAGAGGGGAAAAGGAAAAATTTGAAAAAGTACAAGAGATCATCGATGTTTTGTTTGAAGGAATAGATCAATTGGATCAGATGCCTGACGGTTCTACGGTGATTGATCCAGACACATTGGTTGTCGCAAATCCTGATTTCCGTGATGAAATAATTATTACGGCAAAAAAACAATTAGGAACCCCTTATGTATGGGCAGGAAGTACGCCGGACGGATTTGATTGTAGTGGGTTTACGAGTTATGTCATGGCTCAAAATGGGAGAAATCTCCCGAGAAGAGCCGTGGATCAATACAATTCGTCCCAAAAAATCAAAGAAAAAAACGCGCAAAAAGGAGACTTGATTTTCTTCGATAACGGTTCAGGGATCTCACACGTGGGAATTGTTGTCTCAGATCCAGGAGAGCCGTTGACCATGATTCACTCCAGTTCGAGTAAAGGAATTATTATTACCGATATCACTAAAAGTGAATACTGGACAAAGCGTATTAGTGGTTTTGGAACCTACGTTACGAATTAATCTTGTTTTGGGGAAGAAATACTTGAATCAGACAAAATAAACTTGTAGCGATTGCTATCGATTCCACGATATTATAATAATCACGATTTTCTACACTAAAGACAACCCCAACAATGATCAGTGCTGAAGTTAAAAGCACAGCCAGCTTGAGGTAAGGTGCAAATTTTCCACTATACACGATTCTCGATAAAATGACCACTGTAACTTGAATCACGAAAAAAGCGAGTGTCATTTGCCACAGGTCAGTTATATAATCTGGCACAAAATACATCACGGAAATCAGCGTCAAAACGACAATGAAAAAACCGAGGGACGCTTTATTTAAACGATTCGATGGAGTCAATGACAATCGGAAAGTAAGAATGGTGAGAAAAAGAAAGCTGGAATAGGCCCCTAAAATCAACTCGTCAATGAGGGCTTCAGTTTGGAAATCAACTGTGAGAAAAGAATAGACAGCCAAACTTAAGGTGATAACACCTAGCAGGCTAATAGTATGTTTAAAGGGACGTGTCCATTTCATCGCATTAAAAATACATAAAAAAAGAAGGCAGCTCGTATCGAACTGCCCTCTCAGGTTGTGATTAACCTATGGCGATTTCTTCCTCTTCGTTTATTGGCTTTCTAAAAACAATCTTGTCATCAAACAAGTCTAATACAACATTTTGCGTCTGATCGATCTTATTAGCGAGAATTGCTTTTGACAATTCGTTCATCACTTTTTTCTGAATCACCCGTTTTATCGGTCTTGCTCCAAAGAAAGGATCGTAACCAGCTTCTGCTATCCAATTCAAAGCATCTGCCTTTACCACGAGATGGATGTTTTGTTGCTTAAGCATTTTAACCAAGCGGACAATATGTATTTCGGCAATTTCCTTGATGTTTTCCTTCGTCAATGGAAGGAAGAGTATTGTTTCGTCGATACGATTTAAAAATTCAGGTCGAATTGTTTGTTTCAACAATTCATTCACGTCCGATTTGGCCAATTCATAAGCTCTGTCGAATTCGGATGGCTTGATCCCATCAAATCTTTGATGTATCATGTCCGACCCAAGGTTCGACGTCATAATGATTATCGTATTCTTAAAATTAACTGTGCGACCTTTATTATCCGTTAATCTTCCATCGTCTAAAACCTGAAGCAATATATTGAAAACATCTGGATGCGCCTTTTCAATCTCGTCGAATAAAATAATCGAGTAGGGGCGACGTCGCACGGCTTCCGTTAATTGACCGCCTTCATCGTATCCGACATAACCCGGAGGCGATCCGACCAAGCGGCTAACAGAATGTTTTTCCTGGAATTCACTCATGTCGATTCGGGTCATTGCATTTTCATCGTTGAACAAATAATCTGCGAGAGATTTTGCTAACTCCGTCTTACCAACTCCTGTGGTACCGAGAAAAATGAATGAACCAATTGGTTTTTTATCGTCCTGTAGTCCAGCTCGAGATCGTCTCACGGCATCTGAGACTGCAACGATGGCTTCTTCTTGTCCAACTACACGTTTTGAAAGCTCATCTTCAAGCTTCAAAAGTTTTTCGCGTTCGCTTTCAATCATTTTACTGACCGGAATTCCTGTCCATTTGGAAACAACTTCTGCAATTTCCTCTGCATCTACTTCTTCTTTGATCAATTTGGAAGTGATCTGCATTTCATGCAATTTCTTTTTGGCAGTTTCCAGATCTTCTTCAGCTTCCTTGATCCGCCCGTATCGCAACTCGGCAACTTTGCCGAAATCACCAGCACGTTCTGCTTGATCCGCTTCCAGTTTGAATTTCTCAATTTGTTCCTTCGAAGTTTGAATCGTATCGACCACCTCATGTTCCGATTGCCATCGAGCATTCAAAGCGTCTCGCTGTCCGCCTAATTCGGCAAGCTCTTTACCAATTGCTTCCAATTTTACTTTATCGTCTTCTCGTTTGATTGCTTCTCGTTCAATCTCTAGCTGCATAATTTTGCGTTCGATTTCATCGAGTTCTTCTGGTTTGGAATTGATTTCCATACGCAACTTTGATGCCGCCTCGTCAATCAAGTCAATTGCTTTATCCGGAAGTTGTCGCTCCGTAATGTAACGCTGAGAAAGTTCTACCGCACTAATGATTGCGGCATCTTTAATTAAAACCTTATGATGATTCTCATACTTCTCCTTGATTCCGCGAAGAATGGAAATAGCGTCCTCCGTAGATGGTTCATCGACCATGACAGTTTGAAAACGACGTACCAATGCTTTATCTTTTTCAAAATACTTCTGGTATTCATTGAGGGTTGTTGCTCCCACAGCTCTTAATTCTCCTCTGGCTAAAGCAGGTTTTAGAATGTTTGCAGCATCCATAGCTCCTTCACCGCCACCTCCAGCTCCAACGAGTGTGTGGATTTCATCAATAAAGAGAATGATTTCGCCGTCTGCTTTTGTAACTTCCTTTACAACAGCTTTCAAACGTTCTTCAAACTCACCTTTGTACTTAGCGCCGGCAATTAGTGATCCCATATCGAGAGAGTACACGATCTTGGTTTTAAGGTTTTCGGGAACGTCTCCTTCTATTATACGGTGCGCAATGCCTTCAGCAATAGCGGTTTTACCAACACCAGGTTCGCCAATTAGAATTGGATTGTTCTTAGTTCTTCTGGTGAGTATTTGGAGAACTCTTCTGATTTCTTCATCTCTACCAATTACAGGGTCGAGTTTTCCTTCTTTTGCCAACTCATTCAGGTTCTTGGCGTATTTATCCAATGATTTATACGTGTTTTCAGAACTGTTAGAGGTGACGTTTTCTCCATTTCTTAAGTTCATGATTGCAGTTTTTAATTTTTTTTGAGTGATTCCATTATCTTTTAATAAAGCCCCAATAGCGTCTGAAGAAGAAAGCACAGAGAAAAACAACAATTCTACAGAAACGAATTCATCGTTGAATTGCTGCATTTCTGTAAATGCATTGCTCAATACTTTATTCATTTGGTTGGACATATACATTTGTCCTCCAGAAACTTTCGGGTAGCCATTTAAAATGCTTTCCGTTGCTTTTTGTAGTATCTCTACATTTACTTTTAATTCATTCAAAAGAAAAGGAATGACATCCTTGTCTTCTTGAAATATTGAGGATAAAACATGACCTGTTTCTATCGTCTGATGTCCTTTTTCCATAGCAATTTGCTGGGCGGAGTTAAGGACTTCCTGTGTTTTAAGTGTTAATTTATTTAGATACATTTTAGTTCTTTTTAGTCGCTTATTGTTCGTCAAATGATGCGCCAAAGAGATACTTAGTGGGAGAAGCGGTAAAAATGTCAGTTTCGGAAAGGTGTAACTGTCAAAATGTCTACTTATCAGGTACTTACTGACTTATCAACAATTTTCATTGAAGTTTTCAACAATTTTCGAAACAAAAAGAAGTTATTTGCGTAATAGTAGGCACAAACACAACATTATTACCATGAAAAAAGTACTCATTTTAGTTTATTCTTTCGCATTTGTACTGAGTACCGAAGCTGCTCAGATTTCGCGTTCACAATATGTGGAAATGTGGAAAGAGATCGCTGTTCAGCAAATGCTGGATCACAATATCCCTGCAAGTATCACATTGGCTCAAGGGATTTTAGAAAGTGGAAGTGGAAATTCTAAATTAGCTACGGAAGGAAACAATCATTTCGGAATTAAATGTCATGGTTGGACAGGAAGCAAAATGTACATGGACGACGATGCTGCTGGTGAGTGCTTTCGTGTGTATAAAAAAGTAGAAGACTCCTACACAGACCATTCGGAATTTTTAAAAGCATACAGCAGATATGCGTTTCTTTTCACGTATGACGTAACGGATTACGAATCATGGGCAAAAGGATTGAAAAAAGCAGGATATGCAACGAGTTCAACATATCCAGAGAAATTAATTAAAATCATTGAGGAGATGGATTTGGCACAATACGATCAAGGAATTGTTGTTAAGCCCGAATTGATTGCCTCTAATGAGACCTATGCAAATCGTCATTCGGTATCGATTCATTCGAATAAAGTCAAATTTATCATTGCGAAAGAAGGGGATACTTTTTATCAATTATCCAAAGAATTCGATTTAACACTGAATCAACTGTACAAATACAATAATTTTAATAGTGGTAAAGACTTGCTCGTTCCTGGTGATATCGTTTACATACAACCAAAACGAAGAGCTAGCATCTTTAAAAAGAAAGAAATTACATTAAATGAAGATATGTCCGTAGCTGAGATTTCTCAGAAATACGCCCTCAATATTAAATCGCTAAAGCGACTTAATGATTTTTCCAGTGACGATCAAACAATCGTCAAAGGGGATAAAGTAACCCTCAGATAGGAGAGATCCTTAGAGGTTTTTTAGTTTGTTGTTGTTTGTGAAAGGCTTTGGGAAACCAAGGCCTTTCTTGTATTCCTATATACTCTACTTATGTGGTGTACTAATGCTGATTGGTTTAAGACTTCTCGTTTTTTAGCGGCATAGCGATTCGATATTATATTTATCGTTATTTTTATTGTTTCATTCTTATTACTTATTTGAATGTTTAATGATCAATTAAAAAACCAAGTAAATTATGAAACCGTCTACAGAACTTTTTAAATTGGTTAAATCCCTGACGAAATCGGAAAAGAGGTTTTTCAAACTTTCATCTTCGCTTCAATCAGGAGAAAAGAATTACTTGAAGATTTTCGATTATATCGAAAAACAGGCTTCCTACGACGAATCGGCTTTAAAGAAAGAGTTCGAAGGAGAAACGTTTATCAAGCACCTTCCTTCGGAGAAAAATCATCTCTACAAACTCATTTTAAAGAGTTTGCGATCTTATTACAGCGAACAAAGTATTAGTAGCACGCTCACACAAGAAATTAAAAACGTTGAAATCCTTTACAATAAAGCACTTTACAAGGAATGCGAGAAGTTTGTTGGAAGAGCCAAGGAGGTCGCGAAAAAGCATGAGAAATTTTACTACTGGTTTGAGTTAATCAGTTGGGAGAAAAAACTACTGGAATCTGCTTATGAATCGGGGGAATTCGGTCATGATTTAGATGATCTTGTGGAAGAAGAGGAAATGGTCATTGCGAAACTCAGGAATCTAGCTGAATACACAGTGATCTATAGTAAAATCAACCTGATTTTCCGTTCTGGGGGATTTACGCGCAATGAAAAGGAACGCAAGGTTGTTGAGGGGATCGCTGATTATCATTTAATTAAAGGTAAGAACACAGCGCTCAGTACCAAAGCGGCTTCAATCTGTTACTACATCAAAGGACTTTGCGCGGCTACCAATAGAAATTATGCAGATAGCTTTCAGTTTTTTAATCGGACAAGAGAGATTCTTGATAACAATCCCGACATCAAGCTCGACGCTGGACAGCGCTATGTAAACACACTATTTCACTTGTTGAGATGTCATATTGATCTTGGTGAATATGACAAATCAAAAGAATTGATCGCTGATATTCGTGCACTTCAATCGAAAAAAGGTTTCAATTCCGTGGATATTACTGTTCGAATCATTGCAAATACATACAATCAAGAATTGATTCTTCTACATTCTTTAGGTCAATTTGAAAAAAGCGTAGAGCTTATTCCTGAGATTGAAGCATTGGAAGCGACGTACGAAGGTAAATTCAGTAAGGAAATGGAGGTTATCCTTACCTATAATAAAGCGTATAGTTACTTCGGAATTGGAGACTATAAAAAAGCACTTCAGTATTTAAATGAAGTACTTAACGATAACGAACAAAATCTTCGACGAGATATCTATAGTTTTGCACGATTATTCAATATTGTAATTCATTACGAATTGGAAAATTATGATTTCTTGGAGTATGTCGTGAAGTCAACCAATCGCTACTTGAGCAAGCAGGAGCGTGATTATCAAATAGAAAATGTCTGTATAAAACATATCCGCAAACTATCGAAGACTATTGACGGGGTAAACCGCTTGGAAATCTTTGAGAAAATGGAAGAAGAGATCTCTCAGTTGCTTCAAGATCACAATGAAAGAGTTGTTTTAGAGTACTTCAATATTTCAGCTTGGGTAAAAAGTAAGCTGAATAAAACAGGCTTTGATCAAACGATAAAAGAAGATTCTGTGATGAAGTCATAAATTAAAAAATTGGATGGTTTCGTTTAATTAGCTTAATTTCACAGCAATGATTTAAAATTAACTTATGAAAACTATCTACGCTTTCTTAGCATTTATTTGCTTTTCAGGTGCTTTGAGCGCTCAATCTGTTCAAGACCTTAATGTAACAATCATCAATGATTTGAACAGTTCGACAGGTGCAACTACCGAAACAACGACCTGTTCCAACGATACTGTTCAATACCCATTAGCGAAAGCAACAGGACTTTCTGCTTTGAGTATTAACAATGCGACTTCTGCTCAGGCGGCTGGACAATATTACAACGCGCCGCAGCCAATAACAATCAGTGGCCTGGAATTTTACGCCTACAAAATAGATGCTACAGGAGGAACTGTTATCAATGTAACGGTAGAAGTATATTTGGCAGGTTTGGATTCACTTCCTACAGGAGCTCCCTTGACTTCCGCGATCGTTCCAGTGGATACTTCATTTGGAGGTGGTGCATTGTCAGTTTTACAGAAAACTGCTTCGTTTACTCCGATTACAGTTAGTGCGCCATACATTGTAGTTGTTAAAAACCTAAGCCCAAATGGAATTGGTGTAATTTTCAATTCATACACAGTTGGTGATGGACTTACCGAATGGTTGTGTGACCTCGATTTGTTTGGTACATGGTTAAGACCTTATGACGTTAATGTTGGTGGATCGATCATGGATGCAGATTTAGTTGCGCACCCAGTCGTTTCTTATGATCTTACTTCAGACTTCATAGTTGGAAATCAATGTTTTTCTGGCGGGACAACAGCAACTTTTACAAACGCGTCTTCTCCAATTTTGGAAGACAGAATGTACAACCAAGCTGCATTCTTAGGAATAACTGAATTGTCTTACACTTATGATTTCGGCGATGGATCAGCTACTGTGAATGCGATCGATACCTTTAACGTTTACACTGGAGCTACTTCTTCTAATTTATTTACAGCGACTTTGAATGATACGATTTACGGATGGACTTCAACGTGTTCTGACTCTCACACAGAATTTGTAGGTGATAGCTTGACAAACAATTGGACGTATAATCAAGTAGGAGCGAACGTGTCGTTTACAGATCAATCTTTTGCGGGTTCTGGTGTTGTTTCATGGCTTTGGGATTTCGGTGATGGAAATACATCAACGATGCAAAACCCTACTCATACGTATGCCACGACAGGAACTTATACCGTTTGTTTAACTACTTCTAGTAATTGTGGCGCAGATTCAACTTGTCAATCCGTTACGTATGTTGGTTGTGGTAATCCTTCAGCTGATTTCACTTTTACATCTTCAGCAGGGACAGTAGATTTTACAAATACTTCTTCAACTACAGGTGGCACAACGTACGCTTGGGATTTTGGAGATGGGAATTCTGCAACGACGTTAGACGCGTCTAACACGTATACAACGAATGGTTCTTACACTGTAACGTTATTGGCAACTGATTCTTGTGGAGTTGATTCGGTATCACAAGTTGTGGTAATATGTCTTGCTCCTGTAGCATCTTTCACTGTTTCTGGGACAGAGCCAACTTTCGATGTTGTAAATACATCAATAACGTTTGGAACTGTTACATATGAGTTTGATATGGGGGATGGAACGAATTACAGTACTCCAACGGCATCACACACATACTCAGCGAATGGAACATACATCATTACATTGACTGTTGCGGATTCTTGTGGTACGACTTCTACAACTCAAACTGTAACTGTTTCAACGATTGGATTGAACGAATTGAAAGACAATCGCATCTCCGTTTATCCTAACCCATCAATTGGTCAATTCCAAGTAATGGCTGACATCAACATTAGCGAAATTGCGGTTTATGACGTAAACGGACGCTTGGTTTATTCTGAGTCAAATGACCTGAATACAAAAGCACTCATTAACACTGCTGATTGGTCTTATGGTCAATATACTGTTCAAGTTGTATTGGCGGATGGATTAACAATTCATAAAAAACTAGTTGTTGCCAAATAGGTAGCAAACGATAGAATTAGGAAAGGGAACAGCAATGTTCCCTTTTTTTGTTTGAATCAAGTAAAAGACCCTCTTTAATTTATATTTTTGCGAAGCATAAAAATAGATTCTGGAAATGGCGCAAAAACTTACAAAAAGAGCGGATGATTACTCCGAATGGTACAATGAAGTGGTCTCTCGAGCTGACCTAGCCGAGCATTCCGATGTTCGTGGTTGTATGGTAATTAAACCGTACGGTTATGCTATTTGGGAGAAGATGAAAGAAGTTTTGGATGCAAAGTTCAAAGAAACGGGTCACTCCAACGCTTATTTCCCAATTTTCATTCCTAAAAGTCTTTTTGAAGCTGAAGAAAAAAATGCTGAAGGCTTTGCTAAGGAGTGCGCCGTGGTAACACACCATAGATTAATGAATGATCCTGACAATCCAGGTAAGTTAATGGTTGATCCTGATTCCAAATTAACAGAGGAATTAGTGGTTCGCCCAACTAGTGAAGCGATCATTTGGAATACATACAAAAAGTGGATTCAATCCTATCGAGACCTACCTATACTCATCAATCAATGGGCAAACGTTGTAAGATGGGAGATGCGAACTCGAATTTTCTTGCGTACTGCCGAGTTTTTATGGCAAGAAGGACATACGGCACACCAGACCAAAGCTGAGGCAATCGAAGAGACGGCAAAAATGTGTGATGTTTATGCGGATTTCGCCGAGCAATATATGGCAATGCCAGTAATAAAAGGTTTGAAATCAGACAGCGAACGATTCGCAGGAGCAGATGATACGTATTGTATAGAAGCAATGATGCAGGATGGTAAGGCTCTTCAAGCTGGGACTTCTCATTTCCTTGGCCAGAATTTCGCAAAAGCATTTGACGTCAAATTTACAGATACCGATGGTAAGCAAGATTACGTCTGGGCGACCTCGTGGGGCGTTTCTACTCGCTTAATGGGAGCATTAATCATGACGCATTCGGATGACGAGGGACTTGTACTTCCGCCAGCATTGGCACCAATTCAAGTAGTGGCAGTTCCAATTTATAAAACAGAAGAGGAGCGAGCGGCAATTTGTGCGAGGTTTGATGAATTGGCTTCAGAATTACGTGTCAAAGGAATTTCATTCAAATTGGATGATGATGACAATCGCAGACCAGGTTGGAAATTTGCAGAGTATGAAGCAAAAGGAGTTCCTGTTCGACTGGCTATGGGGCCCCGTGATCTTGGAAACGGATCGGTAGAAGTGGCGCGTCGTGATGAAAAGACTAAAGAAATAAAATCTTTCGAAGGAATAGCGGACTACCTAGAAGGGCTCCTAAATGAGATTCAAGAAAATCTCTTTACACGTGCTTTGGATTTCAGAACAAAAAACATGCGAAAAGTAGACTCTTACGATGAATTTAAGACTAAAATCGAATCGGAAGGAGGCTTCTTCTTAGCGCACTGGGACGGGACAGAAGAAACAGAACAGAAAATAAAGGACGACACCAAAGCGACTATCCGTTGTATTCCTTTCGATAGAGAAGAGGAAGTAGGAACTTGCATGGTAACTGGTAAGCCATCAGCAGGTCGTGTAGTGTTAGCCAAAGCATATTAATATGTCACAAAAACAAGACCTTCGAAAAGGGATTATTGATGTTTTATTAAATAAAGCATTGATCAAGCAAGACATTGCCGATTACTCAGAGCAAGTTTTTGAGATGTTTCGAAAGATTGGTGTCGAGGAAGTTGAAGCCATGAAACCTAAAATCAAGGACGCAAGAATTCGCTTGCGCATTGAGGATAATGGTAAATATGAATTTTTCCTGTACGTAGGAAGTGATGTCATCGTACTTCAGTTGCATACAAATGTTTTTCGATTGCAGGATGAGCACCCTTTATGGAAAGAAGATTACTTGAAGAACGATCCTGAAAATGGATACTTCGGAGTCGTGAACATTTACAATTTCCTCGCGGAATCCTATGAGAAGAACAGACTTAATGATCTTGGTTATTTAATTGGGAGAGTCTTCATTAATAAGGAGCACAAATGCATTGTGCAAGGAAAAGGGCAGCTTGGTGAATTGTTTAAAGATCTGGCGCATTGTGAATTAACAGATGAAGCTGTTCGAACAATTTTGCAGTGTTCCATGATGTTTGCATTGGACTTTGACTTGATTAGCCCTCCGTATCAATTGGTGCAAGAGGTTTCTGTAATGCAGATCCAACAAATCAGCTCTGAATTACAATTAGCAACAGGTAAAAGATTGGGATTCAAGTTTTCCGCAGAAGACGACATAATTTTTTAGAAAAAATCACTAGTAGCGTTGGTGGTTACAGAATTTCAAATTATATTTGCACTCGCTTTTGAGGCGGATATCGTGAAACGACACGGTAGAATTACATAAAATGGCCCATTCGTCTAGTGGTTAGGACGCCAGGTTTTCATCCTGGAAACAGGAGTTCGATTCTCCTATGGGCTGC
>ERZ887851.711-NODE-711-length-31678-cov-32.796319_pt1 | contig 31678 bp, 24 predicted proteins | sample MGYA00521100_ERZ887851 | MGnify/ENA primary metagenome ERZ887851 (study PRJEB32303, sample SAMEA104408602) | aquatic metagenome | biome: Brackish water; feature: Pelagic; material: water | place: Baltic Sea | collected 2014-06-06T16:11:00 | depth 11,444 m ... | reverse complement strand
ATATAGTTAATCATGTAAGATGCTGTTTTGATAGTGAACAAGTATGTCTCAATTTGTTCTTGAATCCACGCCGGGATAGCTCAGTGGGTAGAGCAACGCATTCGTTAAGAAGTATTCTGTGACTTAAATAAATATATTAAAGGGGGCCTGTTGGACAGAGGATAACAAATATTGCCCGATTTTGGCTAAATCTTGACACTTTTTGGACATATTTATCTTTGATGTTTAGTCTTCTTTTTAATGAGCTTTGGTATAATTACTTCTTGCTCCCTTCCCTGACTCATTTCTGAGTATTAGCTTAACAAACTAATTTCGTTATTAATAGTTGACTAAAAAAAGCTAACTTAAAAATTTACTAACTCTTTAATCCACCGACTTTTTTTAGTCGTTATTGATGGAGCCGATTTTTCCTGAATCATGCTTTTGCCTATTACCAGGAATGGCAATCACTTCGATGTAAAATGACTTGAGTTCTCGTTCTTCCGCATGGTTGATGTTTTTATCAATTTCTGCCAGATGACAACTTTTCGCATATTTTTCGGTGTCCCCAAATTTGCAATCAAAGTCCCAGAAGTCTGTACCCTTGGGCAGGGGTTTTCTGCGGCAACGCTTCAAATGTTTTCTGACTTCGGCTTTCACCGACTCGATCATTCGAGGATACTTAATTTTCTCGTGTGCTAATTGAAATGTTTTTTTCATATTTTCCATTATCCTAATTTACGCCAAATACTAACTTTCCCTTCTACTCAATTCCGATAACCATAAACGATTCGATGACGAGTACGAATTTCCTACTTACTTATCATTCTTAATTGCCTTTTAGCGATCAATTTTCAAATGCTTATTTTAAGATAACCGAATGCACAGGAGAGGCGACGAGGGGTTTAAGTGGAGAGGTTTGGTTGTTATAGAGACAAAAATGCTCTACTTGATTTTTCTCCAACAAACAATCCATGAACATATTCAGGTTATGAGAACCATTGCATCATAACTCGGATTTGACTATTTATAGATTTTGAAATTTCAATTCAACACCATGAAAACATGCCATATTCATTAGAAGTACACTTTGACGATATTACTAACGCAACAATTCAAGAAATGTGGAATGTACTATCTCAAAATAATATTCCTTGTAGGGCTTTAGAAAAAGGCTTCTCGCCACATATCACACTTGTTTATGGTGAAATTAGCGGGATTAAAAAAGTAAATTGGGATTTTTTGGAAAAACAAAAAACTTTTAAGTTTGAATTTAGTACATTCGCTGCATTTCCAGACAGAGGCGTTCTTTTTCTTTCGCCCGAAAAATCAAATTTATTGTCTGAACTTCATAATCTTCATGATGCACATGCGAAATTTTCATCGATGAACAAATTCTATCGGACTGATTTATGGGAACCACACTGTTCTTTAGCTAGTAGGCTTTCACCAAAACAATTAGAAAAATCTGTGAAATTGTTTGAAGATTTTAAGTTTCCACTTGAAGCAACCTGCGTTTCCTCAAATTTTGTTAAGTATCCCAAAGCTGAAGTTCTTTCCTCCTTTCAATATCTTCCTGAGTAAATTTTAAACGTTCGGCTTTGAGGGGAGATAGTATTTAACTTTTTATTTACCGAGTCACTACCTTTAATGCCCTTCATTGCTAATTATGTTTAGCGACTTGCGGTAAGCATAGATTAAAGCTAGTCAAGAGATCAATGATTTGGAGAGTAAACTTTGTATTTTCTTTAGTAATTATTCTTTGCAGTTGTGAAGATGACTCGGTTGCAACGCTAGAAAACACTCCTACTGAATCCACATTAACAAGACGGGAAAGGATGCGGGAGTTGGAGGCCGATTTGGAGGTAGCAAAGTGGGAAAATACTCGATTAAGTTTAAAACTTCGCAGGGTAGACGGAGCTTCTTTGGTAAGGGATAAAAAAACCAACCTTTGGCACCACGATGTTGAGCGTACTCCTTTTACTGGGATGGCTTTAGAGAGCTTCCCTGACGATACCCCCCGTGCGGAAGCTTACTTCCTCGATGGCCAAAAAGATGGAATGGAAAGGTTATGGTATCCCGATGGTAAGCTTAAGGAGGAAGGGCAGTGGTTCAATAATCGAGCCAATGGATTGATGCGTTCATGGGACGAGGATGGTAAAATATCCAAGGCAGTGCGTTACAAGAATGGAGAACTCATTGAAGTCCTCCGCTAGTCAGATTAGTGAGGTTGCAGGAATTAACGACTGAAGTTAAGTCCTCTAGGCAAGGGAACTTCACCAATCCATTGAGGGCGTTCACAAAAGATTTCTCCCCATGGCGTGCTCAACACCTCACGAACTAAAATTTGGTAAGCCCTTTCTGGTTGGCCAAAAGAAAAGGTAAGAAGGATGTCGGTCCTTTGGTTTGGCTTGGTCGTTTCGTTAAAATCCTTAATTAGGATGGGCCCGCCAGCAGAAGATTTATCAGGGCAAAAATAAAAGAGGCGGTCTGGGAAGGGATTATCAAAGCGAAACAGCATATCAGCTTGTCCAGATCCGTTTCCCAAAATGTTTTGATTGTAAACTTTCTGTGAGTCTTCAGGGGAATACCCAATCATTAAAGGCTTTCCGTGGGTAGAGTGATCGAGTTGTAACCGATAACTAAGTCCACGTTCAAAAAAAAGGGTTTTAGGCTGGGTCGCATTATGATCAATCATGGAATCTCCAGTAACTATAAAACGATTATTTTTCCAATGAACCGAAAGAGGAATTTCGATGGCAAGTAGGCGGGTAGTCTCCCATTGAACCCCATAACCTTTGGCCTCACGAAGAATCGGGTCAAAGGCTTCACGTTGGATCATTTTAGGTGAGTTTTTTGCAATGTGCCGCCATTGATCTCTCCAAGTATGTGCGAATGCAATTTTCCAACGGTCGAGCGGGGTCTTGGCAGTGGTTGGATAATTTAAGGTATAAAATTGTCGGAGTTTTTGTCGGAGTTCAAAATTTTCGAGGTTGAATAGAAGATCACGAAACTGTTCTTCTTCGAGAGAGAAAATCGACCTTAAGTAAAAGTCGCTAAATTTGTTCTGACGAAAAGAGTCAAAGATTTTTCGGCCCAAAGCTTCCTTGGGGTGAATCTGCCCCGATAAAATGGGGAGAGCGATGCCTGATAGAGCAAGGATCAATAAAAAGAGTGATATAGACCTAAGGCGCATTTCCTACGAAAAGTACCTAATTTATTTCAGTCTACAAGCAATTAAGGGAGCCTGAATGCTGAACAAAGCGTGAACACTATTCTAAATGAAGTGAAATTGGTTCAAAACTTGCAAGATGTTTGCAGTATAAATGAAAAGAATTCGTCCACTCGATACCCGACAACTCCAAGCCTTTGAGAATCTTTGTGAAACGGGCAGTTTTACCCGTACGGCCAAGCAGTTGTTTGTTACTCAGTCTGCAGTAAGTCATTCTTTACGCAGCTTGGAGAAAGAAGCGGGATGTAAACTTGTAAAAAAGCAGGGAAAGCAAATTCAGTTAACGGAAGCAGGTGAAAGACTGCTCGCTTTTGCTCGTCCTTGGTTAGAAGAAATGAACCGAGTACGGGATGAAATTCGTAGCTCTGATGATCGGGGAATACCTCGAATTCGTTTGGGGGCTAGCGATCAAATTTGTCGATTTTTATTACCTACGCTTTTAAAAGAATTTTCGAGTTTAGAACCGAGGTGTAAATTTGAAATTCGAGGCTTGGATACCCTGGATTGTTTAGACCTTCTAAGTTCAGGCGAAGTAGATCTGAGTTTAACAGTGGAACCTTTTCCCCGTTCAGATTACTTGTTTATACCCTGTTTTTCCGATGAGTTAGTAGTAGTTACCTACCCGGAGCACAGTTGGGCGAAAAAGGGAATTGTAAGTTGGAGAGATGTAGGTGGAGAAAAATTTATTTTGCCTAATCGAAGAGGTTTCACCTTTCGGGCAATTCAGGATTTTTTATCAAAAAAAGGAATTAAACTTAATTCATTCATGGAAATGAACAGTTCGGAAACTACTAAGGAGTTAATTAAGAATAAATTTGGGATCGGAATTTTGGCGGACTGGTTTGTTGCAAAAGAGATTGAATCGGGGGAACTTGTCTCACTACCTCTTGGACCAAGGAGACTGATTAGACCGTGGGGTATTTCAACCTTGAAAGGCCACTCCCTTGGGACTGCGGAAAGAGCTTTTATAAAGTGTGTTGAACAAACGGGATGCCGTTGGATGGTTAATCGTGATCCGTCCTTCAATACAAAGCTCCCTGGGAATTAAAAATTAATCCTATAACGCTTGCCTGCAAGCCGTGGACATTAGAGAAAAGGATTATGGCTACATTTCTATCTTTTTTTCATTTGTTTGCCCTTTTCCTGGTTTTTTCTCCCTGGGCGAATGGCCAAGGTTCTCCAAAGCCGGACCCATCTCGTTCTTTACGTTTATGCAAAGTGCAAAAAGTAACTTCGTCCCCTGGACCAACGATGGATGAAATACGGTTCGGCTTGGATCGATTATTGGACGGGAAGTTGCCCAAGGATGGGTGGCGCTCAACTTGGACAGCGTGGTATCAAAAAGATCCAGCGGTAACTTTTGATCTTGGAGAAATAAAGAGAATTGGAGCGATTCGCGTCTATTTTCAAGCTTGGGCTAGAGAGGATGAATTAAAAAGTGTTGAGATAGCTGTTGGTTTGGATGGCAAAACCTTTTTCCCCTTTAACGAGTATGGAGAGATCGTGACTTTGCAGGAGAAAGGAACCTGGGTGGAAATGGATTTGCGAGCCGTTCGGGCCCGGTACTTTAAGATATCACCCAAATTTCAGGGGTGGGGGCATCAATGGGGAGAAGTTGAATTTTGGGAAATCTCAAAGTGATTAACCTTTGAAGCTAGGCAGAATTTCACATTGGCTAACTGCCGGCTTCCCGGTCTGGTCGATACTTGTGGGAGTATCTGCTCTTTATGAACCAGCCCTTTTTCTCTGGTATGGTGCGGACGCCATAAGCCTTGGCCTTGGCTTCATCATGCTAGGGATGGGGATAACCTTAAAACCTCAAGATTTTTGCGATGTTTGGAAAGAACCAGGGGTAATTGCAATGGGGGTTGGCTTACAGTTTTTGATTATGCCAGCGTGGAGTGCCTGCCTTGCCTGGGTATTGAAATTGCCTGCGGAAATGGCCGTTGGGCTAATTCTTGTCTCCTGCTGCCCAGGGGGTACAGCTTCAAATGTGGTTGTTTTTTTGGCCAAAGCACGCGTTGCTTTGTCGGTAAGCCTCACCCTGTGTTCGACTTTGGCAGCTGTATTACTCACGCCTTGGCTGACTTATTTATATGCCGGTCATTATACTCCAGTGGATCCATGGTCTTTGTTGCAAAGTATACTTTTAATTGTCTTGGCTCCGTTAGCGATTGGAGTGGGATGGAATCGACTGTTCCCAAAGTCGGCGATAAAGGCAGCACAATTTTCTCCACTCATCTCTGTGCTGTTTATTTTACTCATTGTGGGCTTCGTACTCGCTGCTAAACGAGACTTGATTTTTGACCATGGATGGATCCTTCTTGCGGCTACCGGCTTGCTTCACCTCGGTGGTTTTTTTGGGGGTTATGTTGGTGCTCATTGGTTACATAGGGATAGGCTGGACAAACAAACCTTGTCGATTGAGGTGGGTATGCAGAATTCAGGTCTTGGTACCGCCTTGGCAACTAAGCATTTTTCTTCCATGCCCATGGTACCTGCACCATGTGCCCTTAGTGCCATCCTCCATTGCCTGATTGGAAGCCTTTTAGCATCTCGCTGGTCGCGTACAAATGACATGTCCATAAAGAATCATGTTGATTCTGTAAGATCCTGAGCATGAAAGAAGATTCCTCCGGACCACTTCCACATCTTCTACGACCTGAGGTTCATTGGTCCCGAGCCACGGGATACCTAAAACTGGGGATGTTTAAACAAGCGAGAGCAGAACTTTCTGGTTTACCCAATGAATTGCCTTGGTCGAAACAAAAGAAATCAATGTTACTCGAGATTTTTCAAGGGTTAAAAAATTGGAAGGAGATGCAAAAGATTGCTTATGAATTGCGTGTGGAGTTTCCCCAGGAAAGTGGATGGTGGGTGATGGATGCCTATGCAACGCGCCGATCTCTATCGATCGAGCAAGCCAGAGGGATTTTACTGGAAGCCTTAGTGCATAACTATGATGACGCTCTGATTCGCTATAACTTGGCTTGTTATGCTTGTCAGTTGGGAAGTCCTGGAGAGTGCCTTGATTTTCTCAAGGAAGCGGTGAAGAGGGATGAGCGCTATAAAGCTATGGCTTTAGCAGACGAAGATTTAAAGGGAGTGCAAGCTGCACTGCGAGAAATGGGCTGGAGTGAATAAATAGTTTAAAAGCACGGAAGTGTAGTGCTTAAATTACCTTATTCGCTCGTGGGATTGCATTAGTCGTCGTTTGATTTCGATTAGCGGAGCGTTTGCTGGGTCTTGTGGATCTTGATCGATCAGGTAATTAATATCTATCAGAGCCTCTACGAAACTGCCTAAGCCGTAGTGGGTCATCGCACGCAGAGTTCGGTGGTATCGATCATTAGGATTGATAGACACCAAGGCATCAAGATAACGCAGGGAAGCTGAACTATCTCTGTCCCAATCGGCAGAGCGCAATAGATTACGCAATATACGGTTTATAATTTCAGTTTCCGATGCGGGCATAAAATCCTTGTCCGAAAGTTCTGAATGGGTGAGCGTATTGGCGTATTCTCGAGAAATGGTTCGACCGGAAAAAGCATCAATAATTACTGAGTCCTTAAGCTTCTGGCCAGGTTCTCGATAGAGGGCAAGAAAATGTCCGGGGGTAGCCAGTCCAGTGATAGGTAAGTCGATTCGCTTTCCAAGTTCTAAGAGGAGTAATGTCAGGGTTATGGGTAAGCCTTCGCGGTCATCAATGACTTCATTAAGGTAACTGTTTGAACGATGGTGAAAATCTAAAGTGCTTCCGTGGTATCCAAGTTGCACGAATAATTCATCGACTAAAATATCCAAAGTTTCTCGTTTGCTAATTTGCTTGGGAATCTTTTGGGCAATGCGGGTAGCCATTCGATCTACCCGATCCAGGTATTGTTTTAGTTGAAAGTCCGGGTTATCCATTAAGGAAACCAGCAGAGCGGATCGCAGCAAAATCTCTTCGCTTTCAGTTTTTTCAGAAGTTAGCAGATCGGTAAGCTCCTTAATAATACGGGCAATCCTGACTTTTTCAGCTGATTGACGAAGACGTTCGCTTGCCTGTTCCATTTCGACTGCCCGGTCGATTAAAGCTTGATAAACGGATGAATCCAACTTGGTAAGATCCTGAACCTCAGACGGAGAGATAGACTTTTCTAAGACGAGTGTTTGGGATAGCTCATAGGCCAGTTCTCGAATTTCGGGAGTAATAGATCCGGAGGATAACCTGGCAGAGATTCGGAAATTGCGAAATTCGGCAGCAGGTTCTCGGAATTTACATAGTCCAACCCAGCCCTTCTTGAGGGTGAAATCAACTGCCTCAATAACTTCCTGTTCATTTATACTGCAACGAATCTGACCGCCTTGATCGAATCGTATTTTGAGTCGATTCCATGTTCCAGGCAGGTAATCCGGAGAGGGAATGGTTTCGATAATATTCCAATCGAAAACCTTTGGCCCATTAAAGCAGGTGAGACGGAGAGACCCATTGGTTGGATAAAATCCATAATGCTTCTGCTCGCCGTCTGATCCAAAGACTAATCCTGCTGCACCGCTTTCATCCTCAAGCCTAACTTCAACCTCAAGGTCAAAGGGTGGAGAGATATTGGGTTGTTGTGCTAGGCAAATCATGCGACCGCCAAAGCCGTCTCCCATTCCGGATGCCTTGATAATACCGGCACGCTGCCTCCAGTTTCCCCCTAAGGGAAGTACCCATTCGTCATCGTCGAGCATTCCAACCGTTAACCACCGTTTAATGGGAATAGGTCGGATCTCCTCCATTAATGACCGTAGTGCATTCGCGGGAACTCCGAACCCCATAGCTCCGCCTGACTTGATGGTAAGCATTGCCAGCACCTCGCCATTTCGGTCTACTACTGGGCTGCCACTACTTCCAGCCTCGATAGGAATCGCAACCTGCACCATAGGACGACCGTCCCCAAATTCCAACTCGCGGATCGCAGCCACCACCCCTTGGCTGACACTTAGGTCATAACCTAAAGGATTCCCGACAGATAGAACAGCCTGTCCGGGTTCAATCTTTGACGAATCACCCAAGGTCAGGGTGGGGAGTCCGGACTGATCGATACGAAATAAGGCAAGGTCTCGACTGCGGTCGATGGCGAGAATTTCAGTCGGCTTGCAAAGTGTACCATCGGCCAACTCAACGGTGAATTCACGGTGTTCACCAATCACATGAAAGTTCGTAGCGATCACTCCTTCTGCGTCGACAACAAAACCAGTACCCACCCCCCAAGGCCCACCCCCCCGGTTCACGCTCGATATCGTAACAACCGAGGGTTTGACGATGGCGGCTAAATGGGCAAATGGATCGTTTGTTCTCTCCTTAGAAAAAAGGCTGCTTTCTTCAAATAATTGGAGAGTCAGGCAGAGCACTAGTAGGTTACGAAATAGAATGACCATAGGGTTGTAACTATTCACAATATTGGGTAAAAGATCGATTAGTGTTCAGAACTTAAAATGGTGCAGCTAGGCGGTATGCCTGTCTTGACCTCCGGAATTTTGCTGATCAAAAGAGAGTTCCGACTGATCTGTTTCTTCCTCAATTATTTCCTCTCGATTCTCAGCAAAAGAAGAGGGTATTTCTTTTTTTGTCCGAATACCCATTGATTTAAGCTTTTCGGCTTGCCCGATCAAGTTCCCGGGCCCAGTTGACAGTTGCCCAACTGCTCGTTCGTGAGCTCCCACGGCTTTATCCAAGGATTTACCCACCTCCTCAAGATTTCCAAGAAATCCGGCAAATTTATCAAAAAGTAAACCAGCCCGTTTGGCCACATCCTGAGCATGTTTGTTCTGTTTCTCTAATTTCCAAAGGTTGGCAACCGTTTTAATCGTAGCCATTAGGGTGGATGCGGTAATCAGGGCAATCTTACGGTCAAAGGCATATTGGTAAAGTTCGGAGTCCTCGGTTAATGCAGCTCCAAAAGCGGGCTCAATAGGAATAAAGAGCAGGGTGAAGTCTGGGCAGCTTAGTTCTTCAATAGAAGAGTAATCCTTGTTTGATAGTTCATCGATATGTTTTCGAACAGATTGGAGGTGATCTTTTAAGGCTTTCTTTCGATCCTCTTCAGACTCGGCAGCAATGGAGCGCTCATATGCAGTGAGTGAAACCTTGGCATCGATGATTAATTGTCGTTTTCCGGGTAAATGAATAATCGCATCGGGTCTTTTACCATCGTAACTTGACTGCATGGAAAATTCCTGGCCCTTGGTTAACCCGGATGCCTCCAAAGCCCTTTCGAGAATAAATTCTCCCCAGTCGCCCTGTTTTTTTGAATCGCCCTTAAGTGCACGGGTCAAATTCCGGGCTTCTTCGCTTAGTTGGGACTGAGCTTTTTGTAAACCAGAGACAAACTCTCTTAGGGCAACATGCTGGTGCGAATCTTTCTCGTGAAGTTCCTCAACTTTTTTTCGGAATTCCCGAATGTCTTTGTCCAAAGGTTGCAGGACGGTCTTGAGCTTTTCCTGGTTCAGCTCAGAAAATTTCGTCGATTTTTGTTCAAAAATACGGTTAGCCAAGTTTTCAAATTTCTCCTGCATTTGCCGGGCTACTTCTGCTTGTTCGCCACTTTGTTCTTTTAAGCGCCTTTCCAGTTCTTGCATTTGAGCTAACTGGCGAGCACCTGCAGTTTCTGATTTGAGCAGTTTCTCCCGCAATTCATTTTCTAGCTTTTCGGACTGTAAGGATGATTGCTTGAGGATTTCTACTTCTTTGGCGGAAGAATGAGCGTCCTTCGAGGTTTTATAGAGTTCTGCTTCTAATTGGTCGTATTCTTCTCTGCTGTTCTTTCTTTGAATGACAAAATATGCGCAAAACATGATTAATCCTACGCCAAAACCAGCTAAGCCATATATAATTGATTCCACTTCAATAAGTTGTTCTTAGCCTCTATGCTTGTCAAGTCTACCCCCTAATAAGTAGCGGAATGAAGCCAATGTTTAATTTGATGGATGTTAATAGTTAAGATTTCCAGACTTGCTCCTGTGCCTAAGATGAGGAAAAAGTAGAGTATGTTGAAATGGAAAATTGGCTTCGTGTTTTATTGTTGTTTAATTTTTTATGTGTCGAGTTTATCGCCACAAGATTTACCCGATGAGCCATCCTCGCTACCAGACAAAGCTTTGCATTTTATTGAATATTGCTTGATGGGTTTGCTGGGTTGGGGTGCATTTGGACGTGGGACTGCTGGGTTCCCTTGGGCTCTTTTTGCTTTTTGCGCCTGTTTTGGAATCGCGGATGAATGTTGGCAGGACTGGCTTGACCGTTCCCGTTCGCCCGATGTGTGGGATGCCGCAATGGATGCAGCGGGTGCATTTTGTGGTCTTCTCGTTTCTATGGTTTTTTGGAAACGATAAGTTGAAAAATTCTTGAAAAACAAAACTTACTATAAAGATATAATATTTTCATGAATCCGAAAAACATAACCTCCAATCAAAACTTATCCCGTCGCGGTCTTCTTAAGAGTGGCATTGCCGGACTGGCAGGAGTCAGTGCCCTTGCGGCCGGAATTTCAACGGGTTGCGCCAATAAACAGGAAGTGTCTTCGTCGCACGGAAGGGTCGGTAATATTCGTCAATCCGTAGTATCCTGGTGTTTTTCCAAACATTGGAGTATTGAAGAGACTTGCAAATATGCCCGTGAGTTGGGCTGTGAAAGTGTGGAGTTAATTGGGGCAAAACATTGGCCGGTTTTACAAAAATATGGACTTACCTGTGCCATTTCTCCGATCGATGTAGATGGATATCCATTTATAAAGGGATTTAATAATTCCGACTATCACCCATGGTTGAGCAAGGTCACTCGTGAAGCGATTGATAAATCCGCAGATTTTGGATGTCCCAATGTGATCGCATTTACTGGTTTTTCAGAAAACTTTTCTTTGGAGGAAGGAGCTCGCAACTGTATCAATGGGTTTAAGCAGATCGCGGGCTATGCAGAGAAAAAAGGGGTCACTGTATGTTTAGAAATGCTCAACAGTCGGGTGGGGGATCATCCGGATAAAGGACATCCGGGCTACCAGGGTGACCATGTCGATTATTGTCTGGATATTTTAAAAGCAGTGGGATCGCCCAGAGTAAAATTACTTTTTGATGTCTACCATGTACAAATCATGGACGGTGATGTGATTCGTCGGATTGGGGAATGTGGAGATATGATTGGTCATGTTCACACTGCGGGCAACCCAGGTCGTGGTGAACTTGATCATTCTCAGGAATTAAATTATCCACCCATCATGCAAGCTCTTTTAGATATCGGATATAAGGGCTTTGTCGGGCAGGAATTTATTCCAACGGGGGATCCTTTAACCAGTCTTCGCCAAGCCGTTGAGCTTTGCGATGTCTGAGCCCAGTATTGATGGGTTTTAAACTTGGAATAATTTAAGTTTTCTTTGTGGCGAAGTTCAAATTCATAGATTTATTTTGTGGTATTGGAGGGTTTCGCCAAGCACTTGAAGGAAAAGGCCACCAGTGTGTTTTTTCCTCTGATTGGGATCCCCATGCCCAGTCGGTATATCAGCACAATTACGGAGAGACTCCGCGGGGAGATCTTGCCGAGTTGATCGAAAAAGACATTCCTGATCATGATCTCCTATGCGGAGGCTTTCCTTGCCAACCTTTTAGCATTTCGGGAAATCAGCGAGGGTTTGAGGATACTCGGGGCACTTTGCTTCACGAGGTTTTACGAATTGCAAAATTCAGGCAGCCCGCCGTTCTTTTGTTGGAAAATGTTCGTAACTATTTAACCCATGACGGTGGTAGGACACTTTCCACCACACTCTCATTATTGGACCGGGTGGGCTACCATTGCTATTACCAAACCTTAAACTCGTCTGGTTTTGGAGTTCCACAAAAAAGAGAGCGTTTATTTTTCGTCTGTTTTCGTAAAAACTTGGGGGTCACAGAGTTTAGTTTTCCTTTGCCTCATAACCATGATGTTGCCCTGGAAGATATTCTTTTGCCTTCAGGTGATCAAAGGCTGGATGAATTTTTGATTCAACGAGACGATTTACGTTTCAGGGAAACTATTCCCGTGCGTCGTGAAAATCGACCCTTACGAATCGGTACTGTTGGTAAGGGAGGGCAGGGAGAACGGGTGTACAGCATTAAAGGGCACGCCGTTACTTTGTCTGCATTTGGTGGCGGTATCGGAGCAAAGACGGGTATGTACCTGGTAGGAGACCAGGTGCGTCGCTTACACCCGGAGGAGTGTAGGAGAGTAATGGGTTTTCCAGAAGGTTTTATTTTACATGACAAAGCAAATGTTTGTTTCAAACAGTTTGGGAACTCGGTTGTTGTCCCGGTAGTTTCGGCCCTTGTTGGGGAGATTGAAAAGTCTCTGCATTTAACCAAATTAAAAGCGGCGTGATGCAAGGCGGATGATTGCAAGACGTTCAGCCAAGAATACACTTTGGTGCCTTTTCGGATGTGCCTTTGGAGACCTTGGTACCATTCTCGGTTTTCAATCATATTATTCTCCTCTGCCTATTCCCAATGAGTTATGGACTTTGGTGTGGGGACTTGCCATGACTGCGGGGATTTGCACTAGCGTCCTTTTGGAGAGCCTTATTCTTTGGAAACAATTAGGACCCAAGGAGGCATTTCGTACGGCGGTTGGCATGAGTATGGTTTCCATGCTACTGATGGAAGCAGCTATGAACTTGATGGATTATGGAATGATGGGTGCTCCAGCGATTACTCTGTCTGTTCTTCCTTTTACTTTAGGAGCTGGTTTTCTTGCTGCCTGGCCCTACAATTTTTGGAGATTAAAAAGCCACGGTAAATGTTGTCATGGTTAAATAATCTCGGAATTAAGAGCTTTAGCTTTTCTTTCCTTGCCCTGACCTGCTCATTCTAACTAGATTCGCAACAAGCATGAAATTGCTCTACCGTGAAGATGTTGAAGAAGCCGGGTATGATCTCCCGGCAGAAGGCTTGTGCGCCAATATTGGGGAGCAAGAAATGGGTGCTTTAAAGTTTGGTGGGGAATGGGTTCTTGCTCGTGACGAAGTCCTTGTTTCTGACGGTCATGAGCAACGCTTTCTGTACATGGTCGTGAACGGGCAAGTAGGAATTTACAAGGCAGATGATCAAGGACGCAACCAGGAGATTGCATCGTTATCAGCCGGTGCTGCCTTTGGGGAAATGGCCTTTCTTAGCGGTGGCGTTGCTTCTGCCACTGTGCAGGCTGTGGGTGAGTGTATTCTCTGGCGGATGGATCATGAAAGGTTATTGGAATTTATCGGTGAGAATGGATTTGCTGGCGGTCAGTTATGTTTGAATGTGGCAAGTATCCTCTCCGGGCGCCTGGTTGATGGAAACCAAAAGGTGCTCAATATGGGACGCGACCTTCAGGAGTCTTTGCAGCACCTGCAGTCAGCCTCGGATGCCGATCAGAAAAAATCGGATGCTCTCAAGCAGATGCAGGGCAAAGTATCCAACATGCAGAACGCATTTAAGGGTAGTTCCGTAAAAAAATCAGGTATGAGTCCATTGGCTTTGGTTGCCTTTGCCTTGGCTGGATTAAGTACGCTGGGTATGGTTGGGCTGTTTGTTTCTATTGACGACTCGGTCGCTGAACGGGCGGAAACCTTAGCTCAAAAGGTTGAAAAACTTGAAAAGAATGAATCTTTTTACCTTCAACTTAAGAAACAATTGGAGGGTGAGAATGAAGAGATGGTCGAAGAAACCAAGTCATTGCGACAAAGCAACGAGGCTTTGGAGGAAGAGGTGGCAGATGCAGCCGAAACCGTTGACGATTTAAAAGATGAGGTTCGCAGCCTTGAGCGTGATTTAAGCAACGCAAAGGATGATATTGTACGAGCACAAAGAGCACGCCCTGTCGAGGTAGCCAAGGAAGAGTCAGGTGTAGCTAAAGTTAGCCAAACCTTTGTGGATGAAGTTTTAAGTTGGGCACACAAGAATTCGACCCTTTCTTTTCCTGCAGAAATTACCTTGGCCAATCAAGGAATTACTCTTACCGATCGTTCAAAGCAGGTGCAAGTTCCTGTCCCTGTTGGAGGGATGTTAAGGGCCACTCGCTTTCACCCATCTGCTGCTGGTTACTTGGTCGTGGCTCAATTGAATAGCGATAAACTTTTAGCTACCATAAAAGTCGTGAATTCAAATTTTGTTGAAGTTGTGGCCCCTAAATATGTCAGACTCATGAATTCAATGGGAAAGTCTGTCAAAAATCCATACGCAAAAAAAAAAGTAAGTAACCAGGCTGCTGTAACACCCAGGAAACAGTTTCAATCCTTGCCAAAAAAGGTTGAACCTTCGGGGCAAGCTACTCCTGGCTCCAACAGCGGGCAGATGCTAAAGAGCAAAGCTTTACTTCCCCAAAAGGGGGAAGATTTCCTCAAAGCTACTGGCCCTGGTGCTTTGGGGAAACCTGCCAACGATCATGGTACAGGTTGCGTGTGCAAGGATTGTCGGGTCAAAAAGATCGGTAAGGGAAGTCTATTTCCCGAATGATGACTATTTGATTAATTAATCGAGTTCTTTCGATTACTGAGAAAATAAAGCATAGATAGCTGCACCCAAAACGGCAGAAAGTGCAGAAATAATTAAATAAGCATTTTGGTTATTCCAACGAGTCAGACGTTCCCAACCAGAGTACCAATAAACTGAGACTTCCTCCTCATGTCGAAATCTTTGTAAGTCTTCTAGAAATAAACGGGCTTGGGAATAGCGATGCCCACGGGAGCGATGCAGTGCTTTCATACAAATAGATTGTAAGTCTCTGGGGATTTTACGCTCTGGGGCAACTTCTCTTGGAAGTGGATAGGGTTCGTCCAGAAGTTTTTTCTTAATTTCTGTAATATCTTCTCCCTGAAGAAATGATTTCAGGGTGAGCATTTCGAAGAGCAGAACACCCAAGGAAAAAACATCTGATTTTTCATCGAGATCGCTTAATCCACGAGCGATTTCCGGAGTCATGTACAGGGGAGTACCGTAGTGCATGCCGCTACGTGTAAGGCTAAGGTCGGCAGGTTTGCCATCTCCTTCCAGTTTAGCGGCTAGGCTCTTACCTCCCAGCACCTTGGCCAATCCCCAGTCGAGAACATAGACTTCACCAAATTTTCCTACGATAATGTTGGCGGGTTTTAAGTCTCTATGAATTACCCCGATTTCATGGGCATAGGCAATGGTCTGGCTTACTTGAATTAAAATATCAAGCAGTCGGGGAAGTGGGAATTTTTCCACGATCTCGGGCACTTCATGTTTTAAATCAAGCAGGATTTGCCTAAGGTCCTGGCCATACACTCTTTTCATGGTAAAGAAAAGCTGGCCTTCCCGGTCTCGGCCAAGTTCGTATACCGGAACAGTACCTGGATGTTGTATATTGGCAGTTACTCTGGCTTCACGAACAAAGCGTTGGGTTTCAATTTCTGAATCCTGGAGGTCTTTGTGCAGGGTTTTATAAGCTACCTTGCGGTGAAGGTTTACATCTTCTGTTAGAAATAACTTGGCTGTGCCTCCTTCCCCAAGGGGGGTATGTTCGTCATATTTTAAGGATCCACTTTTCCATGCACGAGGAAGGAGTTCATCTGTTTGCTCCTGTTTTAGGCAGTTATTTTCCTCTTCTTTCTTAATCACAATTACAAAGTAACTCTAAATTAGTGCAACTTATTCATGGGTGCAAGGACGGGCCGTTTTCTTATGCTTAGCAGGCATTTCTTTCCCGATATGCTGGGTGTTTCGCTTCTGTGCAAGGGCAATTTGCCGCTGCCTTTCCCGCAAGCCTGCTCTTCTTTCCGGGCTGATAGAGCGGGCACATCTTGGGCAGGATACACCTTCTTCAAATTCAGGAGATTTATAGTCATTATCATCGAGCGGCCACCTACAAGAAAAACAAAGTTTAGCCTTTCCATCCAACAATCCATGAATGACTGAGACCCGATGATCAAAAACAAAACATTCTCCTTTCCATTTGCTTGTTTCCTCTTTCATTTTTTCCAAGTAGTGGAGAATGCCTCCTCGTAAGTGATAAACTTGTTCAAATCCGTTTTGAACTAAGTGTGCAGAGGCTTTTTCGCATCGAATTCCACCCGTGCAATACATGGCTATTTTTTTCTTTTTTTCTTTGCCCCAATGTTTTTTTACGAAGTCAGCCCATTGGCCAAAGGTTTGGGTCTTTGGGTTTACTGCACCCTCAAAGGTGCCGATTTCAACTTCGTAATCATTGCGAACATCTACCACTTCGACCTCTGGGTCTGAAATCAAGGCGTTCCAGTCTTCAGGCTCGATGTATGTCCCTGATCCGTTTGAGGGAAGAATGGACGGATCGCCCAAGGTTACAATTTCTCGCCGGATTACAATACGTAAGCGATAAAAAGTTGAACGGGGGGTGGTCATCGATCGAAGCGGAAGCTCGGAGAACCGATCGTCCGCTTCGATGTGCCGGACAAAGCGTTCGAGTCCTTCCTCTGAGCCTGAGAGGGTCGCGTTTATCCCTTCTTCGGCCAAAATTAAAGAGCCCGTAATCTTTTCTTTTTTACCAAGTTCTTCAAGGACTGGTTTCCATTCCCGATGATCGGGGAATTCGGCAAATCGATAGAAGGTGATGACTTTCTGCTCCATTCTGGTCAAGGGTCGAAACGACAAGTTTATCCTCTAACTGCCTGGAGCCAATAATCGGCCATCAGGGCAGAACCGTGAGCAGTCGGGTGGACACCATCTCGTGCCCAGTGTTGAGGGGGGGCGAAGCTTAATGCCTGATCAAACATAGATTGAAAGGGAATAAAAGTAGCAGCGTGGAAATCGGCAACCCTGCGGGCAGCTTCACGGTAACGATCAAATTCGGGGAACCATTTTGAGCTGACTGCCCCGCACTTTAAGACAAAGGGCTCGCAAATAACGAGTTGTATGTCGGGTAATGCCTGACGAGTCCTTGTGACTAGGGCCAGGTAATCCTCTTCGTAGCGATCGACGGTTCCATCATACTTTCCCTGGAATCCATGCCAAATATCGTTTACTCCGATTAATATACTCAAAATATCAGGCTTGTGCGCCAGGCAGTCGCTTTGCCAACGGGCATCCAGTTGGTGTACCTTGTTGCCAGAAATTCCTCGATTAAAAATAGATAGTTTTAAATCTGCACTGCTGTTTAACATGCCAGCTGCTGCCATACATGCGTACCCATTACCCATGGATGCCTGTTCGTTTGGCTTGGGTGATTTACGGTTTTGACGTCCAGCATCGGTTATGGAGTCTCCTTGGAAAAGCAGGGTTGCTCCAGGCTTTAAATGAATTTTTGGATTCGCCACTTCTTTTTTGGTCAAAGCTTGCGAAAACAAGGTGCCGGATAGTCCAGCCAAAGTTGCTCCACCGAGTAGTTGACGTCTTGAAATTGAAAAAGATGAGTTCATATCACGATAAAATAAATTAACCCGTATATAGGCAACGGGGAATTACTTCGATTTGACGCTTGCCCCGATGGGGGGGAGGAGGGCATTTATTCGAATATATGAAACCAGAAGAATTCCTTTCCTCCAGTGGTATCCAATTACCCCCTGCACCAGTAGCTGCTGGCCTGTACAAGCCGATGATGATCGTGGGAGACCTCGCTTACCTATCCGGACACTTACCAATTCTTGAAGATGGGAAAATGCTTCTTGGGTCAGTTGGGCATGACCAATCCATTGAGGAGGGGTATGGTGCAGCTCGTCAAGTCGGGCTAAATATGTTGGCCACATTGAAAGCCGAACTAGGATCTCTTAATCGGGTAGTCAGGGTGGTTAAGTTGCTTGGCCTGGTTCAGGCACCGAGCGGATTTACTCAACACCCCAAGGTGATTAATGGCTGCAGCGAACTTTTTAAGGATGTGTTTGGAGATGATGCCGGGGTAGGGACCCGGAGTGCTTTAGGTGTTTCCGGACTACCTGCCGGAGTGATGGTGGAAATCGAGGGAATTTTTCAAATAAGAGAGTGACTATTCTTAAAAAAATTGCCTGGTTTTTGAGTTTCTTTTGCCTTGGTCTTTTTATCCTTTGGGTTTTTCATGCCCAACTTCTCACCCTTTATGGACAATGGTTTATCGTAAGTAATGCTCAAAAGGGAGCAGATGCCATCATATGCTTGTCCGGAGATCGTGAAACTCGCACGCCGGAATGCCTAAGGCTGTGGAAAAATGGGTATGCTAAACGTCTGTTCGTCACCGCAGAAAAACCGAAAAATAACGAGTTTAATGCATTGGAACTAAGTCACCTTGAATTTGCTGAGGCTGTTACCAAGCGAATGAAATTGAATGCGAAATGGGAGTGTTTACCCTCCTTGAGCGATGGAGCGACCTCCACCTTTGATGAGGCTGAAGATGCACTTGCATTTGCCCAAAAGGAGGGATGGACCCATATTGTTTTTGTAACCGATGAGTTTCATACCCGCCGTGCTCTACTCGCCTTTCAAAAAGTATTTTCAGGTAGCGATATTAAGACGCAGGCAGCCGGTGCTACCAACGAAATCTTTTCGGTTGATGATTGGTGGAAATCTGACCGCGGAATTTTCGCTTACTTTGGAGAGACTATAAAGTTTCCCATCTACTTGTTATGGGATCATGAACCCAAGATCGTTAGGAACGATTGAAGAAAAGGTTTTTCTGGCGATAGTTTTTTTCGAAACATCATCTCATAATTTCAATAGCTTAAAATTCCTGTACCAAACTTCCAAGGGAGGACCGCCATGTACTTGCAGTCCAAATCGACCCTGATTTGGAATCTCTTTATTTTGTTCAAAATAACGAACAGTGATTTGATTGTTTAACCAAATAGAGATGGAATGATTCTCAGCCTTTACCCGTAATTGATTCCATCTGCCCTTAGGGTTAACCATTTTTTGTATCTGTCCTTGATTGGTAGATGCAAGGAATCGACGGCGTCTTGATTCGTCATATAACCAGCCCCAAAGCAGGCCATCTTTAAAGGATCCAATATCACACTGGTAACCAATCATTTCATTTGAGTTGGGCACTCGTTGACTCCAAAATTGAACGCCAGCATTTTTGCCTGGTCCTACGAGTTTGGCTTCAAACCGAATGTCAAAGTTCTCAAATTCTTCAACTGTGGCAAGAAACTGATTCCCGGGTATGGGCCGTTCCAGTGATCCTGCCACAATGCATTGATCCACAACCCGGAAGAATTCAGAGTTTCCCTCCCATCCATCGAGCGTGGTTCCGTTAAAGAGGGCGTGAGGGGTTGGGTTTCCCAATAAAATTAAGTCAGCCAATAGAAAGCCGAAAATTGGGAAAAGAAGCCTCAATGATCGATTGCTTTTCCTGCCCCTTGAGGAACGCGAATGTTTTCCACAAGTTCTTGGACTTCCCGGGGTGGGGGAGGCGTGATTGCACTAACCACAAAGGCCACGGCAAAATTTATGAACATTCCCAGGAATCCAATCCCTTCAGGAGAAATGCCCAGCCAATAATCTTTGCTCTCAGTTAGGAATTGGAAATGTATGATATACCCGAGGGTAAACCCAATCCCGCAAATCATCCCGGCAATCGCTCCCTGCTTGTTTATTTTCTTGGAAAAGATTCCCATGATTAGAGTGGGGAAGAAGGAGGAGGCAGCCAAACCAAAGGCAAAGGCGACGGTTTTGGCAACAAAACTAGAAGGTGGGTTGATCCCGAAGTATGCGGCCACAGCGAGAGCTCCAAAGGAAGCTATCCGGGCATATCGAATCTCCTGCTTATCCGAAATATCTGGCTTGATGATTTTCTTCATTAGATCATGAGAGACGGAGGTGGACAGTACGAGGAGCAAGCCGGCAGCCGTTGATAGAGCGGCAGCCACACAACCCGCCATGACTAAGGCAATGACCCACTTGGGTAAGCCGGCCATTTCCGGGTTGGCTAGTACAATAATGTCCCGATCATAATACACCTCATTTGCAGAATCTGATAATTTATTGGATACTGGACGAGGGCCACCTGCAACTCGGGTTTCGTCAGTATAAACTGGTTTTTCTGCAAACACAGCACCTGCCTGATATTGCATAACTCCATCCTTATTTTTATCCACCCAGGCAATCATTCCCTGATCTTCCCAGTTTTTAAACCACTCGGGTGCCTCCTCGTATTTTTTCTGGTTAATTTCCTCCACAAAATTAGTACGTGCAAACATCCCAAGAGCAGGTGCGGTTAAATAAATAATAGCAATAAACCCAAGGGTCCAACAAGCAGACTTTCGGACTGCTTTGACATTTTTTACGGTGAAGAAACGCACAATCACATGGGGGAGACCAGCCGTGCCGATCATTAATGCGGCGGTGATACAAAACATATCTAGGGTATTGCTCGTGCTGGCTGTATATTCCTGAAAACCCAGATCCGTGGAAATCTGATTTATTTTAACAATTAAAGGAACAGCGTTTTCGGTACCGTCTTTGATATAATTTCCAATCAGTCCAAGTTGGGGAATCACATTTCCAGTAAGAATCATTGAAATGAAAATCACCGGAATAGTGTACGAGAATACCATCACGCAATATTGAGCGACTTGGGTGTAGGTAATTCCTTTCATCCCTCCCAATCCGGCATAGAAAAATACAATTCCTCCGCCGATCATTACCCCCATCCAGATTTCGATGTCAAAAAGCCGGGAAAAGACAATGCCTACACCCCGCATTTGTCCCATTATGTAAGTCATGCAAATAAAAATTGCACAAATAACGGCTACCAACCTGGCTCCATTGGAATAAAATCGATCCCCAATAAAATCGGGCACCGTGGCTTTACCAAATTTTCGAAGATATGGGACCATCAGGGTGGTGAGCAGAACGAAACCACCTGTCCAACCCATGAGGAATTTGGAGGCCCCATAACCTGCGGCAGCAATGCCCCCAGCCATGGAAATAAAGGTTGCGGCCGACATCCAGTCGGCGGCGGTAGCCATGCCGTTGGCGAAAGGGGAAACGCCTCCGCCAGCTGTGTAGTATTCCTTGGTTGATCCTGCCCGGGACCATATCGCAATTCCGATATATACCCCAAAAGTGATTCCAATAAAGATGAAGTTCCATGTTGTCTGGTCCATCAGTTTTCCTCCTCCCCGAATCCGTGTTTTTCATCCAATTTGTTCATCAAAAAGGAATAAGCGATTAGTATAATGACGAAGCAAATGATGGAACCCTGTTGAGCCATCCAAAATCCGAGAGGTGCACCTCCAATTGAGAATTGATCTAAATAATCTTTGAAGAGAATACCGCACCCAAAGGACACGAGAAACCAGATGCTTAACAATTTTCCTACGAGCTTTAGGCTGTCACTCCAATAGGAATCTGCGGGAGATGATTGGGCTGTCATGATGTTGAGAATGGAACGAAAATTAGAATGGTGGCAAGAAAGATAAATTTGAAGAACAATAATTGAAGTAAAAACGATATTTTAAGTTCAAAAGTCAGATTATGAAAATATGAATCGAATTATTTGTAATTACTTCTGACAATAATTACTTTGCTAACTTAAATAGACATAGACTATAAGTTAGTGATTCGGTGAAGTTTATTTTATCTATTAAAAATGGGTTCCGTTTTTCGCCCAGTCTTATCCTTAAAAAGATAGGTCTTGGATTTGTGGGCATAAGTATTTTTTCGCCTATTCTTTTTGCTGTAAATTGGCCGGCATCTCCCGCCTCGCCAATACCTGGAAATACGGGGATAAGTGCCGTTGAGTACGAAATTCAAATCGGGGCAACAGTTACGACAAAAAATAGTGCAAGGTTGATTTCTGTTTTTGATCCATGGACCAAGCCTTTACCTACCGAACCTTCGTGGTTGAAATCCTGGAGTCCCGCTACGTTTGGACCTGCAAAAGGTACCGTTTATCATGAGTATAAAAATAATTTAAACTATTTTTACTATCGGGCTTATCCCTATGCAGGGGGAAAAGATCAATTTATCTGGCCCGGAGTAATTAGGGAGGGTAATGCTTTTATTGACCATAATTTTACCTTTGAATTGGAAATTGCCGACCCTCCTGATGTCCCCGTCATCCGAGCTTTGGAAATTGACGGAGATTCTAGCATCAGCCTGAGGACTGACCAAACTACCACCATTAATTTTCCTGAGAACTCTCTAAAAATTGCTGACTTCATCCTTTTTGATTCTGATCCTACGAACGATTGGGGTAACCCCCTAAATGAGGGTTCCAAACCCACATTGTTTCTAGAATCTGATAATTTCTCACTCGTTGCAACAGGAATAGAGAATGAAGAAACTAACTCAGAGGAAAATGGTTGGTACTTTTCCTATGAGTTGAGGTGGAAGACAGTTCCGTTAAACTTTGAATCTCTGGGACCTGAAAGCTTTGCCTTGCAAATTTCGGCAACTGATACAATTCCAGTTCACAATGCTACTTACAATTTAAACTTAGTCTTGCAGAATGTTGCGGAAGAACCACGTGGAGTGTTTGTTCGTAAGTTTCCCGCTGAAGAAAATCGTGTTTCGAAAACGGCGGACGGGTCCGATGGACCTCACGAGTTTAGGTCTTCTTTAACTGAAAATCCTACGAGTTTGGAATTCGATTTCAAGGTCGAGGCTGAGCGTTTCTACAATGAAGGATCGAATGCCTTTGAAGAGGGCAACTATTCTCTTTCACACAGCCTTAACCTGCTCAAGCAAACTTCCGGTGGGGTTTATGTCTCTCACCCTCAAAAGAATGAGAGGCTTCCACCCTCAAGTGCCTATCAACTGGTTTACTATCAAACCTACGACTCTGGAACGGATACCACCCATGCAACTCCTTTGCTAATCGAAGCTGGGACGGTATGGGAAAGCGGAGATGAGGGGAGACTGAAAATTGAAGTTTTAGAGCCCGATCTTTTTACTTTTGAAAATGATTGGCTAGAGTTTTCAATTTCAGCAACAGACGAAAGTAACAAGGCCGAGGGTCTGTTTATGATCGTGCGGATAGAAATTGAGAATGATTTTGATGATGAAATCTCTTTCAATCTACCACTCGAATTGCCGATACCTTTTTTAGAAAATAACAATTCCTCAGTTTTTGATTATAATCCCTCTGATGCCGACTCTCATCCTTTATCTGGCTACAGGTTGGATAATAATGAGTCGGATATTCCCGGTGCGCAAATTTTCTACCGTACTACTGGTCCGGACGCTAACTTATTTGAAATCGACGAGAATGGATCCGTGTTTTTTAGTACCGCTCCCAACTTTGAACGCCCCCAAAGCGCGGATGGGGATAACCTTTACGACCTTAATATTCAAATCCATGACCAGGCAGACTTTGCCACAGCCGCTGATCCCGTTTCCCTTCTTATTCTTGTAAAAGATGCCAACGATCCCCCTGTTCGCATCAATTCGAATGCTCCCATTTCCTACAATATTACAACATTTGAGGGACAACCGTGGAGTTTGGATAGCCGGAGGGAATTAATTGATTTGGCTATTTTTGATGAAGACGGTGATGTGATTCTTTGGCAGTCCGAACTCTCTCCCGACCCCAAGGGCATGGTTTCATTAGCCAATGGAAGAGCAGAGGATGGAGCACCTCAAACTTTTGTTTACACTCCCGATGAATTACGATTTGGAGAGGACCGTTTTACTCTAGGTTATTCCGATGGTGATTCTCCCTATGTGGATATTAATTTTTCTATGTTTATCCAAAATGACAAAGATTTGCCATCTGTTGGTTACACCAAATTTGATGGTGAGCCTGCTTATTTTGAAATACACGGCGGGAATTTTGGCTATTACCAACAAAGTGTGACAGCTGGACAGACTGAATTTTTAGTGAAATTTGATGAAAATTCTAAACCCAGATTTTCCATCCCTTTTTCCGATCTTTTAGATGAACAAAATATCACTTCCCGAGTACTTTCAGGGTCAGATGCCTCCAAATTTTCTATCTCTGAGATTTATCAACGTGAGGAAGATGGAACTCCATTGGTTTACTGGGTGGACCTTAATTTTACCGAATCTTTTGAGCCTGATTTTGAAAGTCCTGAAGAAGATGGGAACTATACAATCAAATTAACCGCTTTTGATGAAGAAGGGAGTTTTGAAGAGTTTTATTTTACCTTTGAAACTTTAGATGTGGATGAGCCCGCTTATTTAGACCCCAGTGATCGTTTTGAAATTCTCCATCCTGAAGAAATTGAATTGGCTATCTCTGGACTTCGAGCCGTTGACCCAGAAGGGGTGGACAAAAATTATACTTGGCGATTTGCTGGTCTTGAAAACGCCCAAGATACAGCCGGCTACTTTAAATTTCGTGATGCAGAGGGAAACTTTGGGCTCACGGGTGAAGGGTTCCTTGCTGGCAACCAAGTTGATTTATTATTTGCAAAAATCCCAAGTTTTGAAAACCCGGCAGAGCGTGAACTCAATGCATCTATTCAAGTTTCCGATCGGGATTTTAATTCCAAAGTCTTTGTCTACACCTTTAAATTATTTGATGAAGACGATCCTCCGAGAATTAAGGAGAGTTATATCGGGGTAGAAGAATTGGAGACAAATGTCTTTTCTTTTCCCGTAGCCTTAGAAATGCCTGAAAATGTTACTGGTAACCAAGGTCCTTTTACAACTGAACCCATTACTTACCCAGAGGAAGCGGGTGGGGGTATTCAACATGGCGGTCCCTTTGATTTATCAAATTATTTTGGTAAGTTGGATGAAGATAACCAAACATTAAGGTATTCTTTGGTTTTACCAAGAGAAGGATACCCAGTTCCAAGTTTCCAAAACCGAATGGAAGTAACGGGAACCCAGTTGTACTTTAAAGCAAGTTCCCCTCCTGATTATGAAAGTTCTTCTGAGCGTTCGGGGCGGGTAATGGTTGGGGTAACCGATGGACTCTCTCGAATTTATGTTCTTTTTGATATTGTCATAACACCTCAAAATGATGCTCCCGAACTCCTCCAAGGTTCTGAAATCTCTTTTTTGGGTTACGAAGATACTCCCTTGTCCAAAACGCTAAGCGGTTTTTTTCATGATGTGGACAACCCCATTCGTCAACTCAGCTTCGATCACGGTCCTATTTTACGTTTTGGCGAGGAGGAAGCAGGTGCATCCTTGGAATTCATCGTAGAGGAAGATAAATTCATATTTACATCGCCGCTGGATCAATCAGGCACCTATGAGGTGGAGGTATACTTCTACGATGAACCTGACAATAACAACACTGTAAAGTTCAGGTTCGATATAGAGGACATCTCTGACAAGCCTGAGATTTTACTTTCCGAAGGATTCTTTGAAATCAATGCGGTAAACAAGGACGCCTTTTTTGTGGAACAGAGTGAGGATGTGGATGAACGGTATCTTCGTTTGTTACACCTGGAGGGAGAGGTGCAAATTGCCGAACTTTTTGTTTCCGATTCCAAGGATCGTCCTCCTGCTAGTTCTTTTACCTGGAACTTAGTAGGTGGGGAGGGAATGTTCCGCATTGACGACTTTTCTGATTCGTGCCGGCTCTTTTGGGATTTGAGTCGCGACGTTAACAACGGTCTACCAGATTACGAATCGATGGGTGGTCAGAATTTTGAATTTTTCGTTACTGTACAAGAAAATGTTGCACCCAATTTTATCCAGCAACTTAAGGTTGTGATCAGCGTGGAGGAAGTTCCCAATAAAAGGCCTGTATTTGTCCCTTCGGATCCCCGCCTTTATGTCCTGGATAGTTTTCCAGAAGAGGGAGAAACGGAAGTCCTCACTATTTCTGCGACAGATCCAGACAATGAACCGGGCTCGCCGGAAACAATTATTTTAAAGTCCATGCTTTCCGAATTGGATTATCAACAGTTTGTTTTTGATGAGGTTTCAGGGAAGCTTAGTTTTGTAAGTCCTAGAGATTTCGAAAGCCCAAAGGATCTTGGGTTGGATAATCGATACCAGGCACTTATTCGCATAACCGAATTTAACGATGAAGCAAAATTCAATGAGATGCTCGTAGAAGTGCAGGTCGTTAACAATGTTGAGCCACCTATCTTTGCCGCCAAGTATGATCCCGTTTTTGAAGACGCAAACTTTAGCATCGTCGAGCAAAAGGTGGAATATTTTGAAATAAATGCTTCAACTAAAGATCAAAACAAAAATTTATTGATCGAAATATCGCAGGAGGGTCCGGACGATCATTTATTCGAATTTAATTCCTCTTCCAATAAACTGTCCTTTTTATTCCCTCCCGATTATGAAAATCCGGAAAGTACAAACGGGAACAACCTTTACGAGGTAAGAATGCAGGTTAGTCCAGTTCAGGATGGACGACCGAGCTATTCCGATAGGGTGGTGGAACCTTTTTACATAAAAGTTCTTGATGATGATTTCACTTTCGAAATTTTAGATCCCTTGCCACCACTTCCTGCCCTGTCTGAAATTGAAATTCTAGAGAACGAATCATTTGTTGTTGATATTGAGGTGTTTGATGCGGAATCCCCAGTTAAGTTTCCGGATATGTTGATTATGACCGAATTGGGGGCAGCTTTTATTCCTCACCAAAAAACTGCAACCAAAGCAAGTCTTGCGTTTGATAGTCTATCAGTTGAGTCCGTATCGGGTCCGCTTGATTGGTCCGGGAGGCACGCGGTATCGGGGGACTTGCGAAATGCCGGCATAAACGATGTGGTAGCCTTGACAAGTCGAAGTATTCTTTATTTTGAAAACGACGGCACAGGCACCTTCAATGCTCATCAAGGTTTGAAAGATGTCATGTCGGCAGCGATCCAGGGTTCTCCCACTTCTGCACTCGTGGAAGATCTTAATTTTGACGGTTCTTTGGACTTGTTGGTTTGCTACCATGAATTTGGCGAAGATAAACCGGGAGCAGCCCTCTTTCTTAATAACCCCCAAGGGAATCTACCCTTTGGAGATAAGATTATAACGATCGACTTGGACCGTGCTTCAGATCGTTTGCAAAGAGGCAAAATTTCCCAGGTTGTTGCCCAAGATGTTGACGGAGATTACGACCTCGATTTGGTGATCGCCTACTTAAATGCTAACGAAGTTCTTTGGTACTCGAATGATGGAATGGGAGGTTTTTCTTATGCAGGAGTGGTAGCCAGTTTAACGCGGCCAAGGGTGCTACAAATATATAACCCCAATGATGCAAATAAATTAGATGACGGATTCTCCTGTTCGGATCTTTTGATCGGTTCAGATGAGGGATTGACCCAAATACAAAACCTAGGCTCTGGATTGTTTCAAAACTCTTTTCTTAGTGCGGGTAAGAAAGTTACTTCAATAAAAGTACTCGACCTTCTCGGCAATGATAGACCTGATTTAGTTTTTGTAGAGGATGAGCAGGTAATGGTTTCATTGGGCCTAGCAAACGGTTTTGGGTCCCCTAAGAATGCATTTACCGATGAGTCAGAATTCCCTGATGTGCTCGATGGTTGGCCCGATCGCCCTCAAAAACCCGGCTTGATTTCTCCTTTTTATTTTGGGGCGGACGGTGATCCCTCCTTGATTGTTGGGGAGGTTAATGAACCCTACGTTTTTCAACTAAAGCATCGGGAAGTCGATAATGAGCCTAAAATCATCTTTGATGTAATTAAGGTGCTTAAAGTTGCCGAGGACTCTGGCATTCAATCTCTACAGGTGCTCGATTTGGATAGACGCGTCGATGTTGTTGAATTCCGGTTTTTTCAGCCCGAAGGTGGAGATGTGGTTAGCGAAAATGCAGCTTTATTCGATGAGACAAAGTTTGGTGCAGGAGGAAAACTATTTTTTAAGAATGCACCCGACTTCGAAGACCCTAAAGATTTCGATCAGGACAACCAATACGAATTAGTCGTTGAAGTGCGAAAAAAACCAGCCTATCCCGACCAGCCAACACAATCCGACCAAAAGAAAATTATATTAAAAGTATTACCGGTAAATGAGCCTCCAGTTTTTACGAGTTTAGCTAACCAAATTAATCACGCTGAGCATAGTTTTACTGTAGTCCAATCAATAGACTCTTTTAATCCAGAATCAAATTTGTTGGTTAAAGAAGGAACGATATTCGACTTGGCAGGTGGGCAGGATTTCGAGTTTTTTGAAATTAATGCATCAAGTGGGCATTTACAGTTTCGAAGTGATGTCTTTACTGTAGACCCGCAAACAGGGGTGGTTAGCTTTCCTTACCTACCAGACTTTGAAAACCCCAAGGATTTCAATGCTAACAACGATTACCGCGTTATTGTCCGCATAACTGATGATGCGGGCCTTTCTGACGAGCAAGAAATTACCATCCAAATACAGGAAGGTGCTGAACCTCCTTTGGTAACTCCAACCTTTCTTGCTCAGGAGCAAGTGATGATTGAGGATAATCTGTTACTTCTTCCATTGTCTGACCTTCAGGCAGTCGACTCCTCAAATGTGGGTGGGGGAATTGCCGGATACGGGGTATTTCGTGAAGCATCCCATGGGATCGCAAGTATTGAAAATAATTTTTCTATCTCTTATCAACCAGATGGGAATTATTCTGGAATGGACGAGTTTTTCATTGAAGCATTGAACCGTTCCGGATTGCCTGTGATCATTCAGTTTAAGGTTGATGTACTGCCCGTAAACGATGACCCCGTTGCTAGGATCCCGAATTTGGTTACCAGAGATGAAGGGGTGGCCAAGGTACTGGAATTACTGTCTTATGATGGAGATGGTGACTCTATGGTTTGGACGACTTGGAACCAAGCTGATCCCGACTTTGAAGTACTGGGCAATGTCCTCTATTTTAAACAGGATCGATTGTCCGATTATGAACGAGATGGTACCGAACTTGGCTACGTTGCCCAATTGGGTTTACAAGATCCTTATTCCCCTCGTACTGAGCACAACTTGACCATTTTCATAAACAACTTACCAGACAGTCTACCTTCTTCCGTTCTCAAGGCAGGACTCCAAGGAACGACCTTTACCATTCCTGAGAATCAATCCTTCGTTGCCGACCTTCAGGTTTCTGACCCCGATAAACTTGAGGACCCCAATGCCAGCATTATCGGGGGCATAGATGCTGAACTTTTTACCCTTTCAAATAATGGAATTCTCGAAAGCATTTATCCTGGCGGTTTTGATTTTGAGGATGCGAATGATTCCAACGAGGATAATCGTTACGAACTTTTGATCGATTTAAATGACTCCGCTTTAGGGCAAACTTATACTGTGTTTGTAGTGGTTGCCGATCAGGATGAAAGTCCTCCATATTATACCAGTGGAGGAGGCGAAACTTTCTACCAGTTAACCATTCCCGAAGACCGTCTTTTTATAACCCAAGTAACGGCGGAAGATAACGAAACCACCAACTTGGCTTACCGGGTTGCCAAGGGGGCAGACGCGGGATTCTTCTCGATCAACGAGTCCAACGGGTCTCTTCATTTTACATCACTTCGGAATTTTGAAGCCCCAAAAGATTCAAATACTGATGGTATATTTGAGGTAGTTATCGGGGTTTCCGACGGTGTGTTTGAAACAAATCAAACTATATTTGTTGAATTGGAAGATGCCAACGACGCGCCTGTTCTACTCCAGAAGAATTATTCCTTATCCGAAGATGGTGAACTTTTTGAAACCTTTGAATCCTTTGATGAAGATGGGGATGTGGTGAAGTACGAGATAGAGTTTCAGGCAAATCATGGTCTTGCTAATACAGCAGGTGGTGCTTTTAGCTATCGGCCCAATGTGGACTACTATGGATTGGATTCCTTCGGGGTGCTTGTTTCTGATGATTTTTCAACACGTTCTCAAATAATTGAACTTTTAATATCCCCAGTAAACGACCCCCCAGTGGCAGTGGATGATCTCAAATATTTTTATCAGGAAAGTAGATTTTCCAATCCGACTATTTTGATCGATGTCTTAAAGAACGATCATTCTGGACCCGACGATCCAGCAGAAAAAAGTTCTTATCAGGTTGAATGGATAAGTTCCCAAACTGCTAACGGAGTAAATCTTAATACTTCTTTGGTTCGAGGAGTCTTTAAATATGTTCCACCTAAGGGATTTATGGGCGAGGATAGTTTTCAATACCGTTTGATCGACCAAGGTTTAGAAGACACTGCAACTGCCCGTATCTGGGTGGCTACCAGTGCAGAGATGCCTGACTGGACAAATTTAATGTTTTTGGGTTCCTATTATCAGGGTATTTCACAGGGACGTGAAAATTGGATTTATCATATGGAAATGGGTTGGGTTTACGTTCATCAGCCTGATCAATTGCTTGATGCCTCCTGGATGTGGCGTGAAAATCTCGGTTGGTTTTGGACGGGGGATAAATATTTCAGATGGGTCTACCATCAGGGGCTTCAGCAATGGTTGCATTGGGAAGGTGGTGTAAACGATACAGGTGGTTGGTTCTTACGAACAGATCAGGATGTACTCTATTACGAAAAAGACTTCGTTCGTATGCAGGTGCGGGATGAGATTATTGAGATTCTACCCAGTCTCGAAGATCTAAGCTATTATATTCATTACAGTGATTTCTTTAGTAGTTTTGATAAGAAAAAGATTCTAACTGAATTAGCTCTTCGTAGAAGCTCTCCTTCCCTTAACAAAATTCTTCAGTTTGATTTTTCTTATTAAATCAGATTTTATCTAAATCGTGCCTTTTATTACTCGTACTCCTTTGTTTTTGTTTTGCCTGATCTTAGGGATGGCTTCGCTTAATGCCCAGTCGGCGAGCGATGCACCGGTGTCAGAGTTGCAAAGAAAGTTTTTACGGATGGAGCAACGGGCTTTGGAGCTTTCACAAAGACTCAGTGAGATGTCGGGTACCGAGCCTATCCAACTGATCGAACGGAATGAGTCCCTTGCTCCGATTGAATTGGAAACCGATGCCCAACTGTCCTACGATGAACTACCTGGGCCAACTATCGAACTCTTACCTCTGCCAGTTGAAGAACCAGAACCCGAATTGCCTACGGTTTATAAATCTGAAGTGTCCCGAGTGGTTCCCACCACTCAGCAAAGAAAGGGTGATTATTATTTAATGCCTTTGGTTGGCTTTTCCTTTACGAGCTATATAGCATACGATTTTGGCGAGTCAGGTAATGTCTTTAGCGATGAATTAAATGGCAAATTCGGAAATTCAGTAGGGATTAGTGCTGGTCGAAGGTGGGAAAATTGGAATGCTTTCTTCAAAATAGGGTATCAACACCAGAAGTATGAAAATGATAAATTTAAGAGTGAAGTTGGTACAATTTTCGCAGAAACATCTGGGGTGACCGAATCTTACTCTATCAGTCTAGGCGGTGGTTACTCTGTACCTCTTGGTGAAAAAGTTTCCACATATGGAAACTTGGGGGCTGGGTTTGCATTCAGGAAAGATAGCTTCGATGCCCAATTATACCAAATGATTGGTGGTTCTAGATCTGATCTAGAACCTAGATCAGATTTTGAATCTTCTCTCGTCTTCACCTACGACTTCTCAATGGGTTTGGAATATTTGTTTTCCAATAATTACAGTGTTCGAGCCGGATACAGGATGCTTGGGTTAACCTCCAATGAATCTTTTGATGGTTCCTTCCAGCACTTGATTGA